>Ga0315282_10000089_pt1 | contig 178916 bp, 201 predicted proteins | sample YL17G07_20_MG_FD_203693 | JGI IMG/M metagenome (GOLD analysis project Ga0315282, IMG submission 203693) | Sediment microbial communities from Yellowstone Lake, YNP, Wyoming, USA - YL17G07_20 | ecosystem: Environmental > Aquatic > Freshwater > Lake > Sediment | place: USA: Wyoming | collected... | reverse complement strand
CTCAAGTACTCGGCATTATAAGCGGATTATCTGACGCTCTCTCCAGTTTCGTAAAAATATTTTCTGGATGGATTAGCGATAAGATGAAACGCCGAAAAAATTTAGTGGTCGCAGGATATACTCTCACGGGTTTATTTGCCGGTCTTACAGGTTTTGCAGCTAACTGGTGGCAAGCACTTGTGTATCGAGCTTCAGCCTGGATGGGGCGTGGATTACGGGAGCCACCCCGGGATGCTTTGATTGCTGATTCAGTTCCTTCAGGAAGTTATGGTAGAGCGTTTGGATTTCATCGGGCAATGGACACTTTGGGCGCAATTGCCGGACCTCTTTTAGCATTTTTTATGCTTAATTCTCTGGGCATAAAGAATATGTTTGTACTTTCTTTTGTGCCAGGTTTTTTGGCAGTTGCCACGATAATTCTCTTAGTTAAAGAAAAGCCAAAAATACCCAGCGACCGCAAATTCGCTAATTTGTGGAGTGATATCAAATCGCTCCCTAAAGAATTCCGGTATTTCCTTTTGGTAATGTTTGTTTTTGGCCTAGGTAATTTTAATAGGACGCTTCTTTTACTGCGTACGGAACAGGTGCTTAATCCCATAACTGGTCTTATTGTAGCGGGCAGTCTTTCGATCTTGCTCTATGTATTTCGGAATGTGCTCCAAGCAGTTGCTGATTATTTGGTTGGCAGGTTGAGTGATGCAGTAGGCAGGAAAATACCACTGGCATTTTTCGGATTCTTTCTTTTTGGCATCATGTCGGTGGGGCTCATATACCCCCTGCCGAATCTCTGGTTTTTTGTTTTGCTTTTTGGTTTTTCGGGGATAAGCGCCGCAAGCTACACCGCACTTGAGAAAGCATATGCAGCGGATTTGCTCCCGGCTCATCTTCGCGGAACGGGTTTCGGCGTTTTACAGACAATTGACGGCATCGGTGATTTTATCTCGAGTTTTGCGGTTGGTTTTCTATGGTCAGCACTATCGCCAGCAGTAAGTTTTGCCTACGCAGCATTGTTAAGTTTTTCAGCTGCCGGACTTCTTTATTTTGTTAGAAATAAAAAATGAGACGCAAGTCCCAATCGGAGCGTCGGCGGGGAAGCCTTAGAATCGCCAATCAAGCTGTTTTTTGATAAAACTGAATAAGATGATAAACATAAATAAATTTAGTATTGGTGCTACAGCAGCAATTACCACCAGCATGGGACTAATTGCGGGACTGACTCAAGGAGAGACTGCAAAAACAAGTATAATTACTGGTCTTTTGATTATTGCGGTTGCAGATAACATCTCCGACTCATTAGGTATCCATATCTATAAAGAATCAGAAGGAGCTTCTAAAGAAGATATCAATTCATATACCTATGGAAATTTTATAGTAAGGTTACTTCTTGCCTTTACTTTTGTATTAATTGTTTTACTGTTTCCTCCACGCCTTGCTCTTATTGTTTCCTCTATTTGGGGCTTGGTTTTACTTGCTATCTTAAGCTATTTAATTGCAAAAAGTAAGAAAGCAAATCCATTCTTAGAAGTAGTTTGGCATTTAGCAGTTGCTTTATTGGTTATTGTTGTTAGTAAGCTTTTGGGCAATTTAATTTTAAAGATGATAGTCCATTCATAATGGAAAATTTATATAAACTAAAACCTATAGGCATTGTTCGCTCTAATCTTAAAACAAAAGAAGAGGCTATCAAATCTAAAACAGATGAAAATATTGGCGAGATAGAGATTTTTAAAGAATACGGTGAAGGCCTAAATGATATTGATGGGTTTTCTCATATCGTTGTTATCTTCTGGATGGATAAGTCCTCTTTCCGTTCTCTTAAAGTAAGGCCAATTTATTACCCTGATAAATTGCGTGGAGTATTCGCCACAAAACATCCTGACAGGCCAAACCCTATTGGTATAACTGTTGTTGAGTTGCTGAAGCGAAAAAGGAATGTTTTAAAGGTTAAAGGAATAGATATGCTTGATGGTACTCCTGTCTTGGATATCAAACCTTATACTAAAAGTTATCAAAAAGTTCCTACTAAATTTGGATGGTTCCCAAAGAGAGATGATACTAATGGAGGTTAAAGGTACTTACCGAGGCGCAAGCGTCAATCCAGTCGGTGGAGCTCATAAAGAATCGCCATTTCGGCGGTTTCTTGATAATATATAGGATATGAAAAAAGATACTATTAAAAAAATTGTTAAGAATAAATATAAAGAAATAGCAGTTAGCAGTTCTTCTTGTGGATGCGGATGCAATAGCGCAAAGAGTATTTCAAAAAGTATCGGTTATTCTGAAGAAGAATTAAAGATTGTGGGTGAAGCAAATCTTGGCCTTGGTTGTGGAAATCCATTAGCATTTGGGAAAATAAAAGAGGGGGATATAGTTTTAGACTTGGGGTCTGGAGCTGGTATAGATGCTATTTTGGCTGCCAAAAAAGTTGGTAGTAAGGGAAAGATTATTGGCGTGGATATGACTAAAGAAATGGTGGAAAGAGCAAAAGAGAATGCTAAAAAACAAAATATTACTAATGTAGAGTTTTTGTTGGGAGAAATAGAGAATCTACCCCTAAAAGACAATTCAGTGGATACAATAATTACCAATTGTGTTATAAATCTCACCCCTGATAAGGCTAAAACATTTAGTGAAGCATATAGAGTTCTTAAGCCAGGTGGAAGGATTTATCTTTCAGACATCGTTTTGTTAGAAGAACTCTCAGAAGAACAAAGGAATGATAAAGCCTTATTGTCTGGTTGCGTGGCCGGCGCTTTATTGAAAGAAGATTACTTAAATAAGATAAAAAATGCAGGATTTAAGGTCCGTATTTTATACGAGAATAAAAGAATCAGTAAAGAACAATATAACGGGATTGCATTAGAAAGTTTAATGGTTGAGTTAACAAAATAGCAAAATTATATAAAACAGGCTCTAACTCGTACATTATGGGGAGCTATCGTGCCCGAGAGTTTTTCTCTCGGAGATTTTATATTAAAAACCTAAGCTATCCACTTGACAGATTCGTCTTATAAAATAAGATAAAATAAGACAATAAAAAAAGACAGCCCTAATATTTAGGGACGATCAGGAAAGTCCTGTTATAATCAGGCGCTGGGCCGCAGCTGTGAACCAAGTCCATAAAGCGTTAAGGACTCGGCGAGCCAGAAAACTGATCCTGCCTTCAATAAGTTTCACTTTCTTCGAGCCAAGGGAAAAATTTTTTAATTTTGAAATAATTTGACCCACTCGAAGAGAGTGGGTTTTAAAATATATGAAAAAAACGATTGTAATCTTTTTGATAGGAATCTTAATTTTTTCATCAGTTTTACCAGGTTTGGCTGAAATTGATAGTTCCACCCTAAATTATCTTAAAGCCCAGACTCCTGATCCCTGGATAACCATGGCTTTAGTCGCAGCTGGTGAAACAGATTTAGATTTAAGTCATTTGAAAACAGTTTCTGGTAATTTAGCCACCGATTATGAAAAAACTATTTTAGCCTTAACTGCTTTAGGTGAGAATCCAAAAACTTTTGGTAATATTGATTTTGTTGCTAAGTTAGAGAGCTTTTATCAAAATAATCAGATTGGTTCTCCTGATCTATTAAATGATGATTTCTGGGGAATTTTGGCTTTGGTTTCAGCCGGTGAAAACCCAAGTAGTCAGATTATTCAGGATTCCCAAAATTTTATTTTAACAAATAAAAATTCTGATAATGGTTGGGGTTATGCAATTGCGGGTCAAAGTGACACTAATGATACGGCAGTAGCCATCATGACTTTGTTGGAAGTTGGAATTAAAGCAAATGACCCGGTAATTACCAAAGCCACTGATTATCTGAAAACAAGTCAAAACAATGATGGTGGTTTTCCCTATCTTCCCGGCGGTGAATCTGATTCCGGTTCCGATTCCTGGGTCATTTCAGCCATTTATAAATTAGGTCAAAATCCTTATGATTGGCAAAAAGGTGGCAAAAATCCGGTTGATCACTTAGAATCTTTGCAAAGATCCGATGGCTCCTTCAAATGGATTGCTTCTGAGGATAAAGATTATCCGATTTTATCTGCCTATGCCGTAATTGCCTTAACCCAAAATTACTATCCAATAAATAGATTGCATCACTTAAGAATTGAGGGAAAAGATAATCAAATTTGCGATGCTTATATCAAAGCAAAAACTGCTTTAGATATTGTTGAAAATGGCTCAACTATTTGTGGCTATACTTATTTTATCGACAAGACAAGTCTAGGACCTTATTTAAAGAAAATTAACGAAGAGGAAGCCCATGATTTAATTGGTTGGCTCTATTTTGTTAATTATGAAATACCATCAATTGGAGCAGCTGATTATATTTTGGAACCGGGTAATGAAGTATTGTGGTATTTTGGAGAATGGGGCTGGAAGCCTACTAAATTAACTTTAGCCAGCCAAAAAGTTGATCCGGGAAATAGCTTAGAAGCTAAAGTTGAATACTTCGAAGATTCCAAATGGGATCCTTTAGCTGAAGCTATAATTTATGTTAACGATCAGAGTTTTACCACCGATAACGATGGCAAAGCCGATTTAGTTATTAATAATCCAGGAGTTTATCAGGTTTATGCTAAAAAATCAGGTTATATCCGAGCTAATCAAGTAAGCTTATCAGTTGGAGAAGGAATTAGTCAAAATGTTGGATTGAAAGTAGAGATAATTCAAGCCGCTCCACCAACTCCTGAAATTGCTTTCACTCTCGATAAAGAGCAAATTGATTTTGGACGTCTAGCTCCGGGAGCTCAGGCCAGCGATCAACTTTTAATTCAGAATACTGGTAATACCAAAATCCATATTGAGGGAATTGTCAGCGGCGATCAGATTTTTAGAGAAAATATTATCTTAGATGGATTAGATTGGCCAGAATTTAGTACGATTATCAATACTGGATCAGGCAAAAATGTTTTAGTCGGATTAATTATCCCCGGTAGTTGGTCAAGTTTTGGAATTAAAGAAGGTAATTTAACTTTTTGGGCAATTACTAATCAATAATGAAATTCAAGATTTTAATAATTTTATTTTTTTCTTTCCTTTTCTGTTTTAATTCAGCTTTAGCCATTGGGATTGGAGCTAAACCCTCATTTTTAGATTTGGAATTAAAAGTAGGTCAATCTAAAGAAGTTAAAATTTTAGTTTACAATATCTCTCAGGAAGCAGGAATTTTCCAAGTTTTTCCTGATGAATTAAAGGAGTGGATAAAAATTGAACCTAATAATTTCCGCCTAGAAGCTGGTGAAAATAAAGAGGTAAAGATTACTGTCTCAGCTAAAGAAGGTGGAGGAAAGGCAATCAATCTTTCAGTTTTAGCTAGTCCCTTAGATCGTCGAAGTTTTAGTGTTGGTCCTGGACTAAAAATTCCTTTAAGATTAAATGTTAAGGAAGAAGGGTCAATCTTTTTAGCCTCTGTTTCGGCAGCTCTTTCTCAAAATTGGTCTTGGTTTGTCATTGGAATTTTAGCAATTCTTTTAATAGGATTATTTCTGATAAAATGTCTTGAGAGGCAAAAAAAGAGGCGAAAGAAAAACATTGCCCCACCAGAAAATCTTCCTATTGGATAATATCTTTTTAAAAATAATGCCCGAGAGTTTTTCTCTCGGGCATTTGGTTGACTTAATTTTATTTTCTGCTATTTTATATCTGTAGTTCATTCACAAAAAGGAGGACTAGTGATGGAAACTTTACCACCAGAAGAAATTAACCGTATTCGCCCCCTACTTTTAGAAGACGAGAAAAGACGAGATCGTAATAAGTTTTTATATGCTTATGACATTTTAGTCAGAAACTGGGCATTTTCTTTTTCTATCTGGCCTTTACCAAATGCTGATGTAGTTCAGATTATCAACAATGAGGTAGATTACAATGATTTACCATTCGAGGATCAGAACGAAACTGAAAAAGGAATGCTTTTTGAAGATCTTCGGCAATTTGTGACAAAGCATATGCCAGGAGAACGAATGCTCTGTGAAGCAATGAATTATGTGGCTTGCCTTGAGGAAAAATGCCCACTCTTCAGACATAAGAACACTGAAGCGGGAGGTCAATATGGTATTTGTTCTGAATTCAAAATAGCCTTCAAAATAGTAAAATGATATAGCGGTGAGGCATAAAACCAACACCCGCTTTTTTATTTCTGCCCGCCTGGCGCTTGATTTTTCTTGTGATTCTTATAGAGTAGATTTAGAAACTTAACAAAAGGGGGTGAAGATATGGAAAAAGCCGAAAATAATGTTCGAGAAAATATGCTTAGTCATGAGAGAAGAATTCCAAGCCGAGGGAGAGCTCTAGTGAGTGACGAGACAGCAGAGTTGCTGAAGAAGAATCTCCAGGCGACAGAGCCTCTACTGACAGAGGAAGAAGTTACAGTGCTAGAAAAGTGGGTAGAGTGGCGAAAGAATACGGACCAAGAATTGACAGTTAGGATGATAGCTGGTGAATTAGGAAAGAGTCCCTTCGAGATTGCCAAAACTATCGATGCCATAAACTTAAAGATAGGACGTTTCTTTCTTGAGCAGTCTGAGAAGGACCTGGCGTTTGCACGTGTAAGGAAAATTCACCCACGAATCGCATAATAGTGTTTGCAAAATTAATAAGTCATGCAGTTCAAAAGAGAACTGCTTTTTATTACTAAGAATGAGACACTCATTTAGTGTCTCATTTGTCTCATTTCCCGTTCAAATCCCAAAAAAGTGAGACACGAGCCCTGACCGAGACGCGTCATTTCTTGGCTCCGAAAATGCCCGAAATCTCCCTTAAAATCTGGGTTCCAGACTGAGGTTGCGAGCTGAGATTCCCGCCTCGCACAAGGGGGAGGTTTTAATTTATATACCAAAGCCTTGAGAAGTTATTTAACCAATCCTTGACATTTTTATAACAATAGACTATCATATATAGTAGACGTAAGTTTCTATTGAATTTTCTTTCCTTACATATTTTATTAATTTATGTAAGCCTTGGAAGATAAATTAGATAGTCGGTCGGCTTACTCATTAATAAATTATTAAGGAATAAATATGGCAAAAAAATTATTTATCGGTGGATTATCTTATGACACCACCGATGCTACCCTAAAAGAGACTTTTGCTCAGGCCGGAACTGTAGAATCGGCAACTATTATTACCGATAAATTCTCTGGTCGTTCAAAGGGATTTGGCTTTGTTGAAATGTCTACTGAAGAAGAAGCCAAGAAAGCCATTGAAATGTTCAATGGTAAAGAGATTGATGGAAGAAATGTTACAGTAAACGAAGCTAGGCCCTTGGAAGCTCGCCCTCCTCGAAGAGGCGGATTCAACCGTGGAGATAGAGGGTTTGGCAGAGACAAAGGAAATCGTTGGTAAACGAAATCAGAAAAAATCCCCCGAAGGGGGATTTTTTCTTTAATCTTAAACTTACATAAAATTTTAACCGTTAACAGCGTAATATTTTATTATATTATGAATAATAAAAAACAAAAACCCCGCCGCGCTAAGCGCGGCGGGGTTTTAATTCACGACTTACTTTGAGAATCTTTCATCTCTTCTTTTTTTCCAACAATCTCTGCAATAAACTGGCTTTCCAGGGGATGGCTCAAACGGAAGTTCGGTTATATCTGTTCCGCAATCAGTGCATTTCCAGTTTCCTTGAACCATTTTTCTTGGGGCGAAATTTCCTCCGCCGTCAAATTTATTGAACATAATGAGATTAAATTTCATTAAAAAAAGCGACCTTTCTGACTTCGAGTCGCTCTACTTATTTTGGCTTCCATTAATTTTTTAAAATTATTAAAGCTTACTTTAAGATACCTCGACCTATGAGTCTTCTATCATTATATTCTTTCCTTATAAAAAGTCAAGCCCGTAAGGGGTAGGAATGTTTAGACTATTTTTATTTTTCTATATATGATATTATTTAATAATATATTTTTATTCTTAAGATATGGAAAAAAGAAAAAGGAAATTGGAAAAAGTGGTAGAGAACCACGAGGTCAAAATTAAAGAACAGAAGGAGATTATAAAAAAACTAAACGACTCAGAAGAAAAATTTAGGTTCCTATTTGAAAATGCCCCCGATGCTTATTTTTTATACGATATATCGGGAATATTTATTGATGCGAACAATGCAGCGGAAGAACTGGTTGGTTATAAAAAAGAGGAATTAATCGCAAAAAACATGTTTGATTTAAAATTATTACCCGCCGATCAGTCCCCCGGTCTTACCGACTTTAATTTGATTAGAAAAGATGATGGCCATGTTTTTGTAGAAATAAAAAGCTTGATAGTAAAAATGAAAGATAAAAATGTTGTTCTCAGTATTGCCCACGATATTACAAAACATAAAAAGACAGAAAAAGAGATAGAAAGGAAAACTGAAGAACTCGAGAAATTTAATAGGTTAGCAATAGGCCGCGAATTTAGAATCATAGAATTAAAAAATAAAATTAAAGAATTAGAGGGAAAATTAAACAAAAATGGAAAAGCATAATAACTATAAATTTAAAATCTGGAAAAGAGATGACGGAATAATAATGATTAAAACTTGGGAGAAAAAATGGGTTGAAGAAGACGCCCTGAGGTTTAAAAAAGAATTGTTTGATATTTTAGACACAATAGAAGGAAAAGCAAAAATATTAGCCGATGCCACCGAAGCAGGTTTTGGGCCAACAGTTGAGGCTCGGAATATTTATGCTGATATTATTAAATCGCCCAAAATAGGGAAGGCGGCAATTTTCGGCTTAAAAACGCCCAATAGAGTTATCGTCTCATTCTTAATAAGAATTACAGGGAAAGAAGATTTAAAAGTTTTCTTAACTGAAGAAGAAGCTGTAAAATGGCTTAAAGAAGATAATTAATATATGAAAAAAGTCATAATAATAATCCTAGGGGTAATCATCACATCAATTATTATTGGTATTTTTTTATATCTAAAAATGCCAGAGAGAATGGCTGGCCATTGGAACGAGAGAGGGCAGGTAGACGGTTATATTCCAAAATTTTGGGGATTGTTTTTAATGCCAATTATTTCCCTTGCATTATTCTTGCTATTTTTATTAATTCCTAAAATAGATCCCCTTAAGGAAAACATCGCAAAATTCAGAAAATATTTTGACTTATTCGTGCTATTAATAATTATATTTTTATTTTACCTTTATTTATTAACAATAATTTGGAATCTTGGGATAGGGTTTAATATGATTCAGGCGCTGATTCCAGCTTTTGGAATATTATTTTATTACTGTGGTGTCTTAGTAGAAAACGCAAAAAGAAATTGGTTTATCGGGATTCGAACTCCCTGGACATTAAGCAGTGATTTGGTTTGGGAGAAGACTCATAGAATCGGCGGGAAATTATTCAAATTGTCCGGAATAATTTCTTTTCTAGGGCTATTCTTTTTAAACTACGCCCTATTTTTTGTTTTAATACCGACAATCTTTACCGCAATTTATACTGTTGTTTATTCTTACTTTTTATACCAAAAAGAAAAAGCCTCTCAATTTTAATCTAAAGATGCGATTTATTAATAAAAATAATTGGAAACCAATTTTGATTATAGTTTTTTTAGTAATTATTGTTGCTGGAGGAATTTTGTGGTGGTTTGCGGTAAAACAAAAAACAATTATTAGCCATGCGCCTGAAATAAAAATACAAGAAAAAACGGATTGGTTAACGTATAAAAATAAAGAATACGGGTATGAGATAAAATACCCGCCAGATTGGAAGTTTTTTGAAGGCGGACAAGAAACGGATTCTGCTGCTCTAAGTATAACAAGATTTTTTACAAAAACCCTTATTAATAGCGTAATAAAAATTAGAGCTTATCAGAATCCGAGTGAAGATTATCAGAAGATTCTCAGGGGAGAAGAAAATGCTCCGAACCCGCGAGCAGTCGAGAGAAAAAACGATAAATATTATTTTCTTATTAGTTATTTTGGCGAGAAAGAGGGGATAGAAATTTTTGAGAAAATGGTTTCTACTTTTAAATTTACCCCGTTAGAAGAAACCAACCATTAGGACGGTTAGAGCTAAAACTCCGTTTCTTCTAACGGGGTTTACGGATTAAAATAGTTTATTTTGGTTTGATCTGTTAGCCCCGCGCTTCGCGCGGGACTTTTAATTGGAAGAACAATTTGTTATAATAAACGATATGAATTAAAGGGTCATTTGGTTTATGAAATAAAATCTTAAAAAATTATGTATAGAATAAATAAAGAAAAATGTATAGGTTGTGGAATGTGCGTAAGTTTATGTTCCGGAATTTTCGAATTAAAAGAAGATGGCAAGTCTTCTATAAAAGAAGGAGCAGATTTAAATACAGATAAAGAATGCGTCAAGCAGGCAGTTGAATCATGCCCCGTGGGCGCAATAGAGAAAACTGATTAATATTATGATTAACCTAACAGACGAGAATTTTAAAAAAGAAATTTTAAATTCCCAGAAACCAATTCTGATTGATTTTTGGTCTAATTGGTGTGTGCCTTGTTCCGTTCTCAGCCCTATTTTGGAAAAATTGTCATTAGAGTTTGGAGAAAAGATTATTTTTGCTAAAGTTGATATCGATGAATGCCCATTAGTCTCCCAGGAATACGGCATTGAACGCATTCCCACAGTAATTTTATTTAAAGAGGGAAAATCTATTAGTGAATTTATTGGGACAAAAACAGAAGAATTTATTAAAGAATGGTTAGACAAAAATTTGGAAGGGGATAATGAAGTTGCTGGATTGATTAAAAAATACGAAGAATATGCAAAAGAAAATGGATTTCAATTAAATCCAGACAAAGAAATTGTAAATAGAATAGTGAAGAGTTTATTAGATAGAGAAAAAAGTTTAGGGGAAAGATATTGTCCTTGCCGGAAAGTAAGCGGGGATAAAGAGGAAGATAAAAAAATAATTTGTCCCTGCGTTTATCATAAAGAAGAAATAGAAAAAGACGGCTATTGCCACTGTAGATTATTCTTTAAAGGGTAGCTATTGACAGGCGGTCTTGATTTGATAAGATAAAACCGACAAAAATTGTCGGCTTTTAATTATACTAAACTTATCGAAGCATGCTTAAATTCTCTACTAAATCTCAATATGGACTGCGGGCAATGGTTTGTTTAGCTAAAAACAAAAAAATAATTTTACCCTTAAAAGAAATCTCAAAAAAAGAAGGGATATCTTTTGACTACTTGGAAAAAATATTCTCAAAATTGGAAAAATCAGGATTAGTTAAGGCTAAAAAGGGCGTTCAAGGAGGTTATTTTCTGGGGAGAAAACCCTCGAAAATAAAATTAGGAGAAATAATAAGAGCTCTGGAAGGAGAAATGGCCTTGGTAAAGTGCACAAACACGCAAAAAAGATATTTTTGTCCAAGAGATAAAAAATGTCTTACCAAGACCTTTTGGAAGAAAATCCAGAATTCTTTAAATAAAGCCTTGGACTCACTAACCTTGGCCGATTTAATAAACCCTGCAGTAGAATTTCGACCAGGTTTTTCTAAAAGAAAAACTAAACTTACGAAGTAAGTCGAAATTTCACTACTGGGTAAAGGGTAAAATTTTATGAAAGATAATTTATTAAAAATTCAAAATTTAAGAGCTAAGAGCGATGAGAAAGAAATATTAAAAGGGGTAAATCTTGATATAAGAAATGGGGAGGTTCAGGTATTGCTTGGGCCTAACGCTTCCGGAAAGAGCACCTTAGCGCAGGTGATTTCCGGTAACCAAAAATATAGATTAACCCGTGGCAAGATTTTTTTTCAAGGAAAAGAAATCACTAAGCTATCCCCCGAAAAGAGAGTAAAACTTGGGATAGCTTTAGCTTGGCAAATGCCCCCCACCTTAAAAGGGGTAAAGTTATCTTTGTTATTAGAAAGGATTTCAAAAAATAAAATTAAATTAGTTGAGGCTAAAGAAATTTTAGACAGAGAAATAAACGCAGATCTTTCTGGCGGCGAAAAGAAGATTTCAGAATTGCTACAAATTCTGTCTCTAAACCCGAAATTAGTTATTTTTGACGAGATAGATTCCGGTCTGGATATTAAAAAAACAGCATCTTTTGCAAGTATAATAAAAAAAGAATTAATAAGGAAAGGAGTCGCGATTTTGATTGTCACCCATTCTGGGACAATCCTTAATTTTTTAAAACCAGATATTACAAACGTGATAATTGACGGCGAAATAATTTGCAGAGAAAAAGATTTTAAAAAAGTTTTAAAGACAATTAAAAGATATGGATATGAAAAATGCAAAAAATGCCCATTTTTGGCAGATAGATCATAAAGTAAAACAATTTTTAGGCGCGGAAGGAGTAATTGTTCTACCAAGTTTTGAAGCCTGGCAAAGATTTAAGTGGGTGAGGTATCTATTCAAAAACAGGCCTAAAGAGGGTTATTTTGTGTGGGTTAAAAAACAAGTAAATTTCCCTTTGTCTACATGTATTACTATTGCTTCTCCTAAAATTTCCCAAAATCTAACAAATCTTTTAGTCATTGAAAAAGGATTAAATATTAGAGCAAATGTTCTTTGTAATGCCGCCAAAAATAATTTATATGGAAGCCACATGGCAAAAGGGAAATTAATCCTCAAAGAGGGGGCTTCTTTAGAATATAATCACATTCATCAATGGGGAGAAAAGGACTTTGTTAGTCCTCATTACGAATTTATTTTAAGAAGGGGCTCAAAGCTGGTTTATACTTATAAGAATTTACTTCCGCCGGAAAATCTTGAATTAAAAACAGTTATTTATAGCGGAGAAAAATCTTCCTCTAATATTAAATTTTTAATTAATGGCATAAAATCTAATATAAAAATAGAAGATGTTTTATTTTTAAAAAAGAAAGGTGCGCAAGGAATTGTAAAATTAAGGTTAGTCGGCAGAAAAAAAAGCGATATAGACGCCGTAAGTAAAATTGTTGCTGAAAGCGCCGTTAAGGGCCATTTGGATTGCCAGGGGTTATTGGTTGATGAGAACTCAAAAATATCTCTTACTCCAAAATTAATCTGCCAAAATAAGAATGCCCAGCTTACTCACGAAGCTTCTATCGGCCGGATCGCAGAAGAACAATTGACTTATTTAAGAATGAGGGGATTAAATGAAAAAGAGGCCACAGATTTAATCGTGAGCGGTTTTTTAAAAATATAACGGCTGATGCCGATGTGTTTTCTTCGCTTCGCTCAAAAATATGATAAATAAGAAAAAAATAATTAAAGCTGCGGTTGCGATGTCGGGGGGAGTGGACAGTTCGGTAGCCGCAGCTCTTTTAAAAAAATCTGGTTACGATGTGTCTGGATTTTTTATGAGATTGAATAATTTTTCTTCTGAAGCAGAAAAACGAGCTAAAAAAGTAACCGAAATTTTGAATATTCCTTTCTATGTTTTTGACTTCAGAAAAGAATTCAAAAAAAAGATTATTAATAATTTTTTGGAAGAATATAAAAAAAGGATAACTCCCAATCCTTGTGTGGTTTGTAATAAAGAAATAAAATTTGGATTACTATTAGAAAAAGCTCTAAAATTAGGAGCAGATTACGTTGCTACCGGTCATTATGCTCGCCTGTGGCAAGCAGGCCAGAATTTTAAGCTATTAAAAGGAAAAGATAAAAAGAAAGAGCAATCATATTTTTTGTGGCAGTTAAACCAAAAAAAGTTAAAATATATTTTATTTCCAGTTGGAAACTATACAAAATCCCATGTCAGAAAATTGGCGAAGAAATTTAATCTGCCAACTTTTGAGACGCCGGAATCTCAAGAAATTTGTTTTGTTCCGAAAACAATAAACCCCTTTAGAGGTCAACGAGGCTTGACAGAAATACAAAGAAAAAAAACCTCTAACGGGGTAAATGATTTTTTAAAAAAATACTTCAAAGAAAATCCGGGCCAGATCATCGATACTCGGGGTAAATCTTTAGGAAGACACGAGGGCTTATTTTTTTATACCATTGGTCAAAGAAAAGGGATAAAACTTTCCGGCGGACCTTACTATGTTTTAGATAAAGATTTAAGAAAAAATTTATTGATTGTTACTAAAAATGAAAGGGATTTATATAAAAAAGAATTGGCCTTAAGGAGTGCAAATTGGATTTTAGGAAAAGAACCCAAGTTGCCTCTAAAAATTAAAGCAAAAATCCGTTATCGCCAAGAGCCTGGTTTTGCCACATTGACTTATAACTTAAAACTTAAAACTTATAACTTAAAATTTGACAAACCCCAGCGCGCTATAACGCCAGGCCAGTCGGCGGTATTCTACCGCGGCAATGAAGTACTGGGTGGGGGAATAATTATTAATTAAATAAATAATTATTTTAATAGTTAAAATAAAGGCCAATTCTTTTAATAGATAAGGGGTTTACTTCGAGGATGTTATAGATTAAAGTAAAAGGAGAAATGAAAAAGATTTTTTTTATATTAATTTTTATTTTTATTTTCACCTGTTTAGTGAAATCCAACTTTGTTTTTGCTCAACAAAATCCTATTGAGATTAATTTTTTTTATAGCGCTATTTGTCCGCATTGTGCGAAAGAAAAAGAGTTTTTAAATGATTTGAAAAATAGGTATCCTGAAGTTGAGATAAAAGAATACGAGGTTATCTATAATACGGAAAATAAAGATCTCCTGAAACAATTTCAGGATAAATACAATGTTCCCGAAAATGAAAGAGTGTATGTTCCAGAAACTTTTACACCAACCAAATATTTTGTTGGTTTCAATGATCAAATTGCTTCGGAAATAGAAAACTGCCTGAAAGAATGCCTTGGTAAAGAAACAACAGTTTCTCAAAAGATTAAAATTCCTATTCTTGGAGAGATTGATCTTTCAAGAACTTCTTTACCTATTTTAACAGTAATTTTGGGAGGTTTAGATGGGTTTAATCCTTGTGCAATGTGGGTTTTAGTTGTTTTAATTTCGATGCTTTTAGCATCGAAATCGCGAAAAAAAATAGCTTTGGTAGGGGGAACTTTTATTTTTGCCGAAGGTCTTATTTATTTTCTGATTATGGCCGCTTGGCTGAATGTATTTTTAGTGATAGGTTATATTGCCGTTATCAGAATACTGATTGGAATTTTTGGCATTGCTTTTGGAATATGGCGGATTAAAGATTTCTTTACTTGGAGGCCGGGCGTTTGCAAGGTGACTGAAGGGCCTAAATCGCAAGGTAAAATTTTAGAAAAAATAAATAACGTTTTAAAACCAGCGGTTCTACCAGCAACAATTTTAGGGGTAATAACTCTGGCTTTCGGGGTAAATTTAGTTGAGTTTCTTTGTTCCGCAGGATTCCCCGTTCTATACACAAAGATTTTAGCTAGCCAAAACATAGGAGTATTCCAACATTATCTTTATCTCCTGCTCTACAATATTTTTTATATGCTGGATGATTTTATAGTTTTTGGTTTTGCTTTCTTTACCCTAAATCGTTTCGGATTTTCCGATAAATATAATAGATATTCAACATTAATTGCTGGATTCCTAATGTTGGTCTTGGGGGCTTTACTTATATTTAGACCAAATTTTTTAATGTTTGGTTAAAATTAATTTTAACAAAGGTCGGGTATTTTTAATAATTAAATTGATATATTATGGATCTAACTGGAAAAATTGCCATTATTACCGGCGCGAGAAGGGGAATGGGAAAGTCTCATGCTGTAACTCTGGCTAAGTCCGGAGCAAAAGTGGTTGTCTCTGATATTTCAGAGGAAGATTGCCAAAAAGTAGTAGATGAAATTAAGCAAAACGGCGGAGAAGCGATGGCTGTAAAATGCGATGTCTCAAAAAAATCGGAGGTAGAGGAAATGGTTAAAAGAGTAATTGAGAATTGGAGAAAAATTGATATCTTAGTTAATAATGCTGGAATTGCTCAACCGCTCCCATTTTTAGAAATGAAAGAGGAAGATTGGGATAGAACATTGAATATTAACCTTAAGGGATCATTCCTGTGCTCTCAGGCAGTTGTTAGAGAAATGATCAAACAAAAATCAGGGGTAATAATTAATATCGCTTCAGTAGAAATGGGGCAAATTGGGGTGGGGGCGACAAATGTAGTTCATTATTGTGCTTCGAAGGGAGGATTGGTGGCAATGACAGAGGCTTTAGCAGTCGAATTGGCCCCATATAATATTAGGGTTAATGCCATTGCCCCTGGATTAATTGAAACTCCGATGACTGATATGGTAAAGAATAATCCTGAAATGGAGAAGGCTTTGCTTGCTAGGGTCCCAATGGGACGAGTTGGAAAACCAGAGGAGGTTTCTAATTTAGTTTTATTTTTAGCCTCCGATGCTTCTTCATATATGACAGGTTCAACGGTAGTAATTGATGGCGGTTGGTTAGCTCAATAAAAATAAGAGGGCTTGACTTAAATTTACGCTTAAATTAAGCTAAATTAAGCTGTGGATAAACCTCCCTTTAATAAATCTGAGAAAATTCATCATTAAGGGGAATCCATCCTAAGATAAAGGTCGGTTTAAGTAAGAAAAATAACTTTAAAATACTATGGAAGCATATTGCGTAAAATGTAAAGCAAAAAGAGAAATGGTGAATCCTAAAAATGTAATAATGAAAAGGAAGGGAGGAAAAACTGGTAAAGCAGCGCAGGGAACATGTCCGAAATGCGGAACCAAGATGTTTAGAATTCTTCCGAATAAATAAAAGATTTCCGGAAGTCTTTAACGGCGCCCTCGCCGAAGCGAGGGCGCTTTGTTTACATAATATATTTTTTAATTAGATTTTTTTTGCTAAAATAAGAATATCTATGCAGGCGATTATTTTTTCAATTGCAACATTTTTTTCGACTTTTTTAGGAGGGCTGTTTGCGATTAGATTTAAAAATAAACTCTATTTGATAATGGGTTTTACCGCCGGTGTGCTTTTAGGAGTGGTTAGTTTTGATATTTTCCCCGAAATTATTTCCCAAGTTAATATTAATAATTTTCTACCAGTAGAGCCGATGATAGCTTTGGTCGTTGGTTTTTTATTTTTCCATATTTTAGAAAAAGTAATTTTGATACATCACATGCATGAGGGAGATTATGCAGAGCATAAACATCCGCAGGTGGGAGTATTGTCTGCTTTGGCTTTAATTGGGCATAGCTTTATGGATGGTCTTGGCATAGGATTCGGTTTTGAGGTGAGTAGCGCTGTGGGGATATTAGTTGCGATAGCTGTAATCTCGCACGATTTTACTGATGGTATGAATACTGTAACCTTGATGCTTAATCACAATAACACTCCTAAAAAATCTAAAATATTTCTTCTGTTTGATGCGATTGCTCCCGTAGCAGGCGCTTTTTCAACCCTCTTTTTTAAAATTTCACCTCACTTTTTGGTTTTATATTTAGGATTTTTTGCGGGTTTCCTTTTGTATATTGGCGCCAGCGATATTCTCCCAGAAGCCCACAGCGAACACAGTTCACCAAAATTAATAGGCCTTACCATTTTAGGAGTCGCTTTTATCTTTCTGATTAGCCGTTTTGTCTAAAAATTTTTCGATAGTTTTTATAGTAGTTATCTATAGCTCCGCCTCGCACAAGGGGCGGATTTTTGATTTACACCAGACTCCTTAAAATGGTAAAATGAATTAACATGAAATCCGATGAAGAATTAAAGAAGACTTTTGAAGTATTTGTTGATGATAATAATATAATAAATATTACCGCATTAGTTTTTGAGAAAGAATCAGACGATATTGCTCGGGCAACAGAACTAGTAAAAGAATCGCTTGAAGAAATTTATAAAAGAAGCTCTACAAAGACGTGTAAGCTCCTGATTGATTTATCGCCAATCGTCTCTATTTATCGTAATATTCCTACCAAAGCAAGAAAAGCTTGTTATCAAATAGCCGAGGATAAACACATACAAAAAGCCGCTGTTGTTACTCCGAAGCTAATAATGAAGGTATTGATAAACTTTATAACAACAGCGACAGGAAAAAAGGGAAGGTTTAAATGTTTTTTTACCAAAAAAGAAGCCTTAAAATGGCTTGAAGAAAAATAAGCCAGACCTGTTATCATGAGTTAAGCAGTTGCCATGGAGGTTCTAACCCCAGTAGTAGAAACTTCGTTTCACTACGGGGTAGGTATCGTCCGCCAGACGACCAAAATTACTATTGAATTTTGCTACGGAATTAATTCAGTAGCAAATTATGTAATAAAACAAAAAGCCCATCGTCGGGTAGTTTTTGCTTATCGCCAGGGAGGCGATTTTTTGCTACGATAATAGAAAAATGAAAAAGAAGAATTTTGTTTTTATTGTTTTGGGGACTCTTTTTGTTTTGAATATCTTTGCTTGGACTACGGTTTATGATTTAGCTAACCCCAAATTATTAGAAGTTAATTTTTTTGATGTTGGGCAGGGTGATGCCAGTTTTATTGAAACTCCGCAAGGACATCAGATTTTAATTGATGGCGGGCCAGATAATAAAATCTTAGAAAAATTGGGAAAAGAAATGCCTTTTTGGGACAGGACGATTGATTTGGTAATTTTAAGTCATCCTGAAGCAGATCACTTAACTGGCTTATTAGACGTTTTAAAAAGATATAAGGTGGAAAATATTTTATGGACAGGGGTTGTGAGAGATACGCCGGAATACAAAGAGTGGGGAAGTTTAATCGCTAAAGAGGGAGCTAATATAAAAATAGCTCAAGTCGGACAGAGAGTAATGGCTTCTGGAGTCACGTTTTATATATTAAATCCACTTGATAATTTAGAAGGCAAAATAATGGAAGATAGCAACGATACTTCAATTGTCTCAAAATTAGTTTTTGGAAATGAATCTTTTCTTTTCACTGGCGATATTTATAACTCAATGGAAAAGGAGCTTATTATGCGTGAAAATTCGTGCGGAGATTCGTGCAAATTCGCGAATCTTGGCTCGGATATTTTAAAAGTCGCTCATCATGGAAGCAAAACGTCGTCTTTAGCCGAGTTTATCCAAAAAGTTTCGCCGCAAGCCGCAATAATTTCAATTGCTTTAAATAATTCCTATGGTCATCCGCACCAGGAAGTCTTGGACAGATTAGAAAAATATGGTATAAAGATTTTTAGAACAGATGAGGGTGGAGATATTAAGTTTGTTTCCGACGGAATAAAATATATAATGAAATAATCAAAAAATTATGGAGTTCCCAATTTTCAAAACAAAAATTAAAGGAGTGACAAAAAGGCCCAGCGCCAGAGCAAAGCTCGGTGCTGGGCCAGTCCCGTACCGCCCCGCCCTTTCGGAAAAGGGCGGGGCTGGTGCGGGGTTTAATTTAAGCGATCCCAAAGGAAGAGAAATATATTTTGAATTGAAGGCAGGGCCAGAAATTAAAAAGATAAAAAACTATTTAAAGAATAATACTTTTATTGCTTATCTTTTGGGGAAAAAGAATTCAGGAAAAGGGACTTATGCGAAGATGTTCGGAGAAGTGGTGGGTCAAAATAAGATAGACCATTTTTCTATAGGGGATATGATTAGGGGAATTGACGAAGAATTAAAAGACGAAAAGAAGAAAAAAGAATTAATTAATTTTTTGGAGAAAAATTACCGCGGTTGGATTCCGTTTAGCAACGCAATAAAAGCTTTAGAAAATAGAAATACTAAAGTTCTTTTGCCGACTGAATTAATCTTGGTCTTAGTAAAAAGAGAAATTGCTAAAAGAAGCAAAAAAACAATTTTTATTGATGGTTTCCCGAGAGATTTGGATCAAATTTCTTATTCTTTGTTTTTTAGAGATTTAATCGGCTACAGAGACGATCCAGACATTTTTATTTTAATCGATGTTCCCGAATCAGTAATTGATGAAAGAATAAAGTGGAGAAGAATTTGTCCTGTTTGTCAGACCTCCCGTAACTTGAAACTTTTGCCAACTTCAAAAGTTGGCTACGATGAGAAGAAAAAAGAATTTTATTTAATTTGTGATGATCCTAAATGTAAGGGCGTAAAAATGGTTCCGAAGGAAGGAGATGAATTTGGGATTAAACCCATAAAAGAAAGATTGGAAAAAGATGAAAAGCTCATCGAGCAGGCCTTTTCTCTCTATGGAATTCCAAAAGTCTTTTTAAGAAATTCTATACCTTTGAAGAGTGCGAAGAAATACGTTGATGATTATGAGATTACCCCGGAATATGTTTACGAGTGGGACAAAAAAAATAAGAAAGTGATAATAAAAGAAAAACCTTGGGTAATTAAGGACGATAAAGGAGTTAAATCGGTTAGCTTATTAGCCCCGCCAGTAGTAGTTTCCTTGGTGAAGCAATTAGTAAAAGTTTTGAATCTTTAATCTTGACTGCTACTTACTAAGAGGTAAAATAAAACTGGTTCTGCCTTTCTAGTTAGATTCTGGGACAAAAGCTTTCTTCGGGAGTCCAATATGATTTCTGGTCCGAGGATCAGAACTGGGACACCCACTTGGATTATTTTCCAGAAGAACTTCCTAGAAAGACAGGACCATCAAAAAACCCTGAGATCATCTCAAGGTTTTTTGATTTAGAAATTTGGTTTCTGTTAGGAGGCAACTTGAAATCTAATCAGCGTGTCAGGACTAGTATTTCCTGACGTATCGGTGCATTTTACAAAAAAATCATAAGTTCCCCCGTTTTCTAGTCCACTAATGTAGGCTGTATGATAGGTTTGTGTATTGTTGGACCAAAAACCCCCGCTTATTAAATTAGAATCCGTGGTTGTAGCTCCTGTAGGGTAATTTGAATATTGGCAGTAAGCTTTTTCATCGGTGGTGACAGTAAGAATGGTTTCTTTTGTATCCCTTAGTAAGACTCCGTAAGGAGAGAGATAGCGTAACTGGGGCGGTGTTATGTCTGCCACTGCGCTTACGTCAAAAGTAATTGGGAAATCATCAGGATTTTTATTTCCGAATTTATCGGCGCACTTTACATAAAAAGTAAATTTTTGGTCTGGTTCAAGTGTAGTGATTTCTGTGGAGTGAGAAGTAGAATTTGTATGCTGGAAGAAATTATACATTGCATCATAGCTCACTCCGGAATAGATAGAATATCTGCAAGTAGCAATTTCGTCAGTTTGTAAACTTATGGTTGTTTTTAGGGTATTGCTGGGAAGATAGCCCGTAGGTTGGGGATTAAATCGGATCGGAGGAGTTTTATCTGATATATTTTCCTCCGCTTCTTCTTGGCCTGTCGAAGGGCTTCCTTTGATATCGGATGAAGAAGGTTGCGCATAGGAAGATTCTTTTTGGATAACTGGTTGAGATGTTGTTGTTCCTCCTTTCTGGGTTATGGGAGTGATTATAGCTTTTCTTATTCCGCCAAAATTCAAAAGGAAAGCAATCACTATTGCGACTAAAACTATAAGAAGTATTGGCATTTGCCCTCTTTCTTTCATAGATAAAAATTATAAAAGTCGGGGTGCGGAGAATTGAACTCCGACTACATCCACCCCAAGGACGCGGACTACCGTTATCCTACACCCCGCATTTAAAAATTTATTTCTTCTTTCCCATTGCCTTAATGCATTTAGTACAGGCTAAAACTCTCTTGCCAGAAACTAACCTGGTCCATTGGAGATTTGGATACTTTCTTTTGAAGGGAGTCGGATTATACTTAGACATCAGCTTTTTATATTGTCTTCCCAATATTGATTTTTTACCACAAATCGCACATTGTTTTGCCATAATAAAATTATTATATCAGAAATTTTAATTTTTACAATAATCTGTTATAATTTTGATATATGGGAATGTCTTTAGAATTTAAATTATTTTTATATTTAATTATAGTTTTTTCTGCGGTTTTCCATGAATATATGCATGCTTGGACGGCTAATTACTTAGGTGATCCAACGGCAAAAAATGCCGGTCGTTTAACATTAAATCCGTTAAAACATTTAGATTTTCTTTGGACGGTGATAATACCCTTACTTTTATTATTTTTTATAGGAGGATTTGTTGGTGCGGCAAAACCAGTTCCTTACAACCCTTATAATCTTCGCGACCAAAAATACGGCGTAATCAAAGTGGGGTTGGCGGGGCCGGCGGCAAATTTTTTCATCGCCTTAATTTTTGGATTATTTATTCGTTTCTTTCCCTTGCAGGGATTTTTACATATCCTTTTTACCTGGATTATTTATGCAAATATTTTTCTCGGATTTTTTAATCTCTTACCAGTGCCCCCCTTAGACGGGTCTAAGCTTTTAATGTATTTTATGCCACGGTCTAAAACATTCCAATTTTTAGAATTTTCTTTTGTCGGTGTTTTTTTAGCAATAGCTTTAGCTATTATAATTTTACCTTTTATTGCTTCGTTCTTTTATCATCTCATAGTTGGTAATGCATTTACGGGTTTAACATTTTAACCTTAATATATTGACTTTTATTTTACCTTTTGCTATATATATATTTACATAAGCGCTGGGCGCTTAATTAATTTTGGAAAAATACAATGCCGACCATTCGACAATTAATTAGAAAAGGGAGAAAGAAAACTCAAAAGCGTACCAAAACGCCGGCTTTGGAATTTGGATTCAATGTCTATAAAAATAGACCGAGAGAATATTATTCTCCATTTAAAAGAGGCGTTTGCCTTAAGGTTTTTACTGTGACTCCTAAAAAACCAAATTCTGCTTTAAGAAAAGTTTGTAGGGTTAGGCTAACTAATGGCATGGAAGTGACTGCTTATATCCCAGGTGAGGGGCACAATTTGCAGGAGCACTCGGTGGTATTAATTAGGGGTGGTAGAGTTAAAGATTTGCCAGGGGTGAGATATCACGTTGTTAGGGGAATTTTGGATACTACCGGCGTTGAGGGGAGAAAACAGGAAAGAAGCAAATACGGAGTAAAAAGGCCCAAATAATTATCAAATACCATGTCTGAAAATAAGAAAACAAAAAGAATAATCTCGCCCGATCCAGTATATAATAATGTTGCGGTTGAGAAATTTATTAATCAAGTAATGAAAAAAGGGAAAAAAACAATTGCCCGGAAAATTGTTTACGACGCTTTTAATATTATTAAAAATAAAAATCAAAAAGACCCCTTAGAAGTTTTTGATTTAGCATTAAATAATGTAAAACCATTATTGGAAGTTAAACCTAAAAGAGTTGGCGGAGCTACTTATCAGGTACCTCGGCCAGTATCAGCAGAAAGAGCGTTAACCTTGGCGGTGAGATGGATTTTATTGGCCGCCCGTTCAAAAAAAGGAAAACCAATGCAAGAGAAATTATCCGAAGAGTTAATTTTAGCAGCCAGCAATAGTGGTTCTGCCGTAAAAAAGAAAGAAGATACTCATAGAATGGCTGAAGCTAATAGAGCCTTCGCTCATTTTAGTTGGTAATTTTTATGCCCAGATTATATCCAATTGAAAGATATAGAAATATAGGCGTTATCGCTCATATCGATGCGGGCAAGACGACAACGACCGAGCGGATTTTATTTTATACCGGCATCACTCACAAAATAGGAGATATTGATGAAGGGACAACTGTTATGGATTGGATGGCGCAGGAAAGAGAAAGAGGAATTACTATTACCTCAGCTGCTACAACCTGTTTTTGGACGCCGAGTGATTTACCAAAATCAAAAGAGAACGAATACCGATTTAATATTATTGATACTCCGGGCCATATTGATTTTACTGCCGAGGTTCAGAGATCGCTTAGAGTTCTTGATGGGGGGGTAGTAGTTTTCGATGGTGTCGCCGGCGTTGAACCCCAATCGGAAACAGTTTGGCGTCAAGCTGACAAATTCAATGTTCCGAGAATTTGTTTTATAAACAAAATGGATCGTTTAGGGGCAAACTTTGAAAAAAGTTTAGAGTCAATTTGGCAAAAATTGTCACCGAATGTCGTTGCTCTTCAGCTTCCGATCGGTGCTGAAGATAAATTTGAAGGAGCTATTGATTTGATGAAAATGAAGGCTCTTTATTTTGAGGGAGAGAAGGGAGAAAAAGTTGTTGAAAAAGATATTCCAGAAAATTTAGTAGAAAAAACCAAAGAATGGCGGGAAAAAATGATAGAAAAAATTGCCGCCGAAGATGAAATACTTTTGGAAAAATATTTAGCTAAAAAAGAAATTTCCGTAGAGGAACTAAGGAAAGTTTTAAGAAAGTCAGTTCTTGACTATAAACTTGTTCCGGTATTTTGCGGCTCTTCTTTAAAAGACAAAGGAGTTCAGCCTATACTTGATGCAGTTTGCTATTATCTTCCTAGTCCAGCCGATTTGCCGCCAGTTAAAGGAATAGATCCTAAAACCGGAGAAGAAATTGAAAGGAAGGTTGATGATTCAGAATATTTTTCTGCCTTAGCTTTTAAAATTGCTACAGATCCTTACGTGGGAACCTTAACTTATTTTCGAGTTTACTCTGGGAATTTAGTACGGGGTTCTTATGTCTTAAATACTACTACCGAAGAGAAAGAGAGAATCGGCCGGATTTTAAGAATGCATGCGAACGAAAGAGAAGAAGTAGATGAAGTTTTTGCTGGTGATATTGCGGCTACTGTCGGCCTGAAAAATACTTCAACCGGTCATACTTTGTGCGATGAAAACCACCCAATTATTTTAGAAAAAATTATTTTTCCTGAGCCAGTTATTTCTATTAGGATTGAGCCCAAAACAAAAGCCGATCAGGAAAAGATGGGATTAGCTTTAAAAAAGTTAGCCGAAGAAGACCCGACATTTAAAATTAAAGGAGATTTAGAGACTGGTGAAACAATTATTTCTGGTATGGGAGAATTGCATCTGGATATTATTACTGATAGAATGAGAAGAGAATTCAAGGTTGAAGCTAATGTCGGTAGACCTCAAGTAGCTTACAAAGAGACAATTAAAAAAGAGGCTGAAGCCGAAGGGAAATATATAAGACAATCGGGCGGTCGGGGTCAATATGGCCATGTTTGGCTGAAAATAGAGCCGAAAGAACGAGGACAAGGATTTGAATTTGTTGACGAAGTTAAAGGAGGTATCATTCCAAGAGAATTTATTCCAGCAGTAGAAAAGGGAGTAAAAGAAGCTATAGATAAAGGAATTTTAGCTGGCTATCCTTTAGTTGATTTGCGTGCTACTTTATACGATGGTTCTTACCACGAAGTTGATTCTTCTGAGATTGCCTTTAAAATTGCAGGTTCTATTGCCCTCCAAGGAGCTGCCAAAAAAGCAAATTTGGTTTTGTTAGAGCCGATAATGAAGTTAGAGGTAATTGTTCCAGCTGATTTTTTTGGCGATATTATAGGAGATTTATCAGCCAGACGAGGAAAAATTGAGGAAACTAAAGACAGATTGAATATGAAAATAATTGACGCTAAAGTTCCTTTGTCTGAAATGTTCGGTTATGCCACGGCTTTGAGATCCTTGACAGAAGGAAGAGGAACATTTACGATGGAATTTGACCGCTATGAAGAAATGCCTGCAAATATAACCCAGGAGGTAATTGAAGGGAAAAGAAAATAGTAGTATAATATCCACATTGACAATTATTTTTAAATAAATAAAATAATAATATAAATTCAGCTTATTAGGTTTTAGCTTATTAGCTTCTTAGAATAATTTACAAACTAATCAGCTATAAGCTAAACAACTAATTAGCTAAAAAATTATGGCAGAAAAAGAAAAATTTGTAAGGGGGAAGCCCCACGTTAATATCGGTACAATAGGCCACGTTGATCATGGTAAAACTAGTTTGACGGCGGCCATTCTTAAAGTCCTTAGTATGAAAGGATTTAAGACGAGTCCACAGAGAAGCGTGGACGAAATTGACGCCGCTCCAGAAGAAAAGGCAAGAGGTCTTACTATTAGTATTTCTCATTTGGAGTATGAAACCGAGAAGAGACACTATGCCCATATCGATTGTCCTGGCCATGCTGATTACATCAAGAACATGATCACAGGTGCCGCTCAAATGGATGGCGCGATTTTAGTTGTGTCAGCACCAGACGGCCCAATGCCCCAAACAAGAGAGCATATACTTTTGGCAAGACAGGTAGGGTTGCCTGCGATAGTTGTATTTTTGAATAAATGTGATGCTGTTGATGACCCAGAAATTATTGATTTAGTAGAGGGTGAAATTAGGGAACTTTTGAAAAAATACCAATTTCCTGGTGATCAAATTCCGATAATCCGGGGATCAGCCTTGAAAGCTTTGGAGGCTACTTCCCTTGACGATCCGGCAGTAAAACCAATTTTAGACCTAATAAAAGCCGTTGATGATTACATTCCCGATCCAGTTAGAGAAACAGATAAACCTTTCTTGATGGCGATTGAAGATGTGTTTTCTATTGAAGGGAGGGGAACAGTAGCTACTGGGAGAATTGAAAGAGGAATTATTAAGCCTAACGAGGAAGTAGAATTAGTAGGTATTAAACCTACCACTAAAACCATTGCGGTCAGTATTGAAATGTTTCAAAAAATTCTTGATGAAGGAAGGGCAGGAGATAATGTGGGAATTTTATTAAGAGGTTTAAAGAAAGAAGATGTTGAGAGGGGTCAAGTATTAGCTAAACCAGGGACCAGTACTCCTCATACAGATTTTGAAGGAGAAATTTATATTTTGACCAAAGAAGAAGGTGGTCGTCACACTCCATTTTTTACCGGTTATAAGCCTCAGTTTTATATGAGGACGACCGATGTTACTGGAGACGTAGCTTTACCAGAGGGGACTGAAATGGTTATGCCTGGCGATACAGTTAGTCTGAAGATTAAATTGATTGTGCCGGTCGCCTTAGAGGAAAAACAAAGATTCGCTATTAGAGAAGGAGGCAAGACTGTTGGCGCAGGAGTTGTGACAAAGATAGCAAAATAAATAGAGAGAAAGATTGCTTAGGATTCGGCCTTTAAAATTAGAATAATTATTTTACGAATTACAGTTTAGTGGTTTTTAAAGACGAAATGGTAACTAAAAAGAAAACTACAGTTGAAGAAGAAGTAAAGCCTAAACTTAGGATAAAGTTGAAAGCTTACGATCATAAAATAATTGATAATTCTGCTCGACAGATTGTTGAGACAGCTTTACGTTATGGATCGGAGGTTTTAGGTCCCGTGCCCCTACCTACAGAAATTAATAAATACACAGTTAATAGATCTTCATTTATTCACAAAGACGCTAGAGAGCAGTACGAGACGAGAATTCATAAGAGATTAATTGATATTTTAAGTCCAAATCCAAAAGTAATAGACGCTTTGATGAGTCTGAATTTACCCGCCGGTGTAGATATTGAGATAAAAATGTAAAGTTCTAGATAAGACCTATTTACTTATATAAAAATTTAATATATAATGAAGATATTAAAATTAATAAATTTTTGAGATAATTAGCATAAAATAGCCGTGGATGAAAACCGGGCTATGCCCGGTTTTCAATTGCCAATAAAAGAATGAAATTTATATTGGGGATAAAACTCGGCATGTCACAGATTTTTGATGAAAAAGGAAATCAAATTCCGGTGACTTTGATTGAATTAAATCCGTGCGAGATAGCCCAGATAAAAACAAAGGAAAAAGATGGTTATGAGGCAGTACAAATTGGCTGTGGGGGAATAAAAGAGAAAAAATTAAAAAAAACCCAAAATAAAAAACCGTTTAGATATTTAAGGGAATTTAAGGGAATTATAGATATTTCACAATATAAGGTTGGAAAGAAAATTGATGCGTCAATTTTTGCAGAGGGAGATAAAGTTGTGATATCGGGTCTCTCCAAGGGGAAAGGCTTTACCGGTGCGGTTAAAAGATGGGGATTTAAGGGAAAGTCAGCAACCCATGGTACGAAACACGAACTTAGAACATTGGGTTCTGTAGGAACTTCTTTTCCTCAAAGAGTAACATTGGGAAGAAAAATGCCAGGCCGAATGGGTTTTGAAAGAGTAACAGTAAAAAATTTAAAAATAGTAAAAATTGATAAGGAAAATAATTTAATTGCTGTTTGCGGCGCAGTTCCAGGAAGAAAAAATACATTGTTAGAGATTAAAAGTGAAAAATAATAGAAGGAAATATACTATGCTTATTAAAACGTATAACCAATTAGGTGAAGAGTTGGGGGAGGCCAGATTACCATCTGAAATTTTTGGCGTAAATATTAATTCTGACTTGGTTCATCAAGTCGTATTAGCTCAAATGGCAAATAGAAGGAGAGTTATTGCTCATACCAAAAACAGAGGAGAGGTTTCGGGTGGCGGCAGAAAGCCTTGGCGTCAGAAAGGTACAGGGAGAGCGAGACATGGTTCAATTAGGTCACCTTTGTGGTATCATGGCGGAGTGACCTTCGGTCCCACTAAAGAAAGAGTGTTTAAAAAAGAAATCCCCCAGAAAATGAGAAAAATAGCTCTTTTCATGGTTTTATCCGAGAAAGCAAAAAACAATTTATTAATCTTATTAGATGAATTAAAAATAGAAAAAGCAAAGACAAAATTAATGGCGGAGATTTTAAATAACCTCCCCTCTAAAAAAGAGAGCAGTTTGATTGTATTGCCTGCGATGAATAAAAATCTGATTTCTGCAGCGAGAAATCTCGAAAATTCCGAAATTATTCAGGCCAAGGATTTAAATGCTTTAGATATGCTTTCCTTTAAATATCTAATTATGCCAAAAGAATCGATAAAAGTAGTAAAAGAAACTTTTTCAAAAGGTAATAAATAAAAATATGGCTTTAAAAGATTTTTTTAAAAGAAAAAAAACGGAAAAGAAAAAAGAAATTGTTACTAAAAAAATTGAGGCAGAAAATAAATTTGAAAAAACAAAAGAAGCTGAGCCGGTTATAAAAAGCGAAAAGAAAGTAATTACTGGCGAAGCTTATCGGATTTTAAAATCGCCCCATGTATCTGAAAAAGCCACTGATTTAACTCAGAAAAATCAATATATTTTTAATATTTGGGAAAATGCAACTAAACCCGAAATTAAAAAATCGATAGAAGATGTTTGTGGAGTAGAAGTAATATCTGTTAAAACTATCAATATTCCCAGAAAAAAAAGAAGATTAGGAAAAATATCGGGTTTTAAAAAGGGATATAAAAAGGCAATTGTTAGAATAAAAGAAGGTCAAAAAATAGAAGTTATGCCGCGGTAAATTTAACTATTAAATTTACATTGAAAAAATGAAATCTATATTAACTAAAAAAGAGCCGGAGAAAAGATTAATTTTTTACTTGAAAAAACACGGAGGAAGAGGCTCTAATGGAAGAATTACTGTTCGTCACCAAGGAGGCGGAGTAAAAAGACTTTACAGGGCGCTTGATTTTGGTCAGGAAAAATTAGATATGCTAGCAAAAGTAGTTGCCTTAGAATATGATCCCAATCGGACGGCTTATATTTCTCTCTTAGAATATAAAGACGGGGAAAGAAGATACAGATTGGTTCCTCAAGATTTGAAAGTTGGCGATGAAGTAATAATATCAGATAAGGCTGAAATTAAAATTGGAAATAGGATGAAGCTAAAAAATATTCCAGTTGGAACACAGGTGTTTGATGTTGAGATTGAGCCGGGAAGAGGAGGAAAATTAATAAGGAGCGCTGGGGCTGCAGCCATAGTAGTTGCTCAAGAGGGCAATTCTACCCATCTCGAAATGCCTTCTTCAGAAATTAGGAAGATTTCAGGAGATTGTTTTGCCTCCATTGGGCAAGTTTCCCATGCAGAGTATAGATTTATTACAATTAGAAAAGCTGGCAGAGTAAGACATAAAGGCATAAGACCAACCGTTAGAGGAACAGCTATGAATGCTTGTGATCATCCCCATGGCGGCGGAGAGGGAAAGACTCCCATTGGTTTAAAGCACCCAAAGACGCCCTGGGGGAAACCAGCTTTAGGGGTAAAGACAAGGAAAAAAAAATGGACAGATAAATTAATTATAAAAAGAAGAAGCAAGAAATAACATGGCAAGATCGCTTAAAAAGGGGCCATTTGTTGACCCGAAATTATTAGAAAAAATTAAAAAATTAAAACCGGGAACAAGAGAGATTATTAAAACTTGGTCTCGGAGTTCAACCATTACTCCTGAAATGGTCGGTTTCGTTTTCGGTGTACATAATGGCCGGCAATTTGTAGAAGTTAAAATAACTGAAGAACTGGTAGGTCACAAATTGGGAGAATTTTCTCCAACAACTAAATTTGCTCGCCATGGTGGAAGAATGCAGCGAGAATTAGAGGCCCAAGTCGCCGAAAAAGAAGCGGTAAAAGTTGCTGAAGTGAAGGAAGGAGAAAAAAAATAATTTATTAATTTTATGCCATTTACTGTCAGATTAAGAAATTTAAGAATAGCGCCAAGAAAAGTGAGGTTAGTCGCTGATTTAATTCGTGGAAAATCAGTTGAGAAAGCTCAGAATATTTTAAATTTTACAATAAAAAAATCATCATCCCCTCTTTTAAAACTTTTAAGATCAGCCATTTCAAATGCTAAAATAAATTCCCAAATAGAAGAATCAAATTTATATATTTCTAAGATTTTGGTAGACGAGGGTCCGAAATATAAGAGATGGATGGCGCGTGCTCGCGGAAGTGCCAATGAAATCCAAAAGAAAACTTCCCACATTACACTTATTCTTGATGAAATAGTTAAAAAACAAAAAAAGGCTAAAAAGATTAAAAAAACTGAAGAGATTGGCGAGGCTAAAAAAGAAATAAAAGTAGAAGAACCCAAAAAAGAAAGTAAGTCGCCTATAGGGCAGCCAAAATTTAAGCCAGAATTAGAGACAACAAAACCTAAAATTGAAAAAGGCATAAGAAAAATTTTTAGACGTAAGGCATTCTAAGATTTTACTATAAAATTATGACGCATAAAGTTCATCCTAAAATTTTTAGAGTAAAAGAGTTAACTGATTGGGAATCGCGCTGGTTAGACATAAAAAAAATCCCAAAATATTTAGAGGAAGATTTTAAAATTAGAAAATTCTTAACAAAAAAGTTAGGCAAGATTGGTATTGAAAAAGTTGAAATTGAGAGATTTTCGGGAAAGTTAAGCATAATAATTTCTTCGGCCCGGCCCGGCATTATTATAGGTCGGGGGGGCGGAGGAATTGAAGAAATCAGGAAAGAATTAGAGAAGATTTTAGGTCCAATTAAAGGAGGCAAAAGAGATTTAAAAATTGAGATTAAAGAAATAAAAAATCCATGGGCATCTGCTTCCTTATCTGCTCAATGGATCGCTCAACAGATTGAAAAAAGAATGCCCTATAAACGAGTTTTAAAACAAACCTTAGATAAGATTCTTTCCTCAAAGGGAGTTGAGGGGGCAAGGGTAGAAGTAGCTGGTAGGTTAAATGGGGTGGAAATTGCCCGAACCGAATGGTTGAAAAAGGGCAGACTACCTCGCCAGACGTTAAGAGCGGATATTGATTATGCTCAAGCTTTTGCTTTCTGTACTTACGGCGTTATTGGAATAAAAGTTTGGATATATAAAGGCGAAAAATTTTAAGGTTAAATTATTATACCCCGTAGTGAAATTTAAAATGCTGCGGGGAAGTAAAAAAATTAAATAATTAGTCGAAATTTTACTAAGAGTATGGCTATATTAATGCCTAAAAAAGTTAAACATAGGAAATGGCACAGAGGTCATTCAAGGGGTATTGAAGTGCGGGGTACCGAGCTTTCATTTGGTAGTTATGGTCTTAAATCTTTAGAAACGAAATGGATTACCGCTCGTCAAATCGAAGCCGGAAGAAGGGCTATTTTAAGATATCTTAAAAAAGGAGGCAAATTGTGGGTTAGAATTTTTCCCGACAAACCAATAACTACTAAGGGAACCGAAGTCCCGATGGGCGGAGGAAAAGGGAACGTAGATCATTATGCTTTTCCGATAAGGCCTGGCAGAATAATTTTTGAGTTAGAAGGAATAAAAGAAGAGATTGCCAAAGAAGCATTAAAAATGGCGGCCGATAAATTGCCGATTAAAACAAAATTTTTGAAACGTTAAATATATGGATATTAATGAATTACTTTCAAAAAACAAGAGCGAATTGGAAAAGGAGCTCAAGGATAATCGAGAGATTTTACGCCAATTGCGTTTTGATTTAGCAGCTGGTAAAGTAAAAAACGTAAGAGAAATAAGAAGAATAAAGAAAGAAATTGCAAGGATATTAACTTTTTTAAAACAAAAATAATTATGTCAAAGAAAGAATTAGTAGGTACTATCATTTCAAATAGGATGCAAAAGACAGTAGTGGTTAGAGTTGAGAGAATTAAAGAGCACCCAAAATATAAAAGAAGATACAGGGTTGCAAAGAGTTACAAAGCCCATATTGAATCGGGCGAATATAAAATTGGAGATACGGTTATTATAAAAGAGTCGAAACCAATAAGTAAAGAAAAGAAATGGGTGGTGGTAAAAAAAGTAGCTTCCGCTGAAAACGAGAAAATAACAGAACCTGATATTGTCGAGGAAATGCCGATAGAAGAAATAAAAGAATAAATTATTAAAAAGGACAAGCTGTTATGATCCAACCGCGTACCATGTTAAAAGTCGCCGATAATACTGGAGCAAAAATTATCCAGTGTTTTAGCGTGCTCGGCGGAAGTCGTCACAGATATGCTCAAATTGGCGATATTATTGTCGGAACGGTGAAGGTTGCCGAACCAAGAAGGCTCGTAAAAAAACACGATGTAGTAAGGGCAGTAATTATACGGCAAAAAAAGAATTTTAAGAGAAAAGATGGTTCCTATATTCGTTTTGATGACAATGCCTGTGTAATTTTAGAGGGTAAATCAAAGGAACCAAAAGGAGGAAGAGTTTTGGGCCCTGTTGCAAGAGAGATTAAAGAGAGAGGTTTTGATAAAATTGCCAACTTGGCCGAAGAACTTATTTAATTGAAATATTTATGAAGATTAAAAAAGGCGATACAGTTTTAATAATCTCGGGTAAAGATCTGGGAAAGAAAGGTAAAGTTTTAAAGGTTCTTCCACAGAAAGAACGTATTTTAGTAGAGGGAATAAGCTTAAGAAAAAAGCACCAGAAGGCAAAGAGGTCAGGCGAAAAAGGTCAGATTGTAGAAATGCCTTCGTCAATCCATGTTTCAAATGCTAAATTGATTTGTCCTGGATGCGGGAAAGCAACGAGGGTGGGGTATAAGATAATGCTAAATCCCAAAAATCAAAAAACAAAAATAAGAATTTGCAAAAAATGTAAAGGGGAAATATAAATATAGCGTTAAATGTAAAAAATTAAACTCCATGCTTAGACTAAAAGAAAAATATAAGAAGGAAGTAATACCCGCAATGATTGAAAGGTTTGGTTACAGTAATTCAATGGCCGTTCCTAAGATTGAGAAAGTTGTAATAAATACTGGTTTTGGCAGATTAGTTGGGGGTAAAACCTCAGAAGAGCAAAAAAAGATTCAGGAAGGTATTGTTAATGATTTAGCTTTAATTACCGGTCAAAAGCCTGTTTTAAGAGAGGCAAAAAAAGCAATCGCAGGATTTAAAACGAGAAAGGGTTTTGTAATTGGAGCCACGGTTATTCTCCGAGGGAAAAGAATGTATGATTTTTTAGAAAGACTAATTAATATCAGTCTTCCCAGGACTCGTGATTTCCAAGGGATTAATAACAAATCTTTTGACCCAAAGGGGAATTTAACTGTCGGGATTAAAGAGCACATCGTTTTTCCTGAAATTTTTCTAGAGAAAACAAAAACAATTTTTGGTTTTGAGGTAACTATAGTTTTAAACGCAAAAAAGAGAGAAGAAAGTATAGAATTACTAAAGTTAATGGGATTTCCAATAAAATAAAATGGCAACAGAAGCGCAAAAGGCGAAATCAATTAAAAAACCAAAGTATAAAAGTCGAATTGTCCGACGCTGTTTTCGTTGCGGAAGGAAGCGGAGTTTTATGAGAAAATTTGGCTTGTGCCGAATTTGTTTTAGAGAGATGGCAAACCAAGGCTTAATACCCGGAGTTAAAAAGAGTAGCTGGTAATTAATTTAATAGCTTTAATCTTAGAAAATAATTATGGATACTATTGCTGATATGCTAACACAAATTAGAAATGCTCAGGCTGTTTCAAAGGCCCAGGTCTCCGTTTCTTATTCTAATTTAAAATACGAAATTGCTAAAATTTTAGAAAAAAAAGGATTTATTGAAAGCGTAGAAAAGAAGGGCAGAAAAATAAAAAAATTAATTGAAATAAATTTAAAATATAATAATAAACTTCCCGCAATTTCGGGAATAAAAAGAATTTCCAAGCCCGGCCAAAGAATTTATCTTCCAGCAAAGAAGATTAAAACATCCAAAAATTCTTATAAGACGGCAATTGTTTCTACCTCCAAAGGTTTAATGACTGATAAGGAAGCAAAAAAGCAGAGATTGGGCGGGGAGGTTCTTTTTGAAATTTGGTAAATATTAATTATGTCGAGAGTAGGCAAAAAACCAATATTAATACCGGAAAATGTAGAGGTAAAAATTGATGGTAATAGAGTTACGATCAAGGGCCCTAAGGGCGAACTTTCGAAAGAAATTCGGCCCGAAATTAAGATTGAAATAAAAGAAGGAAAAATTTTCGTTACTTCTCAAGCAGAAACGAAAAAAATTAAATCTCTTTGGGGGTTAAGCCGAAGTATTTTAGCTAATATGGTAAAGGGAGTGATTGATGGTTATGAAAAGAAATTAGAGATAGAGGGTTTGGGTTTTAAAGCTTCTGTTGAAGGAGAAAATTTAGTTTTGCTTGTTGGATTTACTAATCCGGTCAGGATACCAGCACCGCTTGGCATAAGATTTTCAGTTGATAAAAATGTTATCACAGTATCAGGAACCGACAAAGAAATGGTAGGCCAAGTTGCCAATAAAATAAGAAGAACGAAGCCGCCGGAACCATATAAGGGAAAGGGAATCAGATATGCTGGGGAAGTGATTAGAAGAAAAGTTGGCAAGAAAGTAGTGACTGCAACTTAAAAATATGAAATCAGAAATTAAGCATCAAAAAAGAGATAAACGGCATCGCAGAATAAGAATAAAAATATCGGGAACATCTAAAATTCCTCGTCTTTGTGTCTTTAGGTCAAATTTACATATATACGCCCAATTAATAGACGATGAAAAAAGAAAAATCATCCTTACTGCTGGCGATAGAGAGTTAAAGATAAAACCGAAGAAAGGAGATATAAAAACAGAAAAGCCAGGGGGGAAAAAACAATTATCCGGCAAATCGGCTATAGCTTATGCCGTGGGAAAATTAATTGCTGAAAAAGCAATAAAAAATAAAATTGAGAAAGTAATATTCGATAAAGGAGGATATGCCTATCATGGCAGAGTTGAAGGGTTAGCCGAGGGAGCGAGAGCAGGAGGGCTTAAGTTTTAATATTTATAAAAATATGATAAAAGAAAAAAGATTTCAAATTTCATCTAAGCGTTTCGAAGAATCAGCTCCTGAATTTGATTCAAAACTTTTAGATTTGGCTAGAATTTCTCATACGCGAGCCGGCGGTAAAAAATTGAGATTTAGAGCCATAATAATTACTGGTAATAAAAATGGTAAGGTGGGGGTAGGCGTGGCAAAAGGAAAAGACGTAGCTTTAGCAGTAGAAAAAGCTACCAGGCTTTCTAAAAAACACTTAATCGATGTCCCAATTGTAGAGGATACAATTCCTCACGAAGTTTATGCTAAATATGGGCCAGCTGAAGTTCTGTTACGTCCCCAAAAGAAAGGGAGGGGGTTGGTGGCTGGAGGCGTTGTCAGAATAGTTTGCAATTTATCTGGCATTAAGAACATATCCTCAAAAATTTTAGGCCGAACAGGTAATAAGCTTAATAATGCCAGAGCTACTATATTAGCTTTAAAGAAATTGAAAGCCCAAGAAAAAGATATTAAAAGTCAAAAAACAGAATAAATTTTTATGCAACTGCATCAATTAAGGCCAAAACACAAATTAAAAAAAAGGAAAAGGGTTGGTCGCGGCGGAAAGCATGGCTCTTATTCTGGCAAAGGTATTAAGGGGCAAAAATCACGTTCTGGAGCTAGGTTTCAGCCTATTATTCGTCAGATTATAAAGAGATACCCAAAGTTAAGAGGATATAAATTTAAAGGCTTTAAATCAAAAGAAGTAGTTTTAAACATAGGAATCTTGGAGAAGAAATTTGAATCTGGAGAAAAAGTTTCTCCGCAAACATTGATAGAAAAAAAGATAATTCGTAAAATAAAAGGAAGGATACCGAAAGTGAAGATTTTAGGAGAGGGTGATATTAAAAAAACATTATTTATAGAGGGCCTTAAATTTTCCAAAAGCGCTAAAGAGAAAATTGAAAAAGCTGGTGGTCAAATAAAGTAAAATTATGTGGTATCAAAAAATTATCCAAATTTTTAAAATTCCAGATTTAAGAAATAAGATTTTATTTATTCTGGGAGTTTTTGTTGTTTTTAGAATAATGGCGAATATTCCGATACCGGGAATTAACGCCGAAAACTTAAGAAATTTCTTCGGACAATTTCAGATGTTCGGTCTTTTAAATATCTTTACAGGGGGCGCCTTAGACAATCTTTCCATTGTAATGCTCGGTTTGGGACCTTACATTACTGCCGTAATCATTTTACAGTTATTGACAATGATTTTTCCGCAACTTGAAAAACTATATAAAGAAGAGGGAGAGGCGGGCCGACAGAAATTCAATCAATGGGGAAGGATGTTAACGGTGCCCTTAGCCGCTCTTCAATCTTATGCAATGTTTGCCTTATTTCAACGTCAAAATGTAATTGGAGAGCTAATCCCGCTGTTACTTTTCACCTCAATTTTGACAGTTACCGCCGGCTCACTTTTTTTAATGTGGTTAGGAGAATTAATCTCCGAAAAAGGGATCGGCAATGGCGTTTCTCTTTTGATTTTTGCCGGAATTATTGCTGATTTTCCAAATAATATTAGGCAAATAATAGTTACTTGGGATCCTTCAATGATACCCTCTTATTTTCTTTTCTTTGCCGCTTCCTTAATTATTATAGCCGGTGTTGTCTTAATTAATGAGGCAAGGCGTAATATTCCGGTTTCTTATGCCAAAAGGGTAAGAGGTATGAAAATGTATGGTGGAGCTTCAACTTATTTACCTTTGAACGTAAATCCAGCCGGTGTTATCCCAATAATTTTTGCCTTATCAATTCTGCTTCTCCCTGGAATGGTTGCTAGTTTTTTATCAAGTTCTGCGGGAAGCATTGGTAATATCGCGAAAAATATTAATAACTTTTTCCAAGACCCTTGGGTCAATGGAATTTTATATTTTACCCTAGTGGTTCTTTTTACCTATTTTTATACTGCCGTTACTTTTGATCCAAAAGCTATTTCTACAAATTTGCAGAAAATGGGTGGTTTTATTCCTGGCATTCGTCCGGGTGAAAGTACGGCTAAATTTATGTATTATATTTTAAACAGGGTCTTGTTAATTGGGGCTTTATTTTTGGGGGCTATTGCCATTATGCCCTCTGTTGTTCAGGGGGTTACCAATATTACGACATTTCGATTTTTAGTTGGCGGAACTTCTCTACTTATCGTTGTTTCTGTGGTTTTAGAAACCATCCGTCAGATAAAAGCCCAATTACAAATGAGAGACTATGAAACCTTCTAAAAATCAAAAAGTTATAATTATCCTTGGTCCACCGGGATCAGGAAAGGGTACCCAGGCTCAATTATTAACCGAGAGATTGGGTTTTTTTCTGTGGGAAACCAGCAGTATCGTAGGCTCAGTTATAGACCGGGCCGAAAAAGGAGATTTTGTAAAAATAGAGGGCAAAAAGTATTTATTTTCAGACCAGGCGGAAATCCGCCGCAAGGGATTGCTGTGGGACGGCTGCTTCACGTTTTATTTTTCAAATAAAAAACTTAAAGAGCTGGCCAAAAATAATAAGGGAATTGTTATGTCTGGTTCTCCGAGAGACGTAGAAGAATCAAAAAGACTTTTGCCTCTTTTGAAAAAACTTTATGGGGCGAAAAATATTACAATGCTCGCTTTGAAATTAACTCCCGAGGCGACAATTTGGCGTAACTCCCACCGGAGGGAATGCGAATTGGCCACCCACTCAATTTTATATACCAAAGAAACCGAAAAACTTACCAAATGTCCTTTGGACGGTTCTAGATTGATGCGCAGGAAAGACGACGACCCGAAAGCTATTAAAACAAGATTAAAATTATACAAAGAAAAAACCTTTCCCGTGTTTGAATTTTTCAGAAAACAGGGGATTAAGGTTAAAGAAATCAACGGTGAACAATCGGTAGCCGATGTTTTTAAGGATATTTTAAAGGCGCTCAGATGATTTCTATCAAAACCGAAAAAGAGATTGAAATAATGGCAGAAGGCGGAAAAATCCTGGCAAAGATTATGAAAGAATTGGAAAAAGAAATTAGGCCGGGGATTAAAACCTTAGATTTAGACAGGCTCGCCGAGAGCCTTGTTTTAAAATTTGAGGGGAAATGCTCCTTTAAAGGATACGAGGGTTATCCTACATGTCTTTGCACTTCAATAAATGAAGAAATAGTTCATGCTGTTCCCTCTGCGAGAATTTTAAAAGAGGGAGATATTGTTTCACTTGATTTGGGAATTGAATGGAAAGGTTTCCATACTGATATGGCGGTTACTTTGCCGGTCGGAAAAATTAATCCTCAAGCTGAAAAATTAATTGAAGTTACAAAAAAGGCCTTGGAAATTGGAATAAAAGAAGTTAAACCCGGAAATTATCTTGGTGACATTGGTTTTGCTATTCAAAGATATGTGGAATCCAAAGGATTTAATATGGTGCGTGAACTCTGCGGACATGGAATCGGAAAGGAAATTCACGAAGATCCCGAAATTTTAAATTTTGGCGAAAGAAAAACCGGAACAAAGATTCGAGAAGATATGGTTTTGTGTTTGGAGCCAATGGTAACAATGGGGGATTGGCGAATTAAAAAATCTGATGACGGGTTCGGTTATAAAACAAAAGATAATTCTCTCTCGGCCCATTTTGAGCATACCGTAGCGGTTGTGGAAAATGGCCACAAACTATTGACAAATCCTATAGATATGCTATAATACAGGTGTAAAGGGAGAGAGTAAATAAAGCTGAATATATCTTGATATTTGACCCAACAGGCAACTCTCTCCTATAGATGCCTGCTATTTATTTAAAGTGAGTAGAAGAATGAAGATTAAAGAATAACCTTTATTCTTCTCTTCACTAATTTCCAAGAAATTGAGGAATAGTGAAGATTGGAATATAGCACCTTGATTTATTAATTAATCTAACCCCGTAAGGGTTTATAGATAAAGAAATGAGAGAAAGGAGAAAGCACATGGAAGTTATTACGAGAGAGGGGAAGTTATATATTCGTTGGGAGTGCGGTGAAATGTCTCCTAGGGAAAGAGCTTCTGCCCTTTGTCCAGTCTGGAATAATAAGGGAGAACTGATCGATTGGCTTAGTGGCGGTGTCGATAGCGGAGAGCAGGAACTCCATGAGGGTGCAACATATACGATCCTACCACGTCGTCGCTATGGTAAATACGCTGATAGATTCCCTCTTTATAGGCTTCCCTCCTGCGAGGTAATAGCCAGTTTTACAGGGGGAAGCAGAAACAGGGAACGCACCCAAATCGAATTAGATGCGGTGGACATCCCAAGCGAAGGGATGAAGAAACGCATTCTGGAGGAATTGAGTAGGGAGCCCTTACCAAGTCTTATCTGGGCTCCACACAGAGATTAATAATGTGGAGAATTAGATTATGGCGAGAGAGTCTTTTGAGCTCTCTCGCCATATACCTAAGTAAGTGTTTCAGGCAAAGATTTATTTAGGACAAGAAATCAGCCAACTGGCTGGTTTTTTGTTTAGAAAAAGGAAACGCCCTGTTTTGTTTTTTTTGATAGATTTTGCTATAATAATTGAAAGATTTTACATTTTGATTTGTCATTTTGCATTTTACATTTTGACTTTTGAATTTTTATTATGTATTTATCCATTATTATCCCAGCTTATAACGAAGAAAAACGTCTACCGAAAACTCTAGAAGAAATTGATAAATATTTATCAAGGCAGTCTTATGATTATGAAATTATTGTTGTTAGCGGAGGTTCAACGGACAAAACGGCAGAAGTGGTTGAGGGATTGAAGTCAAGAATCAAAGACCTAAAATTGATTGCGGAAAAAGAAAATAATGGTAAGGGATATACCACAAGGCACGGATTATCAGTGGCGCAGGGAGAATTGCGAATTTTTACCGATGCCGACAATTCAACTTCAATTGACCAAATCGAAAAGATGTTCCCTTATTTTAAGGAAGGTTATGATATAGTTATTGGCTCAAGGGATATAAAAGGAGCAGTTTTAGATCCTCCGCAACCTTGGTTAAGGCAAATACTTTTAGGAGAAGGATTTAAACTATACAGAAAAATAGTCCTTGGCCTTTGGGGGATTGAGGACACCCAGTGCGGGTTTAAAGGTTTTACAAAAAGAGCGGTTGAAAATATTTTTCCAAAATGCAAGATTAATGGTTTTTCTTTTGACCCAGAAATTCTGATTATTGCCCAAAAATTAGGTTATAAAATAAAAGAAATTCCCATTAATTGGAAAAATGACCTTAGCAGTAAGGTGGGCTTCAAATCGATAATAAAAATGGCGATTGATATGCTTAAGATAAGATTAAATTTAATTAGGGGTTTTTATGCCCGGTAGTGAAAATTCGACCACTACCGGATAGTGAATATAAAATTACTAATTAATTTTAGTCGAATTTCTACTACCGGGTATGACTAAAAATCCCAAGAAACCAAAGTTTCCATCAGAACTAAGATTGGATTTAATCTCAAAAGATTGGGTGGTTATTGCGACAGGTCGGGCAAAGAGGCCGGAGATGTTTAAGGAAGAAAAAGATAAAACGGAAGAAATTCCCTCAAATAAATGTCCCTTTTGTCAAATTAATAACCAAGAGAAACCAACCCTTATTTTTATTCGTGGCAAAAAAGTTTCTCCAAGCCAAGAAATACCCAAAAATTGGACAACAATTGTTATCCCGAATAAATTCCCTGCTTTCATTCCAAATAGCCAACTTGAGAAGAAATTAGAAGGGAAATTCTACCAAAAGATGAATGCCGTTGGTTTTCATGAGGTGGTCATAACCAGAGATCATAGAAAATCACTCGGTCAATTTAATATAAAAGAATTTAAGGAAGTAATTGATGTTTATCAGGGGCGGTATTTAGACTTGATGAAAAAACCTTTCGTTAATTATGTCTCAATTTTCCACAATCATAAACACGGAGCCGGTGCCACAATTTCTCATCCCCATTCGCAGATTATTACCACTCCCTTAATTGATATTGACTTAAAAAATGCGCTTTTAAATTCAGAAAGATATTATAAAAAAACTAAAAAATGTATTTATTGCCAGATGAATAACTGGGAAAAAATGGCAAAAAAACGGGTTATTTATGAAAATAAAGAATTTATAGCGGTATGTCCATTTGCATCAAAATCTGCTTTTGAAATTATCATTTCTCCTAAAAAACATTTGCCATATTTTGAAAAAGTCACCGATAAAGAAAAATGGCTATTAGTAGAGGCGTTCCAAGCGGCCTTGTATAAACTTTACAAAGGATTGAATAACCCCGCTTATAATTTTTATTTGCATACTGCTCCCTGTGATGGGAAAAAATACGAGCACTACCACTGGCATTGGACGATTTTGCCAAAAACTTCTACTTGGGCGGGATTTGAATTGGGAGCAAGAATGGAAATATCTACGATTGAGCCAGAAAAAGCTGCTGAATATTTGAGAAAACAATAAAAATATGAAGCCATTAATTATAGGAAACTGGAAATGTAATCCAGCAACAAAAAAAGAGGCACAAAGAATGTTTGAGGCGATAAAAAGAGGGATTAAAAATGTACGAGGAGTAGAGGCGGTAATTTGCGCTCCCTTTACTTATTTAGGATTATTAAAACCGTCTTCATTTTTGGAAATTGGTGCCCAGGATTGTTTTTGGGAGGAAAAAGGAGCTTATACTGGCGAAATTTCGCCTAAACAGCTCCCGGATTTAAATTGTAAATATGTTATCATCGGCCATTCGGAAAGAAGGAAATACCAAAATGAAACCGATGAAATGATAAATAAAAAAATTAAATCCGCCCTTAAATTTAGTTTGAGGCCGATATTGTGCGTCGGCGAAACAGAAAATGAAAGAAGAAAAGGAAAGACTAAAGAAGTATTAAAAAAACAACTTCAAAAAGGAGCTGAAGGTATAAAAAATTTAGTCGTCGCTTACGAACCAGTTTGGGCGATTGGAACGGGTAAGACTTGCGGAATTCCGGAAGCCAAAGAAGTAAACCTGTCTATTAGAAGGTTAACTAAAAATACACCTATTGTTTATGGTGGTAGTGTTAATTCACAGAATGCTAGAGATTTTATAAAAAAAGCCGGATTTCAAGGTCTTTTAGTTGGTGGCGCGTCTTTAAATCCTCAAGAATTTATTAAAATAGTAAAAGCTTCAATTTGATTTCCTCTGTAAAACTGTTAATATACTAAATTATGACAGAGAGATTTTCTAATGGCTATTTTTATAACCCGACGCGAGGGAATCTTAAAGTTCCAGAACTTCTTCAAGAGCTTGTTTATTATATTAAAGAAAAACCCGAGAAATTTTACGATATTATTGTGGGCTGTGATTCTTCTTCGGGCGAGGAGCCGCATTTCCCTGTAGCTGTCGTTATTCTAAGAACGGGGGAGGGCGGACGTTTTTTTCTTAAAAAAATAAGCTATCAAAACCGAAAATTTTATAATTGGAAGGAGAGAATTTTAGAAGAAGTTTTATTGTCTTGCGAATTAGCCTTCCATTTGAGGGAAGGATTTGAAAAAGAAATTCAGGCGCTTGGAGAAAAATTAAATTATCAGTTTCGTTATATTCATGCGGATGTCGGCGAAAAAGGAGCAACAAGCGATATGATAAAAGAGGTTACTGGCTTAATTCGTGGGAATGGTTTTGAACCCAAGATTAAACCTGAATCATTTGTTGCCTCGGTTGTGGCAGACAGATATTCCTAATAAAATTTCAATTTATAATTTTCAATGACCTCAAAAGAACTAAGAGAAAGTTTCCTAAACTTTTTTAAGGAAAAAGGACATGCAATTATTCCCTCTGCTTCATTAATCCCAGAGCATGATCCGACAGTGCTTTTTACTACTGCAGGAATGCATCCTTTGGTGCCTTTTTTGTTGGGGGAAAAACATCCTGGAGGAAAGAGATTGGCTAATGTCCAGGCCTGTATTAGGACTGGCGATATTGAAGAAGTAGGAGACGAAATCCACCACACTTTTTTTGAAATGCTTGGAAATTGGTCCTTGGGAGATTATTTTAAAAAAGAAGCCATTGAAATGAGCTGGGAATTTTTAACATCGCCAAAATGGTTAGGTTTGGAAAAAGAAAAAATAGCTATTTCAATTTTTGAAGGAGATGAGGATGCTCCAGAAGATAAAGAATCCAAAAAAGTTTGGCTTAGTTTAGGCGTTCCAAAAGAAAGAATCAAAGGGCTTCCAAAAAAAGATAACTGGTGGGGCCCAGCAGGCCAAACCGGCCCTTGCGGACCGAATACAGAAATGTTTTATTGGGCTGGAAAAGAAAAACCGCCGAAAGAATTTAATCCCGAAGATAAAAAATGGGTGGAGGTTTGGAACGATGTTTTTATGGAATACTATAAAAAAGAAGATGGGAAATACGAACCTCTTTCTCAAAAGAATATTGATACAGGTATGGGCTTGGAAAGGATGTTATCTGTTATAAACGGTTTAGATGACGATTATAAAACCGATGTATTTTGGCCAATTATCAAAAAAATTGAAGAATTATCCGGTAGAGAATACGAAGACAATAAAAAAGAATTCCGGATTATCGCCGATCATATTAAAGCGGCAACCTTTATTTTGGGTGATGAAAAAGGGATTGTGCCAGCGAAAGAAGATCAAGGATATGTATTAAGAAAATTAATTCGTAGGGCAGTTGATTTCGGTAGAAATATAGTAATTTATAAACAATTTACCCACGAAATTGGGGAAATAGTTATTGAATTAATGGGCAATGAATATCCAGAATTAAAAAAGAACAGAGATTTTATAATCGAACAATTTATTCGAGAAGAAGAAGGATATAATATAGTAATAACTAGTACCCCCACTCAAATTACCACATCGACTATTACTTTTAGCACACCTACGGGTCCGCAAACGACAACTCCGCCACAAATGGCTGAAGATTTGTTTAAACTTAGAACTGAACGTGGCATAACGTTGGAGAATGCAATGGGAGAATTCGAAAAAAGAGGTGTAAAAGTTACAGATGAGGCGATTAAAATTTATCAACAGAAGATTAAAGAACATCAAGAGCTTTCGCGTACTGGCGCTAGACAAAAATTTAAGGGCGGGTTAGCAGATGCAGGGGAGCAAGCTATAAAATACCATACAGCCACTCATTTATTATTAGCGGCCCTAAGACAAGTTTTGGGCAATCATGTTTTTCAAAAAGGTAGTAATATTACAGCTGAAAGATTGCGATTTGATTTTTCCCATTCTCAGAAAATGATAGAAGAAGAAATAAAAAAGGTGGAAGATTTAGTTAATCAAAAAATAAAAGAAGATTTGCCGGTGACTTGCGAAGAGATGATTTTGGAGGAAGCAAAAAAAGGGGGAGCGATGGGTGTTTTTGAAAATAAATATGGTGAAAAGGTAAAGGTTTATACTATCGGCGATTTTTCAAAAGAAATTTGCGGTGGTCCCCACGTTGACCGGACAGGGAAACTTGGCCAGTTTAAGATTCAAAAAGAAGAATCCTCCAGCGCCGGCATTAGAAGAATTCGCGCAAAACTGCAATAATTATATATAATAAAGTAAATGACAAAATGACCAAAAAAATATTTGATATTATTCCTCCTAAAGAGGGATTTAAAGAAAAATTATTAAAACCCTTGCCGAAAAGAGAATCAGAGGTTTTGATAAAAAAGGAGAAAATTAAATCCCCAACTCCTTTAATAATTAAAATTATCCCAATCTCAATTTTATTGATTATTATTGCCGGTGGATTTTTTTACTTTTCTTTAGCTAAGGCTAAAATAGAAATTTGGCCGGAAACCAAAGTATCTAATTTGAATGTAAAAATAACAGTAGACAAATTAATAAAGCAAATTGACATTTTAACTAAAAATATTCCGGGAACAATATTTGAAACAAATGAGATGAATATTACTCAAGAGTTTTCTTCTTCTGGAGAAATTAAGAAAAAAGCTACCGGTACAATCCGGGTTTATAATAATTACTCTTCGTCTTCCATAGCATTCCGTGCGAGCACCCGTTTTATGTCCGATTCTGGTCTTGTATTTCAGAGCGAAGACAAAGTAGTTGTTCCTGGAAAACCAGGATACATCGATGTAAAAGTAGTCGCCGTTGAACCAGGTGTAAATTATAATATCGGTCCTGCCACTTTTTCTATACCAGGATTAGCAGGTACGCCTTTGTATACTTATTTTTATGGAAAATCTCTCTCTCCAATGGTAGGAGGCGGAACGGGTTTAAAAGTTTTGCAGGAGGATTTAGATAAAGCAAAAGAGATTCTAACCGAAAAAGCATTGAATAATTGTCAGGTTGCCTTGGAAAACAAGATTACGCAAGATTTTATTTTGTTGGAAGATGCCTCTGAGTGCGAAGTAACCGATGCTTTTTCTCCCGTTAAAGCAGGCGCGGAAGTAGAAAATTTTATTTATACGGTGAAAATTAAAGGAAGAATTTTATCTTTTAAAACCCAAGATATAAAAAAATTTGCCGAAGATTTTATCCTTTCTAAATCTCCCGAGAACAATGTTGTTGATGACGTAAGCTTAAAAATGGACTATTCCGTAGATTCTTTGGATTTGAACTCGGGTAAAATGGTTATTTCAATGCAGTTAGAAGGCAAAACTTATTCCAATATTAATCAGGAAATAATAAAGGAATCCCTGAAAGACAAGTCGTCAAAGGAAAGCGAACTCCTTTTAGAAAACCAGCCAGAAATAAAGGAAGCATCGGTAAAATTATGGCCATTTTGGGCAAACAAAGTTCCAGATAGCCTAGACAAAATAGAGATAAGGCTTAACCTTGACTAATTTAATAAATTTTGCTATCCTTAATAATTGTGCTAAATGGATAAAGAAGATAAAAAAAATTTTCGGAGGACAGGAATGGTTACAGAAACCCTGCCCAGTGCTTTTTTTCGGGTAAAACTGGACGATGGAAAAGAGATAATTGCCCATCTGGCTGGGAAGCTTAGAATTAACAGGATTAAGATTTTGGCAGGAGACCGGGTTACAGTGGAAATGGGTCCTTACGACGAAGGAAAAGGTAGAATAATATATAGAGGAAAATAAATTTAGATAATGATTACCAGATAAAGGTTTTTTATTTTGTAAAATAATATGAAAGTTAGAGCTTCGGTTAAAAAAATTTGCAAAAATTGTAAAGTTGTGCGACGTAAAGGTATGATTTATATTGTTTGTAAAAACCCAAAACATAAACAGCGTCAGGGATAGAGTAAAAACCTAAAATACCAATATTATGCCGAGAATTGGGGGAGTAAATGTCCCGGAAAATAAACAAATATTAATAGCCTTAACCTATATTTATGGGATAGGCTTACCTTTGTCTAAAAAGATTTTAAAAGAAGTTGGGATTATCCCGGATAAAAAGACATCTGAATTGAGCTCCGAAGAAATTAACAGAATAAAAGAAATTATTGAGAAAAATTATAAGATAGAAGGCGAACTTAAAAGAGAAATAATGACTAACATTAAAAGATTAAAGGATATATCGTCATGGCGTGGAATGCGCCATATGAGAGGACTTCCCGTCAGGGGGCAGAGAACTCGTACCAATACTAGAACAGTTCGGGGAAATGTCAGAAAAACAGTGGGTTCAGGTAAAAAACCACCCCCGGAACCAAAATAAATTTAATTTTTTATCTTTATTCTATTGGCTGAAAATATAAAAAATGGGCAAAAAACACATAATCCAACAAACAGAAGAAGAGATTTTGAAGGAAGGAGAGAAAGTTGAATCAAAAGCTCAGAAAGAAATTAAAGTTCAAGCCCCTCGTAAAGTTGAAGAGGGACAAGTTCATATTTCTTCTTCTTACAATAATACAATAATCACTTTAAGCGACACTAAAGGAAATGTTTTAGCGTGGACAAGCGCAGGAGCTATCGGCTTTAAGGGAACAAAAAAAGCCACTCCTTTTGCCGCTTCAAAGGTTGCTGAAGCTATTTCTACAACTGCCGAAAAATTAGGGATTAAAAAATTATCAATTTTTGTAAAGGGGATTGGATCCGGAAGAGAGTCAGCTATTAGATCTTTAATTACTAAAGGTTTTGAAATTATTTCAATAAAAGATACGACCCCAATTCCTCATAATGGCTGTAGACCACCAAAAGTAAGGAGGGTGTAATAAAATATGAGAGAAGATAAATGTAAAAATTGTCGTCGTGTAGGAACAAAGCTTTTCTTAAAAGGAGAAAGGTGTCTTTCTCCAAAATGTCCAATGGTAAAAAGGCCCTATCCGCCGGGGCAAAAAGGAAAAAGGCGCATAAGAGCTTTATCGGAATATGGAAAAGAATTGAGAGAGAAACAAAAATTAAAAAATTGGTATAATTTAAGAGAGCGCCAATTTAGGAAATATGCGAGAGAGGTTTTGGACAAAAGGGGAAGGGTGGAAGATACTTCTGCTCTTTTAATTAAGACTTTGGAGAGTCGTTTAGATAATGTGGTTTTCAAATTGGGATTTAGTTCCTCAAAAGCTAAGGCTAGACAATTAGTCTCCCATGGCCATTTTTTAGTAAATGATAAATCGGTAAATATCCCCAGTTATCAAGTTAAAAAGGGAGATAAAATTTTATTAAAATCGAATTCCCGAAAAAAAAATAATTTTCAAAATCTTCCTACAATATTGAAAAAATATCAACCTCCTTCCTGGCTTTCTTTAGATAGCGAAAAATTAGAAGGAAAAGTTATCGGAGAGCCTAATCTTAAAGAGGCAGCTCCGCCGGTAGAAATTTCATCAATATTTGAGTTTTATTCAAAATAATAAATAATAAATAAAAAAATCAAAGCAAACTATGATACCATTACCCCTTACGCCAAAAATTATTAAAAAAGAAGGAAATAAAGCAACTTTTGCAATAGAGGGGCTTTATCCTGGTTACGGAGTTACTATTGGAAATACGATGAGGCGCGTTTTAATTTCTTCCTTGCCGGGAGCGGCAGCAACCCAGATGAAAATTAAAGGAGTTCCTCATGAATTTTCAACGATTCCAGGAGTATTAGAAGATACGATCGTCATTATGCTAAATTTAAAGCAGTTGAGATTTAAGATTTTTACCGATGAGCCCCAAAAAGCAATTCTTAAGGTTAAGGGCGAAAAAGAAGTAAAAGGCTCAGATTTTAATTTGCCTGCCCAACTTGAATTGATAAATAAAGATTGCCATATAGCTACTCTAACTGCAAAATCAGCCGAGCTTGAGATAGAAATTAAGATTGAAAAAGGAATAGGTTATGTTTCCCGCGAGGCACGGCAAAAGGAAAAATTAGAAGTGGGAGCTATTGCCTTAGACGCTATTTTCACGCCGATTAGAAGGGTGAGTTTTAAGACGGAAAATATGAGGGTTGGCGAGAGGACTGATTTTGATAAATTATTTTTAGAAATTGAAACCGATGGAACTGTTACCCCAGAAGATTCTTTCTTCCAATCGGCAGAGATTTTAGTTAAACATTTTTCTATCTTAATGGAAAGCTTTAAACCGAAAGAAGAAATAAAGGGCGAAAAATTGCCCCTCGGAGAAGAAAAAGCTAAAGGGAAAGCTAAAAAGAAAAACGTAAAGAAAAAGAAAGCACCCGCTAAACAGGCAAAAAAGAAAAAGAAATAAAATTTAAAATATGCATAGGCGCGAAAAAAGCAGAAAATTAAGCAGAGAGCGGAACCAAAGAAGGGCACTCCTAAAAATATTAGCCAACGCTCTTTTAGGGAAAGAGAAAATTAAAACAACTGAAGCGAAAGCGAAGGAGCTTTCGATTTTTGTTGAAAAGAAAATTACTGTAGCTAAAAAAGGAGATTTATCGTCTAAGAGGTTATTATCTTCTTTTTTTTCGCCAAAAATTGTTAATAAATTAATCCAAGAAATCGCCCCCAGATATAAAGAAAGAAAAGGAGGCTATACAAGAATTATTAAATTGGGACCGAGAAAAACAGACGGAGCCAAGATGGTTATTATTGAATTAATTAAGTAATTTTATGGACCCCGTTAGAAATTATCAAAGATTGCATTTCTAATTGGGCAAAAAATATGAAAAAACAGAAGGTTATTTCTAACAAGGTGGACAGAAAAACCCATACAATTGATGCTACCGGGAAAGCTTTGGGGAGACTGGCGACTGAAGTTGTCTTTCTTTTGCGCGGCAAAAATAAGGCAAATTTTTTACCATACAAAGATGAAGGAGATTCGGTCGTTATTAAAAATACCCGCAAATTAAAGTTTACGGGTAAAAAACTTGAGCAAAAAATATATTATCATCACACAGGGTATTTGGGTGGATTGAAAGAAACTCCTTTAAAAAAGATTTTTGGAAAAGACCCTGCTGAAGTTTTAAGAAGGGCTGTTTTTGGGATGTTGCCTAAAAATAAGTTAAGAGCAAAAATGATAAAAAGACTTAAAATCGAATTATAATTTATGGCAAGAGTTAAAAAAATAACAAAAAAAGAAAAAAAACCAAGGCTGGAAAAAAAGGAAAAGGTTAAGAAGATAGCTCCGATAAAAGAGGAAATTAAAGAAGAAAAAGAAATAAAAAAAGTGGCGCCAACAGCCCAGTTTTACGAGGCAATCGGTCGTCGAAAAACCGCAATAGCCCGGATAAGACTTTCTACGAAAGGAGATAGAGTTTTTTTAATTAATGGGAAACCTTATCAGAATTATTTCTCAACTTTGGAACTTCAACAAATTACCCTTTCTCCCTTGGAGAAAATGAATTGTACTGACAAATTTGGAATTTCAGTTAAAGCAAGGGGAGGAGGAATTCATGCACAAGCAGAAGCAGTTAGGCACGGAATCAGCCGAGCCTTAGTTTTATTTAACGCCGATTTTAGAAAAAGATTAAAAAAAGCGGGATTTTTAACCCGCGATGCCAGAATGCGAGAAAGGAAGAAATTTGGATTAAAGAGAGCAAGAAAAGCTCCTCAATGGCAGAAACGGTAATATGCTAAAAGAACTCATTGACCAATTTTATTTGGATAGGGAAAAAGGTAGAAATCGCGATCAAATTCGTTTTTATATTACTGATGCCGGTAGGTGCCGCCGGTCAATATTTTTCAAATTCAAAAAAGCTCCGAAAGAGGAAATGGAAGCAAGAGTTTTGAGAATGTTTGACCATGGCGACTATATCCACCAGCTCATTATGCGCTCTCTTATTGCGATAAGAGACGTGAGAGTCATTACGGCAGAAGTAGATATCGCCCCTCAGGAAATAGTTTCTGGCAGAGCAGACGCCATAATCAGTGACAAAAAAGATCTTTACGTTTTAGATATTAAGAGTATGAATAGCATGGTTTTCAAGAATCTGGAAGAGGCGAAAGACGAAAACATTAATCAGCTCCAGCTTTATCTGCATTTTTTCAAAGTCCCCAAAGGCATTCTTCTTTATGTCAATAAAGACACCCAAGAGTTAAAGGAATTTGTAGTTAATTATAATCCTAAAATCGCAGAAAATCTTTTAAAAGATTTAGCTGATCTTAAAACAAAAATTGATTCCAATATTATTCCTGCAAGAATTCTCACTTATCCGGATGATTGGCAGTGCAAATACTGCGCATTCAGGGAGGTTTGCGGAATGGCAAATGGGGGAGAAATAGATTGGGAAAAATTTAAGACAAAAATAGATATAGCCACCCAAAACTCTTAATAGGGGTTCGTTCGGGTAGAAGGGAAAACACCATCTTAATGATGGTTTTTATTTTTAAAATTTAAAAAAGATGATAAATTAAGATAATGAATCCAAAACGTTTAAAAAGAAAATTTTATACTCGGCCGACATTATTAGTCGCTAAAGAATTATTAGGAAAATATTTAGTTCGTAAAATTGGTAAGAAAAAACTAATCAGTAAGATTGTTGAGGTAGAAGCTTATATCGGGCCGCAAGATAAAGCCAGCCATGCTTATGACGGAAAAATAACGCCGCGCAACAAAACAGAATATTTAGAAGGCGGCCATATTTATATTTATCTCTGTTATGGAATTCATTGGCAGTTAAATTTCAAGACCGAGAGAGAAGGAAAACCGGAGTGCGTACTTATAAGGGCGTTAGAACCAATTTTTAAAAATCGAAATTCAAAATTCAAAATGCAAAATGATAAATCAAAATTTAAAAATCTTACTAATGGGCCGGGAAAGCTTTGCCGATGGATGAAGTTAGATAAATCCTTTGATGGAGAAGATATAACAAAATCAAAGATAATTTGGCTTGAGAGCAATGGTAAAAAATTAAAAAAGTCGCAGATTGTTGCGACTACAAGAATCGGGATTGATTATGCCGGGGAATGGGCGAAAAAACCTTGGAGATTTTATATCAAAAACAATCTTTTTGTTTCACGGAAGTAGAGCATCCGATGAGTAAAAATTTCCCTCGCTTAGAATATATAATTTTTTATCAGCATCGTTAAAGAAAATTTCCGGATTTTTATATTCTGCTAAATCAACAATATTTACTTTATTTCTATCGTCGATTTCGGCGATTTTTATTCTATCACCGCTGTTAAAAACTATATATTCAGAATTTAGCCAAAAGACATTGCCGATTTTATCTGGCGACTGGAACAAAAGCAATTTTTCGCCAGCTTTTCTTTGGGGTTGAGCCAAAATATCTTTAGGAAAGAATAGCCAAATTTCCGAATCTGAAAAATAAAATAATTTTTCGCTGTCGGGGGAAAGTTTTATATCATTTATTCCTTCAGCAAATTTAACAAAAGATTTTAACTCCGGATTAAATAGGTAGAGAGTTTGACCTTCTTGGAGGAAAATGGAATCAGAAAGCTTCTTTATTTTATATTCCGTTTCCTGTTGTACCGAAAAGGGTATTTCATTTATCTTTACGCCGAAATTCCGATAAGAATCAGTTCTAAAAACATACCCTGAACTATCTAAATAATAGATTTCATTGTTAAACTTTTGATAAGTAACAACATTTTCTATAGGGATTTTTTCTTCGGCGATAGTCCTCGGAACTAAGGTTGGGGAAGCTTTATCCAATCTTAGGGAAAAATTCTTTTCCTGTTCTTTTGTGCCGACATCTAAATAAATTTCTTTTGAATCTGCAGAAAATTCCAGATTGATCAAATCAACGCCCTTTGTGGAAATGTCGGTTTCAGAAACAAGATGGCTTTTAACTTTTTTATCCAAATCGTAGAGTTTTAAGGCCCAATTTTTCCCGTCACTTTCTTTAAGGATTATTTTTTTTCCATCGGGAGAAAACCAGAAGCTTTCAACGGTTTTTGACAGGGAGGTAAATTTTTGATTCTGGGAGAATAAGATTATATTTTTTACTTCAGTAACCCCCTTTTCTTTTACTTCTAAAGCCTTTTCCCAGAGGAAGTAGCCATCTTTTTTTACCTCTACTTTATATTTTTTTGGCAATAAATTATCAATTAAAACAGAGCCAAAGAAGGAATCAGTTCTTTTAACCAATTCACCATCAATATAAATTTCAACTTGCTTTGGGTTAACGTCTAAAAAGATGCCACCGGTTTTTGTGACCTTATTCGTTTGGAAGTCAAAACGATAGCCCTGGCAGTAAAAAACCACCAATGGCGAAATTAAAACAACCAGAAATACGCATATAAAAAACAAGATTGTTCTTGTTCTCCTGATCATACCCGGTAGTAGAAATTCGACTAAATTACATTTATTATCACTGCCGCGGCAGTGGTCGAATTTTCACTACCGGGCATATAGTCTATTATAATCCGTTAATACTTACAAATCAATCCGTTATAATGACCATCTTATAGTAATAATAATTTGACAAAATAAAATAAATATGATAATATATTTGGTATAAATAGCCCACTAAAAAATAACCTCTGTTTTCTAACGGAGTAAATAAGGGGTGCGAAGATGGAGAAAATTGAAGAAACGATAAAGGAGCTAAAGGAGCTTTACACAAAAGCTGTTACTCCCAGAGATTACTGGCAAGTTTGGGAGAAAAGTTTAGCCCTAAGAGCAGAGCTTCCTTCAGATATACCACTGGCGATTCTTGCTAAGATTATGCTAAATGGTTTTTGGGCAAGGTACTATAGAATTAAGAAGTCATTACCAGAGCTGCAATATGATAGAGAGATACTCTACGACGAGGTAGCGCTATACTTCCACGCACTTACCACGGGAGATGACCTTGAGATTACCATAAACTACGGATACTTGCTCTCGATAATCCTGAGCCAGTTAAAGGAAGCCCCAAAGAGTGCAGAAAGAATAAATGATGAAATATCCCGGCTAGTTAAAAGTGACGGTAATGTTGTCCTGGGCCTCAAAGTGATTAATGCTCAGGGTTTGAACGCGATGCAGAAGAAAGATTGGCAAGGAGCGATTGTTATTCTCACGACGGCTAAACAGAAATTCCAAGAAGCGCTTAATATTCCTGAGGCGTTGCAACACTTTGCGAATATTCTCAATAACCGCGGCCTCTCAAGACTTAATCTGAGCGATGGAGTAGAGGGCTGGAAAGAGAAGAAGGGCCTTATTTCTTCCGCTATTGTTGACTTGCGTGATGCGGAGCAGCTTTATATGAAGGTAACGCCGCCACCGTTAAAGCATATTGACGGTTTAGAGAATCGGCTGATTATGGCTGCGATGAGAATACTTTCACTTGAGGGCGGTGAATTAGCCAAAGCGGGAGAAAGAATCAAAGCGGCTTTTGAGACCAAGAATCGCGAAGGGGCAAAGAAAATCATCTTTAGCCTTCGTGAATTAACGATGGATGATGTTAAGATGATTGCAAAAATAGAGGGAAAACTCGAATCGGAAGTTGTTATTTCTGGAGACACTATGGTTTTCGTCGGGGCAATTCAGGTTGGTCTAAGGATGGCAGATGAGTTCCTGGAGATATATAAGGAGGAGGCAAAATAAATTTTTGCGATGCGCTCTGTTCCGAACTTCGGTGAGGGATCGAGCGCATTTTGTTTTTCTTTAGAAATGTTAAGATATTAAATCATGTTTACTCTTCCAAAAATAGAAAAAATTACCCAAGATGCGACAATATCGCATTTCTTTTTGATGTTTGGCTATAAAATGTTCTCCTTGTACTTTCCCTTATTTTTAGTTGCTAAAAATTTTTCTATATATCAAGTAGGATATACTACTTTTTTGATTTACCTGCCGATTGCTCTTTTTGCTCCGGTTGCCGGATTTTTAAATCACAAAATAAATCCTGCCGTTTTGGCTTCTGTAGGAATTTCAGGTTATGGCATTTATTCTTTGGGGATGATTTTTATTCAAAATCATTTTATTTTTTATTTACTCCAAATAATTTTAGGGATCTCGGCAGCTTTATTTTTCGTTTCCTCAAGAGCAATACTGATGGGGTCTAAATTGGAGAGTCCTGATAGAGCTTTTGGTTGGTTTTATTCTGCTCCAACCTATGCTGATGCTTTGGCTCCTGCGATTGGCGCTCTTTTTATCTGGAGATTTAATTTTGTCGGAGTTTTTGCGCTAAGCGTAGTTATACAGATTTTTACTGCTGTTTTTTGTTTCAGTCGTTTAAGAAAACAGAGTAACCAGCTAACGGATAGTATTAAGATTAAAAACTCTCTGGAAAATTATTCGAAAGTTTTAAACTTTCTAAAAGCCAAAAATATTTCCCTTTTTGTTCTTATTTCTTTTTTAATTTTAGTTTTAGCCGGTTTTAATAACGCTTTTTTTGTCTTGTTTTTGAAGAATCTCGGATGGTCACAAAATAAGATCTTATTTTTTAGCTCTTTGTTGTCTTTAGTATTTCTACCAATTTCTATTTGGGTGATAAGACAGGTCAGCAAATTCAAAAGTGAGATAAATATCGCCCGAGGAGGTCAGATTGCGGGATCTTTCTTAATTTTATTAGGAGGATTAGCCAGTATTTTAAATTTCTATTTGATATTTTTCATTTTGCTTGGACAGTATATTGGGAATTTGACGGCAGGGTCTGGCAGGTCGGGGCTATTAACAACTAAGTTAAGAGATTTTCCTGAAGAATCAGCGGCTGTTGATACAATCTTTTCTCCTTTGGCCACGGCAACCGGTGCCCTAATTGGCGGATTGATAATTTTGCCATTAGGTTATCCTTTAATTTTTGTTCTCGGTGGACTTATTATTTTAATAACCGGGACTTACGGCCGACTTGTCAAAAAATAAATATTATCTTAGTATAGAGATGTATGTTTGTCACAAAAATTGGAATTGATTTGGGAACTTGCAATTCGGTGGTTTTTTTGCCAAAAAAGGGACCGGTTTTACAGGAGCCGTCAGTGGTGGCGGTAACTTTGTCTGAAAACAGGATTTTAGCTGTCGGCGAGGAAGCCAAAGAAATGATCGGCAGGACGCCGGATACAATCAGGGTTTATCGCCCGATGAGAGATGGAGTTATTGCTGATTTTAGGGTTACCCATGCCATGTTAAAGCATTTTGTTGATAGGGTTTCGGGTCGCTTTAGATTCTTAAAACCAGAATTAATGATTGGAATTCCAGCCGGAGCAACCTCTACCGAAAGAAGAGCGGTGATTGAGGCCGGGATAGCAGCTGGTGCCAAAGCAACCTACGTTGCCAAAGAACCGATTTTATCAGCGATTGGTGCAGGTGTTCCCATTAATTCCTGTTCTGGGAATATGATTGTTGATATTGGCGGCGGTACATCAGAGGTGGCAATAATTTCTCTTGGCGGAATAGTTACCTGCCATTCAGCCAGAGTGGCGGGGGATAAAATGGATATGGCCATATCAGATTATATTAAGAAAAAATATAACTTAGCCATTGGTGAACAAACAGCAGAAGAAATAAAAATAAAAATAGGCACTGCTTTGCCAGAAAAAGAAGAAAAAACGATGGAAATACGAGGAAGAGATTTAATTCAGGGATTGCCCAAGAATATTAAGATTTCTTCTAATGAAATTGCAGAATCAATTTCCGATGTTATGACTGAAATTATTCAGGCGATTAAGGCAGTGTTAAGGGATGCTCCCCCTGAATTATCAGCCGATATTATGGATAAAGGTATGGTTTTAGCTGGAGGAGGGTCTTTATTAAGAAATCTGCCGGATTTGATTGCTCGTTCAACTGGTGTTCCCTGTATTTTAGCTGAAGAGCCCTTACTCTGCGTTGCCAAAGGAACAGGTGTAGTCTTGGAAAATTTAGATGCCTATAAAAAGACTATAATGTCAAAGAAATGATAATTGGCCACAAAAAACAATGGCAGTTTCTTGAGAAAATAGCCAAATCAGAAAAGGTTCCTCATGCTTTATTATTTTCAGGGCAGGAAAAATTAGGAAAGAAAACAATAGCTGTTGAATTTGTAAAATTATTTTTTGGTAAAGATATTTTTTCACACCCAGATTTTACATTAGTTGAGCCGATCAATAATGAAATTCAGATTTCGCAGATTAGAGATTTAAATTGGAAATTATCTCTAAAGCCATTTTCAGCACCTCTTAAGGCGGCAATAATAGATAAAGCTCATTTAATGAACCAGGAAGCTCAAAACTGCTTTCTTAAAACTTTAGAAGAGCCAAAAGGTAAGGCTCTTTTGATTTTGGTTACCGAATACCCCGAAACTTTGTTTTCTACTATTCTTTCAAGATGTGAGAATTTTAAATTCTACCCGGTTCCTAAAATTGAGATTGAAGAATTTCTAAAAAATAGAGGAATTGCTAAAGAAAAACTTGAAGAAATTGTTAGGATTTCCCAGGGAAGACCGGGAGTCAGTGTAGATTTTATATCTAATGAAGGTAAAATGGATAACCAAAAACAGATTATAAAAGATTTAAATAAAATTATAGATTCAGATTTGGTCTATCGTTTTCAATATGCGAAAGATCTTTCAGAAAGTGACAATATAAAAGAAACTTTAGAGAATTGGTTAGCCTATTTTAGAGATATTTTAATTAACCGTTTAAGTTATTCAAAAGAAGATTTTTCTATACATCGTTATTCTTTCCCCAAACTTAAGAATATTCTTCAGCAAATTGCGAATATAAATTTTCTTATTAATACAACTAATGTCAATAAAAGACTGGCGTTAGAAGTCTTAATGCTCGAATTTTAGAAAATCTCCATTGTTTAACAAGGCGTTTTTAGTTGAAGCTTCTCAAAACGTCTTTTTATTTTCTTTTCCATGTTAAAAATCTTATTCCTAACGGGGTCGACAATTTAGCGATATTTTGATATATTTAAAATAGTATTTCTAAATAAAAACCGGAGAGTAATTATGGAGTACCAAGAAATTATCAATAAAATAAAGCCCGAGCTGGATAAGGTAATTGCTTTTTTGGATAAAGAATTATCAAAAATAAGAACAGGAAGAGCATCGCCCGCTTTAGTGGAAGATGTGGTAGTTGATTGTTTTGGACAAAAATTTCCTTTAAAGCAATTAGCCGCAATATCGGTACCTGAACCAAGACAGATTTTAATCCAACCCTGGGACAAGTCTTATATTGAGGGTATTGTTTCTGCTCTAAGTAAAACCGGGACAGGAGCTAATCCTATTGTGGATAAAGACACGATTAGAATAAATTTACCGTTTCTTACGGAGGATTACAGGAAAGATTTAATGCGTTTGGTTTCCGAAAAAGAGGAAGAATCAAGGACGATAATAAGGCGATGGCGGGAAGAAGCCTGGAATGAAATTCAAGCAGGATTTCGCGAAGGAAAAATTAGAGAAGACGACAAATTTAGAGCCAAAGACGAGCTCCAAGATTTACTTGATGATTATAATGAGAAAATTGAAGATATAGGCGAGAAGAAGAAAAAAGAAATATTAGAATAAAATCATTTTATGTTTTTTAATATTTTATCAATTGCAGTTGCTTTTTTTAGCATTATTTTTTTATTGGTTATCCATGAATTTGGGCATTTTATTATTGCAAAAAAGCGAGGAGTGAGAGTAGAAGAATTTGGGATAGGCTATCCACCCAGACTTTTTGGAAAAAAATTTGGCGATACCATTTACTCATTAAACCTTTTGCCTTTTGGCGCTTTTGTAAAAATACAGGGAGAAATAGGGGGCTTGGAAGATTATCATAGTTTTTCAGGGAAAAAAATTTGGGAGAGAGTTTTAATAGTTTTGGGAGGCGTTCTTGCTTTTTGGGTGATTTCTGCGATTCTTTTAAGTATTGGTTTTGGGCTTGGGATGCCCACGCCTGTTAGCGATGAAGCCGCTAACTTAAAAGACGTTAAAGTTCAAATCACTACAATTGCACCTGATTCCCCAGCGGCAAAGGCTGGATTAGAACCGCTTGATAATATTGTGCTATTACAAAGTGATGGAAATCAGGTAAAAATTGATAAAACTGCTCAAATAACCAATTTCATAAACGTTCACAAGGGTCAAGACGTAACAATTACTCTTCAAAGATGGGGAAAGACATTTGATGTTTCTGTGGTACCGAGAGTTTCACCGCCAGCCGGGGAAGGCGCATTAGGAATTGGATTAGCAAGAATTGCTTTAGTGTCCGTTCCCTGGTATGAAGCACCTTACCGAGGGATAGTAGGTGCTGGCAATATAACCGTAGCCACTTTTCAAGCCTTCGGTAGTGTTTTGGGCTCCATTATTGAAACAAAGGAAGTGCCAACAGGTGTTACTTTAATGGGTCCTCTTGGTATTTTTAATTTCTTAAAGCAAGTTTTTCAATTGGGAGTAAATTACTTTTTATATTTTCTTGCTTTAATTTCTATATTAATGGCCATCACTAATCTTTTACCCATCCCGGCCCTTGATGGCGGAAAAATTCTTTTTTTGGCAATAGAAGCCATTAAGGGAAAACCGATTTCTGCCAAAATAGAACAAAATATTACAGCAACATTTTTTGTATTATTAATTATTTTCTCAATTTTCATAACAATAAAATTTGATATTCCAAGAATTTTTTGATTAAAGATAATATGAAACAATCACAACTTTTTTGCAAAACTAAAAAAGAGGCGCCAAAAGATGCCGAGGTCGTTTCTCATAAATTCCTGGTTAGGGGCGATTTTATTGAACAGACAATTAGTGGTGTTTATAGGTTTTTGCCTTTGGGATTGAAAGTTTTGGATAAGATTGAAAATATTATTGATGCTGAAATGTTAAATCTAGGCGCTCAAAAATTATATTTACCCGCTCTGCAAAATAAAAATCTTTGGCTGGAAACTGGTCGTTGGAATACAATTGATCCGCCTTTATTTAAAATAAAAGACCGCCATCAGAAAGAAACCGCTTTAGGTTCAACTCATGAAGAAGAAATCACTGATATTATTCGTCATCGCGTTAAATCTTTTCAAGATTTACCTTTTTATCTTTATCAGATTCAAGATAAATTTCGCAATGAGATGAGATCAACAGGCGGCCTCTTAAGAACGAGGGAGTTTTTGATGAAAGATTTATATAGCTTTCATAGAAATGAAAAGGACTTAATTAACTTTTATGAAAAAGTTAGAAACAGTTATTTTAGAATTTTTAAAAAATGTGGTTTAAAAGCGGTTTGTGTTGAGGCGAGTTCCGGCACTATCGGCGGTGAAGCTTCGCAAGAATTTATGATAGTGGCTCAAAGCGGCGAGGATAGAATTTTATTATGTAAAAAATGCGGCTGCGGAGCAAATGTTGAGAAAGTTGGAGAGATTAAAAAATGCTTTAAATGCAAAGGCGATATTTCCCAGCTTAGATCGGTTGAGGTCGGCCATATTTTTAACCTAGGAACAAAATATAGTAAAATAATGGGAGCAAATTTTATAGATGAAGACGGAACAAAAAAACCAATTGTTATGGGATGTTATGGAATAGGATTACCCCGTTTAATGGCAACAATCGTAGAAGTTAATCACGACGAACGAGGAATTATTTGGCCAAAGGAGGTTACTCCTTTTGATGCCCATTTAATTCTGATAGAAAATAGTAATAAGGTTAAAAAAGTCGCGGAAAAATTATATCTCGATTTACAGAAGAAAAAAGTTGAAGTATTATATGACGATAGAGAAAAATCTGCTGGTGAAAAATTCGCTGACGCAGATTTAATTGGAATACCATACAGAATTGTGGTAAGTGATAAAACTTTGGAGAAGAATTGTGCGGAGATAAAAAAACGCGATAAGAATGCATTTGAATTGGTTAAAATAAAAAAACTACCGTCACTATTTTATTAAATTTATGTTAGATAAAATTTGGAGATTATTTTCAAGTGATATTGCAATTGATTTGGGAACTGCTAATTCACTGGTTTATGTGAAAGGACGGGGAATTGTTATCCAAGAACCTTCGGTTGTGGCGGTAAATCAGAAAACCGGTCAGATTTTAGCTATTGGCGACGAGGCAAAAAAGATGGTGGGCAGAACCCCAGCCCATATCGTGGCTACAAGACCCTTAGTTGCGGGCGTAGTTTCTGATTTTGAAGTAACAGAACAGATGCTCCGTTATTTTATTGAAAAAGTCAATAAAAGAAAGTTTATTTTTAACCCCCGGCCGAGAGTGATCGTTGGTATTCCTGTAGGCGTAACTGAAGTTGAAAAGAAAGCTGTTTGCGATGCGGCCAGAAATGCTGGCGCGAGAGAAGTCTTTTTGATTGAACAGCCGATGGCAGATGCTATTGGCGCACGCTTGCCAATTCAAGAAGCTGGTGGAAATTTTATTGTTGATATTGGCGGAGGAACAACCGAGGTAGCAGTTATCTCTTTGGGCGGTATAGTTATTTCAAAGAGCCTAAGAATCGCCGGTGATAAACTTAATGAAGATATAATACAGTATGCCCAGGAAGAATACAAATTATTAATAGGAGAAAGAACAGCTGAGATTATAAAGATCGGCATTGGTTCTGCTTACCCCTTAAAAGAGAAAAGAGAGATGCCAATGAGAGGAAGGAATTTGGTTACTGGGCTTCCCGAAGAGATTTTAGTCACAGACGATGATATAAGAAGAGCAATGGAAAAATCGATAAAACAAATAGTAAGAGAAATAAAAACCACAATTGAAGAAACCCCGCCAGAGTTATTAGCCGATGTTATGGCAGGAGGAATCCATTTTGCTGGTGGAGGAAGCTTGCTTCGAGGATTAGATCTTTTAGTTGCCAAAGAAACAAAAATTCCCACTAAAATTATTGAAGACCCCATGACTGCCGTTGTTAGGGGGGCTGGAATGGTTTTGGAAAACATTGATCAATTAAGAGAAGTATTAATTGAAACAGAGTATTTAGAGCCACCAAAATGATTTCAAAAGAAGAAGTTAAACACATTGCTAAACTCGCCCGTTTAGGTTTATCTGAAAAAGAAATTGAAAAGTTTCAAAATGAACTTTCTTCAATTTTAGATTATATTGAGAAATTAAAGGAAGTTGATATTACAGGTGTTGAGCCTACAAGCCATTCTGTTTTGGTTGAGAATATAACGAGGGAAGATAAGGAGAATTCAAAGTTTCGAGTTTCAAGCCCCAAACTATTAGACTTAGCTCCGGATAAAAAAGAGAGATATTTAAAAGTAAAACAAGTTTTGTAAATGGATCTAACCGAATTAACAATTAAAAAAACTCACGAGGGATTAACAAAAAAAGAATTTTCGGCTATTGAGCTTTGTAGGGCTTATTTAGACAGAATAAAAGAAAAAAATAAAGAAATTTGCGCCTTTTTATCGGTTAGCGAAGAAACAGCTTTTTCTCGAGCAAAAAAAGTTGATGATAAAATTAAGGAGGGAAAAGAAATTCCAATGCTGGCTGGAGTTCCCGCGGCGATAAAAGATAATATTTTGGTTGAAGATTTGAAATGTACTGCTGGATCCAAGATTTTAGAAAATTATATTGCTCCTTATAATGCTACAGTGATTGAGAAACTTACAGAAAAAGATGCTGTAATTTTAGGGAAGACCAATTTAGATGAGTTTGCAATGGGAAGTTCTACAGAAAATTCTGCTTTCGGGCCGACAAAAAACCCACACGATTTGGATCGGGTTCCGGGCGGTTCTTCTGGAGGGTCGGCGGCCGCAGTTGCAGCGGATTTATGCGTTTTTTCTCTTGGCTCCGATACGGGAGGATCCATTCGCCAACCTGCTTCTTTTTGCGGAGTAGTAGGATTAAAACCTACTTACGGCGCAGTTTCAAGGTTTGGTTTAATAGCCTTTGCTTCTTCTTTGGACCAAATAGGTCCGATAACAAAAAATGTAGAAGATTGTAAGATTGTCTTTAACGCCATTAAAGAAAAAGACAAATTAGATTCTACTTCTGTTGGATCTAAAGTTGAAAATTGGAATTTAAAAATTGAAAATTTAAAAATAGGTGTACCGAAAGAATATTTTGTTAAAGGGATGGACGAAGGAGTAGAAAAAAGTATAAAAGAGGCGATTAAAAAATACGAAGAAATGGGAGCAAAAATAGTAGAGGTTAGTTTGCCCCATACAGAATACGCCTTATCTTGCTATTATATTATTGCTCCCTCCGAAGCCAGTGCAAATTTAGCGCGATACGACGGAATAAAATACGGACTGTCTAAAAACGAAGGGAAAGATTTATTAGATGTTTATTTGCAAAGCCGAGAAGAGGGATTCGGCGCAGAAGTGAGAAGGAGAATAATGTTGGGGACTTATGCCTTATCAGCCGGTTATTATGACGCTTATTATTTAAGAGCCCAAAAAGTAAGAACTTTAATAAAACGAGATTTTGATAAGGCCTTCGAAAAAGTTGATGCGATTTTTACTCCTGTATCACCAACACCGGCCTTTAAAATAGGTGAAAAAATAGAAGATCCTTTAGCGATGTATCTTTCTGATATTTTCACAATTTCCATTAATTTAGCGGGACTACCAGCTCTTTCTCTGCCTTGTGGTGAAGTAGATAACTTACCAGTAGGCCTTCAGATTATTGGAAAACCATTTGAAGATGATAGAATATTAGAAATAGGGAGATTATTTGAAAATATATAAAAGATTATGGAAATTCTTAATAATTTAAATGCAATAAATTTTACTGGATTATTACTAGTAATTAAGATAATTTTCTTAGTAGTTTTTGCCGTTCTCGCCATAGGAATTATTTTATTTTTGTCGCAATCCAGTTTTTTAAAGGTTAGCTACCTTATGGATGTCTCTGAATTCTTTACCTATCGTCCTTATGGTGTTAGAAAGTTGGTTGGTAACTGGGCTAAAATAACTCGTCGATTAGATGCGGGATTGGAGTCCGAATACAAATTAGCAATAATTGAGGCGGATTCGGTATTAGATGATATTTTAAAAAAAATGGGATTCGCAGGTGAAACTCTTGGAGAGAGATTGGAAAAATTGAGCTCTGCTTCTTTGTCCAATATTGAAGAAATAAGAGAGGCGCATAAAACACGGAATAACATCGTCCACGACCCTAATTATAGATTATCCTTAGATGAGGCAAGGAAATTAATTTCTACTTACGAAAAGGCTCTCGTAGATTTACAAGCTCTCTAAAGCATGCTAATATGACTCCGTTCATAGCGGGGTGGAGGAGTAATCCTCGTGCCGACTCCCAAGTCGGCAAGGCGGCCTTTTGGATATGTGCTTTGTTTATATTATTCAAAATCCAAGGGGGAAGTATTATATCGGTTATACGCAGGACATTGAAGATAGATTGAAGAGGCACAATAGAAATTGTAGTGGGCTCACAAAGAATAAGGGAATTTGGAAATTAGTTTATAAAGAAAATTTTTCAGACAAGAAAAATACTATAAAAAGAGAAAATTATATAAAAAATCAAAAAAGTAAAAGATTTATAGAAGGCTTAATTTCATATCGCGGGGTGGAGGAGTAGTACCTCGACTGTCTCATAAGCAGTAGACGGCCGTGCAATTCGGCCCCCCGCAACATTAATTTACTGCCGGCGTAGCTCAGTGGCAGAGCAATGCTTTCATAAGGCAGTGGTCGTCAGTTCGACTCTGACCGCCGGCATATGGACCCATAGTGTAGCCTGGTCTAACACGTCTCCCTGTCACGGAGAAGAACAGGGGTTCAAATCCCCTTGGGTCCGCAATTCCTCCTCGAAAGGTTTTAATTTAATAATGGGGGATTTAATTTTATAAATGGTTCATTAATAACAAGAGGATATCTCTTGATAATATAAGGAAAGAAAAATCAAAAAAAACAGAAAGGGGAAATTAAAAATGAAAATTGTTTTGATTGAAGCAGGCGACAAAAGGTTAATCAATGTTTTTCGAGCTAAGCTGCCGCGTGAGGGACTTCCGATCCTAGGAAAGATTTTGGAAGATTTGGGGCATAAAGTGGTGATTTACGTCGAAAACATAGCTCCTATTAATTGGCGAGATGTTTTATCGTCTGACTTAGTAGGTATTTCTGCTCTTACTCCTACGGCGCCCAGGGCTTATGAAATTGCCAAAATAATTAAGACGAAAGGAATTCCGGTAATAGGCGGTGGACCTCACTTCACTTTTTTGCCGGAAGAAGCCTTGAGAAATGGCATTGATTTTGTCGTGGGATATGAGGGAGAAAAAACAATAGTTGAGCTAGTGCGTTGGTTAGAAAAACCTGATCCGGCTGCTATTGGGAATATTCTTGGTTTGTCATTCAGAATAGGGCGGGACATTTTTAATAACCCGGCGCGGCCACCAATAGAGGGCTTGGATGTGATACCCTTTCCTAAATGGTCATTAATAAACGGATTTAAAGTAAAAGGTACAATTCCTGTTTCAACATCTCGAGGGTGTCCTCATAATTGTACTTTCTGCTCCGTGACCGAGATGTTTGGAAGAAAGTACAGATTCAGAAGCGTAGAGAAAGTGATTGAGGAATTGGAAAGACTTCGTAGCCAATTTCCTAAGGCTAGCCTTTTTTTCTACGACGACAATCTCGCGGCCAATCCAGAAAGACTAAAGATTCTTTTGAGAGAGATGATAGCTAGAAAGATAAACTTTAGATGGTCTGCCCAAGTGCGCGTAGAAGTATATAAGGACCCAGAATTGTTGGAACTGATGAGAGAGAGTGGTTGCGGTTGGCTTTATCTAGGATTGGAGTCAATTAATCCCCAAACTCTTATTGACTTCAAAAAGAGGCAGACCGTTGAGGATATTAAGAGGGGAATAGAAACAATTCATGAGACTGGAATACAAGCGGTAGGGATGTTTATCATTGGCGGCGATGCAGATGACAAAAAAACAGCCCAAAGGACAATTAAATTTGCTCGGGAATGTCATATTGACGCCGTGATTCCATGGATTTTGAGTCCCTTGCCCGGCACTCAACTTTATCAACAATTAGACAAGGAAAGACGCCTATTGAAAAAGGATAGGGGCGTTAAGAGGTGGTCAGATTGCGATGGATTTCACGTAGGGCATGAGCCAAAAAAAATGAAGCCGTGGCAACTCCAGATTTCCGTGAACAAGGCTTTGCTAAACTTCTATTCCTTCTGGAATTGGGTTAGCAAGTTCTGGCTAGCAACTGGAAAATTCTTCTCTCCCTTTCATTCTCTAAAGGAAAAGAAAATCAGCCGCGACAATCTTGGTATAGCGTTCTATGTCAGAATGCTGGTTCTTAGCACGCGAAGATCTCTTAATAGGTATGCGGCCAATTTGCGAAGAGAGAGATAAAGGAGGAAAATATATGAGTTTAAGCTCCGACCTATTTAAGGCCGGAGCTTATCATTTTCCTTTAACGACTTTGGTGATTGACAGAAAAAACTTGATTTGTTAAAAGGAGTTAAAGGGAGGGAATTATTTCCTCTTTTATTTTAGGGGAAATAAAAAACAGCACCTTCCCAATTTAAGACGGAAAGGAGAAATGAAATGACTGGATTCAATGAAGCTGAAATTGGGAGAGCAATTATGGCGGACATGATTAAAGGTTTCGGGCCCGGTTTTCCGCCGCTGGAAGAACTGTTTGCGATCGAGTTAACCACCGAAGACATCCAACGACTTGAATCGCCAACACCCTATTTGGGGAGGTACTATAAAAGCAATGCTTTCTTGAAAGACGTGACGTCGGCGGCGTCAATTGGACTCAAAAGATTCAATGTAATCGTCGAATATTTTATCGCCTTAAGCGAGCTAATGGAGACTTATAAAGGGTCTCGCCCAAAGATTATTCGGCAATTAACCCCGGAAGAGAAGGCATGGCTCCGTAGATTAGGTACAACATACAAAGAGATTAAAATAGCAGAGGCGATAGAAAAGTTTTCAGAGCATGATACTGCCGCCGCAGGCGATTCGTGCAAACTGCGGACGGGTTATTATCAGCCGTCTCTGGCTGCCTATATCGAAGGTATTCAATTTATGGAAACGTCGGAAGATACCATGAGCATTGTTTTCGGCCTGATCGGCAATCAGCTTGTCTATCATCATTTTATGGTGAAACTGATTGACTTTTGCTTGAGCCGGATTGAATTTGCGAGAAAATTCGATCTCATAATTCCGGCGTTAACCCATGAACAAGCTGCTGAGCCCACAACTATAGCCAAGAAGTTCGCTAACCGCCTGAATGCAATTAACAACTTGATAAATGAGCTTGTTGGTAATAATGGCGAGTTTAAACCGTTTTCGGGGAAGCTGAATGGCGCTGTCGGGAATTTCACGAGTTTTTATGCAGCCTATCCCGATATAGATTGGCCGAATTTTGCCAGAAAGTTCGTTGAAGAGAAATTCGGACTTTTCTATGAAGACATGACAGATCAATGTGCTTCGTTCACAAGGGAAGCCTTTATCTTTTCGGTCATCGGCAACATTTTAACGCAGGTTATCAAATTAACTGATGATTTCATCAAATCTGCCCGTTGTCCGGCGCAATTCTTCGTTAAAGCAAAAAAGGCCGGGACAAAAGGATCTACCATTATGCCGACAAAGTCAAATGCATGGGGACAAGAAGGCGGGAAAATAGCTCTGAAAAAATCTAGACATATGCTTACTTTCCTGTCTGAAAATCTGCCAGATTATCCCGATGAAGGAAACATGGCTCGTTCTATACTTTTCCGCGACATAGGCAGTGATTTTATGCCGGCATTTACAGGTTTGGACCGGATTGGGGAAGAAATGGGCAAATACATTCCTAATCAGGATAATATCCGCGAATTTTTTGACAGGTATCCCGGAATGTCAGGAAGTAGTATCCAGATTGCGTTAAAGGCACACAGGATTTTAGGTGATGCTTACCGGGTAATCCAAGAGATTGCGATTAATCCAGATGGAAGTTATGCCAAATCCGAACAGTTTAAAGATGGGTTTGAGAAAAAGATGGAGCAGTTGGGTTTATCCGAAGAGGTTCGAGTGGAGCTTCGTTCCTTGCTGGCTCCAGAAAATCTCATTAAAAAAGCCCGGGAAATGGCGTTTTCCTCTCTGGCGAAACTCGAAACCGCATTTAAAGAGCATCGCGAAAGGGCGTTGAAGATTAAAACAATCTAAACAAAAGACGTAAAGGAAAGGAGGTCGAAATGGCGAACAGAGTGGTAAGTAGTTTCGATATTCCGGGGGTAAAACCGGTTCACAGCGGGAAGGTAAGAGAGTCTTTTAAGAAATCGGTTTTCGACCCGCAGTTACTAATTTGTTCCACGGATAGAGCTTCAGCATTTGATGTAGTTTTGCCTAATCCCATTCCGGATAAAGGGATAAGCCTTAATCAGATATCGGCCTTTTGGTTCGGGGACAAAAAAATTCAAGAGATAATCCCCAATCATATGATTACGATAGACGATGGGGTTTGCCTTAACTATCTAGGAATATCCGGAGACGAAATCGGAGTGATTGAAGCTCTCTCCAGCAGAATGATGCTAGTTAGAAATGCAGCGAGAATCGATATTGAATGCGTGGTGAGGGGTTTTCTTTTTGGTTCGGCGTGGGGTGAATATAAACAAACGGGGTATGTCTACGGATATAAATTACCAAAAGGCCTGAAGAAGGGGGACGGGCTTCTTGAACCGATTTTTACGCCAACAACTAAAGAAAGCGGACACGATCATCCTATAAGTCTTGGCGAGATGAAGAATCGGTTCGGAGAGGAATTGACATGGATGCTTGCGGGAAAAAGCTTAGCTATTTACAACTATGCAGCGGCATTCGCTTCTCAAAGAGGTATTATCATTGCCGACACCAAGATGGAATTTGGAGAAATAGATGGTAAGCTCATCTTAATTGACGAGCTGCTTACGCCGGATTCCAGTCGGTTCTGGGACAGGAAAGCTTATGAAGAGACGGATGAGATAGTGTCATTTGATAAGCAGCCGCTTCGCGACTGGTTGGAAGATAGCGGTTGGGATAAGCAACCGCCGGCTCCGGAATTGCCGCGAGACGTGGTTCAGGCAACATCGGAAAGATATAAGAGAATTTATCAGTTGCTCACTGGAAAACATTGGGTACGGGATTGAGTCGATGGCCTTTTAGCAATATGTTTTAAAGGGCGCCACCACGGTGACGCCCTTTCTGTTTGATAAATGCTTGACATTTTTTATAAATACTATAAAAATTAAAATAAGCTACTTGGAATTTTTATAAGGAAGGAGGTAAATAATGGAGCAGAAAAAGAGTTCCGAAGGATTTCTATTTGGTCTTTTTGTGGGCCTGGTGTGTATGTATATGATTATTGTTTGTATTCTAATATCATTAGTCGAAGAGCAGCCAGGGATCATTTCTAAGCTCTTTGTGAAGATGATGATGGTTGAACTGATTGCTATAAGCTATATATTCAAATCCCCAAAAAAGGAGAGAATAGAGATGGTTCAAGGTCGCTGAGCCGCAAGGTTTCGGCGACCTTTTTGTTTGTTGACAAATATTTTTAACCTGTTAAAAATAAATCAAGGAATTAAAGGAGGGATTATAACCTCTTTTTAATTTACTTTTTTAAGAGGAGGTGATAGCAGTTTAAAAATCGAAGAAGGAATTGTATATTGCATTAAGAAAAAACCGAAAGGGGGAAAAAGAAATGTCGCGATCGTTAAACAGTTTTCTTAACCGCTACTTTCAGCGAGTAATGGCCACCAAGTCGGTCCTCTGTGTTGGTCTGGATCCAACTTACGAGCACGTGCCACCTGACCTGCGGACCGGACGCATCGTTAATGATATCAACAGCTACCTTCGAAGGATTATCGATATTGCCGCTCCACTGGTGCCCATGGTCAAACCCCAGTTTGCCTACTACGCTGCTCTCGGTAGAGATGGCCTGGAGATGCTGGGGGAGCTGGTGAATTGCGCGCTTAGCAGAGAGCTACTAGTGATTTTAGATGCTAAGCGGGCAGATATTGGCGAGACTATGGCGCAGTACGGCGAAGAGGTGTTCGGTAGATATAATGCGGATGCTTGCACCTTTGTTCCGTATCTTGGATCAACATTCAGTCCTTCCTGGATGCAATGGCTGAAGCAAGGCCGGATGGTTATTTCGATGATCCGGACCAGCAACCCTGAAGCCGCGATGATTCAGGATCTCGAGCTGAAGGAGAGTGGACTCAAGATTTACGAGTATCTCGCTCAACTCGTGGCTGCCTGGAATACTGAAGTTACCAAAGTAACCGATGGAGCTGGCAGCGTGGGAGGTGTTGTTGGGGCAACTTGGCCGGAACAGGCGTTAAGATGTCGTCAGCTCGCCGGCGATGATGTGTTTTTCCTGATTCCTGGTTATGGTGCCCAGGGCGGTGGAGCCGATGGAGCTGTTGCGGCACTAGTGAACAGCCGTGGGAAATTGAGGGGTGTTGTAAATAGCTCGCGGGCCATCACCCTTAACAGTTGGTGGAATAAGGATGAGAAGCAACAACGGGAAGGCGAAGCGCTTGATCTGGTGAGGGCTGCGATCGAAACGTCGAACGCTGACCTTAATACCGCAATTGAACGCAAGCTTGGAATTCCGATCGCAGAAGTGATGTCGATCTAGTTCCAGGGCCGTAATCTAATGATTAGGTAATTAGTGAAATGGCGGCGCGATTCAAATCGCGCCGCCAATAAAAATCCAAGGAGGTGAAGGATGAAAAAGTTAACCAAGGAACAAGCGATTTTAGCCGATCGACTATTCGATCGCGGAGCGATTAAGTTCGGAGCTTTTAAATTAAAGCTTCATGAAAAAAATCCCGATGCACCTCTGTCTCCCATTTATATTACCCTTCGGACTCCGGAAAATGGCGGGCCGTTGATAAACGCTGATGTAACAGCAATCGGCCAGGAACTTTTTAGGGTAGCTGAAAGGAACGGCGTTGAGTTTGATCTGATCACGGGTATACCCCGAGCAGGGGAGCCTTTCGCTGCAGTGGTCTCGCAACTATCCGGCAAACCATTGTTAAAGCTTGGTAAGAAGATCGAGGCAGATCGTCGTAAGATTGATTCTATTATTAGTGGTGAATGTCGTTCTGGGCAGCGTGTTCTATTGATCGATGATTTAGTTACGCAGGCCGATACAAAAAAAGAGGCGATTAAGGTTTGCGAAGAAGCCGGGTTGACTGCTGTAGCTGTGATCGTTCTCGTAGATCGTCAACAGGGAGGAACAGAGGAACTGAAAGTAGCGGGCTACAACTTATATGCTGCCTTTTCACTTTCTGTGCTTCTCGACCGCTATGTTGAGATCGGAGTAATCGATCAGGCAAAGCGGGAAGAAACGATGGCTTATATCGCAGCTAATAGGGTGTAGAAGCAGATGTTGTACATAAATGCATATAGTTTTAGTCGCTGATTTGGTTATACAGGTCAGCGACTATTTGTTTGACCAACTAGGTTTGGCTTTACGAATTTTTTAGATGTGATAAATTCAAAAAGAGAGGGTTTGTACCTTCCAAATCTATAAAAGGAGAATTTCTGAAATGATAAAATTAAGTAACGGTCATCAGTTTGAATTTGTTGCCGCTTCAGGTTCTTTAGCTTTCGATGGTCGGGGTTGGCCTTGGGAGTGGCCGCTTCGCTGGCTAGGATTATTGAATCCATGTCTTTTTACAATAGTAACCAAAACCATAATGCCCGAACCCTGGAAGGGTAATTTACAATGGCATGCTCCCTGGAGAGTTGTGAAGTTTCTTTCAGCGCAGGGAAATGTTATCAATCCTATTTTATTGTTGGCGAGACCCAACCTGCTTGCAGGAGCGGTAAATGCAGTAGGGTTGACCAATTCTGGGTTGGAAACATTTTTAGAAAGAGATTGTCCTGTTATAGAGCGTGCTAGCTACAAAGTTATCATTTCCATCACAAGAGAAAAAGGACAAAGTTGCAAAAAAATGGCAAGACGCTTGAACGGGATAAAGAATGTCGTAGGCATAGAATACAATGCTTCATGTCCGAATACCGATCCTGTGCTATTGCAAAATGCTGATATGGTTACGCAAAACTGCATCGAGATAAGGGAGGAAACCGATTTGCCGGTTTTGTTGAAATTGAGTTACGCGCAACCATATTTGCTGATAGCCAAGAAATTGGAAGGAACAGTCGAGGCGATAAGTATCAATAGCGTTCCCTGGAACATCGTTTACCCTGATAAAAAGTCGCCTTTGACCAATTTGGGCGGAGGAGGAGCCTCCGGTTGGATAGTCCAGCAATTCACATGGAAAATGGTGGAAGAGTTGTCTCAGGAGACGAAAATACCGGTAATTGGTCCAAGCGTTTGGGAATATGAGGATATCTCCCGTCTTAAAGCACTCGGAGCTTCCGCGATTCATTTTGGAACAATCTTTTTCCATCCCTGGAAGCCGACAGGTTATGTTAAAAAATGGATGGAAGAACAAGGAGGAATAGAATATTCGCAATCACTTTAGCCTAGCTTGTGGAGTGTCAGTCGTAGGGATTCATGGCTTGCCAAAGATACCTTTGGCAAGCCATTTTGTTTACCCCGCCCTCAAATTGAGGGCGGGGTTTCGCTTAGAGCCAGCTCTCTAAATTAAGATAAATTTATTCAACTAAGAGAGCTGGCCCCGCCTTCTATGCTATTGGCTTTACTTTTAGCCTTAGATAAAGAATAAAATTGGATGATTTAATGATACAAAATGGTAGAAATAGGAGGCGGGGTTTTCCCCAGTTTTGGACTTGCCCCGTTAGAAGTTCCCTATTCAGAAGGATTAAAACCTTAATTTTAGTTATATTTTTCCACAGAATAGACTTCTAACGGGGCTTGTTTTTAGCTTAAAAATGAGGTAAAATAAGAACCATGAGAGGTAAAATCTCTCAGAACCTTGATTTCTTTTTATTAGAAATTAAAATAGTAACTATGAATATAATTAATCTAAAAACACTCAAAAACAGGGTTCAAAAAGAGATAAAATCAGCTAAAGATTCAGACGAATTGGAAAATATTTCAAAAAGATATTTGGGTAAGAAAGGAGAACTTACCCGTGTTTTAAGTTCGATAGGAAAATTACCAAAAACCAAAAGGGCAAGGGTTGGGAAAGGCGCCAACGAACTCAAAAATTTCTTAGAACAAAAAATTGAAGAAAAAAGAAAAAAGTTTCAAGCTTTAAGCTCCAAGTTTCAGGAAGAGTATTTCGACATTACAGTCCCTGGAAAAAAACCAGCCTTAGGACATCTGCATCCCCTAACTTTGATAAGAGAAAAAGCAGAAGAAATTTTTCAATCAATAGGTTTTTCAGTAATAGAAGGTCCGGAAGTTGAAACAGAATGGTATAATTTCGATGCTTTAAATATCCCGAAAGACCATCCAGCTCGCGATATGTGGGCGACATTTTGGTTGAAAGAATCGGCGAATCCTAAATATAAAACAAGAGCTTCAAAATTATTATTAAGGACCCATACTAGTCCTGTTCAGATTCGCTATATGGAAAAAAATCAGCCCCCTATAAGGATTATTGTTCCAGGGAGAGTTTTTCGTTACGAAGCTACAGATGCTTCCCACGAAATAAATTTTTATCAGTTAGAAGGATTAATGGTTGACGATAAGGGTAAGATAAATGCAGCCAATTTTAAAGCAATTATAGAAGAATTTTTAAAGAGATTTATTGGAAAAGAAACTAAAATTAGATTGAGACCTTCTTTTTTTCCTTTTACCGAACCCTCTTTTGAAGTTGATTCATTATGTCTGAATTGCCTGGGAAAAGGTTGTTCGGTTTGTTCTCAGAATGGTTGGTTGGAAATAATGGGAGCTGGAATGGTTCATCCCAACGTCTTAAAAAACGCCGGCTTAAATCCCAAATGGTTAGCAGGTTTTGCCTTTGGAATGGGCTTGGATAGGGTAGCTATGATGAAATATAAAATTGATGACATAAGATTATTTTACAGTGGTGATCTTAGATTTTTGCAACAATTTTAACGCTTTGTTATAAATTTTAATCCTATGAATTTTTCATACGATTGGTTACAAAATTTTTTTAAGCGGAAACTACCAAAACCAAAAAAACTGGCGAACTTATTGACAATGCACAGTTTTGAAGTAAAGGAGATTAAAAAATCGGGTGATGATTGGATTTTAGATATTGATGTTTTACCTAATCGTGCTTCGGATTGTTTTTCTCATTTAGGTATCGCTAGAGAAATAGCGGCGTTGCTGAATGTAAAAATTCTGCCCTTAGATTACAAATTGAACGAGGATAAAGTAATCAAGGCAAAAGACTTTATTAATGTAAGGGTTGATAATAAGGGCGGTTGTCCAAGGTATACTGCCAGGGTAATTAAAGATATAAAAATAGGGCTTTCTCCAAAATGGCTAAGGGATAAATTAGAAATCTGTGGACTTAGAGCGATTAATAACGTAGTTGATATTACAAATTACGTAATGTTAGAAACGGGCCAACCCCTTCATGTTTTTGATCAGGAAAAAATTGAAGGCAAGAAAATTATTGTTAGATTTGCCGAAGAGGGAGAAAAAATCACTACCTTAGACAATGAAAAATATGACTTAGATGAAGATGTTCTGGTAATTGCCGATGCTAAAAAACCAATTGCGATTGCTGGAATAAAAGGAGGAAAGACACCGGAGATTGATAGCAATACAAAAATTGTGGTTTTGGAATCAGCAAATTTTAATCCCCAAAATATTCGCCGAGCTTCAAAGCTCATTGATTTAAAAACCGATGCTTCTTGGAGGTTTGAGCACGGAATAGATCTTAATTTAGCTGAATTTGCGATAAATAGAGCTTCATTTTTGATACAGAAAATAGCAGGTGGTAAAATCGCCAAAGGTTTAATAGATACTTACGCACAAAAAATTCCGCCAAAAAGAATTATTTTAGAGCTTGATTATATTGAAAAATTAATAGGATTAAAAATACCCACTTCCCAAATTAAAGATATTTTACAAAGATTGGGTTTTCAGGTGAAATCCAAAAGCAAGGAGACTTTAGAGGTTTTAGCTCCAACTTTCAGATTGGATATTTTGCTTCAAGAAGATTTAGTTGAAGAAATTGGCCGAATTTATGGTTATGAAAAAATTTTTTCCGCCTTTCCTTTAGCAGCGCTTTTCCCGCCTAAAAAAAATCTTGATATTTTTTGGGAGAACATTACCAAAGAGATATTGGTGGGAATGGGATTTACGGAAACCTATAATTATTCTTTTGTTTCCGAAAAAGATGCCGAAATTTTTAAAAATAAGAAGAAAGAACTTATTGAGTTAGAGAATCCTATAAGTTCAGAATTTCAATATTTAAGACCTAATTTAATACCGAATTTATTGAAAAATATAGAAAAAAACCAAAAAAATTTCCAGGAAATAAAAATTTTTGAGTTAGGAAAAGTTTTCCAGTCGTCAAATAAAGAAGAAAAAATTCTTACAGGATTAATGATGGGAGATAAATTTTACGAGGCCAAAGGAGTAATTGATTTACTTTTAAATAAATTAGGTATTAGTGATATTTGGTATGATGAATATCGGACAGCCGCTCAAGAGGCAGCTATTTCTTGGTGGCATCCTAAAAGGTGCGCCGAGATAAAAATTGGCCAAGAAAGAGTCGGATTTTTGGGAGAAATTTCTTGCCATATTTTAGAGGAATACAAAATAGATTCTAGAATAATTTATTTTGATATATTTTTTGATAAATTATCTCAATTGGCTTCAGAAGAGCAAGAATACCGGCCGATTTCTCGTTATCCAGCAGCCGTTAGGGATATTGCTGTTTTAGTACCAAGAGAAATTAGCGTTGAGGAGGTTTTGAATAAAATCGAAGAAGCCGGACAGGATCTTGTTCGCGATGTGGATCTATTTGATATTTATGAAGGCGAGGAGCTTCCTGAAGGGAAAAAGAATTTGGCTTTTCATATAATTTATCAAGCAGAAGATAAAACCTTATCTTCGAACGAGATTGATGATATTCAGCAAAAAATAATTAAAAATTTGGAGTCGGGACCTGAATGGCAAGTTAGGAAATGAAATATAAGGTATAACAAAAAAATATGGCAAAAAAAATACAAAAAACTGAATCAGGATATACAGCAAAAGATATTTATGTTTTAGAGGGTTTAGAGCCGGTTCGCAAAAGACCAGGTATGTATATTGGTTCTACGGGGCCCGAAGGTTTACATCATTTAATCTGGGAATGCGTTGATAATTCTTTGGATGAGGCGATGGCAGGTTATGCTAAAGATATTAAGGTTGTTCTTCTGCCCGGAAATAAAGTGAAAGCAATAGATGATGGTAGGGGTATTCCAGTTGATAAGCACCCCCAAACTAAAAAATCTGCCCTGGAGACGGTTATCACCACTTTGCATGCCGGAGCTAAATTCGGCGGCAAATCTTATCAAATTGCTGGCGGATTGCACGGAGTAGGAGTTTCCGTTGTTTGCGCTCTTTCTAAATGGATGAGAGCGGAAGTATGCCGGGGAGGAATAAAATACGCCCAAGAATATTGTTGCGGAAAGACAAAAACAAAACTGCAGAAAATTGGAAAATGCAAAGAAACTGGTACAACAATTATTTTTGAGCCAGATATCGAAATTTTTAAAGATACTAAATTTGATATAAAAAGAATCTTAAATCATCTCCGACAGCAGGCATATTTAACTAAGGGAGTGAGAGTAGGAGTAATTGACCAGCGCGAAAAGCCGGATAAATCATATACGTTTTATTTTGAGGGAGGTTTAGCTTCTTATGTAAAATATCTGACTCGCGGCGTAGTACCACGCCATCCTAATATATATTATGGTTATGGAGAAAAAGAAGGAATCGTAGTGGAAGCTGCCGTTAGGTATACAGATGAATATGAGTGCTATGAGGAAGGATTTGCGAATAATATTAATACGGGCGAAGGCGGCACCCACTTGACGGGCTTTAGGACCGCTCTAACAAGAACCTTTAATGATTATGCAAGAAAAAACGGATTTTTAAAGGAAGATGAGGATAATCTTTCCGGAGACGACATAAGAGAAGGATTAACCGGAGCGGTGTCGGTAAAAATTAAAGAGCCTCAATTTGAAGGTCAGACGAAGGCAAAATTAGGAAATCCCGAAGCGAGAGTGGCAGTAGAAGCGGTAGTATCAGAAACTTTAGCCGATTTCTTAGAAAGAAATCCCATTGACGCCAGGGCGATTATTGAGAAATGTGTTTTATCGCAAAAAGCTAGAAAAGCGGCTCGGGTGGCAAGAGAGACGGTTTTAAAGAGGGGAGCATTGGAAGGTTTGGCATTGCCTGGTAAGTTAGCAGATTGTTCTTCCAGAAATCCCGAAGAATCAGAACTTTATATTGTGGAAGGTGAGTCAGCTGGTGGTTCGAGCCGTCAGGCAAGAGATAGACATTTCCAAGCAATTTTACCTTTGCGGGGTAAAATTTTAAATATTGAGCGTGCCCGTTTGGATAAAGTTTTAGCCTCAAAAGAAATTAAATCTTTAATTATTGCTTTGGGTACAGCAGTGGCGGAGGATTTTAACGCCGATAAAGCCAGGTATCATCGGATAATAATAATGTGCGATGCCGACTCCGATGGAAATCATATAAAGACCTTACTAATGACCTTATTCTATAGATATTTTAAAGAGTTGATTGATAGGGGCTATTTATATATTGCTCAACCTCCTTTGTATAAGATTCAGGCCGGTAAAGAAATAAAATACGCCTTTACCGAAGATCAGAAAGCGGGCGTCTTAAAAATGTTTAAAAAAAATTTGGGCGTTAATATCCAAAGATATAAAGGTTTAGGCGAGATGAATGCCGAGGAATTATGGGAAACAACAATGAATCCTCAAAACAGAATTCTTTTAAGGGTGACGATTGAAAATGCCAAAGAAGCAGACAGAATATTTGATATTTTAATGGGGGATGAAGTTTTGCCAAGAAAGAAATTTATCCAGACCCATGCTAAAAAAGTAAAGAACTTAGATATATAAATCTTTCTTGATCCCGTAGTGAAATTTTGCTACAGGATTGACATTCAGGCAGCCTTCAGCTAATATAAAAAAGAAGGCCGTGAGGCCGTTTTAATATACCATGAATTTATTTACTAAGATAATTATTTTCTTTAAAGAGGTACGGTTGGAAATGAAAAAAGTTAACTGGCCGACCAGACAAGAAACAATAAGATACACTCTTATCGTTGTTGGTATTTCTGTTGCAGTGGCCATATTTTTGGGCGCTGTTGATTTTATTTTCACCACGATAGTAAATAAATTCATATTGAAATAGATTATTCTAAATGCCAAAACAAACATTACCGCAAGAGAAAAATTGGTACGTTCTTCACACATACTCTGGTTACGAGGATGCCGTTGCAAAAAACTTAAAGCAGCGTATTGAATCATTGGGTATGGAGGATAAGATTTTCAATGTTATTGTCCCGAAGGAAAAAAAGATTAAAATAAAAGATGGCAAGAGGAAAGTTGTAGAAGAAAAGGTATACCCGGGCTACGTTCTGGTAGAAATGATTGTTACAGATGATTCTTGGTATGTAGTTAGAAATACACCAAATGTCACGGGTTTTGTGGGCGCAGGGACTACGCCAGTTCCGGTTTCAAAGGAAGAAATTGATAATTTAATGAAGAGAATGGGAGTAGAGGAGCCGCAGTATAAGATTGGGGTAAAAAATGGAGATTTGGTAAAAATTACTGACGGGCCTTTTAAGGATTTTGAAGGAAAAGTTTCAGAAGTTGATGAAGAAAGAGGAAAAATTAAAGTTTTAGTAAATATTTTTGGCAGAGATACTCCTTTAGAGTTGGATTCTTTGCAAATTAAAAAACTTTAAAAATATGGCAAAAAAAATTAAAACTATCGTAAAACTTCAAATTTCAGCGGGTCAAGCTACGCCAGCGCCACCTGTTGGACCGGCATTAGCTCCGCAGGGATTAAATATAATGGAGTTTTGCCAAAAATTTAATGAGCTTACAAAAAATCAAGCTGGTTTCATTATTCCTGTTGATATTACAGTTTATGAAGACAGGACTTATGATTTGAAATTAAAACAACCCCCAGCATCTGATTTGTTAAAAAAGGCAGCTGGTATCGAAAAAGGTTCTGGCGAGCCAAATAAGAAAAAAGTTGCTAAAATCACTAAAGAGCAATTAAGGAAAATAGCCGAACAAAAAATGGCGGATTTAAACTGCGACAATATAGAAGCGGCAATGAAAATTATAGAGGGCACTGCCAAAAATATGGGAATTACTATTGAATAATATGATTTTATCTGATAGAGATATTAAAAAATTTATTAAAGAAGGAAAAATAGAAATTAAACCAAAACCTAATTTTAAAGAACAATTAGGGCCGTGTTCTTTAGATTTGCATTTAGGAAATATTTTTAAAATTTTTAAACCTTCGGATTATCCCTACCTAGATCTTAAAAGGAAGATTAATTTCGAAGATTTTATGGAAGAAATAGTAATAAAGGACGATGCACCCTTTATTCTGCAACCCAAGGCCTTTGTTTTGACTACTACAAAAGAAGAATTTTCTATAAGTAACGACTTGGTCGCAAGATTAGATGGTAGATCCTCTCTCGCACGGATAGGAGTGGTAGTCCATTTAACAGCAGCCAGATTTGATCCCGGTTGGCAAGGGAAAGCAGTAATGGAATTGGGGAATTTAGGACCGATGCCTGTTGTTTTATATGCCGGCGTAACCCGAATTTGCGCCCTTACTTTTGAAACTCTCTCTAGCTCAGTTGAGATTCCTTATCTAAAGCAAAAAGATCATGCTTACGCTAAGTCAAAATCTCCGCGCGCAAGCAAATTAAACAAAGAATTAAAATAGGCCCGACCCTCCCGTAAGCGGTAGGGTATCTGGGCGGGCATATTTTTCAATGTGTCGGCTCCGCTGACGGAACAGATTTAATTATAAAAATAAATGTTATTAACTAATAATCTCAAGATAAAATTTTTGGGCATTACTCCTGTTTTGAGCGACAAAACAGGAGTTTTAAATCCCCAACAGATCGTAGCCCTCTCTGCCCTTTTAACTTTTAAAGGAAAATCAGTAAAAAAACTTTTTAATGATATAAAAAAGAAAGAAGGAGATTTTGACGAAAGAATTAAGAAAATTTTGCAAAAGTCCTCGCTTAGGGGTCATGCCTCCATTGCTACTACCCCCACCTTATGTCTGACCTACGAAGGTAGTAAATTCTTAGATTGGGCCTTAACCGGCATCTATTTTTCTTCTTCTTTGGTTTCTTCTGGGCGCCGGACTGATACCACCGAAAAAGATATAGTTTGTCCAAAAGGAATTTATAGTAATAAAATAGCAAAAAATATTTATTATAGGGCATCAAAAGAAAATATTAACCTTTATAACTATTTTTTATCAAAGGGGATTATTAAAGATGAGGCTCGTAAAATTCTGCAGCAGGGGATTTACGGCACCGGCATTATTCAGTTGCCCATAGAGTCAATTTTAGGAGTAAAAAGAGAATATGAGACTGAAAAAGAATGGATGCCGGAAGAGATCGGTATTTTACTAAAAAAAATAGAAAAAGAAGCAAAAAATTTGGGCATCGATCAGCTTTATACTACAAGAAAAGCCGCGCCTAGAAATATTTATCCATATCCTAATATTTTTAAAAACCCAGCTACATCAAATATCGTAAGAGAATTAAAGGGAAAAGAGAAGTTAACTGATGGGACAAAATTAGTGTCAATGGATATTCTGATAACCGATGGATTAAAAAAGAAATTAATTAATCTAAGAAAGAAGTCAGAAATTATCTTCCGTTCCCCAAAGCAAATAAAAAAAGAATGGCCCAGAATTTTAGCTTTATATCAAGAGATTGTTCGTGACTACAATTCTTCCTTACTTTTTAGGATTTTATCCTCTATACCAATTTGCGTTTGGACAGAGAAAAAAAGACATCGGACCTGCCCTCAAGTGATAGAATCGCTATATTTCTGTGTTGAAAGGGCAGCTAAAAAATTTAAGAAATTTAAAAAACAAATAGAAAAGAGTAGAATTAACAAAATCTTAATAAGGGAAATTGAAGAAGTTTTTTCTATTCCGCCGACGATTAGAAATAATCCCGAATTTTTATCTGACTATCTTCTCGCTGCCTTAAAGGCCTTTGATTCTTATCAAAAGTTAATTAAGATCGGGATTAAACCAAGAGAAGCTGTTTTTTTGATTCCCAGAGCGGTGAAAATAGATATTCTTCAGGAATATAACTTATATAATTTCTTGACGGGCTATTATCCCTTAAGGTTGTGTACTACTGCCGAGGAAGAAATACACAGAAATAGCTGGAAAGAAACATTACAAATTAAAAAATCTTTTAAGGAGAAGAAAGTAGATTTCTTAAATAAATTCATCGGTCCGAAATGCCACATTATGGGATTTTGTCCAGAAGAAAAAAGTTGCGGTTTAATTTTACCAGCCGTTAAAGGTTATAATGAAAAATTTCATCAGGAAATGAAGCAAGATTTAGAGAATAAATTTCAAGAAAATTTAAAAAATTTAGGGAAATAGAAGTTCATAAAAAGATGAAATCTTGGCAGAAAAAATTAATAAAAATTGTTAGTCCTTACTTAAGAATAATAGGTCCAGAGCATGAAATAGATCATTCTGAAAGAGTTTTTAAATATTGCTTAATTTTTTCTAAAGATTATCGGAAAGTTGACCAGGGGGCTTTATTCGCCGCAGCTTATTTACACGATTTCGGATATTTAAAAAAACAAAAAGGGGGTATTAATCATGGCCAGTTCGCCTTAAGTGATGTTGTTTTAATTTTAAAAAAAGCAGAAGCACCAAAAGAAAAAATAGCTTTGATAAAACAGATTATTAAGTTCCACGATACCGATAAAGATTTATCAAAAAGAAAATTACCAATAGAGATTCTAATTTTTCACGATGCTGATAAAATGGATGGTTCGGGAGCAATGGGCGTGGCGAGACAACTTGTCTACACGGGAAGAGTTGGTAGAAAAATTTGGAATCCGAAGATAAGAAGGAATTCTTCTCTACCTTACGGTGGAAATTTTAGCGCGATACACTCGATTTTAGATTATCATCTTCAACATCGATTTTATACTAAAATTGCCAAAAAGATAGTTGGGAGACGAAAAAAGTATATGAGGTCATTTGTTAAAAACTTTTTCAAAGAATGGAATTTAAAAAAATAATTTATTTATGGTTTTAGGAATTAAAGAACTTCTAAAAATAGTTAGGGAAAAAAAATTAGTGGAGAATCTTTCTGAAAGAGAGTTAAAAAATCCGGAAGGAGCGGGATTTGATTTAAGAATAGGGGAGTTATATGAAATTTCAGGGAAAGGATTTTTAGGTGTAGAAGAAAGAGCGACGCCAGAAATGAAATTAATCGCAAAATATGAGGAAGGAAAAACAATAAAAGTAGAACTTAAACCCCATGCTTACTATGCACTAAAGACTATTGAATCTGTAAATATGCCAGATAATCTTTTGGCAATTATGACTCCCCGTTCAACTTTATTTCGTTCAGGCGTTTATATTTTTGGCGGTCAAACGCCGCCGGGCTACAAAGGAGGATTGGTAATGGGAATTTATAACTTTAGAGATGAAATATTTGAGCTAGAGATGGGCTCAAGAGTTGTTCACATAATGTTTTTTGAAGTTGAGGGGGAGTCAAATCTTTATCGTGGCCAATGGCAAGGCGGCCGGGTAACCACAAAGAAAAAAGAAAAACAAATATGATTAAAAACCCATATAAGGGAAAGTTTATTGTTTTTGAAGGGCTTGATGGTTCTGGTAACACTACCGAAGCCGAACTTTTAGTCAAATATCTAAGAAACAAGGGGAAAAGAGTTCATTTCACCTCAGAGCCAACCCAATTTTTAATCGGGGGCTTAATAAAAAGCCAAATCGCTGGCGAATGGAAATGCAGTCCTGAATGCCTGCAGCTATTATTTACTGCAGACAGAGCATATCATTTGGAAAAAGAAATTATCCCCCTCCTTAAAAGAGGAATAAATGTTATTTGCACCAGATATATGCTTTCAACTTTAGCTTATGGTAATTTGGAGATTAATGATGAAGAATGGTTAATGGAAATAAATAAAAAATTTATTTTACCCGATATAACATTTTTTCTAAAAGTTTCTCCTCAAATTTGCATTCAAAGGATAAAAAAAGAAAGATTTCATAAAGAATTATTTGAAGAAGAAGCCAAACTTAAGAAAGTTCTTAAGAATTACTTAAAATTCGCTAAGAAATTTAGTAATATCTATATTATTAATGGTGAAAAATCAATTAAAGAAGTTTTTGAAGAAATTAAAGCAAACTATGCAAAACATATCTAAATTAATTGATCAAACTTTTTTGAATAAAGATGTGGCAGATGAAGAAATTAGAAAGGTTTGCGAAGAGGCAAAGAGCTATGGTTTCAGAGGTCTTTGCATTTATCCAAAGCATACAAAATTGGTAAAAGAATTATTAAAAGATAGCGGCGTTAAAATTACTACTTTAATAGATGAACCGACGGGAATTAGTCCGCATAAAAATAGAGTAGAGATGGTAAAAAAAGCAGAAAAAGATGGTTCTGACGAAGTTGATGTAGTGATGAAAATTGATGCTTTTAAAAATAGGAAATATGATGAAGTTTTAAATGATTTAAAAGAAATTTGTAAAATTCTGCCGACGAAAGTAATAATTGGTTCGGCTTATCTAACCGATGAAGAAATAAAAAAGGCTTCAGAAATTGTTAAAGAAGCAGGGGCTATCTGTGTTAAAACCGCCACCGTAGACGATCCTCTTGACCATTCAGAATTACCGGAAAAAGCAAAGCATGTGAAAATAATGAAAGAGTCGGCGCCGGGTATTTTAATAAAGGCAGCGGGTTCAATCAGGACATTAGCCGATTTAAAAATGATGGTGGAAGCGGGAGCTGATATTATTGGAACGAGTTCTGGAGTTGAAATCGTAAATGAAGCAAGAGGCGAAGGTATTGAATTAAGTGAAGAATGGAGAAAAGTTGAGTAAATCAAATTTTAACTTATGGTATATAAACCTACAATTGGGCTAGAGATACATGTAGAACTTAGTACACACACTAAGATGTTTTGTTCTTGCTTAAATGATCCCGATGAAAAGAGGTCGAATTTTAATATTTGCCCAATTTGTATGGGGCATCCCGGAACTTTACCCGTTGCCAATCAAGAAGCAATTAAAAAAACTATAAAAACCGGTTTGGCTTTAAATTGTCAAATTCCGGAATATTCAAAATTTGACAGAAAAAATTATTTTTATCCAGATTTACCAAAAGGATATCAAATAAGTCAACTTTATAATCCCTTTTGTATCAATGGTTATTTAAATGTCGAAGGTAAAAAAATTAGAATTAGAGAAGTTCACTTAGAAGAAGATACGGGCAGTCTTATCCATCCCGAAGGCGCAGATTATTCTTTAGTAGATTTTAATCGGGCAGGTATCCCCTTAATGGAATTAGCGACAGAGCCGGATATGCATTCCGCCAAAGAGGCGCGGGAATTCGCCCAAGAGCTTCATTTAATTATGCATTATCTTGCTGTTTCCGACGCCGATATGGAAAAAGGGCAAATGAGAGTGGAAGTGAATATCTCTCTTAGTAAAGAGACCGGGAAATTAGGCACCAAAGTTGAAATAAAAAACCTTAATTCTTTCCGTTCGGTAGAAAGGGCGGCCGAATATGAAATAAAAAGACAAACCGAATTGTTAGAAAAAGGAGAAAAAGTTATCCAAGAAACCAGAGGATGGGATGATATTAAAGGTATAACATTCAGCCAGAGAGAAAAAGAAGAAGCCCACGATTATAGATATTTTCCCGAGCCCGATTTGCCGCCATTTCATTTTTCAGAAAAAGAAATTAGAGAAATTCACGCTGAAATCCCTGAATTGCCGCAACAAAAAAGAACTAGATTTAAAAGAGAGTACGAGTTAGATGATGAAGCAATTGAAATTTTTATTTATAATAAGGACTTTGGGGAATATTTTGAGAAAGTAATCAGCGAATTGAAACCAAGACTACCGGCAGTAGAAATTTTCAAATTGATAAAATTAGCTACCAATTATTTAACAACCGATCTCTTAGGATTATTAAAGGGGTTATCAATTACAGACGAAAAATTTTTAATTACTCCAAATAATTTCGCTGATTTTATTACCTTGATTTACGAGGGAAAGATTTCCAGTAAAATTGCAAAAATGGTTTTAGAAGAAATGTTTAAAACCGGCGCCGATCCTTCACATATTATTAAAGAAAAAGGATTAGAACAGGTGAGTGACGAAAAAGAACTTGAAAAAATAGTTGAAGAAGTTATAAAAAGCAGTCCAAAGGTAATTGAAGACTATAAAAAAGGCAAAGAAAACGCTTTTCAATATCTAATTGGCCAAATAATGGCAAAATCTAAAGGGAAAGCCAATCCTCAGATGATAAATAAAATCTTAAACGGACTCTTGACAAAATCGAAATAATAATATAATATGTTTATTGTCAAAAAACAATAAAAAGGAGGGAGGTCTAGTTGGTTAAAAAAGCAGAAAGCAACAACGGGAAAAAAGAGGTAGAGATTGTTATGATAGTTCCATATGGGGAACTTTTACCTGAACAAAAAGAGGACTTGCAGAGAGTAGGTATTGTAATCATAGGAGATGGCGACCTTGACAGAAAAATTGGGAGACATGGCGGATGGAAACTAATTGCCACCGTACCGGCCGAGGAATTAGTGGAGAGAATAAAAATGGCTATTAAAGCCTTTTCTGGCGGAGAATAAATAAGAGGAAGGGGATAAAAAAGAGGCGCCATGCTACTAATGAAGGGCAGGATAAGCTTCTTTACTCCTTCCTCGCTGTGTTTTTATAAAGAAAAAATTTTATCAGGTTTTCTATTTCTTTGTAATTTTTAATCCACTTAATTCTTCTATCTTTTTTGAACCAAGTCATTTGACGTTTGGCATAATTCCTAAGTTCCATTAGCGACTTTTTAATCATTTCCCTATAATTTATTTTTCCCTGTAGATATTGTGCGACAATACGGTAATGAATTCCCAATTCTTCAATTTTTTTCCAGGAAAGTCCGATTTTTTTTAAATTTTTTACTTCCTTAATTAACCCTAATTTCAACCATTTTAAAAATCTTTTTTCTATTAACTTATTTAATTCTTCTTTTGATTTTTTAATTCCGATTATTAAAACGGGATAGGGAAGAGGATTTTTCTTTAAAACCGGAACCGGTTTTTTTGTTTTCATTACTATTTCAATTGCTCTGATTAATCTTCTTAGGTTATTTTTATCAATTGTTTTAGCTCTTTTTTGATCAATTTTCTTTAACGTTTTATATAATTCTCTTGGCGATTTTTTTTCTAATTTTTCTCTTAACTTCCAGTCTGGTTTTACTTCGGGAATTACTATCCCGTTTACAACGGCTTGAATATAAAAACCAGTTCCTCCGCAGAGAATCGGAATTTTACTCTTCTTGAATATTTTATTTATTGCTTTTATAACTAATTTCCGATATTGAGCAACTGTAAATCTTCTTTTAGGGTTGGCTACATCTAAAAGATGGTGGGGAATACCTTTCATCTCTTTTTTTGTCACTTTCCCTGTTCCAATGTTCACTTTTTTATAAACTTGCCTTGAATCAGCAGAAATAATCTCGCCATCGAATTTTTTAGCGATTTTTATTGCCAATTCTGATTTTCCCGACGCCGTTGGTCCCAAAATAACAATTAATTTTTTACCATTTTTGTTTTTCATTTATTATCCTATTTAAAATTTGCCATCTTCGCTTTTTTTCTTGAAGAGGAACATTATCATCCATTTTTGAGGCGGCTGTTCCTGGACGAGGGGAGTATTTGGCGACAAAAGCGATATTGAATCCTATTTCTTTAATAAGCTTTACCGTATTTTGGAATTGTTTCTTGGTTTCTCCGGGGAATCCGACAATAATATCGGTTGATAAGTTAATATCTGGGATTTTTTTTCTGATTTTTTTAACCAAATTTTTATATTGCAAAACCGTATAAGCTCTATTCATTTTTCTCAGTACTTTGTTATTACCAGACTGAACCGGCAAATTGAGATATTTAGCAATTTTTTGTGATTTAGCCATAACATCAATTAATTTATCAGAAAAATCTTTAGGATTTGATGATAAAAAATAGACTAAAAAATTTCCCGGTAGATCATTTACCATTTTTAATAATTTGGGGAAGTTAATTTTTTTATTGATGGGAGATTGATAATCATTTACATTTTGGCCCAAAAGCCAGATTTCTTTAAAGCCCTTTTTTATCGATTTTTCAGCTTCTTTTAATATCTCTTTATGGTTGCGGCAGATAAGTGGTCCTCTGGCATAGGGTACAACACAATAGCTGCAAAAATTGTTACAACCATAGGAAATAGGAATGAGGGCTTTGTTTTTGTTTTCGGAAAGAGGCGGAATTTTTAAATAGTCCGCGTTATTAAGGAATAAATCAAATTTATCTTTGATTTTTTTAAAATCTGATTTTAAAACGCACCCCGCCAGAGCAATTTTAACTTTCGGATTCTTATCTCTAATTTTGGAAAAATCATTAAGTTTTCCATATACTCTATCTACTGCTGATTGTCTGACCGAACACATATTAATTACAATAAAATCAGCCTCTTCTTTTTTTGAAACGGATTTGTACCCTTTATTCTTTAAATAACCGGCAATCCTTTCTGAGTCTGACTTATTCATCTGGCAGCCATATGTAATGATGTGATATTTCATATTTTTTATCTTAAAACAGAAAAACGGCCTTTTCAAGGCCGTTTTTCTGTAATATTTATAAATTGATTAGTGAATTTCTTCTTTTTTCTCCCTTAAGAATGTTCTCCACTGTTCTATAAATTCGACAAAGACCTGGAATGGCATTTCTATTAAAGCCGTTATTAATACGAGAAGTATATTATATCTTGTCCACTGCGAGGAAAGCCATTTACCCACTCTAATAAATGGCATAGAAAAAGAGTCGAGTAAAAATGAAAGAAATCCTCCTTTTTCTTCCTCAATAAGGAGCTCTTTTGATCTTTCTCTGACTTTTGCTCCCGCATAAGAGATCAATGAGAAGAAGATTAAAAATATTATTTTAGATAAAATCCAGAAATTTAATTTTCCCAGCCCCCACCAAATAAATCCAAAAGATATCAAAAAAGTTATTAAATAAATGAGATTAATGATTGAATTTAATAAAACCCCTCTTCTCCTAGATTGTCTTATTTCATAGACATCTTTTTTGTTAGACTGGTAAGTTATTTTTATTGTTTCCATTACGACTCTTTCCATGTTGCTTCTACCTGGAGGACGGACCGTTACAACAAAAAGAAGCATCAAAAAAGAAGGAATTAAAATATTTAATCCCAGGGCTTGATAGCTAAACTGTTGGGTAAAATATCTCTCAAGAGGAACTTCTATCAGGAGAGCCAAAAGCACTTTTGTGAGAAAAATAGATATCGTGCTGTAAACTGCTAATCTCCCTGCTTTTGACTTTAAGAGTTTTAATTTTTTGGTATAGACTTCCCGGATTGAGTTTTCTAAGATTTCTGGATTTTTAAATTTTTCTGGGGCACCTAAAGGATCTCCGCTTAAAATATCTCCCAATATTAAATATGGAGTATCATAGTTCTCGCAAATTCTGTAGAATTTTTCTGTTAAATAATACTTTAAATCTTTCTCTATTTCTTTCCAAACCGTATAGATATTTTCAGCGGCCCCTTTTAATGGTGTATTTTCCAGGGGGACAGCAGATGGATTATCATATTCTAACCAATCGGGGTAGCGTTTCTTTAAAAGATGATAGCTTATTACTGCTTTGTCTAATTTAAATAAAGCTTTTTGGACAGCGATTGAAATTTGGTTATTTTTTTCCGCTTCAGAAATTTTAGTCGGGACAGAAATTTTCTCTCGCATTGAATCTTCCATATATTCTATCAGGGCCCTTTCTCGGCGGGGGGGGTCAAGGATTTCTTCTACTTCACAAGCCGCGATTGAAAGTAACCAATCATATAATCGGACTTTTAATTTTTCGGCCGGTGGCTTGCTGCTGTTTAGTATAAAGACGTATTTATTTATTAATCTTTGGATTGTTTCAATCTTTTGTTCGGGAATACGATCGTTGGGAAAGTGTCCTCCCCGAATTAGTTCATAAACAAAATTAGCGGCGAACTCCTCGCCGTTCTGGCCTAAAAATAGCCTTCTTTTTAGGATTCTTTCAATAGCCGCTTTTCTTAATAAGTGTTCTTCTTGCCAATCAAGAATCCCTCTTATTTTTTCGTAAAAGGCAGCGACTCTTGAAGCAACTTCATCAACATGGATAGTGGTTATTCCCTCTTTTGGCTGGAGAGAATTATACCAGGACTGGTATTTCTGGATCAATTTTTGGGTATTTTGTGATAGTTCTGGCATACCCTATATTATACTCTTTTTAAAAACTTTTTCAAGTTCATCATGCCGATATCGCCCTTGCCTCTTTCCCTCACCCTAACCGATTTCGCCTTCATTTCTTTGTCGCCAACCACTAAAATATAGGGTATTTTTTGGATTTCGCCGTCTCTAATTTTCCTTGAAACAGTCTCATTCTCGCTTTTCACCTTAACTCTGAGGTCTGATTTTTTTAATTCCTCAGCGATTTTATTTGCGTATTTTTCATGTTTTGAGGTAATAGGGATTATCTGGATTTGAACCGGTGATAACCATAATGGTAGAGCTCCAGCATAATGCTCAAGTAGTACTCCAATAAACCTTTCTAGGCTTCCTATCAGGGCTCGGTGAATCATATAGGGCCTTTCTTTTTCTCCTCTTTGGTTAATGTAAAAAAGATTAAATTTTTCCGGCAGATTAAAGTCAACCTGGATTGTGGTGCATTGCCATTCTCGACCTAAATTATCCTTTATTTTTATATCAATTTTTGGTCCGTAAAAAACACCACCACCAGGATCAACTTCATATTTTAATTTCATTTTTTTTAAGACATACTTTAAAACATTTGTTGCTTTCACCCATCCTTTTTCAGTGCCAGCGTATTTTTCCGGCCGTGTGGAAATATAAATAGTAAAATCCTTAAAGCCGAAAGCTTTAAGTATTTTTAAACCGTGCTTAAGAAGTTTTGTTACTTCATCCACTAATTGTTCAGGTGTACAAATAATATGTGCATCATCTTGAGTGAAGCCGCGAACTCTTGTCAGTCCATGCAATGTACCCGATCTTTCATAGCGGTAAACTGTTCCCAATTCAGCATATTTTATAGGTAAATCTTTATAAGATCTAATCTTCGAACTGTAGATTTTTACATGGAAAGGACAATTCATCGGTTTTAGCATATACTCTTCCTCATCGATTTTAATAGGTGAGTACATATTTTCCCTATAAAGTTGCCAATGCCCAGAAGTTTTCCATAGATTTAAATTGCCAATATGAGGAGTGATTAACCATTGATATCCTTCCGAGGCTAATTCTCGGTATAAATAATCCTCAATAATTTTCCTTAAAATAGCGCCCTTTGGCATCCAGAGAGGTAATCCTGCTCCGACTTCTTCATCGAAGATAAAAAGCTCTAATTTTTGACCTAAAATCCTGTGGTCTCTTTTTTCTGCCTCCTCTTGGATTTTAAGATGGTTTTCCAACCCCTTTTTATTTTCAAAAGCTACGCCGTATATTCTGGTGAGCATTGGATTTTTTTCAGACCCCTTCCAGTAGGCGCCAGCAATTTTAGTTAATTTAAAGCTATCTTGGGAAATCTCTTTGGCTGATTTAACATGGGGCCCTGAACACAGATCAACAAATTTCCCGCTTTCATAAATTATAATTTTACCTTCTTTTAATTCGTTTAACAGTTCTAACTTATATGGCTGATTTCTAAATATTTCTTTTGCCTTTTCTTTAGATACTTTTTTCTTTTTAAAGACAATGTTTTGTCTGATAATTTCCCGTATCTTATTTTCTATTTTTGGCAGATCTTCAGGCGTCAAAATTTTGGGCAATTCAAAGTCATAATAAAATCCGTTTTCAATCGCGGGCCCGATGCCAAATTTTGTTTCGGGATGTAGCTCTTGAACAGCATAGGCCATAATATGAGATAAGGAATGGCGAATTGTTTCTATTTTCATATATTTAATTTTCTATTAATTCTTCTATTTCTTCACAAATTATTTTAGGTGTACCGCCCCTTGTGTCAACCTTCCCGGATATAAAGACTATTTTATTTTCTTGGAAGGCGGTGGGATTTTTTTCAATTACTCCCGGGAAAACTATAACCTCAATTTTCTGCGTTAGATCTTCTAACCCCATAAATATCATTGGCCTGCCGTTTTTAGTAATAATTTTTTTAATTGATGAGATAATACCGCCAGTTTTTATTGACCGGTTTACAAGATTCTCATTGATTTTTGAGATAGATAAGGCTTTTTTCTCTAAAATCTCCCTGCAGTCTTCCAAGGGATGGCTGGTTACAAAAAGTCCCAGAAGCTCTTTTTCCCAGTTTAATCTTTCAACCTTGGAGCAAGGAGAAGTTTCGTTTAATTTAATATTATTGTTTAGCTTCATTTCGTCAAAAAGCCCTTTTTGGCCGTTAGTTTTTGTTTTTTTATTTTCCCTGGAGTATTCTAATAATTTTTCTAAATTGAATAAGATCTGATTTCTTTCAGCCAGTTTATCAAAGGCCCCAGCTTTAACCAGACTTTCCAAAGATTTTTTATTTAAATCTTTTGAATCCACCCGCTGGACGAAATCAGTAATTGATTGATAACTTCCGTTTTCTTTCCTTTCCGCAACTATAGCCTTTACTACATTTTGCCCTACATTTTTTACGGCTGTTAATCCAAAACGAATCTTATTCTGTTCGGGAACGACAGTGAAATTTTCCAAACTCTCATTTATATCTGGCGCCAATACTTCAATCCCCATTTTTTTGCATTCCCCGATTAAAAATCCAATTCTTTCCACATCTGCTTTTTCCGAAGTTAAAAGAGAAGCCATAAATTCTACCGAGAAATGAGCTTTCAGATAAGCTGTTTGATAGGCAATAATGGCGTAACAGGCAGCATGGCTTTTGTTAAACGAATAACTTGCGAAAGGTTCGATCCACTGCCATATTCTTTGAGAAATTTCTTCATCAATATTATTTTTCCTACACCCCTCTATGAATTTTTCTTTTTGATCCATTAATAACTTTCTTATTTTTTTACCTATAGCTTTTCTTAATACATCGGCCTCTGCTAAGGTAAATCCTGCCAATTCTTGGGCTATTTTCATAACTTGCTCTTGATAAACGCAAATTCCATAAGTTGTTTCCAGAATCGGTTGCAATTTCGGATGTAGATACTCCACCCGCTTTTTTTTATTTTTCCCGGCAATATAGTCTGGAATTAATTGCATGGGGCCGGGTCGATAGAGGGCGACCATGGCAATTATGTCTTCCAAGCCGGTGGGTTTGAGTTGTTTAAGGTAGCGCCGCATGCCGTCGCTTTCTAACTGAAATACACCGACAGTTTCCCCTTTTTGTAGTAATTTGTAAGTTTCTTTATCGTCAGGTGGAATATTTTCTATGTTGATTTTTTTATTCTGAACTTTATAAATTCTAGATAAAGTATCCTCAATAATAGTTAAGTTTTTCAATCCTAAAAAATCCATTTTTAAAAGTCCAAGATCTTCAATTGAATGCATTTCATATTGAGTGACAATAGCCAAGTCATCCTGAGTGGGATGTTGCAGTGGAACGATATCTTCCAAGGATTCCGCCGAAATGACGACTCCGCAGGCGTGCGTAGAGGCGTGGCGGGCTACGCCCTCTAATTTTTTAGCAAAATCAATTAGTTTTCTCGTCTGCAAATCGTTAAGATAGGCCTGGCGAAATTCATCGACTTTAGCTAAGGTTTCATTAAGTGTTAAGCCAAAAGGTATCATTTTGGCGATTTGATCACAATAACTGTAAGTGTAGCCTGAAGCCCGGCCAACGTCTCTCACCACTGCCCTCGCCGCCATAGTTCCAAAGGTAATAATTTGAGCCACTTTGTCTCTGCCGTATTTCTGAGCTACATATTCTATAACCTCATTTCTTCTTCTATCAGTGAAATCCAAATCAATATCGGGAAGCGAAATTCTGGAGGGATTCAGAAACCTCTCAAAAAAGAGATTATATTTCAGGGGGTCAACGTTTGTAATATTTAAAATATAAGCAACAAGAGATCCGCCGACACTTCCTCGACCGGGACCAACTACAATTCTGTTGTTCTTTGCCCAATTGACGAAGTCCTGAACAATCAAAAAATAAGAAGCAAAGCCGGTCTGTTTTATAACCGCTAATTCATAATTTAATCTATCTAAAATTTCTTTTCCGGGATTATCGCCAAACCTTTTTTTTAGTCCCTCGGCGCAAAGTTTTTCTAAATATTCATCCGTATTTTCACCTGACGGAGTTTCAAATTTGGGCAATTTAATTTTCCCTAATTCAAACTGAAAATTACAAAGCTCAACTATTTTTTGGGTATTTTCTATTGCCTCAGGTGTCTCTTCAAAATCTTTTATCATTTGTTCGGGTTTCCTCATTGAAAAATCATCAGCTTTCATTGTTAATCTTTCCGGATCATTTGGATCGGCCCCAGTATTAATTAGCATCAAAACATCCTGCGCTTCAGCATCATCCGATTTTAAATAATGGCAATCATTAGTCGCCACCAAAGGCGCCTTTAGTTTTTTTGAAAGAGAAATTAAGACTTCGTTTATTTTTTTCAGCTCAGGTATATGAGGATGATGCTGCAATTCAAGATAAAAATTATCTTTACCAAAAATATTTTGATATTTTAAGATGAGCTCTTCCGCATCTTTTATTTTTTTCGACAAAATTAATTGGGGAATTCTTCCCTGAAGGCAACCTGATAGGGCAATTAAACCTTCGCTGTATTGAGCCAATAGTTCTTCATCAATTCTGGGCTTGTAATAAAATCCTTCCAGATGAGCCTTGGTAATTAATTTAACAAGATTTTTGTAACCCTTTTCATTTTTGACCAAAAGTAATAAGTGGTATCTCTTATCATCAATATTAGGCCTTTCATCGTGCATTCCCCCATAGGCCATATACATTTCGCAACCTATAATAGGTTTCATTCCTCTTTCCCGGGCTTTTTTAAAGAATTCTACCGCCCCATAAATTACCCCATGATCAGTAAGGGCGCAGGATTCCATCCCGAGCGATTTAACATAATCTAAAAGCTCATCTATTTTAGGCAAGCCATCGAGTAGGCTGTATTGGGAGTGAACGTGAAGGTGGGTGAATTTCATACAGTAAAAAGACTGTTAACCCCGTTAGGAATGTGATTTCTAATCGGGGTTAATTGGCCGTTATTCCATTCTACAAGATTTATTGTCAAAAGAAAAGATTGACTTATTAATAAAAAAATATAGAATGATAACTTGGATAAAAAAAATGGGGGGGGCGAATGGCTGATAGAATAATAAAGCCAGGTTACACGTTTATAGATTACATAGAAAGCCTTCTGACGCATATAGCTTCGGATATGGGGAACAATCAAAAGGAACCAGGGGATTTTGCCAAAAAGCTTCTTGGTCTTGGACCATCAGCGTCAGAAAAAGATATTAGGGAAGCTTGTGAGGATTTTGGGATATTTTATTAACGAATAACGAAGGCTCATTAACAATGGAATGGAAGAGCGACCAACAGGTCGCTCTTTTTTCTTAATCTCAAAGTGTTAAAATAACCCAATGCGTTACCCCAATTTATCCGAAGAAAAAAAATTATGGCGGAAGGGATACAAAAATGTTGTTTGTCTGGATGAAGCGGGAAGGGGCCCTTTGGCCGGACCCGTGGTCGCCGCAGCGGTCACCATGGACTCGCGAATTTGCACGAATAGGACCACAAATATCACTAATAATTCGCGAAAATTCGTGTTCAAATTTGTGGATATTCGTGGGATCAGGGATTCTAAAAAACTCTCTCCAATAAAGAGAGAAAAATTTTACAAAATTTTAACAAAACAACCATCGATAAGATGGGGAGTTGGAATTGTTTCTGAAAAGGTAATAGATAAAATTAATATTAAAAATGCAGCAGAGTTAGCAATGGAAAGAGCTTTAAGAAAACTGAAGACTAAACCAGGCTTTTTGATAATCGACGGCATTAATTTAAAGAATAAAAAACTAAAAAATATAGCTCATAAATTAATCATTAAAGCTGACGAGAAAGTTCTTTCTTGCGCGATGGCCAGCATTATTGCTAAAGTGACGAGGGACAAAATAATGATGAAATACCATAAAAAATACCCGAAGTACGGATTTAAAAAACATAAGGGTTATCCAACGAAGAAACATTTTTCAATGCTGAAAAAATACGGCCCTTGTAAAATCCATAGAAAGTCTTTTTCGCCAGTAGCTGTTGCTAAATAAGACAATATCTGCTAATATATTCTCTATGAGCGTACCAAGACAGAGAAAAACTAAATCGCAAAGAAACCAAAGGAGAATGCACCTTTTTGCCACATCTCCTGTTTTGGCTAAATGTAAAAAATGCGGTAAGCCAGTTCTTCCCCATACCGTTTGCCCGAATTGCGGTTATTACAAAGGCGTAGAAATAATCAATGTTTTGGAAAAATTAACCAAAAAAGAGAAAAAGAGACGAGAAAAAGAAATAGCAGCTCAAGGAAAAGAAGAGAAATCAAATCCCCTAACAATGGAAGAATTGAGCAAGAAATAAAAAGATTACTATGTCATCAAGACATCTTTCAAGGTCAATCGCCATGCAGTCCCTTTACGAATGGGATTTTTATGGCAAAAAACCCGAAGACCTTACAAAAATTGTTGAAAGAAATATCAAAGAATTTGGGCCGGGCTTGGAAGACCAAAGCTTTGTCTGGCAGTTAATAAAAGGCATTATTGAGCATCTTCTGCAAATTGATAAGGTGATTGAGAAAGCTGCCCCCGAATGGCCGGTAGATCAGATAACAATTGTTGACAGAAACGTTTTGAGGCTGGGTCTTTATGAGTTATTATATGCCAATAAAGAAGAAGTTCCTCCGAAAGTAGCAATAAATGAAGCCATTGAATTGGCTAAGAATTTTGGGGGAGAGAGCTCCGGAAAATTTATAAACGGAGTTTTAGGAACAGTTTACAGGGAAATGGGAATAGAAGAAAATAAGGAAAATAATCAGCAACCAGTAACGGGTAACGAGTAATTTTTTAATTTTTACTTACTGGTTACTCATTACTGGTTACTTAAATTGTGAAAGATTCATCATCTATCAGTCCAAATCTTGAAAAAAACTTTAGCGGGTTCGAAAAAAAATTAAATGTAAAGTTTAGAAAGAAAGATTTTTTAATTCAGGCTTTTTGTCATCGTTCTTACCTTAATGAGAACCTGGGTTTTTATGTCTGCAATAATGAAAGATTGGAATTTTTAGGTGATGCTGTTTTGGAACTGGTAATCACAGAGTATCTTTATAAAAAATATTCCCAAAAATCGGAAGGAGAGCTGACTAACTGGCGCGCTTCTTTAGTTAATGCTAAAATGCTTTCGGAAGTTGCCAAAAGTCTGGATTTTAATAAATTTTTATTGCTTTCGAAAGGTGAAGCTAAAGAAATGGGTAAGGCAAGACAGTATATTTTAGCTAACACTTTCGAGGCTTTAATTGGCGCAATTTATCTTGACCGCGGGTATAAAAAATGTGAGGATTTTATCAAAAAATATCTTTTGATAAAACTCGAAGATATTATAAAAAATAATCTTTTTAAGGATGCGAAATCAAAATTTCAGGAAGAAGCCCAGGAGAGAGCGGGAATTACACCTATTTACAGAGTAATAAAGGAATGGGGACCGGATCACGCTAAGCATTTCATCATCGGAGTTTTCCTTAATCCCGAATTGGTAGCTAAAGGCGAAGGCTCTTCAAAACAGGAAGCTGAAGAAGAGGCGGCAAAGAACGCCTTACAAACAAAGAGATGGTAAATTCGAGTGAGCGGAGCGAAACGAGAACCCCGCCCTCTATGCAGTATGTATTATGTTTATGTAATAAATTGGGAAAGAAATAATGAATTATATATCGGATATACTGAAGATTTAAAAAGGAGAATAAAACAGCATCAATATAAAAACGACTGTAAATTAATTTATTACGAAGCTTATTTTAAAAAAGAAATAGCAAGGTCAAGAGAAAGAAAATTAAAATATTATGGAAGCGCCTGGCGTGCTCTCAAGAAGAGAATAACAGCCGTCTCGTAATTTGAATAAGTCAAATTACGACAGCCCTCAATCTTCGATTGAAAGGCTGGACCAGATTAGGCATAAGTATTTAAGAGATGACCCAGTCTCTTGATAAAGAGGCTGCCCGAAGGGAGATAGTGCCGAGTGAAATGAGGCCTATCTGGCTTAGAGGGCGGGGTGCTCACTACGTTCACATGTTAGTTATTCGATTACTTCGTATCGGTAAAAAAAATCAACCTGCCTTTAAGATAGTTATTACAGATAAAAGAAAACCTCCGAAAGCAGGCCGTTTTGTAGAGGAGGTAGGTTCTTGGAATCCTTTGAAAAAGGAAAAAGTTTTGAAATCAGAAAGAATTAAGTATTGGCTGTCGGTTGGAGCCAAACCCTCTGATACAATTTATAATATGTTGGTTTCAGAAAAGATTGTTGAGGGCAAAAAAATTCCTTTGCAAAAAAAATCTAAGAAAAAAGAGGAAGAAAAAGCGCCGGAGGCGCCAACGGTCGCAAAGCCAACCGAAGAAAAACCAAAAGAAGAAGTTAAAGAAACACCTGTAGTAGAAAAACCAAAAGAAGAAAAACCGAAAGAAGAGATAAAAAAAGAAGACGTTCCGAAAGAAGAAGTGCAAAAAGAAGAAAAAAAAGAGGAAACGAAAGAAGAGAGTAAATAAAAATTAAAATTAATAATTTTAGCCCACACACCTTTGCAAAGGTGTGTGGGCTTGACGTTTTCTATAGGTAGTGTATAATTATAATTACTTCGGCACTGAACCGAACTCGTATGTAGGCCATGAATCGGCGTGTAAGTCGAGACTTGGTCTCGTTGGGAGGTAATCGGTGTCCGAATTGTTATATAATCCACTTTAAAACTAAGACGCGCAAGGCTGGAAAAGTGGATCGAATTAGTTCCTCAGGGAGGAGCGATAGAAAGGTAGGTGAAAGAGAATGTGGACCATTACAATTATGTGGTGGCACCTTGCAGCTGCCGGTGGGGCCATACTGTACATGTTTTACTCTTGTAAGACGTGGGGCAGTTCTCTAGGAGGAGGACCTTCTTTAAAATGGGGAGATGAGGGATTCTTTAAAAGAATCATTATTCTCCTTCTTACTCTTCCTGGAGTTATTGTGGGGAGGCTGTTATGGTTACCATTCCAGCTCTTTCCCAACGCGTGGGAAGACGGTGCCAAGCATCCTCAAGGTGCAAGATAACTCTAGTATCAAGGGGCCTTGCCGGAATTCGATTCCGGTAAGGCCACCCTCAAGAGTTCAGCAAAGAAATTTGGTAGATTCTTGAGGGATTTTATTTTCTATGCTAAGGTAATCTCTGGCAACTTAACATATTATAGAAAGTGAGGCGTGAAAAAGATGGTAGAATCGATAGTGCTAGCGTTGTTTGTAGTAATGATTGGTGGAATTTTTGCCGCTGGCGAGATGGCAAAAGATCGAGTGAAAGGCGTAAAGCGGCGTTCTAGAGATTATCTCATAGTGGTAGCTTCATGGCCTATTTGGATATTGAAAGGCAGGAAGTCCGTTTAGTAATTTTAGAGAAGGGGTAGCAGGCAAAGCTTATTTAGCCCTTCTTATTTTTCAGCAGTAATGGCGGTCGTTTTCACGACCGCCTATGTTTTTACCCCTTTGCTATTGACAAATTCTGTGGATATGATATAATACTGGTGTAAGAAGGAATGAGAGATAAATGGGTTCAGATCTTTCTTCTTAAGAAATTGAGAAAAAAGATTTGAACCTTTACACCCGAACTATAATATATAAAAGAAAGAGAAGGAATAAAGATAATCAGATAGGCGACTCTCAGTCTTGGAGATAGTAGGTAGCTTCAATTGTATACCTACGTTCCAAGAATGAGAGTTTCCCTGATTACCCCTTCTCTTGCTTGTTAATTCTCTTCAGAAATTCTGGAGGTAATTAACAAGGAAAATAGAAGATACTTTGAAAATTTATCCCCATTAGAAATTATAAAAACACGAATGATAATGAGTTATTTCTAACGGGGCAAGTATTCTAATCTCAATGACGGAGAGAGCATTGAGAAAAAAGATAAAAAATTTCTTTTAACATTTGACCCGATCCCGCCTCTCTCCTTAGAGAGGCGGGATTCGTTTAGTGAGCAGAAGAATAGAGATTAAAAGTCTTTATTCTTCTCCTCACTAAAATCTTCCAGTCATTGGATTGGGGGAGCCGAGAATTCTTGGCGAGGAGAAATAAAAAAGAAGGAAGGAAGGTAGAGAGGTGATTAAAATCATCATCACAAAAGCCAAGAACGGGGAAATAGTAGACATAAGGAGATGGACTCTTAGAGATTGTCTCTGGATAATGAGGCCTATTAGGAAACGGAGACACTATCTCAAGGAGGTTCTGAGAACTCTGGCTACAGGTGTTTCATTGTGCTCAATTGCTGTTCCTGCTGGCGTGAAGCCGGACGATGCATACTATACGGCTTTATACGAGGCGGGGAGACAACACAAAATGGGCATAAAGAGAATATCTGTGCAGTTCAAATACTGCTAATGTCGCTTTTCCTCGTGGCTGAAAGGAAGCTGTGCATTTTCTTAATTTGGCACAATCACAGCTTCCTTCCGACAAGAGATTCTAAAAATATTTTGGAATTTCTTATGGGAAGTAATCTTTCAAAAAATATTTATTGGCTGAAAGATGGGAACTTGAAAATTAAAAATATGTGGATGTGGGGAGAAAGATGGAGGGGAAGTCGGGGTAATTATTTACTAATTGGCCCGATCAGACTAATCTCCATCTTTCTCCTCATCGCGGCTTCGCCGCGTGCAGGGCCTTGTGCCCGAAGTTTTAGAGGAGACTCTCGTAGAAGAAAAACTTCAATGAGTGACCTGCTGTTCATAACCTCCTTATGGACAGAGGTGGCTCATAGAAAACTAAATAAATGTAGAAAGGAGGTGAGCCAAAGATGGTGAACACCGCATTGAGAAAACCTATGTTGATGCCAACGGTCGAGGAAGTTATCGCTTCTCTCGACACGCTAAACGACATCGCGAAGGATCGCGACAGGGTAATTTACATCAATCCATCAGGAGTAGTTCTGACTCCATCGGAACTACAAATAGCTGATGACAAACCTCATCCATTCGTCCCCGAGGAGGAATAAAGGCGAAAGGAGGTTGGATAATTCACTCCAACTTCTCTTTCAGAGATTATTACAAACTTAGTAGCTTCTGAAAGGGAAAAAGCGCAAATTTCATAAGGAAAGGAGTAGTCGATGAAAAAGATAAAAAGAGTTCTTATGACCATTGCGTTGTTTGTCCTTTTTTACATTGTTGCCTTTTTTCTTATAGCTTTAGTAAGAGAAGGCAGCAGTTGGCCAACCGTGGCAGGAGTTTCTGCTCCCATCGCGGTGGTATTCACGATGATAGTTCGTCTCTAACGGGGGGCGGAGATTCAATATATTCTATATCATCAACGAATTTCCGCCTCAAAAATCTTCTAATAGATTTTCTTACCACTAGAGATCCCAAAGAAATTTGGAATCTGTAGAGGTAATTTGAAAATTAAATATGTGATTTCATAGCGGCGAAGTGGTTACAATAAAAATATGTTTTATATATCGATTATACGAATTTGTGTTAATCAATTAGATTGTAACCAGCTCGCCGCCAATGAAATTGGACGACCTAGGAAGGAGCAAAACTTTCTCTGCCGCGAACAAACAATTTTGAAATTTGAGTTCAGGGGTGCTCTCGTAGAGCGAGAGAATTCTCTCTCCTTACCCCGCTCTCTAAGCTTTAGGTTTTAAAAACATAGCTTAAGAACGTAAGGCATAGAGGGCGGGGGATCGCTCTGCGGGGGCACCCCTGGGCTTGGGGGTTGACCCCGTAGTGAATTTTGGACAAACTTTGTTTAATTAATTTGTCCGCTAATGCGGACAAGTCCAAAATCTACTACGGGGTTGACAATTACAATAGATTTAATAATATATAAACAGTAGCTGAAAGATTGATTCTCTGATTTTCAGAAAGAGGGAATCATGGACCCTATTAGAAATCTCCGATTTCTAACGGGGCAAGAAGGTCGGAGCTACTGTAAGAATAAATTATCAAAATTTAAATTCTGAATATGGCTGAAAAGAAAACATCAGATCAGGAATTCCTTGAGTTTCTTATAAAGTCCTTAGTTGATCACCCGGAAGATGTTAAAGTTGACCGCAAGGTTGACGAAATGGGAGTTTTACTTTCTTTGAAAGTAAACCCCGAGGATATGGGTCAGATCATCGGTAAGGAAGGCAGTACCGCCAGATCAATTAGATCATTGGTTCGAATCGTCGGTCTAAAGAATCACGCGAGGGTGAACTTAAAGATCGAAGAGCCAGAAGGCGGTAGAGTCCCTCGAGCAAGAAGAACTGAAGGAGGAGATTTAGAAGATTTGAAACTCTAATTCAACTCTAATTCGAGTGCCACTTCGTTTAACGGGGTGACAAAAAACAAAAATCGTGTTATCATTTTTGATAGCACGGTTTTTGTTTATGCAGTTTGATATTATTACAATCTTTCCTGAGATTTTTAACTCCTATTTGAAAGAGAGCTTAATTGCACGTGCTCAAAAAAAGAAATTAATCAGAATTGATGTCCATAATTTAAGAAAATGGACAAAAGATCGTCATAAGACGGTAGATGACCGTCCTTATGGCGGGGGATTGGGAATGGTATTAAAGATCGAACCGATTCATCGGGCGGTAAATTCCTTGATTAAGCGAAAAGCGAAAAATGCAAAGCGAAAAATTATTTTATTTACGCCGAGAGGAAAGAAATTCAATCAAAAAATAGCTTATTCGCTTTCAAAACTAGATCATCTAATTATGATTTGCGGGCGTTATGAAGGAGTAGATGAAAGAGTGGCAAAAAATATCGCTGATATGGAATTATCAATCGGAGATTACGATTTAATGGGCGGAGAATTGCCGGCAATGATAGTTATAGAGACGGTTGCCAGATTGGTTTCAGGAGTTTTGGGAAAGCCAGAATTATTAAAAGAGAGAATAACCAAAGGAAAAGGATTTATTGAATATCCGCAATATACGAGACCACCTAAATTTTTTCCAAAAAAATTTAGGCGGGCGAGACCTGAAGTTTGGCGAGTGCCAAAAGTTTTATTATCCGGTCATCACAAAAAAATTGAAGAATGGAGAAAAAAGATGCTTAAAAATATTGGCGATTAACTAAAGTTATGATAAGATAGACTAATCGGATATTAACTGCAATATGGCCAATTTGCCAATAAAATTAGTAAAAAACCTTTATTATAAAAAAGAATTAAGCACAATAGAAATTGCTAAACGGCTTAAAGTTACCCCTTGGATCGTTCAGAAGTTTATGATAAAGAATAATTTACCCCGGCGAACGTTTGAAGAAGCTAATGCGATAGTATTTAAAAGAAAAAAGACTACCTTTTTAATTAAACAGAAGTTATCTTCGCGAGAAAAAGAATTAAAAATTGCTGGAATTATGCTTTATTGGACAGAGGGAGCTAAGTTTAACCCTCTTACGAGAGCTACCGTCGTAGATTTTGTAAATAGTAATCCTCAAATGATTAGACTTTTTCTTACTTTTCTTCGGAAAATCTGTGGTATTGATGAAAAACGCTTAAGGGTGTTATTATATTGTTACGTTAATCAAGACATTGAATTTTTAAAAAAATACTGGTATAAAGTAACAGAAATTCCCTTAAAACAATTTACAAAACCATATATTAGGAGAGATTTTCTTCTTGAAAAAATTGGAAAGATGAAATATGGATTAGTTCATATTAGATATTGTGATAAGAAATTATTGATTCGGATTGAAGATTGGATTGATAAATATTTAAATAAGAATAATATTCGGGTAGGTACTCAAGTGGTCAACGAGGTGTGTCTGTAAAACACATGGCTTCGGCCTACGGGGGTTCGAATCCCTCCCTGCCCACTCCTTCGCCTGAATAGCTCAGTTAGCAGAGCACGTCTTTGGTAAAGACGAGGTCAGCAGTGCAATTCTGCTTTCAGGCTCATAATTAATAAATTATAAAATCATGGCAACGAAAAAACCATTAATAAAAATTCAGTGCACCGAGTGCAAAAGAGTAAACTACTTCACTAAAAAGTCAAAAAAGCTTGGCGTAAGTGAAAAGAAGTTGGAATTGAAAAAATTCTGCAAGTTTTGCCGAAAGCACACTTTGCACAAAGAAGGGAAGCGTTAGGCACATTCTGTTTTGAGTTTGAGGAAGTAATCTCTCTAAGATAGGAGGGATTATTTTATTATTTTAAAAGATAAACGCCCACCAAACCTACGTGGTGTTGATGGGCGATTAATGCTGGAGGGCTTATCCGCAAAATGAATTGCGAAATAGCCACTCCTTGGATGGATGAGAATTTATTGTTCTGTTATTGTGAAGGTCTTCTCGTAGAGATTCCAACCCTTTACCTCTTTTATAGAGAAGAGGTCACCTATAGGATTGGCTGGTATTTCTCCCGCCAGCCGTTCTCGTGGAAGGTGGAAATATTTTAAAGCACTACCTTTTGCTTCAAAGAGTACCGCATCAATGTATTGGTTGCCCTGTGTATCGGTGCTGTTGCCCCAGCTTACAATGGTGAAATTCCCCGTCTGTATATCATATGCTGGAGTCCCTCTTGCGTGCCCGCCTGCCGTTGCTACTGCTACGCACAAGAGAATGAGGCAAAGTATCAAAACTAATATGCCAGGGGCAGCCGTACCGTCTCTCTTCTCCTGTTTTTCTTCCACTGCTGTAACTATTAGGAGAAGAATTGCGCCAATCCCGCAAATGATTCCAATCGCCATCTCAATGATTGCCAGTTCTGTCATCTTTTCACTTCTCCTTTCTGATTATTCTCTCCATCCACCTGTATTATACCATACAAACTATGAATTTGTCAATAGTTCGTAATGGTTCAATAGCTTTGAATAGTTGGTTATTAAATACTACGTTTGACCAATATAATATAAAATGCTAAAATTGTTATTGTCGTAAACATAAAAATTATGAAGAAGGTAAAAGGTAATTTTTTCCCTTGGGGACGTGGTGAAATGGCTATCATGGGAATCTCCAAAATTTCTGTTCTAGGTTCGAATCCTAGCGTCCCCGCAGGGATTACTAATAAAATAAAAGTATGAAAAACAAAAAATTTATAATAATCTTTATTATTATTATCTTGGCGGGCGTTGTCGCATGGCAATTTTTTGGCAAAAATGGGAAGCCAAAATTTGAAACAGTAAAAGTGGAGAAGGGGAATGTGATTCAGGAGGTTTCAGAAACCGGCAAAGTTATAGAAGGAGAAGAAATAAATTTAGCTTTTAAAAACTCCGGCCAGATCGAAAAAATTTATGTAGAGGTTGGCGAAAAAGTGAAAACAGGAGACATTTTAGCCAAACTTAGCACCGTCAGTCTTTCTATACAGCTCCAAGAGGCAAAATCAGCACTATCCGTTGTCCAGGCGCAACTTGATAAATTATTAGCTGGCGCTACTCAAGAAGAAATTCAGGCCGCCCAAACGAAAGTTAAAAATGGCGAGATTAGCCTGAATGAAGTTAAACAATCATTAGAAAATGATTATGGAGATGCTCTAAATAGCTTGGATGACGCTTACTTAAAAGCTTATAATTCTTTTATTGTGGTGGATACCATTCAGAGGACTTATTTTATCGGTTCGGACCAGGAAAGCGTTAAGGTTAAAGAAAAGAAAGATGAAATAAATAATTTGACCGCGCAAATTAAAAATTATACAGGTATTGCTAAAACAAGTTCCGAAGACACAAAAAAGGACCTCGCTCTTTCTGAGACAAAAAAATCTTTAAATACCATTCTTGGTGATTTAGGCGATATTCGAGAGACCTGCGAGAGCGAAAATTATAGAAATACAGTTTCTTCAACAAATAAGGCTTCTTTAGACACCCAGAGAACAAATATCAATACTGCCTTAACCACCATTACTAATTCTCAACAGGCGATATCTTCGGCTAAGCTGTCAATTGAATCTGCGGAAGGCCAGCTTCAGGTAGCTAAAGATAATTTAACATTATTAACCGCTTCTCCTCGCCAAGAAGATATTAATTTATATCAGGCCCAAGTTTCTCAGGCCAAAGCTAATGTACAGCTTATAGAAAATCAAATTCAAGACTCCACGCTTAAAAGCCCAGTTTACGGAAAAATAACAGATGTAAAAAAGCGAGTAGGCGAAATTGTTCAGCCGGCTTTGCAGGATGCAGTATTTATTCTTTTGCCAGACAGTCCATTCGAGATAAAAGTAGATATTTACGAAGAAGATGTTGTGAAGCTTAATATAGGTAATCCGGTAGATATTTCCTTAGTTTCTTTCCCGGATAAGATTTTCAAAGGAAAAGTAATTTCAATCGATCCTGTCGAGAAATTAATAGAAGGCGTCGTCTATTATGAAACAACAATTAGTTTTGATGATATTCCTGACGGTTTAAAACCGGGCATGACAGCTGATTTAACTATCCGCACCGCTTCAAAAGAAAATGTTTTAACAATTCCAAAAGGTGCAATTCAAGAAAAAGATGGTAAAGTCACCGTCGAGGTTTTAAATGGAAAATCAACCCAGCAAAAAGAAATAAAAATTGGTCTTAAAGGAAGCAACGATTTGGTTGAGGTTGTTTCTGGTTTGGGAGAAAGAGAGGAAGTAATAGTAAAATAATTCTAATTTTTAAATTAATGCCAGGGCGACCTATTATAAAATTGGAAGACGTCTGGAAAATCTACCAATTGGGAAAAATAGAACTCGCTGTTTTAAAAGGCGTTAGTCTGGAAATAGATCCAGGCGCTTTTGTTGTAATTTTAGGCCCTTCGGGCTCGGGAAAATCAACTATGCTGAATATGGTGGGTTGCTTAGATCTGCCGACAAAAGGAAAAGTATTTTTAGATGGTAGCGATATCTCAAAAATGTCTGAAGACCAACTCGCTCAGGCAAGAGGGAAAAAAATAGGTTTTATTTTCCAACAATTTAATTTATTGAATAATCTCAACGCTTTGGAAAATGTGATGATGCCCATGATTTTTCAGGGTAAGCCAGAAATAGAAAGAATAAAGAGGGCAGAATTTCTTTTATCTTCTCTGGGTTTAAAAGAAAGAATGTCTCACAGGCCAACCGAACTTTCAGGAGGAGAACAACAGAGAATAGCTATTGCCAGAGCTTTATCCAATAATCCCGAGATTATTGTTGCTGATGAGCCGACGGGAAATCTCGACTCTAGTACTGGGAAAAAAATTATGGAAACCCTGACAGATCTTCATAAAAATGAAGGTAAAACAATTATTGTTGTAACCCATGATCCAACCATCGCAGATTACAGCAATCAGGTGGTGTATATAAAAGACGGCCGGTTGGTTTCAAATCATTTGATGGAAGAAAAAGTGCTGTGGTCAAACAATAAGTAGTATGTTTAAAGAATATCTCAAAATTGCAATAAAGAATTTGAGAACCAGGCAATTGAGAAGCTGGTTAACGATTTTTGGTATTGTTATTGGTGTTTTTTTGATAATGTCGTTACTTTCTTTGAGCCAAGGGCTTAAAAGTACGATATTAAACCAATTGAGAGCGATAGGCACCGATATTGTTATGGTTATCCCGGGCAATGTTTCTGATTTAATGACTACCATGATGGGGGGAACGCAGTTGACAGAGGAAGACTTGAATATAATCAAAGGAACTAAAGGAGTAGAGGCAATGATACCCAATGTCTATAAGGCAGAGATAATGAAATATCAGGGCCAAAGTAAAACAGTCATCTTGGCAGGAATGGACTTTAAAAATTCCTTAAGTATTTACACAGATGATATAGGTATGAAAATAGGAGAAGGTCGTTGGCCGGTGCCAGGCCGCAGAGAAATAGTCGTTGGTAGTTTAGTACTGACAGATATTTTCCCTGGTTTGAAAATAAATACTCAGACCACCATAACAGGGAGACAGTTTGAAATTGTGGGAGTTTTGAAATCCAGAGGAAGCAAACAGGATGATTCGATGATGGGTCTTGATTTAAATATTTATCGGGAGATCACGGGCGATAAAAAAGGAGCCCCGCAAGCTATTGCTAAAGTTGCTTCAGGCTATTCCGTTGACCAGGTTGCAAAAGATATAAAAGCAAATCTTGAACAGAACGCAAAAAGGAGAAGTGGACAGAAAGAAGAAAGTGCTTATTCTGTTTTAACTAGCGAATCTCTAAGCAGTATTGTTGGTAATATTATGGGGATAATACAGGTGGTGGTTTTTGCTTTTGGTAGCATTGCAGTTCTTGTAGGAGGTATTGGCATTATGAATACGATGTACACTTCTGTCAGAGAAAGGACAAAAGAAATCGGAATTTTAAAGGCAGTGGGCGCGAAAAATTCAACTATAGTTTTGATTTTCTTGATAGAGTCGGGAATTATAGGTTTAATTGGAGGATTGGGGGGGATGATACCGGGATTAGGCCTGGCAAAATTAATTCAATTATTCGGGCAGGTTCACCCTCTGTTTTATATTGAGGCATCAATTACGCCAGGGATCATATTATTTGGTTTATTATTTTCTTTTGGTATAGGTTGTTTATCCGGTTTCTTCCCGGCTAGAAGCGCAGCAAAATTAAAGCCAGTTGAAGCGCTTCGCAGATTTGAGTAAGAATATTACTAAAATTATGCCTGTTTTAGATATTAAAAAATATCCAGATCCTATTTTGAGAAAGAAATGTGAAGAGGTAAAGGAGATAAATTTCGAAATTAATAAACTAATTGAAGACATGATAGAAACTATGAATAAAAATAATGGCGTAGGCCTCGCCGCTCCTCAAGTAGGGATTTTAAAAAGGATTATCGTTTTAGGATCTGAAAAGGGTCCTGTAGCTTTTATAAATCCAAAAATTTTAAAGAAAAGCAAAGAAACCAAGATTATAGAAGAAGGGTGTTTGAGTTTTCCGGGATTTTTTCTAAATATTAAAAGACCAAAAGAAGTAGAGGCTGAGATTCTTACCGAGGACGGAAAAAAAATTAAAATTAAAATGAATGGTTTACTGGCTCGGATTTTTCAGCACGAAACCGATCATTTAGATGGAACTTTGCTGATAGATAAAATTCCTTTTTGGAAAAGGTGGAAAATTAGAAAGAAATTTAAATAAATTAATTTCATTAAATGGATCTTATTGATTCTTTAATTAAAGAAGGTTGGCTAAAAACTCCTAAGATTATTGAGGCATTCCAAAAAATAAAAAGAGAGGATTTTATGCCAGCAGATATGAAAAATCTCGCTGATTTAAACGAAGCCTTGCCGATAGGTTATGGTCAAACTATTTCACAGCCACTCGTAGTGGCTTTTATGTTAGAATTATTAGAACCCAAAGAGGGAGAAAAAATTTTAGATATCGGTTCGGGTTCCGGATGGACGAGCGTTCTCTTGGGAGAGATTGTTGGAGAAAAGGGGAAAGTCATTGCCATTGATATAGTCCCTGAGCTTGTAGAATTTGGTAAAAAAAATACAGCAAAATATAACTTTATAACGCCCAAAGTGCGATATATCGGACAGAAGCCCGTTATAGAAAGAAGAGTTGTAGATTTTATTTTTGCAGATGGCTCAAAGGGATATAAAAATGAAGCACCTTATGACAAAATTTTATGTTCGGCAACGGCTAAAGAAGTTCCCAGATTTTGGAAAGAGCAATTAAAAATCGGCGGCAGGATTGTGACGCCGATTGAAAATTCAATCTGGTTATTTGTAAAAAAATCTAATAAAATTTTTGATGAGCATGAATACCCAGGATTTGTATTCGTGCCATTAATTGAAAAATGAACTCTAAAAGGACACTCCTTATAATTTTAATAATTGCGATATTAGCGGGATTTTTTATTTTTGGGGGGATTTATTTCTCCAGAAAACCTAATTCTACAGAATCGGTAGTTTTTATACTGGAGAAAGGCGAAGGGTCAAAAGAGATTGCATTAAATCTTGAGAAAGAAGGTTTGATTTGGTGGGGGCCACTTTTTCGTGCTTATGTTCTGGTAATGGGAGAATCAAAAAAACTTCAAGCCGGCGCTTACGAATTGAATCCTTCAATGAATATCCCCGCAATTGTCAGGAAATTTATTTCTGGCGAAACTTTAAAGACAGTAATTACCATTCCCGAAGGGTTTAATTTAAAACAGATTGAAGATGAACTTAGTTTAGAATTACCGAGACCCGCTCTAGACGGGTTTTTTGCAGCAGATTTTAAAAGCGAGTTTGACTTTTTAAACGACGCGCCCGCGGGCGCGTCGTTAGAAGGATTTTTGTTTCCTGACACCTATAAATTAGATGCCTCAATGACTGATAAGGAAGTAGCAGAAACCTTTTTAAAAAACTTTGATAATAAATTAACCCAAGATTTAAGGAGTGAAATAAAAATACAAAATAAAACAATTTTTGAAATATTAACTATGGCTTCTTTGATTGAAAAAGAGGTTAAAACAAAAGAGGATAAAGAAATTGTTTCGGGAATTTTATGGAAGAGATTAAAAAATAATATTCCCCTACAAGTCGATGCTACTATAAGTTATGTTATAGGGGAGGGTACAACGAAAATCTCAATAGAAGATACTAAAATTGATTCGCCCTATAATACATATAAATATTTAGGATTACCCAAGGGGCCGATTTGCAATCCGGGCATAGAAAGCATTGAAGCCGCTATTTACCCAAAAGATAGCCCCTATTGGTATTATCTCTCTACGCCAGAAGGTAAGACCATTTTTAGCAAAACCTTAGAAGAACACAATTATGCAAAATTCAAATATCTTAAGTAAAAAAGTTGTATTTATCGTGGCTTTTCGGGATTTTCGGGACGCAGAATATTTTATTCCAAAAGAGATTTTGGAATCGGGTGGTGCTGAAATAAAAACTGCCTCAACCAAAAAAGGATTAGCAATTGGGGCTGATGGAGGAGAGGCAGAGGTTGATTTTTTGGTTTCGGAAGTAAAACCGGCAGATTTTGATGTGGTAATATTTGTTGGTGGCCCGGGTACGCTTAAATATTTAGATAATGAAGATTCTTATAGATTAGCGAGAGAAACGATTGCTCGAGAAAAAATACTGGCTTCAATTTGTATTTCACCGGTTATTTTAGCAAAAGCAGGAGTTTTGGAAGGGAAGAAAGCTACGGTTTGGAGTTCAGCGATGGATAAAAGCGCGATAAAAACTTTAGAGCAAAATAAAGCAACTTATGAGGATAACCCCGTAGTTATTGATGGAAAAATTATTACGGCTTCAGGTCCTTCTGCCGCCGAAGAATTCGGCGAAAAAATCAAAGAACTATTGACTATATTTTAAGATTTGCTAATATAATAATGGTATCTTAACAAGGAGGCGTGAAATGTAAAAAAAGTATAGTGCGAAAGAGGACTAAGAAAGAATAAATGAAAGGAAAAAAGGAGAGACGGAATGCAGGCGGTTGATAACGGAACTGGCAGGAAAAAGAGGTTGGGAGAACCATGGAAATCAATAAAATTAGTGGTAAAAAATGTTGACGGTATACCATCTTCCCGGGGATCCCTTTCCAGGATGCCAATCTGTAGTACTTTAGAATGCGTTGCGTTTCTGAAAGGGGCAGAAATCATTGCTCAAGATCAAGTTGCAAGTGATGAAACCAACCCGTTGCTAAAGTCTGATCCCAGAATCGCTAGCATACGAGAACGTCTGCAGGAACTTCCGGAGGAATGCCGAAAGAAAACGAAAATACTTTTCATGGATCAAATTGGTAGCCTGGCATCTTCTATTGCCGCACTTTCCGGGAGAACCTGCGAAGAGCTTTTTGCCGAGATAAGCTTTCTGGAAGAGGCGACAAGGTTTTTCAGTGAGCAGATCGTGGCAAGGAGAAGAAGCTTACCATTGCGAGAAATGGAGTGGGGCGATACAGATCCCGACCTGGAGCTTCTCTTAGGACTTCGCGAAGAATGCGTGAAGAGGATCACTGTGCGTGGTCAGAGAATCACAGTTCTTGCAAGAAAGAGTAGCCTTTAGGTAGCCAAACATTGGGGACGGGTTGTGGTAACAGCACGTGCTATCATAACCCGTCCTAACCTTTTAAGGCCTATTGACAAGAAATTTTAATAATATAATATTAATATATCCGCAGACAGCAGGCATATTATATAAGACCTGCCGAGGATAAAACAATTAACAGTTAACAATTGTGGTTTGTCTGCGGTAAACGCAGATTTTTTAATCTCTGAAAAAATAAAATGCCGCAAACAAAAGCGCAAAAACAAGAGGTATTAGACGAGTTAAAAGATAAAATTGGTAAGCAGAAAGCAATGGTTTTTATTGATTTTACCGGAATGAAGGTAAAAGATATTTTTGGTTTGAGGAAAAAATTAAAAATTATAGACGGTGAATTAAAAGTGGCAAAGAAAACTTTAATGGGATTAGCGTTAAAAGAGAAGGGGATTGATTTTGATTTTAAAAAAATAAAAAGAGAAATTGCTTTGGTTTTTGGTTACGATGATGAAATTTATCCGGCAAAAATAGTTTTTCAAACGTCACAGGAAAATCAGAATTTAAAGATATTGGGCGGTTTTTTAGAGAATAAATTTATTGAGGCAGAAAGGGTTATTGAATTGGCAAAATTGCCCACGAAAGACCAACTTTTGGCTCAAGTAGTAGGAAGCATTGCGAGTCCAATGTCGGGATTTGCAAATGTGCTCCAAGGGAATCTTAGAAATTTAGTTTATATATTAGGTATAATAAAAGGTAATAAGTAATTCGTAACCCGTAACGAGTAAAAAATTACTAGTTACTCGTTACTTGTTACTAGTTACTAAATCAATTATGGCAGAAGAAAAGGAAAAAATAGAGGTTCCGGAGAAATTCAAAAAATTAGTTGAGGAAATTGAAAAAATGTCAGTTCTGGATTTGGCGGATTTGGTCAAAGTGTTGGAAAAGAAATTCGGCGTTTCGGCCGCCGCTCCCGTAGCCGCAGCCGCAGCTCCCGCTGCAGCCGCAGCTCCCGCTGCTGAAGAAAAATCTGTATTTAATGTGGTTTTGGTGGCAGTAGGCGATAAAAAGATTGAAGTTATAAAGGTAGTCAGGGATGCTACAGAAAAGGGATTAAAGGAGGCTAAGGATTTAGTTGATGCCGCGGCAACAGGTCCGCAGGTAGTGAAAGAAAACGTCAAGAAAGAAGAGGCTGATGATTTGAAGAAAAAACTTGAAACCGCCGGAGCAAAAGTGGATTTGAAGTAGGTTTTCTTAAAACAGAAAGAGTTTATCAGCAAGATAAGCTCTTTTTGTTTATTTTAAATTTCTGCGGTATAATAAGAATATAGAAAATTAAACCACTTTAATTAAAGGTCGTAATTATTAAAAATTATGCCCCGTAGTAGAATTTCGAACCCCTACGGGGCGATAAAAGAAATTTTCGAAGAAATTTTCATTCGAAATTTCACTACGGGGTATGGAAGAAACACAACCACAATCGCCTCAGGGCGGAACGCCAAAAAGCCAAATAAACGTAATGGCCCTCATTAGTTATATAAGCTTTCTTTGTCTCATACCCATTTTTAGTAGAGATAAAGATGAATTCGTGAAGTTTCACGCAAAACAAGGCCTGATTTTATTTGCCGGCGAAGTAATCACTTGGATTATAGTTGCTATAATTCCCGCTCTCTGGTTTTTGGGAAATTTGGTAGGAATTCTTTGGCTGGTTTTGAGCATTCTCGGGATAGTAAATGTTGTAAGAAATGAGAAAAAAGAAATTCCACTTATAGGAAAGTTTGCAGAAAAGATTAAATTTTAAGAAATAATAATTTTTTATTGCAAAGCAAAAAGCCCGCGACGCGGGCTTTTTGCTTTGAATTTTTATTTCTGAACGTAGTGAAGAAACAAGGTTCTAAGGAGCGAAGCGACGAGGGTTCTTATTCTTCGTTCCAGTTAATAATCTCTGGGGTTCCAGATGGATCTATGCCGCCAGGAGGACCGGATAAAGATTGATAATCTATCGTTACGTTTCCCGCGATGTTCGTTTCAGTTCCTCCCTTAGAAATAAGAGAACCATTGATGGTCGTATTACCACTGCCAAAAGTTGTATTTCCGGAAACATATACAAGTCCGTTAATAGTATTATTACCAGTAACCTTTAAATTTCCATCAACGACAATTGCCGCATAATCATTTGAAGCATTAATCACGCTTCCTCCGCCTATATTAAGATCGCCTATTATCGTTAGATTGCCCGTTAAGTTGATGTTATTTAATGTTGCTTGTTCTCCCGGATCGTCCACAAATACAACGCCCGTTGTCGGACCACTAAGACAATCATTCTTCACGTCGGCCGCGGTTGAAGTACAGTCAGCTATGCCTCCGTAACTTGGATCTCCATAATAAAAGGGATCTATGTCTGGTGCAGGAATAAAATTCGCACTCTCATTAATTGATTCAACATTATCATCACAATTGTCATCTATCGGACCGTCGGAATAAGCGCCTCCTTCAATGCTAACATTGTTTCCAATGCACGATATAAGATTGTTTGAAAATATATTTCCTATTATGTTTGCACTTCCTTTGATTGTCAGATTGTTTTCTGAATATACCGCGTAATCAAATGCTTGGCCTCCTGGAAATAAAAGTAGGGTATTATTAACTTTGCGATGGGTAATATTATTTTCTGCATCGCCCCACACTTCTTTATAAGCCCAACCACGGGGACTGGGAAGAACAGAAAAAGAAATAGAGCTTGGCGGAATTTCATTGGTTAGTAAAGAAAAATTACCACTTTCTTTATCATTTTTGGCATACTGATAAACTCCTTCTCTGGCGGCGGCTTCGGCGGTGTAAAATGATTGATTTCCGGATTTTGTATTAACATTCTTTTTTAATCCCACAACGGTTCCGGTCGTAATTATCAGCGCTAATCCCAAAAGAAAAAGGCCGGCAATCATTAAGAAGGCAAGAGTCATTATTCCTTTTTCTTTGTTATGGTTAGACATAATTATTAAATATTTCTTTGAGCGATAGTTGTGGTAAAAGTTTCTCCGCCGTTTAAATTAAAAGTAACTCTAACTGAATAAGCCATTTTAATAAAGACAAGATTTTCTATTTGAATATTGTTATCAGTGAAGGTAGCACTATTAATTATTTTAGGGTTAGGCAAATTAGGAATTGTGATTATAAGGGTGCCCGGGGTTGAGGTATCAAGACTTTCTCCTTGTTTTACCCAATAAGTGATTGTATTTAGTACAAATAAGACATTAGAATGCAAAGCTTCACTTTGTTCAATCTCTCGGATGCGCTTTAGTCCGAAAGCAAAAACCGTTGTAATCATTACTATAAGCAATAAACCCAATGCCATTCCTACAATCAATTCAATTAGAGTAAACCCTCTTTTCACATTAGAATTGCTCAGAAATGATAGAGTTCTATTCTGTGTAATTATATACATATGTTTCAAGCTTGAGATCGCGATCGCGAAAACCATCATTCCACGAAATCGTTGCAACAACTTTTTTAGTATTAGGATCATTGTTTGGATTCGTCGAAGCACAATTTGTTCCTATTATTTTATAATAATCTATACTAGACTCATCCATATTACGCTCTACATTTTCAATCTTTAACGAACGATCATAAATATCTTTATCTTCTTCTGGCAAGATATCTTCGTTTCCATCTGTGCCAACAAGTTCCCATTTATCTGAATTTATTTTTGGATAATAAAACTCAGGGTCGATAGAATCACAAGTAGAAATGTTAATAATAGCCCAACCTTCTTCTGATTGCTCTAAATCTTTTGCAACTTCAATCATTTCCTGCAAATACATCGTTGCCTTTAGTTCGCTTTTATTAACGCGGCTCGTTTTTATCGTATAAAAAATTAAAGAAGCCAATGCTGTAAAAATTAATAAACCGATAGTAGAACTAATAATTACCTCAATTATATAAAATCCCTTAGATTTATTCTGCGATAATAGCGCCATCTTTTGTAACATTAACATATTTACTTGAAACGCCAGCACAATCAATTTTAATTTCGACAGTATTTTCAGATCCGCCGCTTAAACGATTAAATTCAATAATGGATTGATCGGTGGAAACAGAACAGGGAAGGCTTTCTACTTTACAAATAGAAGAATTAGGATCTTTACATTCATCTTCACATGTCGCATCAAAATTATCACATTTGAATATAGCAATACACGCTTCTTTAAAGTTATGGCAGTAGTCGGTATTTATATCACTTTCTCCAATGTTATAAATATGCACTCCATGATTTGTTGTTCCGACGCCAGTTACAGCACGATTTTGAGCTTGCCCCAAAGCATTAATTATACTTGCTTGAGCATCTTCGAGATTAAGAATACCTTTTCTATTGCTCAATGCCGAAATTGACGTAGCTATAATTATTCCAAAAATACTAATAGAAATCATAATTTCTATAAGCGTAAAACCGTTCTTAGGAGAACGAGGATTTAAAAATTCGGAATAATTTTTTTTCATTTTTAAATACATTTTTTATATATATTTAATAAGGGAATATATCGGAAGAAAAATAGTAAGCGCGATTCCTCCCACAACTACCCCAACCAAGAGCAATATAATAGGTTCAATCAAAGTTACCATTGTCCTTGTTTTATAATCAACCGAACGTTCATAATAATCAGAAATACGCCTTAACATTTCATCTGTTTTGCCGGTTTGGTCGCCGATTTTTAAAATCTTTTGCGTTTGGACGGGAAAAAGATAAGGAAAGGGAACTATTGCATCTGCGAGAGGGACGCCGTGAAATAAAATTGGTTCAATCTTTTGAAGAACCCTCTTAAAGACGTCGTTTTTCGTGGTCTTTTTTGCGATAACAACCGCGCTCGCGACAGATATGCCGCTTTCGGTAAGTAATTTTAGCGAACGAAAGAAAAGAACAAGATTATAATCTTTGATAATTTCTCCGAAAACCGGCATTTTTATCAATAATTGATGAAGTACATAGCGTCCTTTCTCCATCCTCGAAGTTAGAAATAAAAGGATAAATAACGCAATTATTACTGCTGGTACGAGATAGGGATAGAGAGTCAAAAAGCCGCTTATAGAAATAAGTATTCTCGTTGGCAAGGGAAGAGTGGCTCCAAATTGGGAATAAATATCAGTAATTTTTGGAAAAACATAAATCATCAAAATTCCAAGGACAGTAATCATCAGAATTATTATAATTACAGGATAGATTAATGCTCCCTGAACCTTTTTCTTGATTTCTTCATTTTTTTCCAAATCTATTGAAATACGATTGAATGTTTCAGTTAGCCTTCCCGAAAGATCACCAACATTTATCGTTTCAACTAAATGCTCGGGAAAATATTCGGGGAATTTAGCCAAAGAGCTCGATAAGCTTTGGCCATTTTTTATTTCTTCAGCTATTGCCAAAATTGCTTTTTTTAATTTTTTGCTTTTCACTTGATCTGCACTTACTCTTAAAGCTTCCACTATTGATATTCCTGCGTCACACATTGCAGAAAGATTATGAAAGAAATTAATTCGTTCCGTCGCCGAAAAGCCGGATTTCAGAAAAGGAAGACCTAACTGCAAAAACTGTGTTTTTTCCCTTGAGAGAAAAATTATCGTTGATTCGTTTTGGGTAAGTTTTTTTTCCGCGGCTTTTCGCGAAAAAGTATCAATATAACCCTCTTTGATTCTGGAGTCTTTTGTTAATATTTTATAGTAAAAGCTCGGCATATTGGCTAAAAATTTTTAGGCGCTTTTTGTGACGCGTAGCAATTCGTTAAAAGTAGTAAATCCTTTGAATACTTTGTCTAAGCCATCTGCGATTATATCGCGGAAGCCATCTTTCTCCGCGGCAGATTTTATTTTTTCTACTGAAGCATGGCTAAGTATTAAATCATGGATTTCTTTATTTGGTTTCAAAAGTTCAAAAATTCCGATACGGCCGGAATATCCGGTTTGGAAACATTTTTTGCATCCTTTACCAATTTTAAAATTTAATTTTTCAATATTTTCTGATAACCCTGTTTCTCTTTTTTCAAGCGCTCCCATTATATCTTTGCGCTCCTTGATTTTCTTTAAGATTGCTGGTTCTAATTTTTCTTCAACCGCACAATCTTTGCATATTCTTCTGACAAGACGCTGGGCAATAACAAGATTTATTGTGCTTGATACAACAAAGTCTTCCACTTTCATTTCCAAAAATCTGACAAAGGCAGAAGCGGCATCATTTGTGTGTAAAGTTGTAAAAACTAAATGTCCCGTTAATGCGGCATTGGACGCCATAATTGCTGTTTCCGAATCGCGGATTTCTCCCACCATAATAACATCGGGATCCTGTCTTAAAAGGGAGCGAAGCCCTGAAGGAAAGGTAAGGTCTGAACGCGGATTGATTTGTATTTGATTTACACCTTCCAAAGAATATTCAATGGGATCTTCAAGTGTTGAAATGTTAATTCCCTCTTTTTTAAGAAGCTGCAAAAGTACATAAAGCGTTGTTGTTTTTCCTGAACCAGTGGGTCCTGAAGCGATAATCATACCATGCGGCTTTTCTATATTTTCTAAGAGAATATCCTTTTCTGCCTCCGAAAACCCCAAGTCTTCGATGGTGGTATTTTTATTTGATTCGTCCAATATACGCAGCGCAACTTTTTCTCCGAAGAGAGTCGGCATTATAGAAATGCGGAGCGAAGCATTGGAAAATTCCTCTACTTCAATCCTGCCGTCTTGCGGACGTCTATATTCGTCAATTTTTAAGTTAGCCAGAATTTTAAAACGCGCGACTAAAGCCTGCTGGATATAACGAGGCAGATTGAGGACTGTATGTAAAGCGCCATCTAATCTAAATCTGACTCGGGTCTCATTTCTCGTTGGTTCTATATGGATGTCGCTTGCTTTTTCGTTGAAGGCATATTTTATAATACCATCAACGATTTTTGTGATATTTTCATTTACCTCCTGGGCGGTGGAGGATAATTGTAAAATTTCGGTTTTTAAATCATGTTTATAATTTTTAAGAAAAGAGTTTATACTATTTTCTGTTGTGTTGAACCACTCAATTTTATTCCCAAAAATTCTTTTTGCATAACGTTGTAAATCAGCATCCTTTGGATTTACAGCGGCAATTTTTACACCCTTCTCACTTTTCTCTAAAACAAAAGCCTTGAAATTTTGGATGAATTCAAGGGGCGTAATTGCCAATGATTCTTTGTTTATCCTTATATTTTGGGCTGAGGTTGATTTTTTCTTATTCTGGAACATAAATTTTAGATAATTTACCTAACATACATAATATAAACCACCTCCTTTCACGTTTCTATTTAAGCGCTAAATAGTGCCCTTGTCAATCAAATATAATAGCATAATTTAAAAATTTTTGCAAGGGGTTGACTTTCTGGAAAGGATTGCTAATATATAATAAAATATTTTTTGAAGGAGGTGTTTTTTTTGGATAACCCAAGGAGAGCGAAGCAAAGAAGGGGGAGGTGCTACTGTTTGGGAGGGAGCAGGAAGAAATTTCCCCCCTCGACGAGGGAAATGGAAGTAAACAACAGGCAGGTCGCCGCGCGACGGGATGGTAACAGGAACAATCATAGAAGAAGAGATCTATAAAAATTTTCAGAAAGGAGAAACGAAGTTGCAGATTCTCATTCTCGGAGCAAGAAATCCTATAGATAACGTGGAAATCCGCGGTATAGTTACTGAGCTTGTTGAGAAAGAGACAAAAACAAGTATAAGTTTTAATCCAGAATCAGATGTGGTCGTGGTTGAAGGCGGCTTAACTAGGAAAAAAATAACCGTCGTTGTACTGCCTTCCTCGTCGGTTGAATCGTTCGGTAAAAGGAAAGAGGCATTAGAGGCGTTAGCCGACTCCTTGAAAAAGGAACTTCATGAGTGTAGGGTTATTCTCGCTCGGAGGTTTCCATCTTGAATATTGTTCATTCGGCAGAGGGGCAGAGCTTGGCTCTGCCTTTTGCTTATTGACAAGGGGTTTTGTTTTTGGTAAAAGATAGGTAGCGTCTTTGATAAAAATGACCTGGAGGAGAGGCGCATCATCTCGCTTCTCCTTTCGTGGGATGGGGACCTGTTGGGTTAAGAGAAGATCCGTCTCTCCGCTTCAGGCCTCTTGTATTTTAAAATTTGCATTTTTTTATATACCAATGTGGACTTGACAACCATCTTAGGTTTTGATAGTTTGGGATATAGATTTGGCGACCACCATAAGAGGTTAGGGGAGGGTAACCTTGAGACAAAAATGATAAAATCTCTAATCTCACAAAAATATATCTGTATTTTGAATGGTGGTTTTTGTTTTCCTATGGACATTTCCTAACACGGTTTTCGCCGTGTTTTTAGTTTTTTAAAGGTAGGACCCCGTAGTGAAATTTTGACTTGATTTTTGCAAAAAATAATTATCGCGAAGCGAGTCAAAATTCTACTACGGGGTAGGACATAGAAAATGTTAATAATTTGTGAATATTTTTCTTTGACAACTTATTACTAATAAATTAGAATCAGATTACAATTTGCGGAATCCAGATTTTAGTCCCACGGAAATCTTGGGGTTAAGGTCTGTCTTTCGCCCCGAAAATTGTCCTTTTCGGGGTAGGAAATGGGGTTAGAATCCCTTAAAAGGTTATTTTTTGGTTTTGATTTCTTAAAAAATTAAAATAAATAACAGTCGATAAAAATATAAAAAAATAATAAAAAATTATAATAATATTATGAAAAAAAATACAATCTTTATATTAACAGTATTAACAATAGCTTCTCAGCTTATTTTTGTGGGCGGGTCGGCCCTTCGGACAGTTAATGCTGAAGAAGTAAATTCTGATTCATCTATTATAGAAACTACATCTATAGAAACTACATCAGATATAGAAACTCCGATAGAAGTAATGACAGAAGAGGTGACGGCGGAACCGACACCGGAAGCACTAATAGAAATACCTGAACCTGTCGTTGAGCCGATAATTGATCCAATAGTAGAAGTTGCTCCAGAATTTGCAACGGAACCAATTGTCGAATCAACTCCAGAAGTAACGCCAGAATCAACTCCAGAAGCAACAACTGAACCGGTTATTGAGGCGGCGGCAGAGCCGACGCCAGAACTGGTAGCAACTGAAGAAGTTGCGACTGAACCGGTTGTTGAAGAAACTGCTCCGGCAGAAACAACTCCGGTAATTTCTCCAGAGCTGACAACTGACAAAGCAGACTATCAACCGGGTGAAACTGTTAGTATTTTTGGAAGATTTTTCCGAGCTTTAGAAAATATTGTTTTGAAGATTTTCGGTGGTTCCATGGAAGAAGAAAATTATACTGAAACAACCTCACCAGTCACTACTGATGAGCAAGGTGCTTTTACATATATATATCAAATAGATAATATCTTCCGACCTCTTTATACCGTTATTGCTAACGCCCTCTCTGGCGAAGAATTAGCGAGAACAACTTTTATGGATCCCCCCCAAGGCTCATATAACTTAGATCAAGCATCAAACGGCGGCGTTGGTAATCCGCCAATAAGTCCTGTTAATTGGGAAAACGGTAACCTTAATTCTTCAAAGGCACATTATCAAGAAGGTCAGTCTGTTGCTTATCGTGTTTTACTAACTGGTTTACCCACGAGCGTTAAAAGTACAATCGAAATTGAATGGGATATACGTCAGAGTTCGAAAAACGCCATAGACTACATTACTGGTCCGCAACGAATTACCGAAACCGTTGACCCTACCATCGGAGTATCGGGACTTGGTTCAGCAACATACTGGCCTATCCCAACACCAACTTCTAATTCTGTCCGAATAGCCAGCTTTAATGCACTTCCCAATGATTCTAATAACAAATATCTTTGGGGTTATAACGTTAGTAGTGTAACATTTGAACCTTATGTTAATGGTTCTGACACTGTTGCTAATTCCTCAACCTCAATAACCATTAACGTTATACCCACCAGTTCAACAGTTGTATTAGCGTGGGGTGGACATATTGCTGCGGAGGCAGATTGGGGTGTTGGAGAGGGTGCAACCGATGTGTCGGGATCACCATATCACATGCGTATTTTGGAACTATGTAATGGGACACCCGTGAAATGCGGTGGTGGCAATCAAGATCGTTCTTTGGCTGCTGCAGCGGTAACTCCGGCTAGCACAATTACAATTCATAAAGTTACAAGTAATTCAGATAAAACTACAGGCTTTACCTTTACAACTATTGGAACTGGTTATACGGGATTCGATTTGACGGGCGGAACGCAAAATCAGCAAAACGTTTCACCTGGTTCTTATTCGGTAACAGAAACCGTTCCTTCTGGTTGGGGTAATACTGCTTTGACTTGTACTGCAAGCGGCACGGGTTCAAGCGCTACACCGAATTTGGCGAGCCATAGCGTTGCCATAACTATCGGATCCAGTGGCGGAGCAACAATCGACTGTATATATACCAATACACTACAGCAAGGAACCCTTATTGTTAAAAAGGTTGTAGTGAATGACAACGGTGGTACAAAGACTGCCAGCGATTTTTCATTCTCAGTTAATAGTGGTTCAGCCGTAGCTTTCGAAGCCGATGGTCAGAATAATTTAACCGTTGATGCGGGACAATATACAGTTACTGAACCGACAGTTTCTGGTTACACTACAACATATGATGATTGTACAGACGTTACGGTTCCAGCAGGTGGTTCAGCAACTTGTACCATTACCAATGACGATATTGCACCGACTCTTACTTTAGTTAAGACCGTAGTAAATAACAATGGTGGTCAAGCAACCGCAGCTAATTTCCAAGCAAAAATTGATGATAATAATGTTCCTTGGGGCGTTGCGCAAACAATTTCTGCTGGCGCACACACTGCATCTGAAACTACGCTTTCCGGATATACTCCATCTGCTTGGGGAACTGATTGTGCAGCGAATGGAACAATTACCCTTGCTCTTGCCGAAAATAAAACTTGTACTATTACTAATGACGACCAGCAAGCTTATATCATCGTTGACAAGACAGTGGTCAATGACAACGGTGGTTCAGCAGTTGCTAATAACTTCCTCTTAACAGTTGATGGAAATGCAGTATCAGACGGAGTTGCTTACGCAGTTAACCCAGGTGCTCACACAGCAGGAGAAACAAATCTTCTTGGCTACACTCAGGGAGCATGGGGTGGAGATTGCAATGTTAATGCAGGTATCATTGCTGCATTAGGTGAAACAAAAACTTGTACCATTACTAATGATGACATTGCACCTACATTAAAATTAGTTAAATCAGTTACTAATAATAACGGCGGTCAGGCAACTCCAGCCAGTTGGACATTAACGGCGGCTGGTGATGCTAATGGATTCAGCGATAGCGGTGATTCTACAACTTTCCATACCGTAACGGCCGCAGTTGGTTACACTCTTACAGAATCTAACGTACCAGGTTATACAATGGGAACCTGGTCTTGCGATGGTGGAAGCCTAGTTAACGGAGTAGTAACTCTTGGTCTTGCTCAAAACGTAACTTGCACAATTACAAATGATGACATTGCGCCGAAACTAACCTTGGTTAAAACAGTAACCAACGATAATGGGGGTAATAAACAAATCTCAGATTTTCCATTATTCATTAACGGGAGTCCAGTCACTTCGGGTCAAGCCAACACCTTAATAGCTAATACCTTATATACTGCCACTGAAACTAATTATCCAGGTTACGCAGCGTCAGCTTGGGGAGGTGACTGTGCAATAGATGGTACAATCACTCTTTTACCAGGCGATAACAAAACCTGCACCATTACTAATAATGACATTGCACCAAAACTAAAACTTGTTAAGACAGTAGTTAACGACAACGGCGGAACTTTGCATGTAGTAGACTTCCCATTATTTATTGACGGAACTCCGGCGACTTCAGGAACGTCATACGAAGTGACGGCTGATACAGAATACACAGCAACCGAGACAGAGCAATTCGGTTACGCAGCATCTGTCTGGGGTGGAGATTGTGCATCTGATGGAACAATCACATTGTTACCTGGAGATGATAAAACGTGCACGATAACAAACAATGACATACAACCAACAATCAAACTTGTTAAGACAGTAGTTAACGACAATGGCGGAAGTGCGGTCGTTGCTGACTTCCCACTCTTTGTTGATCAAACTTCAATGACTTCTGATGTAGCTCAAGGATTTAATGCTGGAACTTATACTGCAAGTGAGACCGAGAAATTCGGTTATGAGGCTTCCGACTGGACTGGTGATTGCACTGCTGGAGGTTCTGTAACTGTATCAGTAGGTGAGAGCAAGGTTTGTTATATTACTAACGATGACATTCGACCGATTTTACACGTGATTAAACATGTAATAAATGATAATGGCGGTAATGCTGTTGCTGGCGACTTCACAATGAATGTTACCGGTTCAAGCCCAAGCCCCGCATCATTTCCAGGAGCAGGGGATCCCGGAACATTGGTAATGTTAAATGCTGGTGCCTATAGCGTTGATGAAAATGCTTTTTCTGGCTACACTAAATCTTTAGGTGCTAATTGTTTAGGTAATATTAGTGTGGGTGAAGAAAAAACCTGCACCATTACCAATAATGACATTTCTGCCCACATAACTCTTACTAAGGTTGTAAGCAACAATCATGGAGGTAATGCAGGGGTTAATGATTTCGGTCTAACTATTGGTGGAACAACAGTTACCTCTGGTCAAACGTTAGATGTTAATTCTAATACTCCGATAGCTCTAAATGAAACAGGCCTTACTGGCTATAATTTCGTTTCTATAACTGGAGATACTAAATGTCCTCAAATATTGAATGACACCGTCACCTTAAATGAAGACGAATCAGTATCCTGTACCATCACCAATGATGACATTGCCCCAATATTAACCCTGGTTAAGACCGTTGTTAATAATAATGGTGGTAACGCAGTAGTTGCTGACTTCCCATTATTTGTAAATGGTAATTTAGTTACCAGCGGTGTATCCAACACTTTGATGGCCAATACCTTGTATACCTCAACTGAAACAAGCCTTACTGGCTATGCAGCTTCAGTTTGGGGAGGTGACTGCGTTGCAGATGGAACCATCACCTTAAATGAAGGTGATGTAAAAACCTGCACCATTACTAATAATGACATTGCACCAAAATTAACTCTTGTTAAAAATGTTGTTAATGACAATGGTGGCAATGCTTTGCCCGATGACTTCAAACTTACAATCGGTGGTGACGCAGCCATTTCTGGTACACCTTATACTTTAGATGCCAACACTCCATACGCCCTGGATGAAACATTGCTTACTGGTTATAATTTTGTCTCAATAACTAGTGATACCAAATGCCCAGCAGCCCTGGAAGGAACAGTCACCTTAGATGAAGGTGAGGATATCACTTGCACAATCAAGAATGATGACATTGCTCCAACAATTACCTTGAACAAAATAGTTCAGAGTAATCATGGCGGTAATGCTCAACCCGGAGACTTCACTTTAAAGATTGATAATCAAGGTGTAAATCAAGGAGTTACCATACCAGTGACTTCTAATACAGCTCACTCAATTAACGAAGCTCTTATATCTGGTTATCAATTTGTTTCAATCACAGGTGACACCAAATGTCCTTCAGTCTTGCAAGGAACAGTCACCTTAGATGAAGGTGAGAACATCACTTGTACAATCACTAATGAAGACTTGCCCGCCAAGATAACCCTCGTAAAGACAGTAACCAATAACAACGGCGGTACAGCTGGACCAAATGACTTTGGTATCTCAATTAACGGCGATGTCGTAACTTCCGGGGTAGCTAACGAAGTTAATTCCAATACCAACCACACTATTAATGAAACTGGACTTGCTGGCTATCAATTTGTTTCAATTACCGGTAACGCTAAATGTCCACAAGTTTTAGGCGGAACAGTCACCTTGAACGAAGGAGAGGAAATTACCTGCACCATTACCAATGATGACATCGCACCTCAATTAATTATCATTAAACATGTAATTAATGATGATGGCGACGTCGCTCAAGCTTCGGATTTCAAAATGCAGGTGAATGGTACAAACGTTTCGAATCCATCATTCCCTGGCGCTGAAAGCCCTGGCACAACTGTTACTCTTAATGCCGGTTCTTACAGCGTAGATGAGGCAAATAATGCAGGATATACAAAAACTTTAGGAACTGACTGTTCTGGAACTATCGCAGTCGGCGGAACCAAGACTTGTACCATTACCAACAATGATATTCCGCATGCGACGAGGACTCAAGGATTCTGGCAGACACATACGGTATACACATCAAGCGTATTTGCTGGATTTGGCGGTTCATTGACGATTGGATCCAAGAATGTCAATACGACCAGTTCTCTCTTTGCCGGCTTCTATGTGAGCATTTCAAAGATCTCAACTGGTGGAAAGCGTTCGGCGCTTGATCAGGCGAGAATGCAAATGCTCCAGCAATGGCTTGCAGCGGAATTAAACTGTAAAGCATTCGGATGTAGCGGTACGACACAAATCTTGTTGACAAATGCTGCAACTGCCTGGGCCGGAACGAACACAAGTTTAATCAAGTCGTATGCTTCCCAGCTTGATGCTTACAATAATAGCAATGACGCGCTTCCTATTTCTGTGCAGGGCAGTGCAACGCCAAAGACTTCTCAATCGACTGCTAGTGCCAGCATATCTTTCTGGGACATTCTTCCTTAACGAATAGAAACTCACACGAGCTCGCGCGCCGCGCGAGCTCGTGTACTAAACAAAGGTCGGAAAAATAATTAATTTCAAAAAATTATGAAAAAGATAATTCTACCTACAATTATAATTATTTCTTTATTGGCATTAGTAGGAACGACGTTCGCAGCAAAGCCCGCTACAAATTTAGCTGGAGCGAAGAAAGTGGCGTGGAATCTATCCGCCGTCGTTATGCCCGTTCCGCCATATGGCTCATTGGACATTTCGGGTTCTGATACTGCATCAAAGCTAATCGTAAACCAACCAAATGGTATGGTTGAAGCCGCAATTACCGGAGCAATGAATGGTCTGCATCCAAACACAACTTACACTGTTTATCTATCAAATGATTACACGAAATATACTCCAACTAGCGTAAAGGGAACATGGAAATGGTTAGTGTTAGGCACTTATGAACACGATATGGTAATTACCACTCAAAACCCCGATGGCACATTTTCGGGTACTGGCGGATATCCGGCTGGTGGCCCTTATCAAACTACAGAAACTATTACTGGTCAGGTTACAGGGAACAATATAACATTTACGACCACATATTCCGGACCATATAATCCGGGTTATTCCGTAACTGTTTCAGGTACTATTACATCCGATGGCTCAATGAGCGGTATTTCTCCCTGGGAGTGGCATACAACAGCTGGCCATGCAACTCTTGCTTCAGGATCTACCGGTTGGCCGGGACTATTTACGAGTACAGTACAACCATTTACCTTTACTACAGATTCAACTGGTTCAGGAAGCTGGCATATTAATTTAAAGGATAGCGATTTTCCAGGGTTAGAGACTTACAATCTTTCAGTGTGGATTAATGAAGCTGGTGGAACAATGTTGATAAGCAATAATTTTCAGGTAACCGTAGATTAAAAAAGATACGAAAAATAAAAAATAGCTTGAGTTCAGACGCGTCCCTCGCTTTTTATAAAAGTGGGGGAGCGCTTGGGCTTTTAAATAGGACAATCTTGCCAAAAATAATGGATGTCCTATTATGGAATTAGGATAATAATTAATAATATGCATATGACCAAAAAATTTATTATTTTTTTATCAGTAGCGGTTGTTTTTTCTTTGGTTTTGATTGCCGCTAATTCGGCGATCGCGAAGGCAGAAAAAAATCAGAACCAGGAGGGGATTGGAAACGTTGATAATTCAAGCCTTACTGTGACAAACACCAACATCGAGACTGGCACAACGACAAGTGGAGAAGATGGCGTAGGACCAAATGGAAACAACGAAAAAGGACAGCTTAATGCCGAAGCCCATCGAAGCACAGTGGCGAATTTTGTCCAGAGCCTTTTACAAGTAGCGAACCGAGAAGGCGGTATTGGTCAGCAGGTCAGGGTTATTGCCCAACAGCAAAATGATGCCAAAGAAAAAGTGGTTAGTGCAATTGGTGAAATTCAAAATAGAAGTAAAATAAAAACATTTTTAATCGGTACGGATTATAAAAATATCGGCGCCTTGAGAAGCGAAATGGTTCAAACCAGGAACAGATTAGACCAATTAAATAGATTAATAGAAAGTGCGACAAATGAAGTAGACAAGACTGAACTTCAAAACCAGATTACGACATTAGGTCAGGAACAGCAAAAAATTAATGATTTTCTTAAAGCCAACGAAAGCAAATTCAGTTTATTCGGCTGGTTTGTTAAATTATTTAATAAATAATACTAAGCACTTGACAGCTTTTTAATAAGTGCTATAATTTAAATAATAAAAGAGGAGAGAAAAAATTATAATTAATTAAAAAAATAATAAAAATAAAAAAATTAAATAATAAAATTATGGAAAAAATATCTGCGTCGTTTAAGTTTAGATATATTTTTAGGTCGTTTACCTCATTAGCCACTACAACAATGGTGGTACTTTCGCTTTTTGCTCCAATGGGAGTAATTTCTCCTACTGCTATGGCGGTTTCTCCTTCTAATATATGGCCTGACTGCGGTTGGAGCTGTAATGCAGGTGATATTGTAATTAATAAAATTTGGTTAGGGGATTGTACCACACATGAAGAGCTTGGCTTTTGTACGCCTCACGAACCAGTAAACACTTGTGTTTGGGTAGATTTTTATAATGGAGCAAATAAATCTAGATATGTCATAAATCTTCTGGCCGATCAATATATTAATGGTGATTTAGTATCACCTAAGATTGATAAATGCGCCATAGATAGTATTGCAGGAAAAACCACCACCTCTGTTAATCTCGAATCTATAACTTGGACATGCGGTCAAGAAGTTGAATTAAAAAATATAATTGTTGCTTGGAAGACAAATTCAGCAACTTGTGACTCAATTACAAAAGATTGCAGTACTTATCCTAATGGTCAATGTTATCAACCAACAACTTCTATTCACGTGATTGCGCCATTAGTGGCTGACTTTGATTATCAAGGACAAAATTGTTTGTCAAATAACAATATTCAATTTACAGATCAAACCACCGGCGGAAAAACTCCTTATTCTTATAGCTGGAATTTTGGAGATGGAAGTCTTATTTCAACCCAACAGAACCCAACCTATAAATATAATAATGCTGGAAACTTTACTGTAACTTTGACCGTCACTGACAGCTCTTCTCCTGCTAAAACTGACAATCAAAGTTATGATGTAACCATTTATGCAAATCCGGTAGCTGATTTTAGCGCTTTACCAACCAGCGGCATCGCGCCACTGAAAGTTGATTTCACCGATCAATCAACACGTGGTACCCCCAACGGCGGAGCAATTACTGCTTGGTCGTGGGATTTTGACAATAGTAGTTTTCCTTCCCCTGATTCTATATTCGAAAACCCTGCTTATACATATAATACGCCCGGTACCTATACTGTTAAATTAATAGTTACAGATGAGAAGCAATGTATTGGTACTCTGCAAAGAGATAACTATATTACTGTTAATCAATGTGCAAGTGATAGCGATTGCAACGATCAAAATGTTTGTACCGGGGTAGAAACTTGCGTAGAAGGTGCTTGCGTACAAGGGACCCCATTGAACTGTAACGATCAAAATGTTTGTACTGACGACAGTTGCGATCCTATAAGTGGTTGTGCTAATACATCGAATACAGCTCAATGTAATGATGGTAATCTTTGTACAATCAATGATGTCTGTTCAGATGGGGCCTGTTCCGGTACCCCTAAGAATTGTGACGATGGAATTAAGTGTACTGTAGATAGTTGTGTTAATGGTGAATGTCAGCATGATACGCAGGGTTGTCAGTGTGAGTCCAACGATATTTGTGAAGATCGTAATGTCTGCACTGATAATTTCTGCGATAATGTATTTACTTGCCAATTTGTTTATAATACCAACCCATGTAGTGATAATAACGCCTGTACAGATAGTGATACTTGTTCGCAGGGAACTTGTGCAGGTACACCAATAACCTGTAACGATCAAGATGTTTGTACTGATGATAGTTGTGATCTTTTAACTGGTTGTGTTTTTACGCCAAATACAGCTTCTTGTGATGACGGTAATTCTTGCACAGTTAATGATATCTGCTTGGACGGAACATGTTCTGGTACACCTAAGAATTGTGATGACGGAGTTGGCTGCACTATAGACAGTTGTAGTAACGGTGAGTGTCAGTATGATAGTTCTACTTGTCCTGTTTGTGGTGATGGCCAATGTAATTATGGAGAAACTTGCTCAACATGTGCCACAGATTGTGGAACTTGTCCGCCTACCTGCGGCGATGGTCAATGCAATGGAGAAGAAACTTGTTTAACCTGTTCACAGGATTGTGGAGTTTGTCCTCCAACAACAGAAACAATTTGTAATGATCAAATAGATAATGATAACGATACTTTAGTTGATTGTGCTGATCAAGATTGCGTAAATGATCCTGCTTGTCAGCAACCTCCAGTACCGATAAATGGAGGTTGGTCAGATTGGAGAGCGTGTTCAGCAACATGTGGTGGTGGAACACAAACAAGAACCTGCACCAATCCAGCTCCAGCTAATGGTGGCGCTGATTGCGTAGGTGATACAACTCAATCTTGTAATACACAGTCTTGTGGTGGCGGCGGCGGTGGTGGAGGTGGCGGCGATGTGTATATCAATATATTTTATGAACAAAATGGAGATATCACTACTGTGACCGCCGTTGTTTCTTGGGAAACGAACTTATCAGCCACCAGTCGTGTACTCTATGACATAGTTTCACATCCAAATTTAGGAGATGCGCCAAATTATGGCTACGCTTATTCAACACCCGAAGATTCAAACAAAACTTTATCTCACTCAGTAACAATAACCGGTTTAACTCCATATACCACTTATTATTGGCGCGCAATTTCTCATGGATCTGGTGAAGCCTGGGGTAGAGAAATAGCCTTTACTACTAATAGCCAAACGCCATCGGGACCTTCAGGGCCTAATTATCCAGAATGCACTCCATCATTAATAAAATCATGCGATACGGGTAAATTGGGTGTTTGTACAGATGGAACTCAAACATGTGATCAAACTGGTGTCTGGGGAGCTTGTATCCAAAATAGTCAAGCTGCTACAGAAATCTGTGCAAATGGCTTAGATGATAATTGTAACGGTCTTATTGATAGCCTTGATCCTGTTTGCCAGCAATTAGCTCCAACCACCCCGCCCACGCCAATTCCGCCAGAGACCCCCTTGACGCCTGCACCGGCTGGACCGACGCCAACCCCTTCAATCTCGCCAAGTCCTATTCCTTCAGCTACTCCTACTGTTAGCCCGACGCCTCAAGGAGTGGCGGGAACGGTTGAAACGCAAGGGCTCCTTGCAGCTATCGGCGACTTATTTGGTAATTGGTGGTGGCTATTAATTATTTTCTTGGTCATAATAGCTTTGATTGTTATCTGGTTTTTGATCTTCCGAAGACGAAAAAAGAAAGAAAATAATAAAATAAGCTAAATAAAATTCCCGAATTGAAAAGCCCCCTCCATAAATGGAGGGGGCTTTTAGTGCCGCTTAGATTACAAACTTATTTTGTAAGCGTCTGAACCATTTAAGAGATAGATTGTCCTGCCATAATTAGTAATTGCGAAATCCATTAAATTATCAAATTTTTCGCTTTGGAATTGTTTTACAATATCACCATTTTTATATAGGATAATAATTCTTTTTTGAATAGGTTCTAAAATATAAAGATAGGGGAGCGCAGGATCAATAAAAATTTTAGAAAAATCTTTGGGGTAAGGAAAAAATTTAAAATCCAATTTTTCTTGGAAGATGCCGGCATAATATCTTTCCACGGAATTTTCTTTTGTAAGGATCCAAATTGAACCATCAACCGTCATTGATTTCGCGTTAGTGGTTTTATCCGAAGGGTTTAACCATACTTGAGGAGTACCCCAGCTAAAATTTCCAAGGTAAGGATATTTTATAATTTCTCCAGATTTTGTGTCTAAAAAATAAAGGTTTCCCCTGAAAACAGAAAGATAATCAAAGTTAAAATCACCAGCCGGTAGCTGGAGATTACTTGTCTGCCATTCATTATTTTTCAGTATAAAAAGTTGCGATTTTGAAAAGAATAAAACTGAATCATCTAAAATTCCGCCAGCCTTTAAAGAAGAATTTGCCTTTAATGTCTCGTCAGACTTATCTTTAACGTTTAATTTATAAAGATTTGGAGATAATTGATTAAAGAAATAGAGATTATCTCCAAAAGATAATAATTTTTGCGGAATAAGTTCTGTCTTTTGAAGGTTAAATTCAAATGTGAGCTCGGGATCGGAGATTTTCTCTAAATTATTTAAAGGAGCTAAGTCTTCCTCAATTAAGTTTTGCAATGAAAGAGCCTCATTTCTTATCGGAGAGCCGATTTTAGTTTGAGGCAGAAGTTCGTTCCAGGCTTCTTGGAATAAATTATTCGCCCCCTCTTTATCATTAAAAATTAAAAGATTTTCAGCATTTACCTTTTTTAATTTTATTTCTTCTAATGTTTGTTGGGCTAATTTTATTTCTTGATTTTTTCCTATACCAAAAATTATAAATCCCGCTAAGAGGATTAAAATAAGACCCAAAACAGAGATTATATTTTTCTTCGGCAATTTTATCCCATTTTTTGAGAATATACTGCGGAAATTTATGGCTGGACGAAAGATCTTTTTTGGAGAAGGCGCGGAAGTTATTTTCGATTTTTCCGTCGGCAATTTAAAAGAGGGAAGAGTTATTTTGGGAATAATTTTAATATTTTTTATTCTGTTAAATGGGTTAGGAATTTTTATCGTGAGCCGAGGTCTGATTCGCACCCTTTTTAAAAGAGGGATGGGAGAGATTGCTTTAACTATCTTTTTTGGCATTGAAGATAAGTTCTTTAAAATATTTTCCCCCAATTCCGCAAAAATTCTGGAAATTAAAAATTTTTCAGGTTCCTTTTTGAAAGTAAACGGCCTTATTATTTGAGATTCTTTAGTGACCTTGATTATAAGACAGGTTCCTGAGATTTTTAATAATTTTTCTTCACTCTGTTTTAAAATCTTTTTTAAGCCCTTTTCGTCAAAAGGTATTAATTGGGAAATCTGGCTTAAAATGTTTTCTGAAGAAAATAATTGGAAGACTTCTTCGGTGAAGACTAAAATTTTATCTTCTTCGGTAAGATTCCCCGCAATAATATTACTGAATATTTTAAGGGGATAGGGTTCAATCCCCTGAAGATCAAGATTCTTATCTATATCCACTATCCCGCCGTTTCTTAAAAGGAGAATTTTTAAATTGCCGACTTTCGTAAAATTTAAGTCGAAATTTTTTAATGATATTACGGCAAATCCTAAATTTCCGAGCCAGCTGACATCTCCTTCTCTGGCGATTTTCTCTAAAAATTCATTAGCCTTTTTCAAGCCTTCCCTTAGAGCTTTTTCTGGAGAATGAGCTGAAAAACCATAAAATTTTTCTTTTATAATTTTCGCTAATTTATCTAAAAATCGGGAGTTTTGCGGTAAAGAACTTTTTAAAAGGCCTACCATGTATAAATTTCCAACCCGTCTTTCAAAAATATTCTCTGCTTCATAACAAAAACTATCAAAAATTAAATCTTCTTTTGCGCCCGGATTGAAATGTAGCTCGAAGATTTGCATGACTATTATTTATTATATCGGTTTTTTCTAATATAACAAAATCCGATAGGGAACTTGTATTTTTTAAAAAAATAAAGTAAAATAACATTAACAAATGTAAGTTTTTAGGAAGGAGGAAAAATGAATAAGGTAGCCACTGCTCCTATCCCGTGGTACGAAAGATTACTTTTGATCCTTGGAGCAAAATTGCTAAGCGGAAGTAGACCATTGAGGGAAGGGGGGCCACCGGTAGACTTTTATCTTTTTTGGTGCCCTACGTGTAGAGCGGTTCGAGAAAGTTACAGGCAGGGTTTCGATGATCGGTTAGTTTGCCACAAATGTGGTAAGGTAGTATATTAGTTTATATCGTGAAGCGGCATCCCATAGGGATGCCGCAATTCTTTTCATTATTGGCAATAATAGGGTTTACGAATTCCTTTAATTTTGTTATTTCTAATATATAGAGGGCACTTGGCTCAGTGGTAGAGCGCTACATTCACATTGTAGAGGCCAGAGGTTCAAATCCTCTAGTGCCCACAATATTAAAATACGAAGAAAAATAATTTTACGAAGAAAAAGATTTTTATGGAGAAAGAGAGTTTTTTGGATAAAATTTATTTGGGTTTAACCGGCGATAAGAATATTGACTGGCAGTCAAAATTAAAAGAAATTAATAAGCTGAAAATAAAAGAGGCAGCTGTTTTTTTGGAACGCTTTGATAAAAAGGAAAGGGATAATTTTTACCGTTTTCTTAAAAGATCAACTATTAAAAAAGTTCCCCTTGTTCACTTGCGTAGCGATGTTGGGAAGGATGAAATAAAGTTTTTTAGTGATAAATATCAAACCCGCCATTTTAATATTCATGAAGACCATTTTAAATTGCTGAATAATTGGAAGGATTATTGGGATAAATTATATTTAGAGATGGACTGTAGCGGTACGATTGAGAAAAATGTAAAAGTCCAGAGGATCGGCGGATTTTACGTAGACCTTTCTCATTTTAAAGCAGCGATAGCGAGAGGACTTGAGGAAGCGTACTATATTTTTATAAGAAGAAATAAGATAAAATTTGTGTGTAATCATTTGTGCGGTTATTCGGAACTCAAAACAAGGGATAAGCACTTAGTAACTAGTTTGAGCGATTTTGATTATTTAACTACCTTGCCTAAATACGTTTTTGGAGAAATTCTGGCTTTGGAAGTTGAAAACAGCATTAAGGAGCAAATAAAATTTAAAGAATATATAGCAGAAATTTTAGACAGATATTTCAGAAATGATTAAATTTAAGATTATTAAAAAATCTAAAATTAGCAAGGCAAGATTAGGAATTATAGAAACAAATCACGGCGTTGTAGAAACGCCGTGTTTAGTGCCGGTTGCCACCCAGGCAGTTATAAAAACCTTAAATAGCGAGGAAGTTTTGGAAACAAAAAGCCAGATTTTAATCTGCAATACCTTTCACCTTCATTTAAGACCGGGGGAGGAAATTATTAAAAGAGCTGGCGGTTTGCATAAATTTATGAATTGGAAAAGACCATTAATGACTGATTCTGGCGGGTTCCAGGTTTTTAGCTTTGGTTTTGGGAAAGATTTAGGGATGGGAAAAATTCTCAAAAATAAAGCCTATAGTAATATTGAATACGGCCAGCAACCAAAATTTTTAAAGATTACAGATAAGGGAGTATTTTTTAGATCGCCTTTGGACGGTAAAAAATTATTTTTAGGACCCAAAGAATCAATAAAAATACAGGAAAAATTGGGGGCTGATATTATTTTTGCCTTTGACGAATGCACCTCGCCAGCCGCTGATTACAAATACACAAAGAACTCTCTTTTGAAAACTCACAAATGGGCGGAAATATGTTTAAAAGTAAAAAAATTCAATCAGGCGCTTTTTGGAATAATCCAAGGAGGAAAGTTCAAAGATTTAAGGATAGAGAGCGCGAGATTTTTTGCCTCTTTACCTTTTGATGGTTTTGGAATCGGCGGGGAGTTCGGCAATGATAAAAAGATTATGATTAAAATGCTAAATTTAGTGATTAAAGAATTCCCAAAAGAAAAACCGCGTCACCTTTTGGGGATCGGTTATTTAGAGGATATTCCAAAAATTATAAAAGCTGGCGTTGATACTTTTGATTGTATTGTACCAACTCATTATGCGAGGCGGGGGATTGCTTTTACCTCCGTAGGGAAATTGGATCTTAAAAAATCAATATTTTTGAAGGAAAAAGAACCTTTAGATAAAAAATGTTCTTGTTCTGTTTGCCAGAATTATAAAAGAAATTATATTTGCCATCTTCTGCGCGCCAACGAAATCACAGCAATGAAATTATTAACCTTTCATAACCTCTATTTTTTCAACAATTTTGTAGAAAAAATTAGAAGAGAGATAAAAAAGGGCAAAATTTGAATCATTTACAATAAATTTGGAACTCGCTATATTGGATAAAATAGCTGTTTTACCCCATTTAGAGACTTATCTCTAACGGGGTTTACAACAATTAGCTACTTTAACAAGTGAATACAACAAAATAAATCTAGAAGGGAGGTGAGGAAGATGACCGCTATTCTTGAAAAGATAGATAGAGTAAAAGTTGTTGCTAATCATTGCGCAGGAGTTGGGAGAGGGGGCAGGTGCTTAAAAGAGATAGAGAGACAAGCAAACATACTTTGGAGAGAGAAAAAAATAAAAGTTGACATCGAGCGCACCCACAAACTTGAAGAGAGGGGAATAATAACCGGTAGAGAACATTTTTATACGTATAGGAAAGATGGAAAAAATGATGCCATCACGATAGCAAGAATGGCTGTCAGGGATGAATATGATGTAGCTGTGTTTGCAGGCGGTGACGGAACGATCAATGAAGGAACTAACGGTTTATGTCTATTCGGTGCGGCGGCTATCCCACTGGCGATTATTGCAGGCGGTGTAGGTGATGATTTCGTTAGCCAATTAGGGAGTCCAAAGGGAGTTGATTGGTTCTTCAAACTTCTGCTGAGGGAAGACGTCAACTCTATCCGGAAAAAGATAAAATTAATAGATGTCGGCCTATTAGAGTGGGAAGAGAATGGCGGGATTTACAAGAGGGCATTTAATAATATTTTGAGCTTTGGCTTAGATGCCTTAATAAACAAAGAGGTAGTTTCTTGGAAAGAAAATAAGAGCTATCTTTTCCGCATACCGTTCTCGCCGATTTTTATAAAGGGGGTATATTTTTACGCCGCCCTTAAAATGCTGTTAAGAAATCGCCGTCTTGAATATCCAGAGCTTAGAATAGATATCGATGATAGTGAAGGCTCTTTTGAAGAAATTACTATTTTGGGAATAGGAAATGGCAGTAAATATGGCAGATTTCTGAATTTAGTTCCCCAGGCCGATTTGCAAGATGGAATGCTTGATATTTGTCAGATTGGCAAAACAAGAAGAAGGAGGCTGTTAGTTACCGTTCTGAAAATCGTAAAGGGAACACACGTTTCGCTTCCTGAAGTAAAAAAACTTCCTGACGGAAGTTTGCCAAAAACTTCTAAGGTTAAAGTTTTTTCCCGCAGGCCAACAATTTGCCAAATGGATGGAGAAGTTGTTTCCCTGCCGGCAGGAGAATACAGAATTTCTGTTTTACCAAAGGCATTGCCAGTAATTATACCCTAAGCTCTGGAGCGACTAAAAAACTCCAGAGCTTTGCTATTTTGTTATCATAGTAGACAGATTTTTTTAAAAATGGCAAAATATAATAAGATAAAGATATTTTAAACCCCGTAGTGAATTTTGGACCGAGCTTTGCTCGTTTCTCCGAAATGGAGAAGTCCAAAATCTACTACGGGGAAAGGTCGGAACTAATAAAATTTAAAAAAATATGATTGATGAACATATAGAAAAAATTAAAGAAATGAAAAAATGTTGCTCCCGTCCATTTTTTGGGATCTTAACCTTATTTTTGGTTGTTCTGATTGTTTTGGGAGCAGTTGATATTATGAATAAAATCAAGGAGGGAAAATATATCGGCCAAGGAATCGAGGCAAAAAACACAATTACTGTTTCAGATAGCGGCGATGTTTATGCCAAACCGGATTTGGCTGTAATTGATTTTTCAGTAGTTACCGATGCGAAAACTGTCGGTCAGGCCCTTAGCGATAATACCGCAAAGATGAATGCGGTAGTTGACTCTGTCAAAGGGATGGGAATTGATGCCAAAGATATAAAAACAACCATTTTCAATATTTATCCTCAATACGAATGGCATGAAGATACTGCTTGTAGCATTTATCCCTGTCCAGAAAATAGAGTACTGGTCGGATACGAAGTAACCCAACAGCTGGAGGTAAAAATAAGAGATTTAGCAAAAACAGGTGATATTATTCAGGGCGCGACCGACGCAGGAGCAAATGAGGTGAGCAATTTATACTTTACAATTGATAAAGAAGATGACCTTAAAAAACAGGCGAGAGAAAAGGCAATAAGCAAAGCAAAAGCCAAGGCAAAAGAATTAGCCGATCAATTAAATATTAAACTGGTGAGAATCGTTAATTTCAGCGAAAGCGGCGTTTTTCCTTATCCTGTTCCTATGTATAAGGAAGAGGCAACAGGTTTGGGCGCCGGGTCCGCTGCGCCACAAATTGAAACTGGCGAGAATAAAATAGAGGTGACGGTAAGCATTACCTACGAGATTGATTAGTTTTTTGCGGTAGATAGTGATAAAATAATTCTAATGGAAAAAATTGCTTTTAAGCAAAACATTTTTCTCCAATGGTTTTTTTGGCAGTTTTTTGATATGCCAAGCTGTATTTTAAAAGCATGGAAGAATTTTCTTTTATTTAACTTAAATTTTTTCTCAGTTCCATTATTATTGCGTTCTTTTTTTTCACCCTGGAGAAGTTATAGATGGTTTTATCCCAGAGGTTTAGATATAGGAAAATATTTTGAGGTGTTAATCTCTAACCTAATCTCCCGGATTTTAGGAGCTATAATGAGGAGTTTTCTAATAATAGTCGGGTTGGCTATAGAAATTTTATATATTTTTTTAGGAGCTATTGTATTTTTGGTATGGCTAATTTTGCCAGTCTTTTTAGTTCTTGGTTTTTATTATGGAATCACAATTCTACTTTAATTTAAGAGAAGCGGCAATTTATCAGGCAGTCGGGTGGGGGAAATGGCCATTTTTTAAATATGCGGAGGGGTTAAAAAAAATTACCTCTATTTTATTTATAATTATATTCTTAATGCTTCTTTACGGATTTATACCGGATAAATTTTCTCAAATTGCTAATGCGAAATTGCTCGGTTTTTCTATAGTACTTTTTACTTTTAGCCTGTTTTTTTGGGAAAAAGAAATATTTTTTAATTCTAAAATAAAAAAACCAAAATTAAATATAAAGATCGAGGATGTGCTTTTGAATCCGGAAGGGCATAATTTAGCTGAACTTTTAAGTTTTGAAGCGGCTTTAGCCGTAAGAAAATCAGACAATAATTCCACAAAATTACTTTATCAACTTCTCTGCGCTAACCCCCACTTTAGGTTTGTATTTTCCAGAGCGCTTTTGAATATAAATGAAATAAAAAAACAATTAAAAAACTTTGTTAAAAGAAATAAAGAAGAAGACCCGCAATTATTCCAAGAAATTATTATTAAATCTTTAAAAATTGCCCAGAAGAAAAATCACCAAAGAATTGAAGGTGGAGATATTCTCGTCGCTTTGGCCGAATACGCCCCTATTTTCAAAAAGATTTTAATTGACTTTAATCTTAAAATAGAAGATATTGAAAATTTGGTTCAATGGTTAGAAATTCTGGAGAAAAAAGAATCTCAAAAGAAAAAATTCTGGGAATGGGAAAATTTAGCCCAAAAGGGATCTATTGGAAAAGATTGGGCGGCAGGCTATACGATTATACTTGATCAGTTTTCAACAGATTGGACAGAAGTTATAAGAAGAAGAGGTCGGGAAGAAATTATCGGTTGTGAAGATGCGATTGCAAATATTGAAAGAGTTTTAAGCCAGGAAGAAATCCATAACGTTTTATTGATCGGAGAGCCGGGTACGGGAAGAAAGAGCATTATCCATGCTTTAACTCAAAAATTGCTTTTTGGAGAGTCTCTTCCTGAAATAAACTATAAAAGAGTGGTAAGCCTTGATATTGTTTCTGTTTTAGCCAAATGTCAGTCATCTGACGAGGTAGAGACAACCTTGGAAAAAATTTTTGGAGAAGCTGCTGCAGCCGGGAATGTAATTTTAGTTATTGATGAGTTTTATAGCTTTGTTTCTCAGCCCAGTGGCAAGCCGGGAATAGTTGATATTTCCCCAATTTTATTGCGATATTTATCTATGCCGAATTTTAGAGTCATAGGCATTACTTCTTTTTTAGGACTCCATTTATTTATTGAACAAAACCCCGCCATTCTAAATCTTTTTCAAACAGTAAAGGTTGAAGAAATAACCGAACAGGAAACCATTATGTTGTTGGAAAATAAAGTTCTGCCTTACGAATATAAATATAAAAGATTTATTTGCTATCAAACCATTCGAGACATCGTAGAATATTCTAATAGATATATTCCGAATACGCCATTTCCAAAGAAAGCCGTAGATCTTTTAGAGGAAGTTGTGACCTACACGGTCCGTTATTCAAACAGCAAAGTAATCTTGCCAGAATATGTTTCAAAAGTAATTTCTAAAAAAACCGACATTCCGGTAGGAAAATTAGAGCAAAAAGAAAAAGAAATACTCTTAAATTTAGAAGATTTAATTCACCAAAGAATTATTAACCAGGAAGAAGCGGTGTATGAAGTTTCAAATGCTTTAAGAAGAGCGAGGGCTGAAATTAGTACAAAAAAAGGGCCAATGGGAACATTTTTATTCTTGGGACCTACTGGAGTCGGAAAAACAGAAACAGCCAAAGCTTTAGCAGGAGTTTATTTCGGTTCCGAGGAAAAGATGATCCGATTAGATATGTCGGAATTCCAGAATGTCCAAGATATCCCAAGATTATTAGGTTCAGCCGAAGAAGAAGGACTTTTAACCACCCCCGTGAGAGAGAACCCCTTTTCCTTGATTTTATTAGATGAGATTGAAAAATCTCATCCCAATATCCTTAATCTGTTTTTACAGGTTTTAGACGAGGGAAAGATAACAGACGGCATCGGGAGAAAAGTTGATTTTAAAAACTCAATTATCATTGCCACCTCCAATGCGGGTTATCAAATAATCTTGGATGCATTAAAAAAAGAGAAATTAATGTCCGAGATTAAAAATAGCCTTTTAGACTTCCTTTTTCAAGAAAAAATATTCAGGCCAGAGTTTATTAATCGTTTTGATGCCGTGGTTGTGTTTAAATCTTTAACAAAAGAGAATCTCTTAGCGATTTCCGAACTATTGCTTCAGAAATTAAAGAAACAATTAAAAGAAAAAGAGATTGAATTTCTGATTACCGATTCCCTGAAAGAAAAAATTGTTGAATTGGGTTACGATCCAATTTTTGGCGCCAGACAAATGACAAGAGTCATTCAGGATAAAGTGGGAAACGCCTTAGCTCCGGCTATTATTTCAGACCAATTAAAGAAAGGGGACAAGGTAGAAGTTGACTCCACTGACTTTAAATTGAAAATTAACCACTAATTTCTTATTTTAAGAAATTAGCCTACAGCTCTTAGCCGAGCTGTTTTTATTTTGTTTGTTGTGGAAAAGCTGGGGAAAAAGATTAATTTTACGCTTATTTTTATAAGGTGGTTATTTGTGTTGACGTGGGGATGTAAAGTGAGATAAAGTGAAGACAGGTGGGAAATTGTGGATAACTATGGTAAAACCACCATTTTCTGTGGATAAGTTGAGTGAGTAATAACAAACGAAACCCCGCCCTCTATGTAGTAATTATACATGGAGTATGCGAGAAAAAATTAAAATATTATAGAAGTACCTTATGTGTCCTCAAAAAAAGAATAATAGCTTAGAGGGCGGGGTACTTCACCGTGTCCAGTATGTTCATAGGTGAATACACATATTCAATTGATGAGAAAAAAAGATTGGCTATACCCCCGAAGTTTAGAAATCTTTTGGGCAAAAAAGCAGTTATCACGAGAGGGTTAGATCAATGTCTATTTTTGTATCCGGCGAAAGAGTGGGGGATTTTAGCCAAAAGATTAAGTCAGCTTCCTCTTTCTCAATCAGATGCTCGAGGATTTGCAAGATTAATGCTAACCGGTGCTATGGAAGTAATAATTGATAATTTGGGTAGAATTCTGCTCCCTGATTATTTGAAAGAATACGCCTTTCTCAGAAAAAAAGTAGTAGTTGCGGGTGTTTATAACCGTATTGAAGTTTGGGATGAGAAAAAATGGAGAGACTATCAGGCAAAAACAGAAAAAGAAGTGGGGGATATAGCAGAAAGATTAAAAGAATTAGGCGTATAAAATGGCTCATACACCAGTTCTCCAAAAAGAGGTCTTAGAGTATTTAGATCCAAAGCCCAGTGAGAATTTTATTGATTGCACAATCGACGGCGGAGGACACGCAAGCGCTATTCTCGAGAGAAATAAACCGAATGGAAAAGTATTAGGAATAGATTGGGATCAAAATCAAATTGAAAATTGGGGATTGAAAATTGAAAATTTTAAGAACAGATTAACTCTTGTTTGTGATAACTTTGTAAATTTAAAAGAGATTGCGAAGAAAGAAAAATTTAGTCAGGTTTCGGGAATCTTATTTGATCTCGGGATGTCCAGTTGGCACTTGGAAGAAAGCGGAAGGGGATTCAGTTTTCTAAAAAAAGAACCCTTAGATATGAGATATAATCCCCAGAGTCCTTTAACCGCAGAAAAAATAATAAATTATTGGTCAAAGTCGGAAATAGAAAAGATTTTGAAAGATTTTGGAGAAGAAAGTTTTTTTCAAGAGATTGCAGATAGAATCATAAATTTCAGAAAAATTAAACCTATTGAAACAACCACCCAATTAGTTGAAATTGTAAAAGGAGCTACGCCCGGATGGTATCAAAGAAAAAAAATTCATCCTGCCACTAAAACCTTCCAAGCCTTAAGAATCGCCGTAAATGATGAATTAAATAATTTAGAAAAAACCCTGCCCCAAACAATAGAAATTTTAAAAAAAGGTGGCAGATTGGTAATGATTTCCTTCCATTCTTTAGAAGATAGAATTATTAAAAATTTTTTAAAAGAAAAATCTAAAGAAGAATCAATCAAAATTTTAACTAAAAAGCCGATTTCCCCAGCTCAAGAAGAAATAAAAATTAATCCTCGTTCGCGAAGTGCCAAACTTCGGGCGGCAATGAAAATATGATTAATGCTATTGCTATAAGACAACCCTATTTAATAATTAAGCCCCTGAATTTAAGATGGATCTTTAATTTAAGGATTTTTATAATATTACTCTCCGGCCTGATATTTTTTCTCCTATTTTTTTATATTTTCCAGGTTAACAAATTAACCTCGGATAACTATCTGATTAGCAGTCAAGAAAAAACATTAGCCGATATCTCCAAAGAAAATAAAGCCTTAGAGATAGATTCAAACCAGGTAAATTCTTTAGCTAATATAGATAATCTTGCCAAAAATTTCGGCTTTGAGAAAGTCAACAAAATAACTTATGTTAAGGTTTTAGAGGGTTCAATGGCTGCAAAATGAGGATAATAAACTGGAGGATTAATTTAATTTTAATATTACTTCTTTTATTTTCAGCGACTATAATCGGTCGCTTGATTTATCTTCAGATATTAAATCGGGATCTTTTTAGGGCATTGGCCCAGGGGCAACAAAAGATTCCAAAGCTTGTTCAGGGTGAGCGTGGCGAAATTTTTTTTAGCGGCGGACAAATTTTAGCTACAAATATCAACGAGAAGTATGTGTTTATTTCGCCGAGAGAAATTGAAAAAAAAGAAGAAACTGCAAAATTATTATCTCAAACCCTTAATTTAGAGGAAGGATTACTCTTTAAAAAAATAAACAAAGATAATTTATTTGAACCTATAAAATACAAAATAGTAAAAGAAGAGGAAGATACTTTAAAAAAGTTAAATCTCGTCGGCGTTTACGTGGAAGAGGCGAATTTTAGAAATTACCCTCAAGGATCTTTAGCTGCTCAAATTTCCGGTTTTTTGGGCGGAGAAGGTAAGGGCCAATATGGGTTAGAGGGATATTATAACGATATTTTGCAGGGTGAAGAAAAATTTCAAGAAGAGTTTAAAAGCCCTTTTGGAGTTGGCTATTTGAATATTGGGGCGAAGAAAGGATCTGATATTATTTTGTCGATTGATTATAATATTCAATTTATGGCTGAAAAATTACTGAAAGATGCGGCAAAAAATTTAGAATTTGAAAGTGGGCAGATTATAGTAATAGATCCTAATTCGGGAGAGATATTCGCTATGGCGAATTTTCCTACTTTTGATCCTAATGAATATTCAGCAGTTGAAGATATTAATGTTTTTCAAAACGGAGCTATCCAAAAGATTTTTGAACCAGGTTCTGTTTTTAAACCAATAACCATGGCAGGCGCCATAGAGGAAAAGAAAATTACGCCCCAAACCACCTATGTTGATGAGGGAAAAGTGAAAATTGGCGGTTATACTATTTATAACTACGATGGAAGAGTATGGGGCGAGCAATCAATGACAGGAGTCTTAGAGAAATCAATTAATACTGGTGCCGTGTTTGCTGAAGATCAGCTGGGTGATAAAAAATTTTTAGATTACATTGATAAATTTAAAATCTTTGAGAAAACTGGTATCGATCTTCAGGGAGAAATTTTTTCTGAAAACAAGAATTTCAAGAAAGGTTATGAAATAAATTTTGCCACAGCTTCTTTCGGTCAGGGCATTGAAATGACACCGATTCAACTTGCGAGATCTTTTTGTGCCATCGCCAACGGCGGGAAATTAGTAAAACCCTATATAGTTAAAGAAATTTCAAATAATGAAAAAAAAACAGAAATAAAACCCGAAGTGTCAGAACCTGTAATTTCTTCAAAAACAGCTTCGCAATTGACCGCGATGTTAGTTAGTGTAGTGGAAAATGGTTATGGCAAGGCTGCCAGAATCCCGGGTTATTATATTGCCGGAAAAACTGGAACCGCTCAAATATCCTGGTCAGCATTGGACGAAAATAAAAATGGTTATTCCGATAAAACGTGGCAGAGTTTTATTGGTTTTGCTCCGGCATTTAATCCAAGGTTTTTAATTTTAGTAAAATTAGATAATCCAAAAACAAAAACAGCCGAGTATTCGGCTGTGCCAATTTTCCACGATTTGGCAAAATACATTATAAACCTTTGGCAAATACCACCAGATTATGAGTAAAATACCTAATTTATTAAATTTTTTTTGGAAAAAACCAAGAATTATAATTATTACAAGCGAAGGGCGCAAGATAACTGCGGAAGCTATTTATAGTATTCTGAGAGGGGATTTTAAGATTGGTAAAGAGGTCTTAATATTTGAGACTGATTTAAAATCTTCCCAGGAGTTAGAAAGATTAAAAAGTTTAATTAAAAAGTCAGAATCGCCAATTCTTATTGCTACTCATACAGGGGAAATTCCGCCAGATAACATTTCTTTCGCCGGTGATCAAAATAAACTTATTGAGATTCGCGAATTAGTGAAAATTCTGCCAATTAGCGGTTATTTAATTTCAAACTCCGATGATGAGGCCGTACGAGAACTTGGGAAGGAATCTCAAGCGAAATTTTTAACCTTTGGTTTTAGTGAACGAGCTGATTTTATAGCTTCCGACGTAAAGACAAACGGCGGGGCAAATTTTAAGATAAATTATAGGGGAAATATTGTTCCTGTTTGGCTTGAGAAATCCAATGGTAAAGAACAAATTTATTCAGCCTTGGCAGCCGCCGCCGTGGGAATAATTAATGGTTTAAATTTAGTAGAGATATCCCAGTCACTTAAAAAAGCTTGACTTATTCTAAAAATAGATTAAAATAAAATATAATTTCAAATATACTTAGTATGAGAAAGTCAATCCTAAAAATTCGTTTTTTATTTATCAAATTGGCCTTTCTTAGGACTGGCTGAGCTTTCAATTGTGCGACATGAAGGTTCAGCCGGTCTCAGGACCGGTTTTTTAATGGAAACAAAAATAAAGCACATTTATAAGGAGGCGTGCAGTAATGGAAAGTCATCCAGCTTGTCCAAAAGATAGAGAGTTAGAGAATAGAGGAAGAAGAAAGTAGATATGCAGGTGCCACTTAGGGTTTTGTTCTACTATAATTTGTTACAATAGGGGAGGCCGTGTTAAAAAAATAAGCAAACCCAGATTCCATAGGAACCATAATAAAAGTAAGCAGTAAAGTTCATATTGGTAAAATGATTAGCCGCCTCTCTCACGAGAGAGGCGGCTCTTTTTTTGTCTCTTCTGTTTTTTAAGGTCGTTTCTTAAACAGCCACCCTTTCTTTTGATAGAACCTGTTTTTCGATTATCTCGCTACAGACTTTTATCATATAGAACATAGCTGTCTCGAAATAAGCTAATACTATTTCATCAATTGGAAATTCCCTTAATGTTGCATCTCTGGTCATGTCGTTTACCCAATTTGCTAGCTGAGTAGGACAATTGGGTGGGCATTTAAATTCTGTTTGAAGCCGTAGAGAAATGGCTTTTTCCAAAAAAACTTCCACTATTGCGACAGGAAGGAATCCTTCTTTTTCGGCATCAAAAAGTAGGTTTTCTATCCATAACTGTTTGAATTCATGTATCTGTAGTTTATCCATTTTAAACCTCCTTTCATGCGGTAATTTTCAGAAGATAAATTGTTAGTGTGCATTAGTGTGCAATAGATATTTAGTTAAATTATTGTATTTTATTTCTATGGAGCGCTGTTGTCAAGGAGTTAGACAAATCTTAAATTTTCTGCTATTTTTAAAATGGTTCTTAAGGGATGATGATTTTGGGGAGGTGGAAAAATGCCAGATCCAACGCCAAAATTTGAGGTGGCTCCGCATTTAAAAGAGCCAGCTCAGAAAATGAAAAAATTAATTGAAGAGATTCTGGCTGGCGAACAGCCGCTTGACGCCAAAAATATATATGTGGTTGTTCAGGCAAGAATAGCGGCAAAGATGGCTCTCCTTAAAAGCGATGAGGAGAAAAAACTTGTCTCTCAAGAGGCAGAACAGTTTGAAAAAGCGGGTGTCGCATTAGAGTTTTCGGAAGAGGAAACTTGGGGGATAAACGCGGCGGCCCTCTTGATACGAAGCGAGGGACAAATAGAAGAATTTATCAAGAAGGCAGATGAAATAATTCAGAAAGCGTCGAAAAAGTAAAAATCATCACCCCTTCTCCCTGCCCTTATCGTCTAGTGGCTTAGGACACTGGGTTCTCAGTCCAGTAACTCGGGTTCAAATCCCGATGAGGGCGCACGAAATAAACACCAGTCTCACCCCGTACTAAAAAAGTTTTTATTGTTGTTGGGTTAGAATCTACTTGAGGTCCTGACAAAATCCGCCTCGCACAAGGAGCGGTTTTTTGGTAGAATAAGGGAATGAAGAAAATTAAATTTAACTACTTTATTAAAAATATTGAGGCAGGGGATTATTTGGAAAATTTTTTAATTTCTGCAGTTGCGTCAATATTAATTATCCGTGTTTTTTTAGCCCTTACAAATTATCCGCAAGTTAGCGGAGGAGTATTTCATATATCCCATTTACTTTGGGGGGGGGATTTTTAATGCTGATTTCCATAATTGGACTTCTAACATTTCTTAATCGAGAAATTAAGAGTATTGCTGCAACTTTAGGCGGTATTGGATTCGGGGTCTTTATTGATGAATTGGGCAAATTTATAACTAACGATAATAATTATTTTTTTCAGCCCACAATTGCCATTATTTATGTAATTTTTATTCTGGTTTATCTTTTATATAAATTTTTTGATAAGCCCGGAAAAATAACAGAGAAAGAGTATGCCGTAAACGCGCTTGAGATGATAAAAGAAGCAGTTCTTCATGATTTTGATCCCGAAGAAAAAAGAAAAGCGGTAGAGTTTTTAAAAAAGAGCGATCCTAATGATCCAATTATTAAAGTGCTTAATATAACAATTACCCAGATTGACGCTCTTCCCCAAAAGAAAATATGGTTTATCACAAAATTCAGAAATAGAATAAGACATTATTACGTAAAAATTATTAAATCCCGACGCTTTGCAAGATTTATTATCGCGTTCTTTGTAATTGCATCGATATTAAATATTATTGTCGTAGCCACAAAAATAATACCCAAGCCATCCTTTACTCATTTAGGGATTTTATTTTCATCATCTGTATCTGGATTTTTTGTTATTTTAGGAATTTATTTTATAACAAGACGTAGGCGTTTGACTGCGTACGAAATGTTTAAAATTGCAGTGCTAATTTCAATTTTTTTAACACAATTTTTTCTTTTTTTTGAAGAGAGACTTCCAGCGATAATAAGGTTTACGATAAGTATTATAATTTGGAGCGTTTTACAAAACTTGATTTATCAAGAAAAATTACTTAAAAATAATTCTGAAATAGTACTAGGCAATAAATAAAATTCATTATTTTTATTAATAGGCAATGAGCTTAGTTGTTTAGATGATCTTAACTACTTCGTACGAGAAAGGTCTTGTTCCGTACTATCCTTATAGGTTGGTTCGGGGTTTTTTGGTAGAATGAAATAATAAATATGGAATTAAATAAAATGACTGAAGAAAAAAATTATCAAAATAAAGAAAATATCGGAGATATTAAATTTTGGATGGGGGAAGATGGTATTGTAAGAATAAACACCGGCAAGGAGAAATGGAATATGGAGATAATAGATAATTTCACAGAAAAATTTATTGAGTTTACTAAAAAGCTGCCAAAGGGCCCTAAACTAAAGGTATTGATTGATATTAATTTAACCCCTCCCACTCCCACAGCTGTTTTTAGGAAAAGAATTGTATCAATGGTAATAAAAGTATTTAAAAATGCGAATGTCGAAAAAGTAGCCATTTGGGGAGGAAAAGGAGTGATAAAAGTGGTAACCTCATTTTTTTTGGCAGCAGCCAAAATAAAGACAGTTAAATACTTTAATACCGAAGAAGAATCCTTAAAATGGCTTAAAGAAGACTAATGTAGGCTCTAACATCGTCCGCCAGACGGCGCAATAATCTTAAAGGGTTTTAAAACACTCTTTTTTTTGTTAAACCCCGTTAGAATTAGAAATTTATATTTTTGAGGTTTGGGTCTGGAAAAAAAATTCTAACGGGGTAAAATTAAACAATATGTCGCAGATTAAAATTTTTCTTTACACTCTTTGTACTCTTTCAGGAGCGATTATCGGTGTAGGTATTTTTTCTTTGCCCTATATTACTTTGAAAGCGGGATTTTGGACAATGGTTGGTTATTTTGTTGTTTTGGGCGGAATAGTTATATTAATTCATTCATGCTACGGCGCATTAGTTTTAAAAACTCCCGACTACAAAAGACTGCCCGGCTTCGCCGGGCTTTATTTGGGAAAATGGGGATGGAAGTTAGCTTTTATTTCAATAATTTTAGCAATTATGGGGTCTAATTTGGCCTACCTGATAGTAGGTGGCCAGTTCTTGCAGAATTTATTTTCCCCTGTTTTTGGCGGGGGAAATCTTGCTTATACTCTGATATATTTTTCTCTTGGAGCTATTTTAATCTTTTTTGGGGCGAAATTTATTTCAAAATTTGAATTTTGGGGAGTAGTTTTATTTTTCGCTATTCTTATAGCAATTTTTATCAAAGAAATTCCCCTCTTGAGAGTAGAAAATTTATTTATTAAAACAGTAGATTTCAAATATCTTTTTTTGCCCTACGGAGCAATTCTTTTTTCTCTGTGGGGTGCGGACGTAATTCCAGAAGCAGAAGAATTATTAGGAGAAAAGAAAAAGTTTTTAAAGGTAATTGTTCCCTCCGCTATTATTGTCGCCATTATAATTTATCTTCTTTTTATTTATTTGATTTTAAGTATCAGCGGATCGCAAACAACCGAATCTGCTTTAACTGGTCTCAGGTCTTATGTTGGAGATAAAATACTTGCTTTAGGTTTTCTATTTGGATTTTTAACTACTTTTACTTCTTTTATCGCCTTCGGCCTTACTTTAGTGAACACCCTATGCTATGATTTTAAAATACCCCGTGCCATATCTTGGGCAGCCACTTGTTTTATTCCATTAATTATCTTTTTAGCCGGCTTTACTGATTTTATAAAAGTGATAAGTTTTGTCGGGGGTGTGATGATGGGATTTAATGGAATTCTAATTTTATTGATGTATCAAAAGATTAAAGAAAGAAAAATAAGCTTTTTAATTTTTCCCCTAATCCTCATTTTAATTACAGGGATTATTTACGAAGTAATATATTTTTTGAAATAGAATAGAATATGCCCGGTAGTGAAAATTCGACTGCTGCCGGGCAGCGAAATATAATAATTAATTATTATTCGAATTTCTACTACCGGGTATGCTTTGGCTGTATATTTTAACCTTTTTATTATCCTGTGTTGTTCTTGCTTTTTCCAGCAACTGGCTAGTTGATGCGCTCTCAAAAATCGCCAAATTCTTAGGATGGAAAGAATTTGTCGTCGCCTGTTTTATGATGGCGTTTGGTGTTTCTGTGCCGAATTTTTTTGTCGGAGTTATTTCTGCTTTAAATGGCGTCCCTGAACTTTCTTTCGGCGATGTAGTTGGTGGCAATATTATCGACCTCTCTTTAGTTATTGGTTTGGTCGCTTTAATTTCAAGAATGGGACTGTCCGTTCCTAGTCGGACGGTTCAGGGAAGTTCAATTTTTACAATTGGAATTGCTATTCTGCCCTTAGCTTTAATTTCCGACAGATTTCTCTCAAGAACAGATGCAATTTTGCTTTTTGCAGCTTTTTTCGTTTATCTTTTTTGGTTTTTTTCTAAAAAAGAAAGATTTACCAAAGTCTACGATGGAATTCAAGAAAAGGTAAATTTAAAGTTTTTCCTAAAAAATTTAATACTTTTTTTACTCTCTCTTATTCTGCTTCTTTTGGCGGCCGAAGGAATTGTTAGATCGGCTACTTTTTTTGCAGACTATTTGCGTTTTCCCTTGGCATTGATAGGTATCTTAATTGTAGGGTTGGGCAACTCTTTGCCAGAAACATTTTTTTCAATTAATGCGGCAAGAAAAGGCCAAGACTGGCTGGCATTGGGAGATTTGATGGGCGGAGTGGTGGTAACCGCCACTTTAGTTTTGGGCATAGTAGCCATGATTCATCCAATAACTATAACTGATTTTTCAGCCATAGCTATTGGTAGGGCATTTTTGGTAATCGCGGCTATACTTTTCTTTATATTTTTGCGCACCGAAAGAAAAATCACCAGAAAAGAAGCTCTAATTTTACTCGGAGTTTATATAGCATTCGTTTTAGTTGAAATTTTCGCGAGGTAAAAGGTGACCGCAAAAATTTGACAGGAATTAATTAATATGATATAATGATATAGTTAATAATATAAATAGCCCTTTTTATCATTTACTTGCGACTGGTAGTCATAGCCAAAAGGTACTGATTTTTCGGTATTTTCTGGCTATGACTACCAGAAGAGTGGTCATTTAGCAGAAGGAGGAAACGAAATGGGACAAATCACGGTTGACCAATCCCATCAGGTCGTGGCCACCCTGGTCACGAACACTACCTGGGAGGACATCGATTTCGAAGGAGCCGGGTTGCAAAACTTGGTGATTCGAAATCCCAAGGAGGCGGGCCGGCAGTTTACAGCCTTCCTTAAGAACGGAGGCAGGATAATTGTCGGTGAGCCGGGAATCATCCATATTGATCGTACTGCACCTTTTGACCCGGTAAAATTCTTGGGTCAGAGATGGACTATCGGGGAGGAGGACGAACGCAGCCTCGAACTTACCCAACTGGATCTCAGCAAAGTTCTTCTTAAGCATATGCTTAAGAAGGGCGAAAGCTCGATTAGGGGTGAGGAGGAACTTAGGCGTCTGAAGTCGGCGGATTACGTTCGTCTCGACGCCAAAATCTTCCAGACCTTCTGGGAGAATCAGCAGCTTATCCCCGAACTTTGGAAGGAGAGGACGGATGGTAACATAACGTTCGTCTTCTTTGATGGCACCGTTCTTCGGGGCCCGAGTGGCGACCGCTGTGTTCTCTGTCTGTACTGGGGTGTTGGTCGGTGGAACGGGGACTACTGCTGGCTTGGGCACGACTGGCACGTCTATCACCCTTCGGCTGTTCTCGCAAGTATCTAGCCCTTTGAACTTCGTTCGTAAAAAGCCGTGAAAATGCAAAAAATGCAATGCGTTTTCACGGCTTTCTCGTTTGTGATAGAATAAAAATGGAAGTAGGTGAATATGCGGAAGGTTACGGCTTTCCGCTGCCGAACCCAGTGTTTATACATCGAGAGTATCTTTAGCTACGGCTTAAGATAGAGTGGTGTATAAAATACTTCAAAAAAATAAAGATACTTGGTATAGAATGCTAAGGTATTTTAGATACCGAATTCGATACAACCCCGAGATCGTTTTTTAACTTCGAGGGGTGGTGGCATAGATGGCATTCTGTATATTTCTTCGGAGCCCGAATGGCAACCGCTATGTTCTCTATCTGTACTGGAATGATGGTCAGTGGAACTGGAACTACAACTGGCTTGAGAACGACTGGAACGTCAATAACCCTTCGGCTGTTCTCGTAATTCTCTTTGTTTCTCTCCTTGTTTTTTAGGAGAGTTTTGTTTTAAAAGCTGTCCCTGCCAACCGCCAAGCATTTTTCCGATTTCATCTATTTTTAGCGATAGAGCTATGTATTTTTTATCATCAAGGGATTTTGTTTCCCAAAGTATCATTAAAAACATTTTAAGAGTGTCTGTTTTCCTTGTTGCCAAGCGAACAAAAGGTAGTTTTTCTTCTTTTTGAAGAAAACTGGCAGTAGTTATTGCCTCTATAGCATCAACAAAAAGGTTGTCGATTTTTTGCCCAAGAGAATATCTGTGCGTTTTCGGTATATTTGGATAATATTGATACCAAAGGAGATAAGCATTTTTCACTTTTTGCAGAATTGGTAAGAGGGCTCGGGCATTATAAATATGAGCAGAATTAAACTTATTCATAACTATAATTATATCATTTCTATTGAAAATCTGCTTTTAGCTTGGAAAGAATTTGTAAAAGGAAAGAAAAGTCGTAAAGACATGCAGGAATTTGAGTTTAATTTAATGGATAATATTATTTCGCTTCACGATGATCTTTCAACCAAAACCTACAGGCATGGAAGTTACCAATTTTTTAAAATCTGCGATCCAAAACCAAGGAATATTCATAAAGCCAGTGTCCGCGATAGATTATTACACCATGCAGTTTATAGAGTATTATATCCGTTCTTCGACAGAACTTTTATACCAGATTCTTTTTCTTGCAGGATTAACAGAGGCACGCATAAAGCAATTAACAGATTTCGAGATTTTGCCTACGAAATATCCAAAAATAATACAAAAACAGCATGGGTTTTAAAATGCGATATTAAAAAGTTCTTTGCATCAATAGACCAGACCATTCTTCTTGAAATTATTAAAGGTTTTGTATCGGATAAAGATATAATCTGGTTAGTCGGTCAAATTATAGGCAGTTTTTATTCAGTAGAAATCGGTAAGGGTTTGCCTCTTGGTAATTTAACCTCTCAATTGTTAGTTAATATTTATATGAATAAATTTGACCATTTTGTGAAACACAAACTTAAGGTGAAATATTATATTCGGTATGCGGATGATTTCGTGATTTTTTCCGAAAATCGAATTTGGTTGGAGAAACAAATACTTCAGATTAAAGAATTTCTTTGGAGGAAATTGTGCCTCGAGCTTCACCCACAAAAGCTCTATATTAAAACCTTGGCTTCCGGTATTGATTTCCTTGGCTGGGTACACTTTCCCGATCATCGGGTATTGCGAGCAACCACTAAAAGACGCATGATGAAAAGAATGGCAGAAACCAAGGAATTCAATGCTTTGAATTCCTATTTGGGACTATTAAGCCACGGCAATACTTATAAACTCAGAACTGAATTACTAAATCTTTTTGACGAGAATTTTTAAAAATGTTAACATAATTTAATGTCTGATATTCTTTTAATTTTGGCGGTTTTTTTTATTATTGTAGAGGGTATTGCAATTTTTTTCTTTTTGAGTAGAAAATCAAAATTAGACGAAAAACAAAGTGACGGAATAAGAGATTTAGAGAGGCGTTTGACCGATCTAATAATAGGCCAACTAAAAGAAATGAGAGATAGCCAGGATGGCGTGTCGCGGGAAATGCATACCCAAATTCGTTCTTTTACCGAAGAAGCAACAAAGATAAAAGACGATATAAAACAAGTGCAAGACGCCGTAAAAGACGTTTCTACTTTTCAAGACATTTTTAAATCGCCTAAGTTGCGAGGTCAGTGGGGAGAAGCGTCTTTGGAACATATTTTAGCCCAGCATTTTCCAAAAGAACTTTATAAAATCCAGTATCTTTTTTCTTCCGGCGAACAGGTTGATGCGGTTTTGAAACTCCCAAATGGTAGAGTTTTACCAATTGATGCTAAGTTCCCATCCGAAAACTTTGATAAAATGATAAATGCAACTTCAGAAACCGAAAAGAATTTCTGCCGAAAGAATTTTTTGGAAGATGTAAAAAATAGGGTGAATGAAATCGCTACAAAATATATATTGCCGTCGGAAGGAACGACAGATTTCGCTTTAATATATATTCCGGCTGAAGCTATTTATTATGAAATAATCAATAATATAAGCAGAGAAATAGATGTGGCAGCATTTGCCTGGTCAAAAAAAGTAATTTTAACCTCTCCAAATACAATTTATTTAACTTTGAGGACAATTGAACATTGGTTCAGGGACACCCAGATTTCAAGACAAACTCAAGAAATTTTAAAGAAATTAGCCAAAGTTCACCAGGATGCTGGAAAATTAATGGAGGATTTTAGGAAATTAGGAAGTCATATTAAAAATGCCAGTTCTGCTTATTCGGATTCTGAAAAACGGCTGTCCCTACTTGACGAGAAGGTGGAAAAACTGGTAGAAATAGGGGAGACCAAGCAGTTGGTGGAGCCAACTGAAAATCAAAAATAAAAAATCAAAAATCAAAATTATGTCGTTAGCAATAATTAAAACGGGCGGGAAGCAGTACATTGTAACTCCTGGAAAAAAAATAAAAATTGAAAAAATAGACCCCAAAAAAAAGCCCTCGGCTTCCTACGGGGCAGGGGAAAAAGAAGGTGAAATTATTTTCAATGAGGTTTTATTGTTGGAAAAAGGTAATAAACTAGAAATAGGCACTCCTTTTGTTAAGGGAGCAAAAGTTTTAGGGAAAATTTTATCTCAGGGAAAAGGCAAAAAAGTAATCGCCTTTAAATATAAATCAAAGACTCGCTATAAAAGAAAAAAAGGACATAGACAGCCATTTACCGAAGTAGAAATAACAAAAATTGAAATAGAATAAACACTCTCTTAAAAGGAGGTGGAAGTTGAAAAAAGAGATTTTTGATCCAGCTTTTATAAAAAAGACGAAAGAAGAGCTTTCTAAAAAAGCTTACAGGAAAACTAAGTGGAAGCTGCCGGGGGTCATTAAACTTAAGCCCGGTGAAGAAGAGCGTGTCTATACGACCGAAGAAATAATAAAAGAAGTCACGGATCTCACAAAAGTCGGTAGATACTTCCTCCAGGCAATGAAAGGAACCGGGGAGTGGGGAAAGGAGAAAAAGACTTCCAAGAGAACGAGAGCAAAAAGAAAATAGCCTTGGCTGATCATAATTCACCAAGGCTATTTTTATTTTCTTCCCTCAAAAGCACTTCTTAGAGTTTCTTCGTCGGCGTATTCAAGTTCGGCACCAACGGGTAGACCCCGGCCGAGCCGGCTTATTTTTTTTCCGTAAGGTTTTAACAATCTCTCTAAATATAAAGTTGTAGTTTCACCTTCTGACGTGGGATTAATGGCTAAAATAATTTCTTGGATTTCAGGATGATTTTTTATTCTTTCTTCCAAATCTTTAATCCTTAATTTTTCAATGTCAGATTTTCTTAGAGCAGATACCGTTCCTCCTAGAATAAAATAGCGTCCCTGATACTTTTTTATTTTCTCAATAGATTCCAAATCGGTTTCGTTAGCGACTATGCATAATAAACTTTTATCTCTCGCAGGGTTTGAGCAGATTTCGCAAAAACCACCTTCGCTTTTTGATTCGAATGGTTTAAAACAAAAAATACAAATTTCGATATTTTTTTTGAGTTCTGAAATAGAATTTAAAATTTGTTCAACTTCCTCTTTTTTTAATCCCATCAAATAAAAAACAAAACGGGCAGCCGTTCTGGGGCCGACCGTGGGAAATTTCGAAAATAAATTTATAAGTTTTTGAATAGTGGGGGAGTACATTGATTAGAATTTAGAATACAAAATTTTTATAGACTCTTTTATATTTCTTCTGTGTAACCTTTTTCTAAATTACGGAAAGAAACATTTCTTTCGTCAAAAAATACCTCAACTCTTCCAACCGGGCCATTTCTATGTTTTGCAATAATTATATCAGCGATATTTTTCCTCGCAGTTTCTGATCTATAACGATCTTCACGGTAAATAAACAAGACTACGTCCGCATCCTGTTCAATTGTTCCCGACTGCCTTAAGTCGGATAATCTTGGAATTTGAGGAGATCTTTGCTCAACTGCGCGCGATAACTGGGAAATAACTAAAACAGGGATATTCAGTTCTCTGGCGAGAGCTTTTAGGGCTCGGGAATTTTCCGAAACCTGTTCCACGGGACCGGCATTTGGATTTAAAGGCTCCATTAGTTGAAGATAATCGATTACAACTAAACCTAAGCCCTTTTCTGCCTGTAGTCTTCGGCACATTGCTTTCATCTGCAAAGCAGTGGGAGAAGCGGCATCATCAATATAAAGTGGCGCTTCTGATAGAACGCCCATTGCTTGCTGAATTCTTGAATAATCATTGTCTTCACCTTCTCCGGAGAGCCTGCCCGTTCTCAATCTCCACAAATCAACACTGGCAGTACTGGCAATTAACCTGTCAACAACCTGGTCTTTCGACATTTCAAGACTGAATATTCCAACTGGTATCTTATCATTAATAGCAATATTGCTCGCAATATTTAAAGCTAACGCACTTTTTCCTAGGCTTGGCCTCGCGGCCAAAATAATTAAATCTGATTTTTGGAAGCCGGCTAAAATATTATCCAAATCAGCAAAGCCGGTCGCAAGCCCCCTGAGACCGCCTTCGTGCTTTGACAATCGGTCAATTCTTTCAAACGCCTCTTCTAAGGTGTCTTTTACGGGCACAAAATTTTGCCTTAAGCTGCTTTGGGCAATGCTAAAAATTCTTTTTTCAGCCTGATCTAAAAGTAAATTCGTATCCTCAATTTCGTTATAGCCCAATATTTCGATTTCGTGACTCGCTTCAATTAAATCTCTTAAGATTCTTTTTCGCTGGACGATTTTAGCATAGTCTAATACATGGCTTGCAGTCGGTACGGAATTGATCAATTCAGTTAAATAGCTATAACCTCCGATATCATCTAATTTACCCTTGTCCTTAAAACGATTAGAAAGGGTCAGAAGATCAATAGGTTCGCTCCTGGTAAAGAGTTCTTGAATGGCTTGATAAATTTCCTGATGATTTTTTCGATAGAAATCCCGGGGCCGTAAAAAATCCGCCACCCTAAAAACAGCATTTTTGTCCATCATCAAACACCCCAATAGAGATTGTTCAGCATCTACGCTTTGAGGCGGTAATTTTTCAGGGAGTTCTTTTGCCATATTTTTAATTTAGCACACCCCAAAAACCTTAGCAAATTCAGTATTTCCTCCCTGTGCAAAATCTGTTAAAGTAAAATAATGGTAAATTATGTTCTCCTTTATATTTTTTATTTGATTTTTGCTTATATTTTAGGTTCTTTTCCTTCGGGCTATATAATTACCCGCCTTTCTGTCAAAAAAAATATTTTGGAGGTTGGCTGGAAAAAAACTTCCGGTTCCAATGTCTTTAGAAACGTTGGCAAATGGCAGGCAGCTTTAACCGGCATTTTAGACATTGCAAAAGGATTTTTGGCGGTTTGGCTGGCGCTAAAACTTGGATTTCCTCACGCAATCCAAGTTTTAGCCGGAGTTGCCGCAATTTGCGGCCATAACTGGTCTTTTTTTCTGAAATTTGCCGGAGGAAGGGGAATAGCCACTTATATGGGGGTGATACTTGCTTTTTCGTGGAAAATATTTATTCTCTCTGCAATTCCGTTTCTTGTTTTCAGTTTAATAATAAATTCGCCAATCGGAACCATTGTATTTTTAATTATTGTTATTATTTTATCAATTTATTTCAATCAATTTTGGTTAAGCGGAATTTTTACGGCAATTTCTTTTATCCCAATTTTTATAAAAAGATTAAGTCCGATTAAAGAAATTTTTCCAATAAAAGAAAAAATTAATTTAATTAAAAATCGTTTAATCTTTGACAACGACGAATCGCTCGAAATAAGAATAAAATCATATTTTAAAGACAAAAAAACTTTATGAAAGTAGGTTTAGTTTGTTTTCATACCTTTTCCCAGCCGGGTGGAGTCAAAGCCCACGTTCTGGGTTTATATAAAGAATACAAAAAAAGGGGGATTAAAACAAAAATTATTGTTCCTCGGAGGAACGAAAATGAAAATTACGGCAAGGATGTTATTTTATTGGGCACTTCTTTTCCTTTAACTTTCAGCGGGAGTCAGTCGGATTTCGATATAAATTTTAATCCCTTGGCAATAAATAAAATATTGGAAAAAGAGAAATTTGATGTTTTACATTTCCATAATCTCGGTTTTCCCTCCACATTCCAGATTTTGAGAAGATCAAAAGCTCTGAATATTTTAACCCTTCATTCTAATATCAAAGGAAGCAAATTTCTAAAGAGTTTCCCAATTTTAGTTGATTTTATTGATAAAATTGCCAATTGGAAAATTGACGGAGTAATTGGCGTAGCCTCCTTTAATTTGGATGTCTTTAAAAATTTTAAAAAGCCAAAAGCAGTAATTCCCAATGGGATAGATTTAAAAGAGTTTAATCCAAGGGTCAAGAAAATTAAAAAATTCCTCGATGGAAAATTTAACATCTTATTTTTAGGAAGAATTGAGAAAAGAAAAGGTTTAATCTATCTCCTTAAAGCTTACAAAATTTTAGAGAAAAAATTTTCAAATTTAAGGCTAATAGTGGTTGGCGAAGGCCCCTTAAAGGTTGAATTAGAATATTGGGTTAAAAAAAACAAATTAAACAATGTTGTTTTTGAAGGGAAAAGCAATGTAAAAATCGGCCCTTCCTATTTTAATACCTGCGATATCTATTGCAGTCCTGCAATCTTTGGAGAAAGCTTTGGAATAGTAATTTTAGAGGGTATGGCCTGTGGAAAGCCGGTTGTCGCCTTCGCAAACGAAGGTTATAAAGAGCTTTTAACCGGCAAAAAGGGGGGAATTTTAGTAAAAAACAGAAGTTACAAAGAATTAGCCAAAATTCTTGAAAAATTAGTAAAAAATAAAAAATTAAGAAAAAAAATCAGAGGGATTGCCCTCCAGGAGGTGAAAGAATATTCTTGGAAGAAAGTTGCCGATAAAGTCCTGGCTTTTTACAAATTGTGTAGTATAGAAAAAGAAAAATTGATTAGAGTTTCTTAATTTTCGGTCCGGTTTTAGTGTCTTCAATTTGATATCCTAATTCTTTAATTTTCATTCTAACCTCATCGGATTTTTGCCAGTTTTTAGCTTTGCGGTATTTTTCTCTTTCCTGGGCTAATTTGTAAATTTCTTTTGGAATTGATTCTTCCCGGCCGTAAAAGAATATAAAATTCAGAACTTTATCAATTTTCTTTAAGAAATTTAAAATATATTTTGCCTCGATTACGGCTATTTTATTTTGAGCGAGTAGATAATTACCGTCATTTACCAATTGAAAGATCGATGCAATAGCTTTAGGAGTATTGAAGTCATCATCCATAGATTCATTAAATTCACCTTCAGTTTTTAAGATCATCTTTTTTATTCCTTTCGAAATTGATTTTTGTTTTTTTATTGTATGATTTTTTAATTTATCTATAAATTCATCAATTCTTTCCAGTCCCTTTTGGGCTTGGATAGCCATTTTCTCGTCATAATCAATGGGGGAGCGGTAATAATTTTTAATTAACATAAACCTCAATAAACGTGGCGAATGCTCTTTAAGAAAATCTTGTATTGTAATAAAATTGCCGAGAGATTTTGACATCTTTTCTTTTTTAACAGTTATAAATTCAGTATGAAGCCAATAATTCGCTAATGGTTTTTTTCCGGAAATTCCTTCCATCTGCGCTATTTCGGCTTCGTGATGGGGAAATATCAAATCTTTGCCGCCTCCATGAATATCATATTGCTGCCCAAAATATTTTTCAGTGATAGCAGTATCTTCAATATGCCAGCCGGGTCTACCTTCACCCCACGGGCTTTTCCATTTAGGTTCACCGGGTTTGGAAAATTTCCATAAGCAAAAATCTCCCTTGTTTCTTTTTTCTTTGCTTTCGTCTATTCTGGAAACAGCATCCTCTGCCTGAAGAGCTGTTCTTTTTGACAGTTTGCCATAGTCTTTGAATTTACCAATATCGTAATAAATCCCATCTTCTATCTGATAACCGTAACCTTTTTTTATTAACCTTTTAACCTGGCTGATTATCTCTTTAATATAGCTTGTGGCCTTAGCATATTTTGTGATGCTGTTTACTTTAAGATCTTTCATTCCTCTAAAATATTCTCTCTCAAAATTCTTAGCCAATTCTTTGGGCGTTATTTTTTTCTCATTTGCTCTTTTTATAATTTTGTCATCTATATCGGTTATATTCTGGAGATAAAAAACATTATATTCTTTATATCGGAGATACTTTACAATAATATCAAAGGCAATATAGGTTCTTGCATGTCCCAAATGGGCGAGATCATAAACTGTCGGCCCGCAGACAAAAATATTCACCTTTTTGCCCCTCCTGGGCCTGAAAGCTTCTTTTCTCTGGGTTAAGGTATTATAAAGCTTTAACATGGTTTTTATTATTTTATCACTAATTTTCTTTTTTGGGAATTTGTGGTAAACTAATTTAAATAGTCGAGTTTTTATAATTAATAATAAATAAAAAAATATGAAGAGAATAGACGTTATTTTATCTCTAATTACGGGCTTAGGTATTGCGGTTTTGATTACCTGGCTTCTTAGAAGTTCTCAAGGTCACATACCCGCGTTCTATTTAATCGTTCTTTTGGTAATTATTTTTCCTATTTTATCTTTGGTTGGTTTATGGATAGCATATTCGATCGGAAAAAAATTTATTTTTGTTTTTCAATTGGCAAAGTTTATCTTGATAGGCGCCCTATTTGCTATATTTGATTTGTTTATTCTGAATGCTTTAATGGATTACTTTGGTGTTACCGCCGGAACAGCTTATACAATTTTTGTTGCAGTTTCTTTTATAGTTACAACGAGCGTAAAATATATAGCTGATAAATTTTGGGCTTTTGAGAAAACAGAAAAAGAGCAAATGGGTACCGAATTCGGTAAATTCTTTATTATTACTGTTATAAGCGGCGGAATTCAGGTTATTATTGCCTCTGCGATAGTCAATATAATTGGTCCGCAATTCGGCATTTTACCTTTAGTTTGGGCGAATATTGGCAAAATAGGAGGTATAGCCGTTGCTTCTGTCTGGAACTTCATTTGCTACAAATTTATAGTGTTTAAGAAATAAGCGAATCGAAACCCCGCCCTCTAAGCATACGAAATTATACAGCATAGAGGGCGGGGTGCTCATTGTTAATTCCATGTCATTAGTATTGTATAGAAAATATAGGCCGCAGACTTTTGCCGAAATTATCGGACAAGAATATATTGTCCGGACTTTAAAAAACGCTATTACGGGAGGGATGATTTCCCATGCTTATTTATTTGATGGACCTCGCGGTGTAGGGAAGACAACTTTAGCCAGAATTTTTGCAAAAGCAGTAAATTGTGAAAATCGGAAAGAAGATGAGTATGAGCCCTGCAACAAGTGTTCATCTTGTACCGAAATTATGCAAGGGCGATCATTGGACTTGCTTGAGATTGATGCTGCTTCCCACCGCGGCATTGACGAAATAAGGGAATTAAGAGATGGGATAAAATTTGCTCCGACAAAGTCTAAATATAAAGTCTTTATTATTGACGAAAGCCATCAGTTAACCAAGGAGGCGGCTAACGCCCTTTTAAAAACTTTAGAAGAACCGCCATCCCACGATATTTTTATATTAGCTACTACCGAAATCCATAAAATGATTCCGACGATCATCTCAAGATGCCAGAGGTTTGATTTCCGAAAGTTGACCCTTCCCGAAATTATAAAAAGATTGGAAAAATTATCAAAAGAAGAAGATGCTAAAATCGAAAAGGAGGCTTTAGAACTCATTGCTTTGAACGCCGACGGCTCAATAAGGGATGCTGAAAGCTTACTAGATCAGGTTTTTACTTTCTCCGGCATTTTAGATAAAAAAAAGGAAATTAAGGCAGAAGATATCAAAAACTTGTTGGGGCTGGTTGAGATAAATTTAGTTAGCAAATTCACTGATTTTATTATTGCGAAAAAATCGCCAGATGCCATTAATTTTCTAAATGAATTGATCGAAAAGGGGATTGACTTGCAAGAATTTACCAAATCTTTAATCAATTATTTGAGACAGACCTTAATTTTAAAAATAACCGGAACAGAAAATCCTATTGTTACGGGGTTAACCAAAGAAGAGTTTCAAAAATTAGCAAGTCAAGCAGCTAATTTTAAAGAAGAAGAGCTCCAAAAAATTATAAATTTAATCCTGGAAGCCGGTAATAAAATGAGATACTCGCCAATACCGCAATTGCCGTTGGAATTGGCAATAATTGAATCTTGCGAAATAGCAAATAACAATTAGTAAATAGCAATGCCGGGTCGTCTAATGGTAGGACATCTCCCCTTGGAGGAGAATATTCTAGGTTCGAATCCTAGCCCGGCAGCACCAGTCAGCGCGCTATCGTGCAAGACCTAAACGCCTAATTTTGAAGCTATTTTCCGTAACGGGTCTAGGACAACCTAAACCCGTACCCGTCCAGGAATTCGAACTAAAGGTCTTAGAGCGCTGATACTAATACCAAAATGGCATACCGGCTGAGCGCCGTATCCAAAAACAAAACCGCTTTAATCGGCGGTTTTGTTTTTGCTACTCAGCTATGGATATCATTTTATCCCTTAAGAGTATTTTATTTTTTATACATCCCAGCAGTTCCCGTCTTTCTTCCGTAGTCCCTTCATTCAATATATACGTTAGATATTTTTTCGGATCAAAGTTATTTTCAGAAGATTTGATTTGATTACCGAAAAATGCTTTTTGGAATTTTTCCACGCGTTTGTATTCTTCCGCAAACTTTTTACGTATCATGCCTTCGTCAGCTTCTATTTTTTCCATCAGTAGAATAAGTTGCTTGATGAGTTCCTCTTCTCTTATATATCCGCCCTTACAAAAGCGGTCTCTTGATCTGTTGCATCCGTAATATACGTATCGAGCGGTCGTGCCGGTGCTTTTTATCACTTTGAACTTTTCCTCGGCGCAGACGCCCGAGTCGCAGAGTCCGCAAGTCATTAATTTCGTAAAAGCGAATTCTTTACTTTCGCCACGGACAATTCTATCTCGTTTCAGATGTTCTTTTACTTTTTCGAATAACTCTCTGGTAATAATCGGCTGGTGTTTTCCGGTATAAAAGTTTCCGCTACCGACCGGATATTCAAAAACGCCGTAGTAAAAAGGAGTCTGGAGTATTTTATAAATATTGCTTAGAGATAGATGTTTGTTACTTGTGGCTGTTCGGAAATTCATTTCGAATTTTAGCCATTGCCAGATTTTTCGTCCACTCCATTTTTCGTAAGCCACCTTTTCGAACATCTGTCTTACGACTGGAGCTCTTTGAGTATCTACGATAACGTATCCCTTACGGTCAACCCGTTTTTCGTTGAAGTATCCGGTCGGCGCTACGCTCGGCCACAAACCCATTTCGCATCGCATTCTTAATCCGCGTTTTACGTTTACGCTTTTATTATCATTTTCTAACTTCGCTTGGCTACATAAGATCATTAGTAGAAATTTTTCGTTAGGGGAGTTAGTAAACCGTTGCCCGTAAGTCCTGATTTCTATAAGAATTTTTTGGTCCATTAAATCAACCAGCGATCCAAGATCTCCGGCATTTCTTGATAATCTGTCCGGCGCCCAAGTCAGGATGCCGTTATATCGTCCAGTTCGTATATCTTTCAGAATTTCGCTGAATACTGGACGCTGTCCCGAATCTTTAGCCGAATGGGACTCTCTACGGATATCGACAATCTCCAGGCCCTCTCTTTCGGCGATCTGCAGCATTTCCCTTACTTGAGAGTCTATGGAAAGGGCCTGTTTTTCGTCAGATTCGCTCGATTTACGGGCATAAAGCACGTATTTGACCTTCTCTATGGCCTGGATATTTGTCTGGGCTGCAGGCCCTACCAGCCCTATGGGTTGGGTATTCATATTGAGGTAAGGATGCCGCAACCATGAGAGTAAGTCCAGACCACTGAAGTTGATAACTAAGACTTCGCAAGCCGCTTTTATTAAGCTAAGGTATGGTTGATTTCAAAGGTCGAACGAGTTAAAATAAATTTACAATTGAATATCCGCCTAAACCTTATAGATTTCTATAGGGCATGGCACAAAAACCCATTGAAGATATTAAGCTCGTCGTCAGAGCTCTTCAATGGGTCATATCTCGAAAGGGGTATGGGTCCCGCAAGGGATCGCTGGCGGCGAGCTTTATGTTATCCGCCAAAAGTTCAAATAATAAATATAAAACAATAATTCTATGGAAAATGAGAAAAAAGTAGAAAAGTCTAATTTTTTAGCCGGGATTAAAAAAATTTTTCACGAACATCCAATTATTACTTGGAATATTTTTACATTGATTTCTTTATTTATACATCCATTATTTTCCGTCGTTTTCTTTTTTGTCAGTTTAATTTTTTGGGCTAAAAGAAGGGAAGAATTAAATAAACAAAAACATCAGCAAATGATTATCGATGCCGAAAATTATGTCAATGAAGTTAAGAATAAAAAGGCTTTGCCGACTATCAAGCCATTAGTTTTTCTCGAAGAAGGCGAGAGTGCCTTTTTAGAAGAGCCAACTGAGCTAAATGAAACGAGGGCTATTAGGGAATACAGCGGTGGAATGAGGGGTATAGGATTTCGCGTTGCAAAGGGCGTGTATGTTGGGGCAGGGGGGAGAAGCGGAACGTCGGAAAGTCATCAGGAGTGGCGGAAAATAGATCGTGGCAATTTGGTCATCACAAATAAAAGATTAGTTTTTAATGGCAGCAAAGAAAATAGGACGGTTCCATTAAAAAAGATTATTTCTGTTGACGTCGCTTTGAAGTCAATAGAGGTAGCTGTTGAGGCAAGAAATAAGACAATGATTTTCCCCGTAAAAAATGGTTATATATGGGGGGCAGTTATGAATATCGTTAAGTCGGTTGAAGACCCATTAAATCTCGGCGATCTTAAATTAGATATTCAATTCAAATAATTAAGTGGGTAGAATAGTTAATTATGAAAATTAAAAAGAGTTCAAGACATTCTAAAATTACTGGAAATTTCGCCGAAAATCTAGTTCTGTATTGGTTGTCAAAGTACAATTTTGAATGTGCCAACGTAGATCATGCGGGCATAGATATAATCGCCAAAAACCCGCACACGAAAGAACTGATGGGTATTTCAGTTAAAAGCAGAAGCAGAAGCGAAGGTAAAGAAAAAGATTCAATGACTATTGATAACGAGAATTTTGATAAAGCCAGAAAAGCATGCGAATCTTTCGGCTGTATTCCATATTTTGCCATTGTCGTAGACGCAAAAGATAAAATTTACTGTTTTATTTTATCCATGGCGAAATTATTAAAAATATTCCCAAAGGGAGAAAAAGCGTTGAATTGGAAGATGAGAGAAAAATATTTAACAAAGTATTATAAAGATCCGGAAATTAAAGTATTTGAGTTTACTCACAAAACGCATCGCTGGTGGAAATAGTAAATTTTATGCGCCCTTTAAAATCTAAGAAATAAAAAAAACACAAGATAATTATTATCTTGTGTTTTTTCCTGCTCTAGTACTAATAATCCTTATCAGTCATCATCGTCATCCCAAATATTTCGAATTCGTCGCGATCTTCCGGTATCAAGCCACATAAAGCCCGGAACAGGTTTGTTGCAGTATATTATGAATTGGTTGGCAACAAGCGAGAAAGCATCGGCAAGGTCATCGTATTTCTCTACGTCAAAACCTATAAGCTGGAGAATAAGTTCTTCGGCGCCTTTTTGAGAAAACAAGATAAGTCCTTCTTTTATTGCTGCGGTAGTAAGCGCAAGCCTTTCGCGTTTTTCTCCCTGCGGAGGAACACCCTCTACTTCGATTCCTAAACTCCGGCATTGTTGGATAATGGCTTCCTGGTAGGCGACTTTCTCAACGAATATTTTCGGATAGCGGTATTCTTTATTCGTTACGAGAATCTTTATTTGATTTATTTGTTCGGGAAATCCCACGCAAGCATTAAAGGGATAGGGCATAACATAGGCGGTGCACTTATTTCCCTGTCGGTAAATTTTCATTGCTACCATGGCGGTACGATTTGCGCTGCTTTTTTCCGATACCGCCAGATCCACGCCAATATAGGTTTGAACGAAATATTTATCATCTGGAAGGTCCTTATCTGAATCGTAATAATGAATCCATTCGGGATGCACTACTCGTCCCGCATCGGAAACAATACGAAGAAGATATTCTCTTTGCCAGGCGATTTCATTGCCGACTCTTTTCTTTTCCTTTTCAACATCGTCTTGGGTAGCGTATTTCCCGGGCCAAGCAATTACTCCTTGTCCGTCAAATAACGGATATTCTTTGAATAAACCGCTGATCCTTCCTTCTTCTATATCCTGCTTTAAATGCATAAGGAGCGAATCTTCGTGCAGGAGGTTGCCGACGATAACGAGCCGGGTGTCTTTGTCTCCGGCCGGAATCACTTCGCCGGTAAGCCATTGATAGGTTTTCTGCCGGCTTTCCCTTGTTTTGGTTGAGGCGAGATCTTCGAGGTCGTCTCCAATAATAAGGTCAGGACGATACTGATTGTGTCTTAGGCCCCTGATGCTTTGTTCGGTTGAGGCGGCGGTGATCCGCACATTCAGCTTTGAGAAAACAAGCGAGGTCGAACCCCACTCATCGCTTTCTTCCTGGAATGGGCCAAGATCATCCGTGAGCAGCTGATTTGCCTCAAGCTCCCGTCTTAAATTCATCATCTGCTGTTTTGCCTGGCTTCTTGTCTGGCAAAGTATCAGCACGAATTTTTTCTGCTGGTCGCCGAGGATTGCCCAGATAGGGTAGGCGGTTGTAAGAATAGTTGATTTGCTTGATCCCCTGAAGGCGATCAAAAAAAGATTTTTATCCTTTTCCTGCTCTACAAGATAGAAGATTTCGCGTTGGAAAGGAGCCGTCTCGTACTTTACATAATGGGCAAAGTAAAAATGAAAAAATACAAAAAAACTTTGCCTGCAGACGGCGATGCGGACTTCACGGTCTTTTATCATCCGCTCCACCAGATCCATGGACAGATGATTACAGTTGTATTTTTTGAGAAGTTGCTGATAATTTAGCTGTGTCATGTTAGTTGTTTGATTAGTTATTATTTGATTGATTGTTTTCTTCCGTCTTTTCTTCGGGAAGTAATGAGGCAAGACGCAGGGCTTCCCGGACCACTGCTTCTTGTTCCGGCGTTAACTCATCCTGATGCGATTGGAAGTTGGCGGTTATTTCGAATTTCTGGCCATATTTAGGATGATGTGCCTTGAGCCAAAGCTGCAGGGACGGAAAGTTACGGTCGCGGATAAGCGATATCAGCTGGCTTTCGCTTAAATCCGTGATTAATGCCTCGCCTTCGGCAATGGCCGCATCGGCTTCTTTGGCGAATTTCGGGTCTTTCCGCCACCTGTAATAACTGGCCCTGCTGACGCCAATCTTCTTAAAAGCAAATTGCAAGATCGGCATTTCCTTCAGTTGCTCGATTAACGAATTTTTGAGTCTATCTTGTTTCATAGCCTTTCAGCCTTGCGGCCGGTTAACTTTTCCCATCGACGCTTTATGACTTCGCAGTACACGGGGGATTTCTCCATCAGATAACATCTTCTTTTCATTTTTTCCGCCGCAATCAAAGTACTACCACTACCACCGAATGGTTCCACAATCAAATCGTTACGTTTCGTGAGTATTTTAATGTAAGGAATTAACAATTCTAGAGGCTTGGTTCCGAATACAATCCCTTGCCCCGATGATTTTTCGTCGGCAGCTATAAATTCAATAAAATCGGTCGGGCAAATCTTTTTACCTTTCTTATATCCTTCCCAATAAGGTTTTCCGGCAGTGGCGAAAAGAGCGTTTTCGTATTCATTCTGGAGCAACTCATCGATCTCAGGCTCGATATTTAATCCAATATTTCCCCTAGTTCCCACAAGCGCTATGTCTGTTTTATTGAAGAATTTGTATTTAGCAGAAAATCCTTGTACTCTGTTTAAAACATGCCAGGTAATGGTGTTGCGATACTTCCAGTGTTTTTCAAGCTCATTCCAAATCGTGCGTAGGTTCTTGGGATTTTCAAATACAATAATGGAGAAATCTGGTTTTTGGACTTTAGCAATATTCGACATCCATTTTTCGGTAAAGTCTGGTGGGAGAACATCGGTTTCTAGATATCTGCGATCCCGCTTCAAACCGAATCCTTCGGTTGCTTTACCGTGGCGTTTTTTACCTGATAAATATGAGAGCAAAAATGGAGGGTCCGTGAAACATATGTCTGCCTTTTCGTCATTCATCAGTTTCAAGACATCCGATTCTATGGTTGAGTCACCACACCTTAATCGATTGTTGCCGAGCTTGTAAATGTCGCCCTTTTTTATTTCTATTTTCTTAATACTTAGTTTTTCCAGTTCCTGAGCCAGATTGAAAACTTCCGGAGTTTCATCAATTCCAAATATTTCATCAAGATCTTCGGAGTTGAATCCAATATCGCTTAAGAAATTCTCATCAAAATTAGCTAATAAATCCCAATTCCAATTCCCGGTATTCTTATTCAAGCGGATATTTAATTCTTTCTCTTTTTCAATATCTGGAATGTTTACGTAAACCACCGGAATTTCCTTAAACTTTAACTCTTTTGCCGCCCGCAGCCTCATATGCCCGCCGATCACAATGTTCTTTCGATTCGGCGCAATATTCGCGATTACCGGATCTACCATTTGGAATCGCTTGATACTCTCTTTTAACTGTTCCATTGATTCTTGGCTGATTTTCCGGGGATTATATTCCGATGGCCGGAGAGAGTCCACCGGAATATAAACGATATTCAATTTATTGTTTAATTGTTTTTGTTTTGTCATGGTTGTATTTTTTAATTGTTAATTGTATTCGTCGACCTTTAATATATATGGTGAAATTTCACTTTGAAATTAAAAAAATAAAAAAACCCTCATAAAATAAGGGATTTTGTCGGTGTTTTAGCGGTTTATCCTAAGGTGAAAATTCGTTAAGGATTGGTAGAGGTTAGGTTGATTCTAATTCTATAGGCCTTCTCTTTTTTGTAAGAATAAAAAGGATCTTCGTTAATTTTAAAATAATTTTTAAGCCCTTCGGCCAATAGCTGTTTGGTTTTTTTAAACTTATTTATATCTTTCAACGATAAGCTCAAAAGCTTATTGCTACTTCTATAGTCTTCCCAAGAAAGAGACCCTTTATTTATTGCCAAAAGTTGCAGTAGCCACCATTGTTTATCTGGGCAACCCTTTCTGTTATCTACAAACCCCATTTTTATATAGTTCGTTTCGTATTTTTTATTTCCAATCAGAATTACAATATTATTTTCGTCGAGGATTTGGATTGCAATATTTTCCCACTTTGTATCCGTTGGTATATTCAGTGGAATTATTTTTTTCACAGCCGATTGACCTACCATCCTCTTTTCGTTAAATTTTTTAGATATTTTTTCAGCAGCTTTTTCAGAAATTATTTCAATATCCTCATCGGTAAAAATAGCACGGCTATAATTTCTGGGCGAAATAAACGCGTCTCTAATCTCCGGTTGGTAACTTTTTAGAAAACGAGAATATGCTTCTTCTGCCTTTCCCATTACTTCAAGGATACCAGAGGAAGTCACATGCTCATTAATTTGCTTTGCCATTTTTTCAAAAATTTCCAAGTGAGGTTGAAGTATCTTCCTGAATTTTTTTTCAACTTCTTCTTGATATTCTTTTGTCTTAAGATATTCCCGCCCGGTTATAACAAGAGCATCCCGAATTTGCCCCGGGCTTATACGCGCTTTTGATTTTTCTTTACTTTTATTTTTTAACATTGTAAACTAATGGTAGGTTTAACTTATTTTATACTAAATTATGAATAAAGACAAATTACCGGAAATTCTGACAATGAAGCAAGCTTCTGAGATTTTGAACGTCCACCCAAACACTCTTCGGAACTGGGACAATAAGGGTACCCTAAAAGCCATTCGTTTTGGCAGTCGCAGAGATAGACGATACAAAAAATCGAATATTTTAAAATTGATAAAAATTTAAAAATAATCAAAATTTAGCCCGAAACAAACCCGTCATGTTGTATAGTGATTTAAAAAAAATTGCAGAGGAAAGATGAGCAATAATGACAAAAAAATATTAGATAGAGTTTTAGAATTACTCTTGGCGGATGGATTTGAAATTGTCAAAGCAGAGGGCAATCCCGAGTATGAAAAAAAGCTCGGCTCTTATAAAAAAACACCCGATTTTATAGAATATCCTTTTGTTGGGGGAGGGTCACCTGATGATTTTTTTATTGATGTTAAGTCTCCAACTGGTGATTATTTATTCAAAAAATCCGAAACCTTTAATAAAGTTTTAAATCAAGCGTGGGAAGGGAAAAATAATTTGAATATAAATAGTAATGATATTTGCCGAAGTGATATAGATGAACTTATAGAATCATTAAATAAAAAAACAGAAAAATATAATAGAAATAAGTCTTCTTTATTTGGTTTAATATATTATTTTGATTTAAGGGATTCAAGAATTAGCTCAACAATATTTCAAAAAGGTGAGCACCCTGGGATGAATGTATTTTTTGAGTTAGATCAAGCTACTATAAAAGATGATTTCCAAAAAGAATTATACCTTTACCTAGTATTCATTCCCTTATTAGATTCTGCCCTCTTGACGGGGTTAATTGCGGAAGGAATTATAAAAGCAAAAGAATGGAAGCATGGTGTAATAAATATTTTGGATCAAATCCTACTTAAAAAACCAGTAAAAGCATCTATCGGGATTTATCCTCCTCGAATGCCCGCCTCTTTTTTAATGTTAATTATTGATCTACCCAATAATGTTCAACAAAAAGTAATATTTTATAACCATCTTTTTATAACTGGAAAAGGAGTTTATGAAAATAACAAAATTATAAGACATATTAAATCATTGGCGATTAATTAGTAAAATTTTAGATAAATTCAGAGAAATAAACATAACCTAAATTTTAGCCCGAAGTTAAAAATTTATGGTTGAAATTTATTTTGATGGCGCTTGCGAACCAATTAATCCAGGTGGTACCGCTAGCTTCGGATACCTTGTGAAAAAAGATGGCAAAATTATAAGCCAAGGATCTGGGATTATTGGAAGCGGAGAAGGAATGACTAATAATGTCGGCGAATATCAGGGCCTCATAGAAGGAATTAAGGCTCTGCGGGATTTAAATATTAAAGAAAGAATAGCAATTCACGGGGACAGCAGTATCGTGTGCAAGGTTGTCTCGAAAGAATGGGGATGGAATAAAAAGAAGACGAAATGGCTTCCGCATAAAGATTATCCCCGTTTAAAGCAACTACTCGAAGAGGTGTTAAAACTTTTAGAGGGCATTGATTACAAAATTGAGTGGATTTCAGGGGAGGAGAATCATGAAGCCGATAATTTGTCCAGAGAACCGCTTATTAAGGCGGGGATTATAAAACCCGAAGCAGAACAACAGAAAGAAAAATGCCCAAAATGCAATGGTTATTTGATAGAAAGGAGTGGTAAATTTGGTCAATTCTACGGGTGCTCGAATTATCCTAAGTGCCAATATACAAAAAATATTCAAAATGCCAAATGATGAAAAATTTAGATATCTGAAACTCAAGTCTTATTATAGTAATCTCTAAGATCATTTAACTGTAGATTTTTAAGTACAACAATCTATAGCAAGTTTATGAAAGAGGAAATTAAATGCCCTAAATGTGGTTCGACTCACATAAAAAAAGTTGAAGGGGTAGATGATTTTTTATTCCATAAAGACGAAGGAGGATCCGCAAAAAAACAAGTAAAAAAGACTAAACAGAAATATATTTGTTTGGAAGATAATTATAACTATGAATGGGAAAAAAATTTATAAAATTAGTAAATAATGAAAAAAATAAATAAAGAAGAAGGTAAAATAGTTTGTGAATTAATATTAAACGATTTGAAGTATCTCTCAGTTAGGTTTTTATTTTTCAATTGGTTTTTTACTGTCGGCGCAGAAACTGCTAATCAATTACTTGATAACACAATCAAATTATATTTAGAAACTATTAATTATACCAATCTTATTAAAGAAATTAGAGGATGGAAAGGTAATGAAAGCCATAATGTTCCTAGGATCATAGAATTATGTATAAATAAACTGAATTTAGATTTTAATTTTAATCAACATAGAAGTATCTTAGAAAATATTTATAAAACCTATCAAGTCAGATACTTAGAAAATTTGGAAAAAACTGGGGAAATACGCGGCCTCCTAAAAGATATTCATACTATTGATTATACGTATAAGTATTTTAGAGAAAAAATAAAAATTAGTGACGAAGCGAAAAACGAAACAATTATAAATAAAATATTTTTAAGAGGACGAGATTTACTATGGGGAGAAGATAAAATTAGTCTTTTTAGAATATTTATGAGAGATAATCAAGCTTTTAAAATTTAAAACATGAAATGTGTCCATTGTCTGCAAAATTTAAAAGAAAAAACAAGGGATCATGTTTTCCCTAATTCTTGGTATACCGATGATACGCCGTCATGGGTAGAAAAATGGACCGTACCAAGTTGTAGGGTTTGTAACGAAAAGTTTGGAAAGCTAGAGCAAGAGTTATTTATTAAATTAGCTCCGTGTATAGATCCAGATAAGGCCGAGGCTTCGGGGATTACTGATAAATTAATAAAAACTTTTCAGGAAAGACCCCATTTTTTAAGAGAGTTATCAAAAGATTTAAAACCATATTCTAAAGATATGAAAATATTTCCTGGGCTTGGCCCCTACAAGGGTTTTCCAATAGAATCTCAAAAATGTATATATGGTTCTTGGGATTTACTAATCTCTGTTTTAGAGAAAATATTTAGGGGGGTTGAATATAAGTTGACAAGGCAATATATTGAAGATCCTTATAATCTTAAAATTTATCACGTGTACGAAGAACCAGAGTTAGTTAAAAATTTATTTCAAAAAAATAAAAAAATTAATTTCTTAGGCCCGGGGTTTAAATTAGAAAGGACATCGCCCGATGGAATGACGAGACCCGCTTTATATAAAACGACAATATGGGGAACATTAGTCTCATATGCCTCGATTAACGAAAAACAAGACACTTAGAAATCCCTTAGAAATTGTTTCATTTGTCTAATTTTTGTTAAAATTAAGATAGGCTAATTTTCGGTTTTTATGAGCAGGAATAAAAAAATTGCAATTATAGGTGGAATAATAATCGTGGCGGCATCCGGTGTCGCTCTTTTTATTTATCAGCGTCAATTTGCGGCGTCGCAAAAAACAACTGAAGAAGAAAGGATTGTCATTAATCTGACCACCACTGAAGCAGGGCTTATTCCGAAACTCAAAGAGCAGGGCTATATAAGGAGCGAATGGGCGTTTAACCATGTACTAGAAAGTAAAGGATGGCAAGGTAAAATAGAACCCGGTGGATATATGGTTTCAAAAGGAATGAACGCTTGGGAGCTGGCAGATACTCTGGTAAATCATCCGTATCAGAAATGGGTAGTGATACCCGAAGGATTAAGGGCGACGGAAATCGCCGAAAAACTGCAAAAGGAATTAAGCTTGAGCAATTTGGCAAAAGGAGAATTTCTCGTTGAGGCCCACGAAGGTTATTTGTTTCCCGACACTTATCTTCTAAATTTGGATTATACGGGCATAGACATTGCCAAAAGAATGAAAAGCCAGTTTGACGAGAAAACAGCGGATCTGTTCAAGCAAGCCGACGAAGCTAACATTAGAAACGATACTTTGATAGTTTTGGCTTCGTTAGTACAGAGAGAAGCTGCCAATGAAAATGAGATGCCTTTAATTGCCGGCGTAATTTGGAACAGGTGGTTAAAAGACATGCCGTTCCAAATCGATGCAACTATTCAATATGCTTTGGGAGAGCCGGGAAATTGGTGGCCGATTATAACGCCGGAGGATTATAAACTTGATTCACCTTATAACACCTATATCCACAAGGGGCGCCCGCCAACGCCGATCTGCAGCCCAGGTCTGGCGGCAATTGACGCTGTAATAAATTCTCAAGACAGCGAGTACCTCTATTATTTGCACGATAGCCAGGGGCAAATTCATCTTGCCAAGACTTACGAAGAGCACTTGCAAAATATTGAAGAATACTTGAAATGAGAACGTTCATTTTGTGCTAAAATAAAGATGCGTTAAAACAAAGTCGAAGATTTTAACTAAAAACAAAAACATGGACATTGCATCTCAAGCGAATTCAAAGGTTCAAAAAATGAATTGGGTCGACCTGCTTTTGCTGAAACTCAGTTGTATCGCTTTCGGAATATTGTTTGTCATATTGATTCCCGGGTTAAAGGATATCAGTCTTTATTGGGTGATAGCCGCCGTAGTGATTTTAGCGATAAAACCCGCTTACAGCGTCTATTTCAAGAAATAGGGATTTCGGATGTGTTTATCAAAAACCGCTCTCTGGGCGGTTTTTGTTTTCAGGAATAATCAGGGTATTGACAGGGGCATAGTTATGGGTGTATATTCATAATAGAGGAGCAATAATAAAAGGTCGTCTCCTCAATAATAAAATTTAACTATTATAAAACTATGCCAAGACGAGATGGAACCGGTCCTGCGGGACAAGGTCCTAAAACTGGCTGGGGATTTGGCCCTTGCGGCGGCGGCATGAGACGGGGTTTTGGTTGCTGGAGTGGAGGTTTCAAATCCAGGAGATTTGCTTCTCCGAAAGACGAACTTGCCGCTTTAGAATACGAAGAAAAGATGTTTGAAGATGGATTATCCGCAATTCGTAAAGAAAAAGCTACTCTAAAGGGTCAACAAAAATAAAGAAGGTCCGCGAGCCCGGCTCTCTCTTTCGAGGGGGAGCCGGAAGACCTTCTTCGATTCTAAATTATCATTAAATTATAGATATTTCAATTATGGTCAGACCGAGATTATGCAGAAGAATAAGCTTTAATCCCAATATAACTTATTTCAAACCTCAGGGGGTGCCGATGAGGGAACTTGAAATCATTGAATTGACCACCGAAGAGGTGGAAGCTTTAAGGTTAAGGAACATGAAAGATTTGGAGCAGGAAGAAGCAGCCGAAAAAATGAATACTTCTCAAAGCACATACCAAAGAATTTTATCCTCGGCTTACAAAAAAATAACTGAAGCCCTGATAGAAGGTAAAGCTATAAAGATAATAAAATAGATAAAATAAATACGGGGATTGACACCCGTTTTTATTCCGCCTATGATATCAATATATATTGATATTTACTGGAAATGTATGAAATCAAAATGCTGTAAAAATAAAAAAGCTAAGGGCGGGTTAAAAAAGACGGTCGATTTTTTGAAGGCGATCTCCGCAGAAAATCGTCTTCTTATTTTGTGTTTGTTGAAAAAAGGAGAAATGTGCGTTTGTGAAATCTGGCAGCATCTTGATCTGCCGCAGAATCTTGTCTCTCACCACTTGAAAGTTCTAAAAGATTTCGGACTGATCAGATCACGTCGGGAAAGTACAAAGATTATTTATTCCCTGAATCAAAAAAATAGTAAAAAATTTATTTCCTCATTATCCCACTTTATCAAATAACCATAAAAATATGACCATTAAAATTTTGGGCTCTGGCTGCCCCAATTGCCAGAAATTAGAAGCCAACGCCAAACAGGCGTTAGAAGAGCTTGGTCTGGAAGACGCTCAAATAGAGCATGTTTATGAAATAGATAAGATTATAGAATACGGCGTAATGTCGACTCCTGCCATTGTTATTGATAAAGAAGTCAAAGCCGCTGGCAGAATTCCCGAGGTGGAAGAAATAAAAAGCTGGCTTAAATGAGTTTATGAAAAAAGAAATTAATATCTTTATTTTTTTAGTCGGGTTGTTTTTGCTGTTCTACTTTATGCCGATGAATTCGGCTTTGTTTACTGGCGCTATTTTGTCTGGATTTAAACTTTTAAACGAATACGCCCGCCAGCATGTTTTGACTTGTCTATTGCCAGCATTTTTTATTGCTGGCGCAATTTCAGTTTTCGTTAAAAAGGACTTTATACTGCGTTATTTGAGCGGCCAAACTAAAAAATATATTTCTTATCCTTTGGCTTCCATCTCCGGGACGATTTTAGCTGTCTGCTCCTGCACGATTTTGCCATTGTTCGCAAGCATCAGGAAAAGGGGAGCTGGCCTTGGGCCCGCTATTACCTTCCTATTTTCCGGCCCGGCCATAAATATCGCGGCTATATTCTTAACTATGTCTGTCTTGGGGGTAAAGATTGGCTTGGCAAGAGCCATTTCCGCCATTTCGCTTTCAATTTTAGTGGGTCTTTCCATGCAAGCCATATTCAGGGAAAAAACCGAAAAAGGCAATCTTTTTGTCGAAAATACCAATCAGCCTTCGTATAACAAAATGACCGTTTTGATTTTCATATTAACAATGGTTGGCGTATTGGTAGTTAACGGATTACAGATTAATCCCATGCTTAAATACGTGTTAATGGCAGTTTTGACTGTCGCGGCCGCCGCTATCGCCTTGGCTAAATTTCAAAAGCGGACAAATAAAGAATGGCTTAAAGAAACCTGGTCTTTTACTAAAATGCTCTTGCCGATCCTCTTTATTGGCGTGTTTGTGGCAGGTTTCGTTATGCCGTTTTTGCCCCAAGAATTAATCCAAAAAATCGTTGGATCAAATTCGGTTTTAGGCAATTTGATTTCCGCTATTTTCGGCGCTTTTATGTATTTTTCCACTTTAACCGAAATCCCCATACTTCAGGCGCTGATTGCCAAAGGGATGAGCCAGGGGCCTGCTTTGGCTTTGCTTTTAGCCGGACCCTCTTTAAGTTTGCCCGCTATGCTGGTGATAAGAAAAGTTTTGGGGACGAAAAAGACGGCGGTTTATGTTTTACTGGTTATATTTTATTCAACGGTCGCAGGATTAATATTCGGTAAATTATTTTAAAAAATTATGTGTGGAAAAAATTATGTCATCAGCGCAATAATCGGAGTCGTCGTTATTTTGGCCTTAGCCGCGATTGGAATGTCAAAAAATCCGCAAACCGAATCCAATGCGAATACGCCAAAGGGCAATAATATAGAAGTTGCGGCAGTCAAAGCAGACAAAATTGAAGTAGTCCATTTCCATGCCACCCAGCAATGCTGGTCGTGCATCACGGTCGGCGAGTATGCCCTAAAAACCATTCAGGAAAAGTTTCCTGAAGAATATAAAAACGGCACTATTGTTTACAAGGATATAAACGGCGAATTGGCTGAAAACAGGGATATGGTTATGAAATATAAAGCCAGCGGATCATCGCTTTTTGTGAATGCGATTACTGAAGGAAAAGACAATATAGGGGAAGATACAACTGTCTGGCGCTTGGTTTCCAATGAAAGCCAGTATATCAGTTATTTCCAAGATAAATTAAACAAACTTTTAGGCAAATAATTAATGGATTTCATCAATCATTTAATTGATTCATATAATATCCCGTTGCTTACCGCTTTTCTTTTGGGCGTTTTAACTTCTATCAGTCCTTGTCCTTTGGCCACGAACATCACGGCCATCGCTTATATTTCCAGAGAGATTAAAACGGTTAAAAATACTCTATTTAACGGATTATTTTATACTTTGGGCCGCGGTATCAGCTATACGTTGTTGGCAACCCTGATTTATTTTGGCCTATCTTCGTTTCAGATTTCCAGTATCTTTCAGGGTTGGGGGGATAAGGTTTTGGGACCAGTCCTGATAATCATCGGCTTAGTAATGCTAGGGATAATTAAAATCAACTTCAACAAAGGCGGAGAGAAAATTGAAAAAGTAAAAATTTGGCTGTCGCAAAAAGGATATGTCGGCTCTTTGCTTTTGGGCGCATTGTTCGCTTTGGCTTTTTGCCCCTATAGCGGAGTTTTGTTTTTCGGCGCTTTAATTCCCTTGACCTTGAAATCCGCGGAGAGTTTATTATTGCCGCCTATTTTTGCCCTAGGAACGGGATTGCCGGTGATAATCTTTTCTTTCTTAATCGCTTTTTCAATGCAAAAAGTCAGCAAAGCGTTCCAAATTGTCCAAAAAATTGAGAAAGTAATGCGTTATTCTGTAGCGACAATTTTTGTCATGGTGGGAATTTATTATTTGCAATTTTTGGTGAAATATTTAACCAACCTATAAAATGAACAACGCTTTAATTTTTATATCATTTTCCGTTTTTACCAGTTTGGTTTCTTTTCTTTTGGATAAACAAAAGACAATTTTGGGATTTAAAAAAGGTTATAAAATGTTTAAAAATATTGTTATTCCTTTTTTGAATATTTTAATTTTGGTCAGTTTATTGTTGTTCATCGTTCCGCCGCAGCTGATCGTTAAATATTTGGGCGCTGGTTCGGGCGCGATTGGTTTTGCTATCGCCGCCGTTGTTGGTTCAATCACGCTAATCCCAGGATTTATTTCTTATCCCATTGCTTCCGGTTTATTAAAACAGGGCGCGTCTTATTCAACGGTCGCGGTTTTTATGACAACTTTAATGATGGTCGGCGTGGTTACTTTGCCTTTGGAAATTAAATACTTTGGTAAAAAAGTGGCTATTTTAAGAAATCTGTTGAATTTACTTGCCGCAATTGTTATTGGTATTTTAATCGGAATTATTTTATGATCAAAAAACATTTTGAAAAAATTAAACCGTATATTTGGCTAGCCAGCTTTGTCATTTTTTCTGTTGGCTCATTTTGGTTTGGTTTTGACCCGGGCAGAACAATTTATCAAAGTTTTACCAAATCGTTTATTGAAATGATTACTTTTATTCCCTTCCTGTTTATTATCGTTGGTCTCTTTGATGTCTGGTTTCCTAAAGAAAAAATAGAAAAGCATATCGGCAAAGATTCCGGAATTAAAGGAATTTTAATGGTTGTTATTTTGGCAATGCTTCAGGCCGGGCCATTATACGGCGCTTTTCCGGTCGCTTATATTCTTTATAAAAAGGGTGCCAGCATTAAAAATATTTTCATATATCTAGGAGCGTTTTCCACGCTCAAGATTCCCATGCTTGGCATTGAAATCGGCTATTTGGGTTTAAAATTCACTCTAGCGAGAACTTTGGTTGCCCTGCCCTTATTTATAGCAGTCGGTTATTTTATGGAATGGTATTTGAAAAATAGAAATTTTAAAGTTAATGAAGTTTAAATTTTTGAGGTCGACAAAAGTTTGTTGTTCAAAATCGCAGAATAAAAAATTATTAATTAACTAACTTAATAAATAAAAATATGACTTACATTATTTATCTCATCACCGGTCTCTTGGCCGGAGTCGTCGGCGGACTTTTGGGCACTGGCGGTTGCGCTTTAATGATGCCGGTGATTCGTTTTGGTTTTCATTTTGATCCAGCTATTGCTGTTGGTACAACCTTAACAGCGGTTGTTTTTACGGCCGCTTCTGGTGCTTATCAACATATCAAAATGAAAAATGTGGACAAAAATACTGCATGGATAGTAGGTGCGAGTGGAGTTTTAGGAGTAATTATTGGCTCTATTGTTTTTGGCTATATCAAAAACTATGGGGCGCTTCTTGATCTTATTTTGGGTTTTGTTTTCCTGGTGGTATCGTTCCGTATGCTATACGAAGGTCTTTTAGGGCGCGGTCCGAAAAATCCAGCTGAAGATAAAATGCCGGGAACAAAAAATACTAAAGGATTCCTGGGATCTGCTATTGGTTTTTTAACCGGTATTATTGGTTTGGGCGGAGGATATGCTCTCGTTCCTTCTTTTATTTATTTTTTTGAGGCTCCGGTTAAATTGGCGATTGGCACTTCCATGGCGTCCTTTGTTTGGATTGCGCTTGTGGGAGCAATGTTTAAAATATATCAGGGTGTGGTCAATATTCCCGTAGCAATTACCTTAGGAGTTGGCGCTTTGATTGGCGCGATTTACGGCGCGAAGTTAGTCGCCAAATTCAAGCCCAACGCGCTTAAAGCTCTTTTTGGCCTGCTCTTTCTCTATGTCTCGCTTAAGTATATTCTGATTTATTTTGGGATAGCTATCTAAATTATA
>Ga0315282_10000088_pt1 | contig 180891 bp, 168 predicted proteins | sample YL17G07_20_MG_FD_203693 | JGI IMG/M metagenome (GOLD analysis project Ga0315282, IMG submission 203693) | Sediment microbial communities from Yellowstone Lake, YNP, Wyoming, USA - YL17G07_20 | ecosystem: Environmental > Aquatic > Freshwater > Lake > Sediment | place: USA: Wyoming | collected... | reverse complement strand
TCAAGACTTCCAGTCAGGAGGCTCCTGATCTGGGCGGCCTACCCAGCTTTCTTCGCAGCCATTTTTGCCATCAGTCAAGCGCAGTATTCACTCGCCTTGTCAGCTCAGACGCTTCTCCGAGCTATCGACGCCGCATTACTCATGCTGTTGCTTGTCAACACAACGCCGTTCACAAGAGTAATTGCTACAGTTGGGAAGATCTCTAGGACGCTTTCCAATCTGGCCTTCCTCTCGTACAGGTTCTTCTTCCTCTTCATAGAGGAGTCTGAACGAAGGCTGACAACAATCAGAGTGAGAGGAGGCCTGCACGGATCGATTTGGAGCAAGGTCAGGAACGTCGCGAATCTCATGGGCCTGCTCTTTGTATCGTTCATGGAAAGCGGCGAGAACGTCTACGACGCCATCAAGACCAGAGGATATCGAGGCAGGTTCTCCGCCGAAGCTGCCACTGCAGGGGGCATAACAAGAAATGACTATGCCCCGGTCCTATTGGCAGCTCTCGCAGTCGCCATCTTCCTACTTGGGAGTGTGTGTGGTCTTCCTTGAATGAGATTGTTAGAATAAACTGCATCAAGCACCGGTACCCCGACGCCACAGAAGTCTCCGTATGCGGCCTTGCGTTCGAAATCCACGAGGGCGAGAACGTTGTAATCCTTGGATCGAACGGCTCTGGCAAGACTACGCTACTCCAACATATCGTGGGCATCCTAAAACCCGAGGAAGGCGAAGTCCAAGTGTTCGGAAGCCCGCCGACGAGTCCGGAATCCTTACATGGAAAGGTGGCGATGGTCTTTCAAAATGTTGAGCACCAGCTCGTGGGGCCCACGGTCTGGGACGACATTGCCTTCTCACCAGTCAACTTCGGGCATAGCAGAGAAGAGGTGAAGGTACTAGTGGATACCGTCATCGAGGAAATGCAGATAGGGCACCTCGCACGAAAAGTGCCACATTACCTCAGCGGCGGAGAGAAGAAGAAGGTCGCCATAGCCGGCGCGATCGTGACGCATCCGAGACTCCTCATACTAGACGAGGCTCTCGCTGGCCTCGACGCAAAGTCACGCAAGGAAACCCTAGATCTGCTCGTAAAGGTCAACAGAGAGCGCAACATCGCTATAGCGTTAACCACACACGACGTGAGCATCATCCCGGGCTTAGCTGATGTCGTCTATGTGCTCTCTGAAGGACAACTGATTTTCAAGGGACAGCCCTTGGAACTCTTCGCGCACCCCGATATTCTAAGGAAAGCTAACATAGAATCACCGCCACTCATCGAACTGCTCAATGCCCTGAAAGAAAGGGGACTTCCGGTGAGACCTACAAGCGATCCGAAAGACGCGCTATCGCAACTGACACCGCTATTGAGGGTTTCGAGATGAGATCATACATGTGCGCGGACCGCACAATATCTACGCACACGATAACAACATCATCCAGCTTGTGTGCAGTCTTAAAGGTCGTCTCAGAACTCAATGATGTCTCCAGTACTAGCAGTTTTACACTGTTCTCCGAAGGAGGAAAGGAGTCTATTCGTTGCTTTGGAACCTGTGCAGTGACATGGATAGAACAGCTTCGGTTGAATTTTGATGAGTTGATCTAGGGTTGCCTGAATTCTCTTGTCATCAGCATTTTTCAAATGGCAGCCGCCGATGATTGCATGAATATTGTTTGTTCCAGTCATCTTCTGCGCGTGCCTTACGGTGTTTACGATTCCAGAGTGAGCGCATCCTGATATGATGACGAGGCCTTTCTCTCTCACGTTTATCAGAAGAGCTTGATCGTCAATCATTTCGTCCTGAGCGAAACGCTGGTCCTTAACCGTCCAGAATCCCTCAACCTTCTCGAAGTCGGTTTCTCTGGAAACCTCGCCGCTTGTGATAACACCGGTTGCTATCGCGACGGAGTTGCGAGCAAGCAACAGCACTCCGCCGGCGTCTCTGACCGATCTTTGATCAAAGTCTGGCCCTATGAATCTGAGATCAGGTTTGAGGGAGAATTTTGGAGCAAAGGCCAAGGGATGAACGACCACGGGAGTTGACCGATGAACATTCCTCAGGATCTCGACTAACCCGCCTGCATGGTCATAGTGCCCGTGGCTAACGACTATGGTGTCCAAATGGCTGACGTCAGCTTTCAACACGTCAGCGTTGCGTAACGCTATATCAGGAGGCGGTCCTGCATCCATGAGAATTCTCGAGTTGGAACCAGCTGAGGCAGTTTCGACGAGGAACGACAGGCCATGTTTCGCTGTGAGACCAAGCTTGTTCACGGAATCTTCAACAAGAACCGTAATCTTCACGCGATCGACAGAAGGCATACTCTGGTTCAGCATTCGCCGAACTTCTACAGGTCTTTCCGCCGGGAAGTCACATCACCGTAGCCGAGTCCTCGGATCCTACTCGATAGACGAGTTGATTGCACGCGAAGAGATCGACTCCATGTTACGCGACCCAGCTCTTAGTGGTGGTGTCTCATTCCAAGGGCACCAGCGTTTCATGCATGTCCAACAGAATCCGTGGCAGTGTTCCACTTGATCGTGTGTTAGTTTCGCAAGAACTACCTGATCCGCCCTAGCCAAGGCCTCCCATTCATCAATATTTTTCTTCATGGAGACCGAGATATATTGAATACCTATGCAAAATAACTCTTCCCGTTCGATGCATAGACGAGAAGCTGCGGATGACGATCCGTCCTCAGAAGAAGAGAGGCAACGCCGATACCGAGATCCAGATTACACATGGTATCATAGCAGCCTTCGCTCAATGACGGCTCAGCCTGTCAAGCGTGAGAAATTTCTTGGCCACGATTACAGGATTTCGATACGTTGAATTTTCTTCTAGGTTTTCTAACCTCAATAATTCCCCTCTCAGCCAGCCTAATAACGACACGATGGGTTTTCAGTTTGCTAAGACAAGTACGTACGCCTCACCGCTTAGATTGTTCTGACACATGCGTATTCGTCTAGATATTGCCAGCAGTGGGGGGGGGCGCTTGGAATCATGCATTAGAGCTGTGACTCTTCACGGTCGGAAAAACTGCCCCAAACACGCCAACTCGCGGAAACTAATCGATCAGACCAAGGCAATCTACTTCCCGCTGCCCTGCCGCTCGTTGTGGCTTCTACCGCTTCTATCAGGCCGCGTTTCTTATAGAAAAGAAGGTAGCTAATGATGAGAAAATCTGCAATGATGGCAACGTGCATAATAGTACAGTAAACGCAAATGGCCTTAACCAGAAACAGCTCGACGAAGACGAGGTATGGTACAATTGCGATGCCTAGGAATCTCCATCCAAACAGGGCTTTCAGTGAGGTTCTAAACAAGGGATCACTCCCAAAAGCAATGAAGTAGACAAGTAAGAGATTGATGACAAAGTACGCGACAGCGAATAGCTCAAGAGGGATACCAAAGACCATACTGTACCTGCTGTCCAGTACGGCATTGCAGTTCACCACTATCCCTGGACCTTGCTCCAAAGGACAGAAAGGCAAAGACTGTTTCAACGTATAGTAAACGACTATCACCATGGAAGAGGCCCATAGTCCAAATGCAGACATGGCCACAAGCAAGAGAAGCTTAGGCCAACTGATCCTAATCTTCATTATTGTCTTGCCCTTCTGTCCGTATTCTCACGGCATATTGGTTAGTGAATACTTATGCAAAATAACTCTTTCCGTTCGACGCTGGACAGCAAGCAGGCTACGATGCGGCTTCAGAAGGCGAGAGACAATAGTCGGTATGCGAGGCCGCCGAGAAATATTGCCAAGAGCGAGTCAAGCACGGCGACGGCAATCGCTCTCTTAGCGCCAAATTCACGAACAAGCGCAGCGATCGTCGCGATACATGGAATATAGATCATTGTGACGAGCGTGAAGACGATCATTTGGACTGGTGTCAGTATCCTGCTGAAATTGAATGTGCCAGCTAGATCCGCGAGTAGCACCAAGGTGAGTTCTTTCCGCAGGACACCGAAGATTAGGGGTATTCCCGCGATTGAAGGAAGACCAAGCCAAGAAGTGGTCAGCGGACTCATGAGATCGGCCATGACGGGTATCAGACCTGTTGCCGATAGGAGCTGCAGGAAGACGCTACCGCCGATGATGAAGGGGAACGCTACGTAGACGAAGTCTTTTGTTCGTACCCATGTCTTGTTGAGAACCGACTTAAGCAATGGTGCCCTGTATGGGGGCATCTCCATTATCAGGCCCATCGGCTCCCCAGGCAAGATCCGGAAGGCCACTCGCCCAAGCAGGAAGACTAGGCAGAGGTCAAACAGGTAGAGCACTAGTGCTGCAGGCAACCCAAGATATCGTCCTACTAAGCCTAGGATTATGACTGTCCTAGCTGCGCAGGGGACGAGTGTGACGACAAAACCCGCGAGAAAGCGTTCGCGGTCGGTCTCCATTATCCGACATCCCACACAAGCCGGCACATTGCAGCCGAAGCCTAGAAGAAGCGGGATGAAGGCCTTACCATGCAATCCGATCTTGTGCATCAGATTGTCCATCAGGAATGCGGCTCTAGGCAGGTAGCCGCTATCCTCAAGGATTCCAAGTAGAATGTAAAAGGGCACGATGTACGGGAGCACTATCGTGACGACGGCAGCGACCCCCCACAAGAATCCTTCGGAGATGAGCCGCACGAAGATCGGCGGGAGCAGTCGTGACAGAGACTCCTCCGTAGTCGGCACTAGGATCACGTCAAACAGTTCCTCGAGGACACTGACCGTGGCACCTCCCGCGCCGAATACCACCCCAAAGACGCCGGCGATGACTCCTACGAGGATTGGGTAACCCAGAATCTTATGTGCAGTTATTGCGCTTAGTTTTTGGTCCATGTGGACTCTCGGCGGTGACACTACTCTCAGGGTCTTTGCTACGACTCGACCCGCAAGCGTGTACCTCTCAGAGGCTATGACGACTGATGACGGTTCACCGTGAACCTCCTCAAGCTGTTCGGCCATCTGAGCCGCTTTGGAAAGGACCCGGAAGCCTCCCTCAACCTCGACGTTCTTACGGACATCTTCATCCCGCTCGAGAAGCTTGGTTGCGATCCATCTCGGTGGATAGCGCGAGGAGAGTCGCGGCAGATCAGCCCTAACAACCTCCTCCAGTTCTTGGATTCTCCGTTCAATCTCTCTGCCAAACTTGATGTCTACTGATCTGGATCTTTTCTCTGCGATTTCGATTACTTTGGAGAGAAGCTCCTGGATTCCGAAACCCGTTGTTGCGACGGTAGGCACCACGGGCACATGAAATATCTCAGAGAGCCTTTGGGCATCAACTCTGATACCCTTCTTCGCGGCGAGGTCGATCTGATTCAACGCTACGACTAGCGGAGCGTTCAGTTCCAAGAGTTGGACTGTCAGGTAGAGGTTTCGTTCCAAGGCCGAGGCGTCTACTATGTCTATGACCACGTCGGGGCGGTCCATCGCAACATAGTCACGTGAGACAACTTCCTCCATCGAGTACGCTGACAGAGAGTAGGTCCCAGGTAGGTCGACGACCCTTATCGTGTAGCCCTTGAAGTGGAGCGTCCCCTCTGCTCGTTCGACGGTCTTTCCGGGCCAGTTGCCAACGATCTGGTTGAGTCCTGTGAGTTGGTTGAATATGACGGATTTGCCTACGTTAGCGTTTCCTGCAAGACATACTGTCAGTCGTCGTCTGGTTTCCATTCCTCAGATCTCATGTTATGCGGATGACTGCTGGTCGTTCGCTTAACGAGTACTCGGCTAGCGATTCCTCGACCGAGTGCGAGGGAGACACCGCGAACAGAGATTTCGATTGGGCCGTGCATGGGAGCGCTTCTGACTACTGTGACCTCGGTTCCGCGAGTCAATCCCATCTCAGCGAGCCTACGGACCATTCTATGGCCACCGAGAGCGAGGACCATTGCGGACTTCTCGCCCTCTCGAAGATCGGTGAGCGCGACGGTCTCCTCCACGCGACCTTGGAGGGTCTCTATGTTCTTGTAGAAGCTGGGGAGAGAGTCGTCGTCTATGCCGTGGTGACGCCAGTGTTCATGCCAGTCAGTCACGCCTCTCTCGAGAAGACGTCTCAGACGCCCTGTCAGCGATCTTCCGTGAACATGCGTCTCATGCAGGTACTCCTCTCGATGCTTCTTGATGAGGGCCTCCCCTATCTCCGTCAGTCCGATGCCGCCTTCGGTCTGGTATGCCAGTCCCCTATCGATAGCTGCTTGGGCCAGCCTTTGCACCTCCTCCGGTAAGCGACTCATCCTGGTAGGTATCTGATCCAAGTGGACCGCCCCTCCATTTAGCGTGAAGACCTTCACGATTTCCAGCAGCTCCACAATATCAGATTCCTGCTGCATCTCCCTTCACCTGACCTCTTCTCCTAAACTTCCCCCACTATTCTATCAGAGTGAGTATGACCATTAGTCTGCTTCCCCACTAGGCTTGGCATAGGTTTATCAGATCTAGGACGAGACGACACTGAACTTGGTTTGTTTGACTCCTCTCCTCGCCCGAAGTTTCTCAACCAGCTCTCTGATCCTTGCGGCATCCCCTCGCACCAGTATCGCCTCTAGGCAATCCTGCTCACTTAGGTGGACGTGAGTCGATGAGCATATCAGAGCAGCGTATCTATGCTGCGTGTCCGTCAAGTAGTCCTGCAGCCCTCTGGACTCGTGGTCGTAGGCGAGCACGATCACACCTATTCTCGGGCCTCTCTCGCCACTGAGCCACTTGTGCTCAGTGACGAAGGCTTTGACGGAGTCCTGGATTGCCTTGGAACGATTCGGATAGCCCACCTTCTCCACCACATCGTCAAGCTCACTCAACAAGCGGGGTGGAAAAGTGACCCCTACGCGTGTAACCCTCGACAACGAACGTCACCTCCAAATGCTTTCGTTCCGGGTCATAAAAGGCTTAATTAGCGTATTACGTTCCTTGAGATTCGTGTTACCACATGCCGTACTTCACAACTCGTGACCTGGCGGCGATGGCTGTCTCGGGGGCGTTCTGGGCAGTCGTGAACATTTTGATATCGCCAATATTTTGGCAGCTGACGCACATGCCCTTCCTTTGTGATCTTCTGGCGTTCCTATCATTGACGCTTGTGGTGTGGTGGACAAGGAAGTTCGGTGCGGCTTCGATGACGGGGATCGTAGTCACAGCCTTGACGCTCGTGTTGCGCCCAGGTGCATTCCAGATATTTGGCTTCATGGCCGCAAGCGCGGTTTTTGATGTCTTAGTAAAGGTCACAGGATACGGTAACTGTCTCGAAAAGCCTCTAAGAGGTGCCGTGTGTTTGATCTTGTTCTCTCTTCTGTCAGCCGGTGTCGCTGGGGCCGTTATCGGAATCTTCTTCATGGGATTCAGTACATTGCTGGCGATTTTCGCGTTCGCCGGTCTCCACGCCATCGGGGGGCTAATTGGAGGAACATTAGGAGTTGTCCTTGTGAGGGCTCTCATTGCAAGGAGGATCACGCCCACTATCTGGAAGGGTGCATGAACGTCTGAGGAGAACGTATCCAGTGAACATAAGAATGCACCTGGCGAACCATGGTGCCCCATCCTCGTCACGTTGATTAGACCATGTTATCATGAAGAGGAAGGGTTTGAATTGAGTGGAAGTCTTGTTGAATATCTAGAGAAGGCTCAGCTTACACGTTTTCATTATGCATTGCTGTTGCTGGGCAGTCTAATCTACGGATTTACGGCCATGAACGTCTTGCTCATCGCTGCCGTTCTCACGCCGATAATCAACGAGTTCGGGTTGAAACAGCAACCCCTTGTGTCAGGTCTCCTCTTGAGCGCAGGATATCTCGGCATGTTTGTAGGCGCGCTATCGTGCGGTATCCTGACAGACCGTATTGGGAGGAAGAAGACGCTGCTCTTCACCATATCTATGATGAGCGTTTTCACTGCGCTCAACTCCCTCGCCCCCGACCCGGCGACTATGGCTTTTCTGCGTTTTCTGGCTGGAATAGGATTAGGCGGTGCGCTCCCACAACCAGGTGTGTACATTTCAGAGTACATTCCCGCAAAATATAGAGGGCGCTTCCTAGGTTTGGTTGAAACCAGTTGGGTGTACGGGGCGCTACTCTCGCTAGTTTTCCCGCTCTTTCTTTTTCCGAGCGTTGGGTGGCGTCCCACGTTCCTAGTGGCGTTGGTGCCGCTATTTCTGATCCCTGTCGTTGCCTTCTTTGAGCCGGAGTCTCTGCGTTATTTGCAGCTCAAGGGGAGATCAAGTGAAGCGGTAAGCTTACTCAAGAGACATGGACTGGTCTCCATGGATTTTGATGAGTCGAAGCTTCGTGATGTAGCTACTGAGAAATTCGATTTCAAAGCGGCGTTGAAAGAGATCTGGTCTCCAACTTTTCGGAAGAGAACAGCTATGCTGTGGGTTTCTTGGGCGGTCTTGGTCTATACGTATCACGGGATTTTCATATGGCTCCCTTCGTTCTATGGAGGTCCGCCACTGAATCTGACGCTTGTCAGGTCGATCGAATGGGTGCTCATCGTCACTTTGGCGCAGGTTCCGGGATACTACAGCGCGGCACTTCTGCTTGACCGTGTGGGCAGAAAACCCATAGCGATCACGTATCTCGCTTTGGCTGGTGTTGGTAGCGTTCTCCTCAGTCTTGCTGTGATGCCGACGTCCATATTGCTTTGGAGCATCGTCATATCCTTCTTCAACCTAGGTGCCTGGTCAGCTTTGTACGCGTACACACCAGAGCTGTATCCGACTCGTGTTAGAGGAACTGGCTCGGGAGCTGCAGCCAGTATCGGACGCGCCGCTGGAGTAATTGCGCCTACCGCCACTCCACTCTTGTACGCCTATGGAGGCTTAGCAGCCACGTTCACGATATTCGCTTTGACCCACTTCCTGGGAGCTATTGCGGTCGCTCTGCTTGGAACCGAAACTAAGGGCAAAATCCTCGAAGAAATCTCCAAGGAGTAGAAGATCCAACATCCGCCCAGAATATGCATGATCCCCGATTGATTGTTGAGATCGAGGACCTTGATTGAAAATAGCCTACATCCACGACGAAAAGTGCACCCTAGTCGAACTGTTGGTGCAACAGCGGATGACTTAGTCTAGGAGATCCGCTGTCTCAACCGGTTTCTCGACGATCTGCCAGCCGTAGTAGAGGAACCTGAATCACCAATACTTGACCTGCGATGCAGGTAGCTATCAAAGAATTATTTTCAGCCATGAGCTGAAATCGTGTCACTAAGTCGCATATTCTGAGGCCGCCGCTTCTTAACCCCTGCGTCAGAAGACCTTGGGCCTCCCATTTGTCTCACAAAATCTCACAATAGGGTTCATTTCAGGCTGGGACTCTTGTTGCCATGAGGGGAGTCAAAACCTGCCACAATCTGCCACAAAACTGGCTATGCCTTCGTCCTCTGCGCGCTGTACTGCATGGGTCGACCTGACTATGTGGGGTCCGGGTTGCGTGTAGACGATGGACTCTGCGAAACGAAGCCAATGGTTTGCTTGATCTTCAGCAGCATGAGGAGTGCTCTGTAAAACTGGCGTTCCAACGCGGACTCATATCGGATCCTCAGTGCACTGGCTGCGGGGTCCAAGTGCTTCTCTAGGTACAGTTTCTTTCTCCGTTCAGCGGTCTCGCTCAGTGTTTTCGCAGCCTCGTTGGTTTGAGTATCCTCTTCCGGATCTCTTCGGATTGTGACAGGGCTTGGAATGATGGAGGGGAAGTCTGGTTGCAGCGGTCCCTGACCGTACCCACCCAAAGCTGCGTAGTTTCTTCTGCGCTCTTCGTTTTCATCAAAATGGAGAGGCGCATAGGCTAACTGCTCATCGATCTCAGCTCTCTCGGCCCTGATGATTCGTTGACGTCGCCAGAGTGACATGGCCATTTGCTCGATCAGAATGGCTTCCACGGCGGTTGCAGGTTGAAAGTCCTTCCTCAACTCCTCTAGGAGGGTCTCATAGTCCTCGGCGTTCTCGTAGGTCATGACCACTAACTGCTTCGCGGTCAACCCATGCTTCAAAGCATTGAACCGGCTCAACGCCGTGTCTCTGGGACCGGTTGACTTCAACGCGTTAGCCCTATTCGCCTTAACCTTGAGTTCAGATGTCAAACAGAATCATCTCCCATCGCTGGGGAGCTGATTGGCGATCCTAACCAGCAGGGCCTGCTCTTCTTTCTCAATGACTCTAAGACGCCGCCACTCGTCGACATCAATGTGCTGAACGATGCAGTCTGAGATTCGCTTCCTCAACTCCTTGGGCGGTAGAGCATCGAGCTCCACAGCGTTGGTACCATACTCCTGAACGAACTTCGAGTAGCGGGGATCGCTCTTCTTAGCCAAGGCAGGGGGCAACTTGTACTCTTCAATATCCTCGGGGAGAATCGCTACTCGCTGAAACCCGTCCAACTCAACCCCGTGGCGCTCTAGGAATTCAACGACTTTGCTTTCGATGTTGCGGCCGCTGGGGTCGTGGTCTCCGAAGAAGTAGATGTAGACCGGTTTCTCTATCCGAGAAAGGTCCATCGCGGTCTCGTAGAGGAAGCTGATGCTGGAGAATCCGCGGCAAACCATCAATGTGACTAGGTACTGGCGTGTGATATTCGCGAAGAAACTGGAGAGAGCGTCCTTCTCAAGCCAGATCTCAACATAGTCCGACTGTCCCTGCCACAGATTCTTCCGATAAGCCTGCCTCACCATGTCCAAGTAATCCGTGGGATCCGTCCATGTGGAGAGCTCGCCTGGTCTCCGGGTTCTGTCGACAAACCAGTCATAGGGTACCACGCCTTCATATCTGAACCACGCCGTCAAATGCTGTAGTTGACGATATGCCTGGTGAGTGAGGGCGATGTGCCCACGACTCTGTAGAGCGTAGAAGAGCTGCCTAATAGTAACCGGAGGCTCAACTTCTTTGATGGTCGAAATGATCGCGTCTGCTAGGGATCGGTTCCTTCGTAGACGAGATAATGGTTCTATAACCAGTTTCTCACTCTCTACCGCCAATACACACATTCACCTAGAAGAAAATAGTTGGGAGAACCAGGAGCATAATTTGTCAGAGAGAAAGAGAATCGACTGTGGGTATTTGATTTCAACTTGTGGTCTCCTGCTTACCTTCAGCCGTCTCTTTCTGGAGTATTAGAGAGCTAATTGGTCCCGGTTGCTGCGGTTCTATGTCCTTATGGGGATGTGTACCCCCTACCGTGGCAATATTGTTTAGTTCGACTGACTCAGGAACTATATTGCCAACGTATGGGGGACACACCACCATCCTACGTCTATCTGCAGGGTCCGGTTCAAGCCTGATGAGGCCTGACGCTTCGAGAGCTGGCAAGATTTCCCTGTCCAGTTTACGCCATGGCAAGGGTCGCCCGTACTGTTCCTGGTAGGCGGCAGATATCACATCCTTACGGAGAGGTTGCAATGGATCTAGGTGGGGCTGGATGATTGCTTCATACATTTCGTAGAGTTGTGGAGCTAAACCTAGCTCGTTTGGTTTAGCGATTTCGCTGTAAAGGCTGAATCCGGCTTCAATGTCATCGTGAGTTGCTATGATAGTTCCGGGTCGAGGCTGCTCCCTGTGGCGCCAGTTTAGGAGGCTGTGAGCCTTGATTAATGCGATGATTCTGCTGATGTCTCTTTGATGCCGTGGCGCTAGGCGCTTGTGGGTCTCCATGAACCTAGCGTACACCAAGTCCTTTTCTTCGATGATTACCTGGTCAATCTTGGCCGCCCGGATCCTGGCTACTCTGGCTTTCAACCATCGTCGACGTGGGTGCAGCGCAGTCCAATCCTTGAAGGCTTCTCGGTCTCCGTCCTTAGTGATTCTCAGCTGAATGCTCTCCTCGAGCTTGTCCTGGCCGGTTTGCGGAGACAGAATGAAGACCCGGGTCCGTTCTTGTTCATCTAGGCTGAGTTTAGCGGCGCAGAAGATAACGGTCGGATAACCCTGTATGATCGTGCTTTTTGTTCGCAGCGAACCACGTTTCGACTTATCCGTGGTCTTGTAAAGCAATTCCCTCTGGTCGTGGCTGAGCAGCGGGCGCAGTTTCTCCATCAACTGGTAATGCGGCTGATCTAGAAATATCAAGAGTTTCTGTCGGAGATCCTTCCGTAGAACCTTGGCCTCATCATCCCACTGGGCGTCATGTATGAAGGATGTGGGGCTCGCTGTCGCTATGATCTGCACAATGTCTCGGGGAAAGTAGGATGCAACTTCGAGAGCCGTGTAAGATTTGCCGCCTGCGGATTCACCGGACATGAGAATGTTCATCTGATCCTCATCTGTGAACGTGAGGATTCCGGCACATAGGAGAATGAGTTTGCTTGATCTATCATGCCGTATCGTGGAGGCTAAAACATCAGCTACTTCGTCGAAGGTTGTAGGTCTCTGAATCTCATATTCTCTAGCCGCCATTATCTCCTTGACGTCAACGCCGAGTTTCTGCGCAAGCCTAAGATCAAACTCCACGTCTTGCTCATCTTGCATCGTACACAGGTCGGATTCCACAGCGCCCACACGGTAATAGCAACCGGCATCCGTGACTCTCTGAATCACCCTGCCCTGATTCATAGGTTCAGGTGATTGGTCAACGGACTCAATGCCTGGAACTCGATCCCTAGCAGAAGGATCCTCCATGAAGTCTACTCTGTGACTGTCCGGGTGTAGATCCCCGTCCGCGTAAAAGTAGAGATGTCGGTCAACATCAAGGTACACCACCAAACCATTGCATTTTCGGCAGCGCCCGTACAGGCGCCCAGGTTCAGGAAAAGACAATGTCCCCCATTGGGGCTTCACAAAATTCCTCTTTCGAGCGCAACAGTCGAAGCGCAGTCCTCGCGCAATCCCGTGCCATTGAAGGCGTAACAAAATAGACGAACTCCGCGTGACGTTGAAGCCTGTCGAAAGCCCCAGCGCCGTTCGGGTCAATGCGCAGACGCTTCGCCCAAGCAACGAGCTCCCTGATCCGACTCTCACGACGACTAGAAGGATCAGAAGCCAATCATACAGCCTCCGACTTCCGATGACGAAGGACCATGAGGCGATCGGGGTTTAACCGATCGCGCCGAATCTCAACAGTCTCGTTTTTTTGGAGACCTAGCATCTTCGCAATGGTCTCGCCGAGGTCCTTGATGCTGAAAGATCCATCAGACAGTCCTGGTTTTCCTCCCTTTGAGTAGCAGGCGCTCGAGAAGAATCGTCACATAGGTGGATCTAGAGATGCGCCCCCGTCTCTGATCGATTATCTGTATGATGTCGCGCGGGATGTTGAGTCCAGTGGCAACTTTTTCTTCGTGCATGTGTTCTCAAAGGGATGGCAGAACCTGCAATACTTATAGAATGAGAGTCCAGACACATCGAATGTGGCTAGACTACGCCGATGAAGCCGAACAGAACAATACTGCTGGCTATGGCGAGAGCTGAGAGACCTCTCAACAGGAACGAATTAAAGTGTAAGTATACCAAACTCCCTAAACAGACTATCTATGATTGGATTCGGAGAATGGAGCACCTAGGCTGGATAGTTGAGAAGACAGGAACAAGATCCAGCCGACCAACCAAACGCTACGAACTCACTGAGCTTGGTTTGTTCCAAGCTGCGAAATATGCTTCTGACCACGGCTCTGAGGACCATCGTCTTTATGAAAGACTGCGCAAGCGGCTCGGCAGCAAGTATGAAGAGTATGAGCAAAAGGCTACTCTTGGTCATCGGCAACACGTGAAACAACTGACAGATATGATTGGTCAAGTTCTTTTGTCTGGAAAAGCATACCCTGGATGGTCATTGCGGCTTGAAATGAATGCGAATCAAGAAGGCGCTGTGCGTTCTTGGATGCAAGTTGGTCCTCCTATCTCGACGAAAAGTCGGAGGAGACATCATCAGTTTAACTGAATTGGTCCGAGTGATTCCGACAAGTCACGTTCGTGGTCTTCTCTTGTACCACGCCTTCCCAGAGGCTAGTCGATTGCTATGACTTTGCTCTTGAGTATGGTTTCGAATTGGCCTCGCAGCGAGCTAGATCTGGAAAGAACTAGGTCAAGTCTCGTTTGTGATTTTCTTTTGTAGAATGCTTTCCCAGAGACCTTCAAGTTTGGCTAGACGTTGGCGGAGTTCTTCGTTCTCTTTGCTGATTGATTTGATTTCTTGGGGTTGCCAGTTGCTGATTATGTTCAGGTAGGGTTCGATGATCTGGTACTGTTCCGTAACCCAAGCCTCGTCGTTCCAGAAGCGGTCGTACTTGTTGGGGTCGATCTGGTTCACGTGACCTTTCATGAACTCTGCGACGTCTAGGTCGAAGCCTTGGAGTTTCGCTCTGTGCACGAGGCTGCTGGCTGCGTCGCGTGTTTCGTGTCCTCCGAATCCTGATCGGAAGCTGCGATCGTGACCTCTCTCCTTTGGCATGAGGCCCACTCTCACCAGGAGACCGTACCAGATCCACTTCATGCCCGCCTTGCTGAGAGCTCCGCCACCAGCCCTGGATAGCCAGATTGGTTCACCTGGCGCTGGCCAGGATCCGCGGACCTTATCGAAGTATTCTCTGAGGGCTTCGATGGCATCATGACCGATCAGAACGTAGAAGCGCCCCTGCTGCTTCATCTTCATGTGCTTCCGGCCGGGCAACCAGAACGGACCCAGCTGCTTTCTGCCGTCTCGGATCTGCTGCGCTACTTCGCCGCCATGAGTGCGATTCAGAAACTCTAAGCCCTCCCAGTCCAGGAAGGTCATCCACTTGACCATAATGAGACTTCGATCCCGAAGGGTCGCGGCCTTCACTATATCGCGAACCACTTCGTATGTTAGCTTGCCTGGGGCGCCGATTTTGTCGGCTCTCACCACGAACTGCGGGTCCGCTGGGAGTTCCACGCGGTTCCAGTTGAAGAACGATCGAACCGTGTCCACGGTGCCCTTCTTATGGCCATGACTTGCCACCATCACCCGATTCACGAAATACTCCAGAACATCCAAGATCGCGTAACGTTCATCACCCTCCGCGCCCTTCTGCAGCTGAACTAAACCATCCCACGTCGGCGCCGGCATCTGCTCCCGAATCCAGTGAATCGATGCCTCAGCCCTAGGATCCTCCAGAGGGGCAGACTTCACGTACTGATCCTGCAGCCAATGAAACCAGGATAGGGCACGTGACTTGTACGTGGCCTGCGTACCCTTCGGAAAAGAACGAAGCCAGGACTCGTACATCAACCATCCCGGCGTCGACGCCGGAACATGAACCTCCTCAACGCTAACCGCCAAACCCCAACCCGCGCCCACACAACAACAAGCACCAAGATCAAATAAGCACTTGCTAGATTAACCTTTGAACTAGACTCGCACAATTTCGATATTCATCCTCTTCAACAAGTCCAGTAGCCTCGTTCGGTCAGAACCGCGAACGCCTTTCCAATCGATAACGGCAGTTCGGCACTCTCCCAGTGTACGCTCGAACGCCATTCGAACTATATTCTCATCATACTCGTCAAAGAAATACTTCGATAATATGTGACTGAAAGCATAACCCTCCTTTCTCATTGCCACGCAATGTTTGTTGCAGTAGTGTCCTCCTCCGAAACCGACGGCCACCTTACCCGTACTGGGAGAGGTTGCTGCAATCCATATGGCTTGGCCAGCGCACGTCGCAGCTTCAGGATCATTCCATTGCTCTTCACTGCTCCCAATCTCCACGAACAGCGTTGGAACACCAAGTTCAGTTGGACCGTGATGTGTAGCTTCTACTGTTACCGCGTAGTTCAGTCCCCTGGTCTCACGTGCCTCATCCAAAGCCAAAAGTGCAGCGCGAAGTCTCGAAGGGTCAGTGAAGGATAGGGTCTTAGGGCTTCCTCCCAGATCCGCGCGGGAAGTAGGGTTTCCGGGCCAATGAACAGTTAGCGTTGGATCTCCGCTTTCACTTCTGTGTCTAGACGCGAAGATTACCGCCTCTGGTTTGAAATCGACTCCTAGGTCACTTGTGTGAACGCCATCAGAGTCAACGTGCTCCAGAAAGATATCACCGCTCCTAAGCAGATTCGCAGAGACGGGTTGAAAATCGTGGTCTCGAATCAGATGCTGCGCGACATTCTGGGCCGCGATGTCACGTCGAGACGCTACAATCAGTACTGGCATTGGTTTAACCGATTATTCTGTCGACTATTTGGTTTGGTTCAAAGGGTACGAGGTCCTCGTAATTCTGTCCAACTGCTGCGAAGAAGATTGGTTTCCCCAGAATCGTCGCCATGGAGATAGCGCTACCTCCTTTCGCATCTGCGTCGAGTTTAGTCAATATCACTCCATCTATGTTCACGGCTTGCGAGAATGACTTACCCTGCTCTACTGCATCGTTCCCGGTCAACGCGTCAACGACGAGGACCGTCAAATCTGGTTTGGCTACTCGAGCGATCTTCTTCATTTCTTCGAGAAGATTCTTGTTCGTTTGCATTCGGCCTGCTGTGTCGATCAGGACCGCATTAATTCCGTTAGCGCTTGCATAATTGATTGCGTCAAAAGCTACTGCGGCTGCGTCTCCTCCATAGTCATGCCTGATGATCCTTATTCCTATCCTGCGGGCGTGCTCTTCGATCTGTTCGATTGAACCGGTTCTGTAGGTGTCCGCGGCAGCCATTACCACTGAGAAGCCTCTATGCAGGAGCAGGTAACCGATTTTGGCGATGGAACTTGTCTTGCCGGTACCGTTGACTCCGACGAAGAGTAATATCGCAGGTTTGTGCTCGTCCCTCTTAGCGTTCAGAACCTTAAAGAAAGCCTCTTCTCCACTCCCTCGCAAAAGCTCACCTAGAACCTGTCGAAGGGCATCTTTGGCGGGTGCTGTGGAGTCGCTAAAGCGTCGAACTTCCACACTCTGAAGCTTGATTTGCAGAGTGTCGCAGATCTGTTTGGCCACAGAATACGCTACGTCGTTTTGGGCTAGCTCAAGTGTGAATTCGTCGAGGATGGGGGTGATGTCTTTGCCGGTGAGTTCTTTCTGAGATATTTTCTGGACAAGCCCGTTTATTCCAGATTTCAGTCTGTCGAACATGATCGTTATCACGAATAAGGTGTCAGTTGATGTACCGGAAGAGCAATCGTTGTGGACAAGTAATTGTGGATTGCCCTACCTTGTTCCCTTAGCGGCTGAGTTTCGTCTCCTGAGAAGTTCTTCAAGCGCTTCGCGGTCCTGCTGATAGCGTGCCAAAGTTTGATCCAGTTGTTGTTGTACGGCGGTTCTTGCCTTGCCAAGTTCCTGCAATCGCTCCTTCAACTCCTCTACAGAGCCATCAACATCTTTCTCCATGGCTACTCCAGCCCCTATTCCCATCACGATTTTCTTAGAATCCGATATCTTCATCCTGATGTAGGATCCAGCGCCCACGGGTACCAGAGTTGAGTCTCCATCCTCCAATTTCTTGATTCCATCTAGTGTGTTATGTGCCAAAGTCACCTCATTCGTGGCGGCTCTTACTATGTCCAACCTAGATTGAAGAGCTGCCACGGATCCCTCTAGAATCCGAATCTCCGTAGCCAGTTGTCTTACTATTTCCTCTTCACTCATCTGTGGAGTTGACATGCTCGATCCCTAAGCCTGAACTGTCTTTTCACCGGTTTCCTGAATATTAGTGACTTTGATTTCGAATCTTCTAGCGCGATGCCTACTTCCCATGTCAGCATAGAGACGTTCGAGGGCATGCTGCTCTTTTATGGCATTGAATTCTACCGAGAATGGGATGGATGTCTTGCCTTTCCTGATCTCACCAGTAATTCTGAACTTCTTTAGTTCCGGCAATGCAACTTAACCTCGCCTATTGACAACGGTGTCTGCTATTAATCTGAAGGTGGCGGCATGTTGCTCCTTTCTGAAACGTTTTTATTGGGCAGGGGGCAAGGAGCGTTGGAAAATTGACTAGGTGTGCTCCTAATTGCCACTTGCCAAGGATGAAGTCACTAGAGCACTCGGTGAGTTACGTAAGAATCTGGCCCAGAGAAAATTCTCTCAGTCAATAGAATTGGTTGTGAAGCTCCGTGAAGTCGACCTGAAGAAACCTGAGAACCGAATCAATGAGACCATCGCCCTTCCTAACCCCCCGGAGAAGACGCTGAAAGTCTGCGTGATCGCTTCAGGCGACTTGGGTACGAGAGCAAAGGCCGCGGGCGCTGACATGCTCTTGGGTCGACAGGAAATGGACTCATTGAGCAAGGACAAGAAAGCTGCTCGCAAGTTGGCGCAGGACTATGACTTCTTCATCGCGGAAGCACCAATGATGCCTCTTGTGGGTAGAGCCCTTGGTTCGTTCCTTGGTCCACGAGGCAAGATGCCCACTCCTGTGCCCCCCAACGCCCAAATTGATCAAATCGTTTCAGGGCACAGAAAAATGGTGCGGGTCAGGATGCGAGAGCAACCTGTTCTCCAATGCCGTGTCGGAACCGAGAGTATGTCTGACGAGAAGCTAGTCGAGAACATTGTGGCTGTTGTGTCGCGGATTGAACAGAAACTCGAAAGGGGCTTCAAGAACATTGGAGAGATTCTCGTCAAAACGACAATGGGTAAACCAGTCAAGATCGCCATTGCAAAGTGATAATTGATGCTGACTCGTCAGATCGCTGTATGGAAGAAAGAGATCTTCAGCGATCTATCCGAGCTTCTGAAGAAATACCCGGTCGTTGCAGTAGCCGACCTGCAGAAGGTACGTTCATCCCAAATTCAGGAGATTCGCAAGAAGCTTCGCGGTAGGGCTGAGCTCACAGTCGCGAAGAACACGATCTTGCGGAAGGTAGCTGAAAAGGCGGTCGACAAGAAGAGCATCGACAAATTTGCTGGCGCTGTTATTGGATCCAAGGTTTTGATCTTCACTCAGATGAACCCCTATGAACTCATACTGTTCCTGAATAAGAATAAGGTTAGAGTTCCAGCGAAAGGCGGCGACATAGCTAGCAGCGATATCATAGTGCCCTCGGGCAATACCGGGTTACAACCGGGTCCCGTTATCAGCGAGTTCAATGAAGCGAAGGTACCAACGCGTATTGAAGCAGGAAGTATCTTTGTCGCGAAGGATACTGTGGTTGTGCGGAAAGGCGATGCCGTCTCAACCAAAACTGCGTCACTAATATCGAAATTGGGAATGAAACCCATGGAGGCTGGCCTTGCATTGTCCTACGCATACGACAACGGCTTGGTGCTGGGACCGAATGAACTCGCTTTCAACTTGGATCAGATGAAAGCTGACTTCTCATCAGGTGCTCGACTGGCTCTTGGAGTGGCTGTTGAAGCTAACATGATGCTCCCGGAAACTGCGCCGGCCATTATTTCGAAGGCGTACAGACAAGCGGTTGCGGTCAGCGTTGAAGCAGGATTTCTGACCAAGGAGACAACCGCCAAGATACTTCAGAGAGCTTACGCAAACATGACAGCTCTCTCTTCAGCAGTATCTGCTATCAAACCCGAAGCAGTCGCGTCAAGCGAAGGAAAAAGTTGAAAAGAGGGACCCCGGTAACCACACGAACCCTCAACGGTAATGGTGTCAGGAAAATGGAATATGTCTACGCAGCGCTGCTGCTTCACTCAGCAGGCGAAAAAATAACAGAAGAGAGTGTCAAGAAGGTTCTGACGGCTGCAGGCACTAAGCCTGAAGAGCCAAGAATCAAGGCGTTAGTGGCGGCTCTCTCCGAGATAAAGATCGAAGACGCGCTCAAGGCAGCCCAGACCATGCAAGTAGCTGCAGCACCGGCAGCAGCCCCAGCAGAAGCAAAGAAAGAGGAGAAGAAAGCCGGAGAAGAAGACAAGAAGAAAGGCGAAGAAGCCCTAGCGGGCCTCGGAGCCTTGTTTGGTTGAGCTAAGCTCTCCTTACTTCTCACCTTTCTCATTTTCTCTTTTACGAATCTTTTCTCGGATTCTTAACAAGCGTCCAAATCAATCTATGGAATGTTGCATCACTTGCACTGTATCTTCTCTGCCCTGAATTATGTAGATTCAATAAGCGGATAGTATCAAGTAGCTTGCTAGGCGCGAAGTTGTGTCTGATGAGTACACTGTGTGCCGTTGCGGAGCGAAATTCACTAACAATGCTGAAGGAAAGCGATTGTACGATCTTCACCAGTCTTGGTGCGGGAAGCAGGGTATGAATCGGGAATCACTGGAACGGACTGGTCGCTCAAACAGACGCACGAGTGAATGAACCTGCGTATTCCTTGATGCCTTGGGATTTTGTTTTCTCATGTTCCATATATACACAGTCGCCAACTGCGTTCGCCAATCGGGATGAGAATGCGCACTGTCGTTCAATGCAAACAAGCTTTTGAAGGGGGGGTATGTGGCCAGCGATTGCTCGGATTGTAACCGAGATACTGTTCAGGATTGCGGCGTTGGCCAACCAAGCAGCCGGCGCCCAATTTGAGGCCAACATATACTCCGTGTCTTGAACGATTGGACTGGCGTTGGGGGTTTGAGCAGGCGCGTCTGTAAAGGACGCCAAGGGAAGTTACCAAGAGGCGATAGCTGGAGGCGTGGTCGTTGGCTTGGCCTGCGGCATTCCAGCAGTCATATTGTTCGGCCTTGGAGCCATTCCACTGGCCATCAACATGACGATCTTGTCTTTGGCTACTGCTTGGGCTGGCTGGGGACAAGTAGACAGACGTGTCTCCCCCGACCCAAATTCCCAGTTTTTCTCATCTATCTCTCAAGACTCCACGCCTTGAACGCTTGAGCTACTTTCGTGATGCTGATTACAAGATTTGCTCGGGATAAGCTATATCAATTAGGAAAGGGCTTAGTTCCTGTGAGTTGGGCCGCTGTGCTAACGAATAAGCTCCTTCTCCGGGCCCTTTCCCTCGCCCCTCGCTGACAGAGGAGCGAGCAAACAGCTTTCTAGTCTGAACTGCTTCGTTCTGCTCTGTCGGCTGGAGGAATGGATTGATGGAAATCAATGAAAAAGAGTTCGCCGTCCCGTTCTTCAAGGAGAACGGTTTCACGCGCAAGCAGTGTGGTTGCTGCAAGAGCTACTTCTGGACTCAGAATCAGAATGAGAAGTTCTGCGGCGATAGCCCGTGTGTACAGTACTCATTCATAGGAAAGTCTCCAGCCAAGAGACCTTACTCAGTTCACGAGATGCGTGAACTATTCCTCTCATTCTTCGAGAAGAACGGACACAGAAGGATCAAACCATATCCGGTTGTTGCGCGTTGGCGAGATGACGTATTCCTAGTCGGCGCTTCGATCTACGACTTTCAACCCTACGTCACTGAAGGCATAATCCCTCCCCCAGCGAACCCGCTTGTGGTCAGTCAACCCTCGATCCGATTCACTGACATAGACAATGTAGGTCCAACGTTGGGACGACACGATCTCATCTTCGAAATGGGAGGCGCTCACGCCTTCAATTACCCGAACAAGGAAGTTTACTGGATGGATCAGACGATTAGGTATCACCATCAACTAGCGACTGATGGATTGGGGCTGAAGTCTGAGTCGATCTTGTATAAGGAACATTTCTGGTCTGGAGGAGGAAACGCCGGTCCGGATCTCGAGTGTCTATGTGAAGGGCTGGAAATCTCGACCTTGGTATTCATGCAATACAAGGTTCAAGGCGAGCAATTGACGAGGCTTCCAATTCGAACAGTTGATACTGGTTACGGAATCGAGCGGTGGGCGTGGCTGAGTCAAGGCAAGCCAAGCGCGTTCCAAGTGATCTACGGCTCGGTACTGGACAGAATCTTCAAGCTTGCAGGCGTGCGCCTAGATGAGAAGTTGATCGCTCAGGTGGTTCCTTTCTCAAGCTACATGAACATCGAAAGAGGTAGCGACCGACTCGATGCACGCAAGAAGGTTGCAGACATACTTCGTGTTGACTGGCGTGACCTCGAGAAGTCTCTGGTACCAATTGAAAATGCGATGGCTGTTGCGGACCATACGAAGGCAATTGCGTTTCTACTATCCGAGGGGGTTGTGCCATCAAACGTTGAGGAGGGCTACTTAACCCGTCTTCTGATCCGGCGAACGTACCGGATGCTTCGTCAACTCGGCATTGAAGATAGAATGATCGAGATCCTGAACTCGCAGGTTGACTACTGGGCAGACGATTTTCCTCAATTGCGTGAGATGAGGCATGAGATCGAGGAAGCTATCAAATCAGAAGAGTCAAAGTACAGGAGAACGCTAGAACGTGGCTCAGATCTAGTCAAGAAGATTGCCGGTGATCTCAAGACCAAGGGCGAGATGTCGCTCCCGCCAGATACCCTGGTCGAGTTATACGACTCACACGGTATGGTACCGGACATAGTAAGGGAAATCGCCGAACCACTGGGTGTGCAGGTCAGTCCGCCCAGCAACTTCTACGGCATGGTAGCGCAGAAGCATCTTTCGGGAAGACGCGTATCGGACGAGGTGGAATCGGATATTGCCACCAAATTGAAAGATAAGGTAACCCAGATACCTGACACCGCGCCATTGTACTACAAGGATCCGTTCCAAAAGGAGTTCCAAGGAAAAGTACTCGCCGTAATTGACGACAAGTTCGTAGTCCTGGATCAGACATGCTTCTACCCAGAGGGAGGTGGTCAGCCCGGTGATATAGGAGTCTTGGAGACGCCTGCTGGCCCGATCAAGGTCATTGATACGCAAAGAATAGGGCGAGTAATACTACACGAAGTGGAAGGAGAGGTACCTGTCGTTGGAGTAACGGTTCGAGGATTGATTGAATGGGATAGACGCATTAGCTTGATGCGTCATCACACTGGTACTCACTTGGTTCTTGGAGCCGCCCGCAGAGTTCTCGGTCAGCATGTATGGCAGTCAGGTGCGCAGAAAGGTGTGGAATCAAGCAGGGTCGATATTTCGCACTATGAACGAATCACCGACGAGCAGGTGAGAAATATAGAGCGATTAGCCACCGAGACTGCCCTGCAGGATATTCCGGTTGAATCTGAATGGCTTCCGCGAGACAAAGCTGAGCAAGAGTACGGTTACAGGCTGTACCAGGGTGGCGTGGTTCCGGGCAGAGAACTGCGAATCATCAAGATCGGAGATTGGGATGTCGAAGCATGCGGTGGAACCCACTGCACCAGAACTGGTCAGATCGGGGTCATCAAGATTCTGCGAACCGAGCGAATCCAAGATGGCGTGGAGAGAATTATCTTCGCGGCCGGTGCGCAGGCATTACGTGTCATCCAAGAACAGGAAAGTAGGCTCCATCGAATCTCGAGTCTGATGGAGGCGCCAGTGGAGAAGATCGATCAATATGTACAAACCTTGGTTGAGGAGCGAACCAGATTGTCAAGGCGTTTGGAGCAGTTAGCGCGAGAATGGGCTGAACGGGAAGCTAAGAGGCTCCTAAGTTCCTCAAAGCTGGTGGGAGGGGTCAAGTTGTGCCAAGCAAAGTACACGAGCGGAGAAGAGAACGAGTTAGTCTCGCTCAATAACAGCATAGTCGAAATGGAGCCCAACGCTGTGATCGTGATGGTCTTAGTGAAAGATTCCGCAAGGATCTTCGTGGGCGCAGGAAAGGGAGCGATCACGCGCGGGGTACATGCGGGCAAGCTCGCTGGCAAGCTCGCCTCAGTAGTTGGTGGCGGAGGAGGTGGCAAGGAATACTTCGGTCAAGGAGGAGGAACGAACGTCAAAGCTGCGGACGATGTCTTCAAGACCTTGGAGTCTACGCTTGCGGTTATGGTAACTAAGTGATCATGATGCCTGTTGATTGGAAACAAATCGACCGGAAATGGCAGAGTGAATGGGCGAAGGCACGAATCTTCGAGGCCGACCCTGATCCGTCAAGACAGAAATGTTTCGTCACTTTCCCGTTTGCTTACATGAGTGGTCCGTTGCATGTTGGGAGCGGTTTCACAGCTGCTCGCATAGACGCGTATGCTCGGTATATGCGAATGCGAGGTTTCAATGTTCTTTTTCCTTGGGCGTGGCATTGGACCGGAAAGACCGTGGCCGGTGCCGCCGAACGTATCAAGATGGGAGATGAGGAGTTCATCCGACCGATCCGAGAGGTTGATGGCGTCCCTGAAGATGAACTGAAGAAGTTTGTTGACCCGGTTTACATGGCACGTTACTACACTGACGTGAACCGAGAAGCGGTAAAGAAGTTGGGCTTGGCGATTGACTGGCGGAGAGAATTCCATACTAGTTCGCTTAACGAAGCGTTCAGCAGGTTCATCGTGTGGCAGTATCTGAGGCTCCGTGACCGTGGCTACGTGATCAAGGGCACGCATCCCGTGGTTTGGTGTCCAAAGGATGAAAGCCCGACAGGGGATGCGGATCGCTTGCAAGGCGAAGGCGTAAGGCCGGAGGAATTCGTTCTCATGAAGTTCAAGATGGAAGATGTCTTCTTGCCCTGCGCAACCTTCAGGCCAGAAACAATCTACGGTGTAACGAATTTATGGATCAACCCTGAAGGCGACTACGTAGAAGCCGACGTGAATGGCGAACCGTGGATCGTCAGCAAAACGGCGTCAGCAAAGCTGCGCAACCAACTGAAACAGGTCAATGTGCGTCGCCATCTGAAGGGTTCAGAACTAGTCGGCAAGAAATGCGTCGATTTAATTCAAAATCGCGAGTTGCCGATACTGCCTGGAACCTTCGTCAACACTGAGAACGCTTCGGGGTTAGTCTACAGCGTCCCGGCTCACGCACCCTTCGACTGGCTCGCCTTGCGAGATATCCAGAAGAATCCATCGCTGCTGGAGAAGTATGCGATCACCGTCGACGATGTCATGAAGCTTCATCCAATCTCAATAATATCGGTTGAAGGTTACGGCGAGTTCCCTGCTATTGAGATTGTTGATCGAATGGATATTCGCGACCAGAATGATCTAAGAGCTGAGGAAGCGACGAAGGAGATCTACAAAGCCGAATTTCACGGTGGAATCCTCAAAGACATTTGTGGGCCATACTCTAAAAGGAGGGTTGCAGACGTTAAACAATTTCTGATCAATGAGTTCAAAGGCAAAGGTATCGTCGATGTGATGTACGAGCTTCCTCAACCTGTCATATGTCGATGCACAACAGAATGCGTCGCAAAGGTCTTGGAAGATCAATGGTTCCTAAAGTATTCTGATCCCGACTGGAAGGCGGTCGCCCACGAAGCCATCTCGAAGATGGACTTCTATCCCGAAGAGTCGAGAAGTTGGTTTGAAGGAGTCATAGACTGGCTACAAGACTGGCCATGCGCCCGCAAAACTGGACTGGGAACTCACCTGCCATGGAGTTCTGATTGGCTAGTTGAGACGCTGAGTGATTCGACGGTTTACATGGCGTACTACATGGTCAGCAAGTTCGTTAACGCTGGGCTCATCAAACAAGAACAGCTCACACCCGAAGTCTTCGACTTCGTATTCTACGGCAACGGAGACCCCGCTCGGTTAAGCAAGCAGTCGGGAGCAAAACAGGAAATCTTGGAGAAGATGCGGGAGGAGTTCCAGTACTGGTATCCAGTTGACCTCAGAAACTCAGGTAAGGATTTGGTTGGAAACCATCTGAGCTTCTTCATACTACACCACGTCGCGCTCTTTGAGCCCAGATACTGGCCCAAAGCGATTGGCGTCAATGGCTTCATGCTGGCAGAAGGGCGCCCGATGCACAAGTCACAAGGAAACTTCGTCCCACTATGGAAGGCTTGTGAAGATTACGGGGCCGATGCGGTTAGGTGCACAATTCTGCTAGCAGCGGAAGGGATGGATGATCCCGATTGGAGATCAGGTAATGCTCGTGAGATTCAAACCCGATTGGAATCGTTCCTGCGCCTTGTTGAGGACGCTGCGAGCTTGAGTGGGCAGGCATCTAATGGTCACTTGGAACGCTGGCTCATGGGAAGGATCTATACCAAGACAAGGATGATCTCAGAAGCTATCGAGAAACTCAAAACTCGAACAGCGCTCTCGTCAGCCATCTACGACGTCTGGAACGACCTCAGGTGGTACGAGAGACGAGCATCCAAACCTGATTCTACAACCGTGAAGGCGTTCATCTCAATATGGATCAAGTTGTTGGCGCCATTCGCACCACACTTAGCTGAAGAGGCGTGGCGAAAGATCGAGCAAAAAGACCTCGCGTCTACCTCTGAATGGCCGAAGTTAGACGAATCAAAGATCGATGCACGATCGGACGAGCTCGAAAACCTAGTGAAGCAAACGCTAGAGGATACCCAGGAAATTATTGCGACGACGAAGATAACTCCGAAGAAGGTGCACTATTACACTGCGGCCAAATGGAAGTGGCGAGTCTACAACGAGGCCTTGACTAGGGCTGAGACTCAGCCCGAGACCATGGATGGACTGATTAGAGATATGATTGCAGCCAAATCGCCTGCTCCAAGAGACTTGCCGACATTTGCAGCGAAGATAATCAAACAACTAAGGACGATGCCGACTGAACTGAGGAAGCGAAGACTCGGAATCTACGAGACTGACGAGCTTACAGCGATCAAGGATGCGAATACTTTCTTTGCGAAGGAACTGAAAGTAGAAGCTGAAGCCCACAACGAGGACGAGCCGGAGCTATATGATCCGAAGGGTAGGTCAAGATCTGCTGAACCCTACCGGCCTGCAATATTCATCGAATGAACATCTGGAACCCATTCTCTTTCGGACATGGAAAACAGACGTAAGCAATTTCACCAAACCTCCCAACTCAGCGTTGGTAAAGCCTACGGAATCGAGTGAAATTGAAATGTCATCAAAATCAATAGTCTATTTTGGGTCAGTCAGGACCTCTGCGCCAACTCCCGAGCAGTCCATTGTCGGCAAATTTGACCTGATCGTGGAGAAATTGAGGATCAAGAATTCTGTCAAGGATAGAAATGTGGTCATAAAGGCTCATTTGGGATTGAACGTTGGCCTCTCCACAATTCATCCTCTCCTCATTGGAAGGCTTGTGCGGGCTGTAAAGACTGGCGGCGGAAAGCCCTAGTTGGTTGATATAATGGAGCAGTACCCGGATGCTGTGACGCGAGGTTACACACCCGAGGTCCTAGGTTGTCCAATAATGCCAGCCGCTGGTCCAGCTGACCAGTACTATGTCGAGACCAATGTCGACTACAAAGGTCTGAAGAGCTTGAAGATGGCCGGGCACGTCAAGGATGCTGAAGTGCTCATTGATACCTCGCACGTTAAGGGCCACAATAGTATAGGTTACGGAGCAGCGATCAAGAATCTTGCATTGGGTTGCTTCACTCAGGAAACGAGATGGGGGATGCATCGGACAATGCAATATGACCGGTACTGGGACAGTGAGAGGTCGAAGGACGCCGAAATGCTCGTCAAGGTCTGTCCTTTCGCATGCATTCAACTCAAGGACGGGGCACTCAGAGTGGAGTTCAATCGATGTAACCAATGCATGAGATGTGTGGCAGCCGACACCGATAATTGTCTACAGATAAACTTGAGGAATTTTGAGTCGTTCGCCGAAATAAACGCGTTAGCCGCGAGATTCGTACTCTCACACTTTGATGAAGACAAGAGGTTTTTCATAAACGTGGCCACGAATATTACGGAGTACTGTGACTGCTGGGGATTCACGACGGGACAGATACTCCCTGACTTGGGCATCTTGGGGTCAAGAGACATCGTTGCTGTTGACAAGAGCGCTCTTGACCTGCTAGCCGACAAGCCACTGCTCAAGGAGAACGTATCTCAAAGCCTGGAGGTGAATGACGATCCGTTGCTTCATCCGTTCGCTAGAATCCATGGACCATACAAAGATCCATACAACATGATCCGTTTGGCAACGAAATACCAACTGGGATCCCCTGACTATGTTTTGGAGGAGGTTCTGGCACTTGGATCCACGCCGGTGAGAACTCCCGCTAGATACCCTAGGATATCAGCATAAGAGGATCACTCTCCTGTTCTCATTTCCTCAGAATCCTCACCGACATATCGTAGAAATCGCACTACCACAACTTTAAGCAAGAATACCTTCTAGTCATGAAGCGGGCCCGTAGCTCAGTTTGGACAGAGCTTCAGGATTGAGCGTCAAAAGCACAGGCCCTCTAAACGCTTCCGGAGGAGCGGGAGAAGCCTGGGGTCCGGGGTTCAAATCCCCGCGGGCCCGCCATATAATGCCACTAATAGTATGATGTCAATGGTTTTGTAGGTCGAGTGAGGTTACGCGGTCTGTTTGCTTAGTACCGAACTCGACTCAGGGAATTATCGGAATGAAACTATTGGGGTTGATTGGTGGAACTGGTTGGGTTTCAACCGTCGAATACTATCGCATAATGAATGAGGAAGTTAATCGAAGGCTTGGTGGGCTTCAATCTGCTTGGTGCGTTCTGTACTCACTCAATTATGGGGTGATTCATGAGTTGAACGAAGCGTACGATTCGGATGGTCAAAGCGCGCTGATGCTGGACGCAGCAAAGAAGCTGATCGGCATCGGTGCAGAAGGCATCATGCTCTGCGCTAATACTCTACATCAGTTCGCTGACCGGATGGAGAAGGAGATTTCTGTACCCTTGATTCACATTGCGACTGCCACAGCCAAGGAAATCAAGAAGCAGAATATCTCAACTGTTGGACTGCTGGGTACCAAGTACACGATGGAGATGGATTTCTACAAGAAAAGGTTGAATGAGGAAGGCATTCAAGTCCTTATTCCAAACGCTGACGAAAGGAAGTATATTCACAGTAAGGAAGTCAACGAACTTCTAAAAGGCCTTTTCACAGAAGAAAGTAGAGTAGGGTTCTTGAAGATCATGAATCGTCTTCACTCGGAAGGGGCAGAAGATATTATTTTGGGTTGCACCGAATTCCCTCTGCTCGTTAAACGGCAGGACACAGAATTACCGCTTTTCAATACGCTTGAGATACACGCAATGGCCGGAGTTAATTTCGCTCTGGGCAACAACAACTCATAGTTCTGCTTGAAGGACGAACCTTCTTCTTGCCAACTAGGCGCAGACGTAAACCCTAGGACGAATCCCGGCCAACCCGTCACATCCCATTGCATCACTTGTCAGGATGACCCGTCAACGCGGCTAGCAACTCTCGGGTATTCTATAGGAGTGTCAGAGTGGCCATCTGACAAAGTTGTTTACCGTCACCGATTATGATGTGAACTTCGACAACGAGTTGAGTCTGACCATATATATAATGCTGAGATCATGGTTTTCCGTATCCTGTGCATTTTACATCTTTTTGCATTCTCCAGTTGGCATTAATCAAGAAATGGACTTTACCGACCCCCTCTTTATTTCCCGACCCGCTTCCACTCAAAATCTGGATTCCACTTCGGTTAAGATTTCTCAAAACAAGTCTTCTGTTAGTCGATAAGGGGCCGATCATCACCGCTTCGATTGTATATAACTCACCCATTACTGTTAGCCAAGCCATTGACAGCTTCACCGGTGATTATGTGCGCAGATCCATCTTGACTGTGGGCTTACTTCTCGTTTTAGTCGGCATATTCATCGTCAATCGAGGACCACAGCTCCTAACGCCACTTGCTGAAGCTTTTGGTCTCGTGTCTTATGTTCAGACAGTAACCGCCATAACCGAGCCAACTCTACTCTCCGTTGCTCCTTCAAACTACACCTACCTCCCGGTTGACTTGACGGCACGTGTTCAGACTAGAGGAATGTTGATGGTCGGCGACGGCAAGGAGGTCGGGTTCTACGTTATGAACGAGGGTAATTTCTCTGAATGGCGAAACGGCCACCCGAGCAGAGTTGTTCTTGCCAAGCCTTTCGTGGTCTCATACAATTTCACCTTTACTCCAATTGCTGGAGGAACATACTTCTTTGTCTTTGACAATCAAGACACGAGTCGGCGCGTGGTGATCTTCAGTTTGAGTATTGTTCAGATCCGCACCGTGCTTCAACCCGTGGCTGAATACGCAGGTTACGAACTGCTTGTGATTGGCATCCTGTTTGCCGTGCTTGGTCTGAAGACCGGTAGGAATAAACCCATCGAGCCGCTGGAGGCTCGTACAATCGGGTGGATCTGCAAATTCTGCGGAGCAGAGAACAATAGTGATCAATTGTTTTGCTCCAAATGCGGTCGCTCGCAACATTGAAACGCTTAGCGGTTGTGTTGGGGTCTTTAGGAAATGGTTTGAGGAGTTTTTCTGAAGATCGCGTAGAACAATGTTATGGACGCAACGTATAGAATGGCACAAAGATAGAACGGTAAGCTGAGGTTACCTTCGTTTAGCAATGAACCTCCTATGACAGTGCTTGCTGCGTTTGGCAACCTCCAGATCACCACGTTGAATGAAGATGCGGTTGCCCGTTCATCCTCGGCTATCATGCTCATGAGAAACGTATCAGAGAGTGGACTAGACATATTCATGAGCACCGCTCGAACGATATACAACGGAGCAGCGATCATAGGAGTTGGGCTCAAGGGAATTGTCAAAAGAAAGATGGTGGAAAGCGATTGAGTCAGTACGATCCCCTTCACCAGTCCTATGCGCCTTGCAATTCTTGGCGAGATCAATGCGGCCAAGCCCATTACTATGTTCGAAGCAGCGATCAGCGGTCCTGAAAAAACGTCAGTTACGTTGAAGCGGAGATAGAACCACGTCGGGATGAGGGGAATTATCAATCCAGCGCCTAGTCCGATCATAAGATTTGCAGTTGAGAATCTCATAATGATGCCCAAGGATTTTCGAGGTAGGATTCCTTGTCGTGAGGCCTTGGGTTTCACATCGGCCACCCAACGGTACACTGAGAATGTAGTTCCTAATCCCAACAGGCCTAAAGAAATGAAGGTCCACCGATGAGCGGTGAGCAAATCCAAGGGGAGTAGCGGAAAGAGGCCTGGGAGAAATGTGCCTATTCCTGAAGCAATCGTGAAGGTCATGAAGGACAGGCTAAATGCTTCTGCTCTGGCATCCACGGTCGTCGTGTCGGCAAGATAGGCGTTCCACGTGGATAGATACATTGCCTCTCCTAATCCTCCAATTAATGCTGAGGTCTCTAGAAGCGGAAAACTTGAGGTGAGCCCTGGAATGATTGTTACAAAAGTGGCCAGAAAAGATCCAACGAGCATTATGTGCTTTCGTCCATACCGGTCGGAGAGAGCTGCGAAAGGAATGCTGAACGCGACTGTCGTCAATCCGAATGTTGCTAAGAGTCCACCTAGGTTCGTAACGGAAACGCCTTCGAGAGGAAGGAAAACCGTGATCGCGACTTGAGTGAAACCCAGACCGGCTGCTAGTGGGCTTGCGCCTAGCACGACGCGCCCTGTGTTCTTCGATACGGCCCCGAACGGATGCAATTTGCACATTCACCTATTGATGTTCAACGGTCGTCTATGAAGGCTTGAAGGGCGAAGACGACATCCCGCCTATACTTTCGCGAACGGCTGTTGCCTGTGCGACAGGAAGCTCCACAACCTTCCAGTTAAGGTCAACTGCAACGCATTTTACGTATCCCTCTGCTGCCAATATGTTGTCTCGTCGCCGGACCATCTTGAAATCAAAGGTGATGCTCCTATTCGTTACTTCGCGTACTTTCAAGGCAACTTCGATTTGGTTATCAACCTTACACTGTGCTCTGGATTCATAATGCGTCTCAGTTCTTGGAAGAATTGTTTTCTGATTGTCTAGAATCTCGTTGAGGGACGTACCCAACATATGGTAGAATTCCTATTCGCAAGCTTCGAAGTAACGTAGTTAGTTGAAGTGCATCACTGCCGCAACATCAGTGTCGACCCAACGGACGCGAAACGTGCTGACAAATACCATGATTCAGACATCCAACCAACCTAAAGTCAAATCAGGTTCGACACAGTTCCTTTAAAGTATCAAATTGCTTTCTGCCAAAGCTGCTTTTCTGAAAGCTTATAGGCTACGCGATGGTGGGTTTGATTCGGTCCCGCGGTAGCTCAGCCTGGTAGAGCTTCCGAGCCACTCTTACAAAGAGTGACGGAGACGCTGTAGGTGTGCGCCGTGGGCGTACCCAGATCAGCCTGCTAGGCTAACAACGGAAACCGGAGTGTCGCTGGAGAACCATTCACCGGTTCGGCGAGTTCAAATTAGGGTTTCTAGCCCTATGAAACTCCGGCCCGCGGGACCATGTGTTCTTGATGAACCTGTGCCGCCCTGACAGATCGTGACAGTTCAGACAGGCACTTCTTGAGATCGAACTACCATCCCATTTTATCGTCGAAGAGTTCGTATGATATTGTTTGTCTCTCTCCCGTTGAAATCCTGTCTCACAGCCGAGTACGACAAGTGCGCCTTCCCGCGCCATTCGAGAGAAAAAGGCAAACATGTTAGAAAGTTGTGTCTGCAGCGTGAAGGTTCGCACCAGCAAGGCATTTCGATTAAGAACTTTCGCCACACCGAGAACGAAGAACAAGTCATCGATCAAGTGGAAGAACCTTTTCATGGCCAGATTGCTGGTGAGCTCAAGCAAAACCTCGTGGTAGGCAGGCACTTCCTCAGGATATGGTAGTATGTCATACGTGAAATACTTCACAATTTCAGTCGGGAACAGTCTCTTGTCGTAATGGTATTTCACACCATGCAAGGATATTCCTAGCAAGGGAGCCAGATCCGCGAACCCAAATCTCTTACAGCAACACTAATGATTCCGCCCGTGCCCCCTCCGTCGTCGTCACCGGCGCTTACATTGCCGACCTTTAGAACCAATGCCACGAGGACGAGCAGCACTGCCAGTGCAAGGAGCAATTTGAACTTGGACAGAGTCACCTCCCCTGTCAATAACAACGCAAAGGAGACTTGTTTATCTACAAGCTCGCTGAAATATCTATATAACTATGGGTAAGTTATATAGATGTGTTTCCATTGGACGACACAGGGCGACAACGACCGGTGTGTGAGCATTGCGATGCTATGGAACGAGTCCTTGTAGACTTGACCGGGCCGCAAGTTGCCGCTGTCATCATGAAGAGGGTACAAAAACGATTACACGGTGAAATCCAAGCAAAGGACTCGAAGGGAGATATAGAACAAGTTGTCTCTCTCGAATCAGCGACCCGTATAGGCTCTTCTGACACATAGAGCTAGAAAACGCAAGCATTTCACTTAGCAGGACATTTCTCGTCTTGAGTTTGAACTATGTCAGAGTCAGAGGATCGCTAGGACATCGTGTTTGACGACCAAGCTCGTGTGGCATGGGATCATCGTGTGGGCGCGGAAGGCGACTATGATTTCGCTCTAGCTGTCCTGTATAGGTAGATTTTTCGCGCTACACCTGCGCTCTTGACATCAATTTGCCGTTCAAGGAGCCAACCTGGAAGAGTATAATCCAAGGAAACGACCCGCGCCCCGTTCTTGAGTTCATCTCTCAGTTTGGGTGCAAGCCTAGTATTTACCGATTCGGAAAGGTAGATAGTGACCACGTCTGCCTTCGACAGGTCAGCTTCCATGAAGTCTCCTTCAATTACCTCAGCCACAACATCAGTTGTTTTCAATCGCTCTCTGATTCTACTAACTCGCACAGGATCGATTTCGATACCCACAGGTTTCGCGCCGAATCGTCTCGCCGCTTCAATCAGGATTCGGCCGTCACCAGCTCCAAGATCATATAGGGTTTCGCCTCGGCGAAGTTCGGCCATGTGAAGCATTTGGTGAACCAAGTTTTTTGGTGTTGGTATGTAGGCGACATCGAGATCTACCAATCCCACAGCCCAGCTCCATTAGACGATCGGTTGGGGTTCAATTAAGGCCACGGGTTTTCTGATTAGCATGTTGCATTTGCACGTACCTCTGCACGTCTCGTAGTTGCTAACGTGAGAAACGAGAAACAACACTTAGAAGAAGCTCCGGCCGAGTCGGAAACGATAGAGTTGTCGCGCTCAAGCGCTACTGAGTTTCTAAGAGCCCGTGATTATTTACTGAACGTTCCCAACTATCAGGAGGCGAAAACGCACTTTGTATGGCCGAAGCTTACCGAATTCAACTGGGCCTTGGACTATTTTGACACACTAGCTGAAAAACGTGACAACCCTGCTCTCTTATGTGTGGATGATAAACGGACAGAGAGGAAAGTCAGTTTTGAGGCATTGAAGGAGAGATCCAACAAAGCAGCGAACTTCCTGCGGGGCTTGGGTTTAGGAAAGGGAGATCGGATTCTGTTAATGATGCCCAACTGCCCAGAGTTGTTTGAGGTACTCATCGGTGCAATGAAGATCGGTTGCGTGATCATACCTGCCTCAACGCTCCTAACGCCCGAAGATGTGCGGGACAGAATAGGAAGGGGAAATGTCAAATGCGTCTTTACAGACTTCGAACTCACCACCAAGATTGATCAAGCTATACCTGCTGCAGCGAAGTCGATATCCAAGATCAGCTTAGGGGGAAACTCAAGCGGCTGGGTTGACTTTGCTCAAATTTACGAATGTTCAGGGGTATTCAAGTCAGAAGAGACTTTCACATCTAAAGACGAGTTGCTGATTTACTTCACCTCGGGAACTACTGCGAAACCCAAACTCGTTCTGCATACGCATGACAGCTATCCCGTAGGTCATCTGACAACGATGTATTGGATTGGCCTCAAACCCGGCGACTTGCACTACAACGTTAGCGCGCCAGGTTGGGCAAAGTATGCTTGGAGTAGCATATTCGGTGCGTGGAATGCGGAGGCTACAACGTTCGTATACAATTACAGTGGCAGGTTCAACCCCAGAGATGTTCTGAAAGTTATCGAGGACTATGGAGTCAATACGCTCTGTGCTCCCCCCACAGTATGGAGACACCTACTGCTAGAGGACATCAAGGCGTACAGATTTAGATTGAGGGAACTCGTCAGCGCCGGAGAGCCATTGAACCCCGAGATAATTCATAGAGTGAAGGATGCCATCGGGCTTACAATCAGAGAAGGATTTGGCCAAACCGAGACCACTTTACAGATTGGTTTCTTCCCAGGCATGGAACCCAAACCCGGCTCAATGGGAGTTGAGGCACCGGGCTTTGAGATTGGACTGCTGAGCGATGATCATGTGCCAGTGCCGGTAGGTACTGAGGGGAACGTCGCGGTTCGAACCAAACCGCAAAGACCTGTGGGATTAATGGCTGCTTACATTGATCCCCCCGAGAAAAATCTTGAAGTGTTTGTCGGTGAATGGTATCTGACTGGAGACGTGGCATACCGCGACAAGGACGGTTACTTCTGGTTTATTGGCAGAGCCGACGATGTCTTCAAGAGTTCGGATTATCGAATCAGCGCGTTTGAACTTGAGAGCGAACTTATGGTTCTTCCTTCGATAACCGAAGTTGCAGTAATATCCAGCCCAGACTCGCTGAGAGGTTTTGTGCCGAAGGCTTTCGTTACGTTGAAACCGAACATCACGCCCTCCCGGGAATTGGCGTGCGAAATATTCGAGTTCACTAGGGAGAGGATGGCTCCATACAAGCGACCGAGAATTATCCAGTTCATGGACGAGTTGCCAAAAACGGTTAGTGGGAAGATCAAGAGGACGGATCTTAGAAAACTCGAAGCAGATCTGAGAACCAGGAGTACGCGGTCGAAAAATGAATACTTCGAGAGCGATTTCAAGACTGAGCTGAAGACCAGGGGAAGGTAATACTCTCTTATCAATCGAAGCAAGTCCACCAGAAAGCCTAATTGATTTTGTTGTTTACCCGTACGCGAATCAAGAAGTTCAGTAATGCTTTAAGCTGTCGCGGCATTTTGACAGTGTTCAGGCCCTGGTCGTTCAGTGGTCTAGGATGACGGCCTGTCACGTCGTCGACGCGGGTTCGAATCCCGCCCAAAGGAGAGGCAGATGCCTTTCTTGGCGAAGGGCGCCAACCCGCGTTCCCAATTTCATCATTCATCAAGGCCCGTGAGTACTTTCAAATCCTTGGTTTCAAGTTTGGAGATCTTGCATCGCGGACATGATGCGCCTTGGAGCTTTGAAAGGAACTCGTAACCGCAATTAGTGCACTTGAAATATCCTGCCTGATACAAGGCTCTAAATCCAATCTATTCTGTCATTAATGAGTCAATAAATATCCCTCTGCTGCTTGTTTGGGCTGGTTTGCCAGTTTTGATGCCTGTTAACGAAAAGGATGTTGTAGCAGCCGTACAGAAGGTCAGTCCGGCAGTTGTATCCATCGCGACTCTTCGCGTTATTCAGGAGAACCTATTCGATGCTGTTCCAGTTCGAGGTTTGGGTTCGGGCATTATTTTCGACTCAAACGGAGGCATACTCACGAATCATCATATCGTAGAGGAAGCTGAACGGGTTGAGGTTGTGACAACTGATGGCAAGAAGTTCCAAGGTGAAGTGCTTGGGTCAGATGCCATGTCTGATGTTGCAGTTGTGAGAGTTGATGGAGAGGACCTTCCCGCCGTCAAACTCGGTGATTCGGATAAGCTGGTCGCCGGTCAGATCGCCATCGCGATAGGCAACCCCTACGGATTCCTGCTTCCCGGTCCGACTGTTACGGTCGGTGTGATAAGCGCATTGAAGCGCCACATTCATGTTGAAGATCATATGTACGAAGATCTAATCCAGACTGACGCGTCCATCAATCCGGGGAACAGCGGAGGTGCATTGGTAGATAGTTCGGGTCTCGTGATTGGAGTCAACACTGCCAACATTCCTTACGCACAGGGAATAGGATTCGCGATTCCAATAAACGCGGCAAGACGAATTGCGAAGGAGATTATCGAACATGGACGAGTACTAAGACCGTATCTTGGGATTGCAGGTATTACTTTGAACAAAGATATCGCCGGATCCTACAACCTCGTGCATGAAAGAGGCGTCTTAGTTGTTAAGGTGGGACGAGGAAGCCCGGCTCACAAGAGTGGAATGCAGGCGGGCGACACAATTCTCGAAGCCGACAATAAACCTCTGGAAGGTTGGGAAGACCTGCAGCATCTCCTTCAAAACAAAAAGGTGGGCGATCGACTCGAGCTCTTCATCGGCCGCGACGAGCAACAAGGCAAGGTCAGCGTGGAACTCGAAGAAGCTCCATCGTAATCGATCAGAGCTTCAAGAATAGGCCAGATCCTCTGATCGGAAAACACTTTAGATATCAGACCGAGTTCTGAACTCCTCGGGGCCCGTAGCTCAGTCAGATCCGCAAGTTGGGTCCTGAAAAGGTAGAGCACCGGTGACGCCAACAAGCGTCGATGATGCTTTTACCTCTGGGAACATGAATCCCTGGGAAGCCACCCGGAAAGAATCGCTAACGTAGCATTCTTGGGCAAGGGTCCCGGGTTCAATTCCCGGCGGGCCCGCCACACCAGCGGTTCTACGTCAGGGTCTGGCGATTTTCGAAAACCGTCGCTAGGAAAGATCAGTTCCAAAGGTCAGTTGGTGCACACCAATACCGTTTGAATTTGGTTGCTCGAGCCACCAGACCCACACCACCACACACAAAATCAATGTAACAATGTCGTCGTTATCTTAACTCGTGAGGCGTGCCTCCGTTGAGATTGCGAGCAGGATTTGGCAAAGACGATTTAGCTGGCCGTGATATGGCCCAGCACGATGATATCGATTCGCTTGCATGTATCCTGAAGGATAGCATAAGCTTCACAGGACAGTTCACACAAGTCAATGCTAATGCCCATATTCGAGGACGCGGTGATCGCGGACACGACCATAGATCTAAGAAAAACTTAGGCGAGAGCTACTGATTGATGAGTTAACCCTTCTTAATCTGGTAATTGCGGTCGGAACAATTGTGCTAGTTTGTTTCGGTCTAATGTCATGAAGATTTAGGACGTAGAGACGACGGCCGGTCCGATGCAGAGAATTGCATAGAGAGTATCTGAGACTCTCCAAGATCATAGAAATCATCCGAAAACCGAACTATCTCAAGACAAATGGGCCGTTCCAATTGGTCGACAAATAGCCGTTTGTGATTGTGATGTCTGCGAGAACGGGTGGGTCACTGGCACAACGATTTCTAATGTCGAGAGAGTCGCACGCACCACCTGTGAAGCTCAAGTCTGTTTGCGGGTCATTATACCCGCCAGTCACCCTATGGTCCACAAGCGGTCTGATTGGCCACATTGTCACCGAAACTGTGCTTGAAATATCGAAAATCTCCATTTCTGCAAGAGTTAAATCCGAATCAAGCATGTGCTTGAAATATTCAAAGTGTCAAAATGGTCTAGGGATTTCTTAAGACAAGATTGCTGATACCACACTGGGAATTGAGATGTGAGACTTGAGACTGTTGTCCAGTCGACTATTGCGTAACGGAGGTTTTATGCGTTTGTGGATGGGCGAGACAGTTGAGTGGTTTGGTGGGCAAATAACTGCACTGGCCCTGCCTACGGTGGCAATTCTTTCTCTGAACGCTGGTCCCTTTGAGATGGGAGTCTTGGGAGCCTTGAACAGCATTGCCTGGCCAATCTTAGGACTGTTTGTGGGGGTTATGGCTGACCGATGGCGTAGGCGTCCGATGATGGTATGGGCAAACATTGGGCAAGTGCTCGCGCTTAGTTCAATTCCACTGGGTTTCATGCTTAGGGTGCTCAGCCTCAACCAGTTGTTTGCTGTTGCCCTAGTGATGAGCGTGACTACGGTCTTTTTCGTCATCGCCTACCAATCATACCTTCCCACGCTTGTTGACAGGGAGGACTTGGTTGAGGGTAACGCTAAGCTTGAAACCAGTTCATCAGCCGCGCTGGTTTTTGGCCCTGCGCTGGCGGGTTTTCTCATCCAGATTACAGGAGCTGCTCAATCCATCGTGATAGATGCCCTATCGACCCTGGTAGCTGCCTTGGCCATTTTTTCAATCAAACAACCGGAAGTTACACTGACTTCCAAGGTCAACCGTGCCTTCTTCAAGGAACTAAGAGATGGCGCAGACATCATCTTCATAAATCCCATTCTCCGCACCCTCACATGGGCATCCGCAACACTCAACTTCGGGAGGAGCATGTTCTATGCAGTCTTCTTCATTTTCATATACAACGAGCTGAAGATTACGCCAGGGACAGCTGGATTAGTTCTAGGGATAGGAAGCGCAGGTTTCCTGATCGGCGCATTAAGCGCCCCGAAAATTGTGAAGAAGCTTGGACTAGGAGTTACGCTTGCCCTCGCCGTCCTCATCTCAGGAACCGGACTGTTAATGATACCTGCTAGCATGTACGGACCCGCTGCCCCAGCATTGGCCGCCTTTTGGATGTTCTCAAACATCGGCATGCCCCTCTGGAACGTCAACCAAGTCAGTCTCAGGCAGGCAATAACATCGAATCAACTTCAGGGAAGAATGAATGCAACAATGCGCACAATCACATGGAGCACCTGGTCGGTTGGAGCCTTAGTAGGAGGAATCCTCGGACTTAAACTAGGAGTCCCGTTGACCATAATGATCGGGGGACTAATCTCGATCCTCCCAACGCTTTGCATAATCGTCAGCCCAATTAGAAAGCTATCTAGGATTCCAATTCACCCAACTAGCGTCTGACCGCAAGAACAAGTGAAAGTGAGGGCGCTAAGATTCGTTCTCACTTTAGCTAGACTGAGCGTTACGCGGTCTACCAAATATGATACAGAACTTGACCACCTGTTTCTAGTTTATTGGTTTTAGTCCAGTAGTGCGCAAGCAAAATCGAGTCCTGAACATGTCACCAGTCGCTAATTGCTAGACTCCAAAATCACCGCTGGCGGTTCAATTCCCGGCGAGCACGTCAAATCACCTCGATCCAGACAAGTCCCAGGAATTAAGAGATCTGATCTTACCCGATTCTAGTTCTCAGCGCAGATGCAGAGCCGCAAGAAGCACCAGGATCGTCTGCCAGGAAGGAGCTAACAGGCCACGAGTGATCTAGATCCATCTAACCGCTAGAACTCCGCCGGTCCTTGATCTCTAACCGCTGTCTGCAGCAAACGAGAGATCCGCTATAATCCGACCAGCTTCAAACTTCCTCTGCTCTTGGGTCATGCGACGCCCCCCATTTAACTACCTATACTTGAGTAGCGAGCTAAGCGCGGGTTCACAATCCCTCAATTGTCACACTTAAGAGCCCTCGTAATTTCCTTTGTAGCCTCTTTATCCATCCGACCTTACTTAGTAGGAACCTGCTAATACGCCCGCAGAACCCAATTACCTATGGATGGCATCAGGCTTGTAAAAAATTAAGTATCTCATCAAACATACGTACGTAAGGTACGTATGCAGGGGAGGTGGACTGCTGTGGGAGACAGTGATGGCGGCGGAGGATCAGGTTAATCAGAGCGCTTCTATAGGCCGGAGTTAGATAGCTTCAGCCACACCGCCTAGTTGTAAATTTTAAAGCTAGGTTCTAGCATATTGTCGGTTGTGGCCCCAGCTTGAGAAGCGAGACTGTACAACTCTCGAAGTACTTCAAAGGTATTCAGGAAACCGAAAAACAACTCGATCCTTTGAACATGAAAATACTTTCTGCTATGTGGAAGTTTGGTCCAAGGAACCTGCTTGAAGTATCTAGACGAACCAATCTGCCGTTCACAACGGTTTATCATCGCGTTCACAAACTGGAAGCCAAGTCGAAGCGCATCGTCTATCTTGATCCTCAGACAAACAGACTTGGCCTTGTTCGGGTCCTCGTTCCGGTGACAGCAAGGGTGGGTAATGAGGAACTCGTTGCTCGGGCGCTCAGGATTCCTAACCTCTGGTACGTGATTAACGGTTGCGAGGGGTCCTTCACACACCTCTCAAGCCACAGGGTTCCCTTCTTATCAGTCAGTGATCTCAAGAGATACATTTCTTATCTTCACATGTCCGGTTTGATCACTAACTTCAAGTTCATAGCTACAACCGACCCCATCCCCAACTTCCCGGACTTCCGATATTACGTTCCTGATAGAAAACAGTGGTCGTTTCAATGGGAGCGATGGGCAAGAGCTCTCAGGCAGATAACGCCCAAAGTAATTGATGATCCAGAAGACTACAAATTAGACGCCGACTACAGAGATCTCCTGATCATAAAGGAACTGGAGAAAAACGGTCGCAAGACATTCGCGGAATTAGCTCCGATTCTCGGAATATCCCTACAGGCGGTTAAGTACAGATATGATCGATTAGTCTCCGCTGGCATCATAAAGTATTTCACATTTGATGTCTGGCGATTCCCAGTTGAGATTTCAGCCTACCATGAAGTGATGCTGCAGTTCACGTCGAAGACAGCCATGAACGCTTTCTTCGCTCTCGTGCCGGAACTCATGTTTGTATACAGCGTGGCCAAGGTTCTAGGAGAAAATTCATTGATGGTGAGAACATACCTACCGCAGTCTCAGGTTACCAATATGTTCGGTTTCTTCTCAGAATTAGCTAAGGCCGGTTTTCTTGCGTCATGTTCATCGGTGCGCCTAGACTTCGCGAACAGACAGAATCAGACAATCTCATACGAGCTTTTCCAAGATCAAAAAGGATGGGCATTCAATCTCGACGAATCGCTTTCTCAACTGTCAAGACTCACACCACCGAGAATCTTCGCAGAGACGCCAGACAGGACGAATCGCATCACTAACCAGGGAGCATTTGAATCTGCGCTGCGATAGCCTAATCCCACCATATGGAGCACTTGACACTCCGCCCTAGCGCTGTCAGAGTTACGCAGTGTGAATCGCATCAAGCAGGTTCTGTGGCGAGGAGTTCTTCAACTGAACTGGGGAACTTTAGCCCCGATCCGGTGATTATACAACATACCTTGGATCTGCGTTTAAGGTGTCCGAGTGCAGCTATGCTCGCCGCAGCGGCGCCTTCAACTATCAAGCCGTCAGACGCCAAAAGCTGTGCTGCTTCACGAATCTCGTGATCCGAAACTTCGACAATGGCACCTCCAGATTCCTCCACAGTGTTCGAGAGTGCGGGTTCTTCGATGCGGTGAAATCCAGCAATTCCCTCAGCGAGTTTGGTTTGTTTTGCGACCGCGGCAACCATCTTCGTGCTTGCATGCGCCTTTCTCAATCCCTTCCAGATGCCTGCAAGCAAGGTTCCGTTATTCGTCGGAACAATCACGTGTGCCCAAGTCTGCTTGGCGATCTCGGTGCCGATTTTGGAATCGCCGATAATCTTTTCGATTCTTGCTCCTGGGTTGCAGTTCAGGAAGCTTTCGCTACGGGATTTTTCGTTGCATTGTGCGATGGCTTCATCGTATGTATCTGAGAAACTGATGGTTGGGTTGAAGGCTTCGATTTGAGCGAGTCGTTCAGCCGCTATTTTTTCCGGGAGGAAGATATGACACTTCAGAGCGTTGATGTAGGCGTACGCGGCCAACGATATTGCAGCGTTCCCAGTGCTCGCAATGCCCAATCGCCGTATGCTACTTCGTTTCGCATAGCGGAGTATCTCCTCTGATTCCCGGTCTTTGTGGGATCCAGTTGGGTTGTACATCTCCAACTTACCGTACACCTTACACCCGAAATGCCTCGAACATTTCTTCAATAGACGAAGCGGTGTCGGAGTAATGAATCGGATCAATTGGCCTCAGAGGCCTGAACTACACGGGGCATACAATTGAAACCTTCTGTCCCAAAGGATATGGGGAGCTGCTTTGTTCCACATTACGACTGTAATATGAATTGGAAAGTCTTATCTCAGATCATGAGATGTTCAGCCTGTACGCGCAGCTAATTGATCGAGATTGATTTCGGGAGATTGCATACTATGAGCCAAAGTCTGTCGGAAGTGGCATTTGAGGGTGCGAAGGACGAGTACATTGACTCTATGATATACAAGAAATTCTCGGAAATGCGCTTCTCCAGTAATCCAAACTTCAACAGATCACTTGTTGGACTTTCAGAAATAGAACGGGGACACTATGAGTTCTGGAGGAGGTACTGCCCTGGAAGAAAGATAAGTGTCAGCCGCGTAAGGGTATACTTCATAGTCCTACTAAGATTGATGCTGGGTCTCACGTTCGCCGTTAGGTATCTTGAAAGAAATGAGTCTAGGGTGATCAGGAAGTACAAGGAAGTGGCGCACCTTGTTCCTGAACCAGACAGGAGAACGCTGGAACAGATAATAAGGGACGAGGAGGAGCATGAGCGTAAGTTTTCCGAGCAGTTCGAGGAACCGCACATAAAATACATTTCATTCATTGTCCTCGGTCTGGCAGATGCGCTGGTCGAGATTGCGGGAATTCACGCGGGGTCGCTTGGAATTTACAATTCTACTGAGCTTGCGGGACTCGCCGGCATAATTGCGGGAGCAGCGGCGTCGGTGGCTATGGCATCCGCAGCCTATGCGCAGGCTAAGGCGGGTTTTAAGGGGTCTGCTGCTGTTTCAGCGGTCTATACAGGGATTTCGTATTTTGTTACGGCTGTGATATTGGCTACTCCGTACTTCCTGACAAAAGTCATGGTCGAAGCCTTGTTTGCGTCTTTGGTGTTTGCAGTTCTATTGATCGCTTTCATTAGCTTCTATGGTTCCGTTATATCTGGTAGCGTATTTACGAGGGATTTTGCTGAGATTACAGGAATAATGTTTGGCGCAACCGTCGCACTGTATCTTTTAGGGTTGATAATAAGACATCTGACCGGGATAACCATCTGAGGAGTTAATCGCATCAAGAGAAATCCGTCCTTACAGGGTCCAATAATTTCGCAGGCTCGTGTACGCCCGAGTCCTATTCCACACGAATCGTGCAATGACAGCCGTATCACACAAACGTGAGAGCTGGGTAGATTGATTTCCGTCTGCTCGAGCAGAACTTTTACGTTCTCATTGTGGGACCATCTATCCAGGTAACTTACTTGGCCAGCAAGACCAGGACACTCGCTTTGGTTGCATCCCTATCAGCGACTAATGTGGCCTTTCGAGTTATTTTAGCGGGTGGTCCACCCAACATCAAGCCCACCGCCTTCTTGGTAATAGTTGGCGGCATCATAGGTGGGGCAATACCTGGGCTTTCTGTGGGTTGGCTCAGCATGATGCTCAGTGACCTCTACTTTGGTGCGGGCATTTGGACCATAGGAACCTCAGCAGGCATGGCTGCAATTGGTTTGCTCGCGGGATTGTCGTGGCACAAAGCTAAGCATTTAGGGCGATGGAACTTGGCGTTGGGAGGTTTCCTTCTAACGATGTTCTTCGATGTTGGGACTTCTCTTGCAGATGCTCTATTATTCAATTATCCTTGGTGGACATCACTACTAAGCCTGTACATCCCGTTCGTTTTCAGCAGCTTCAGCCCTTACCCATTCGGGCTTGTCCATGAGTTGACCACAGCTCTGCTCCTAAGCTTGATCGGGCTGTCGCTCATTACACAAATCAGAAAATTCTACCGGTAAACGGAGTCCGTAGCGAAGACGCAAATACCCCATTGTATGTGTTTCAAAGAACTACAAAATTGCCAAACGTTGGAGACCTAGCAACGAGATTTAGACAACCGTGTGAAAACGGGAACCGCATAACCCTAGACGATTTCTTGGGAAAGAAAAACCTGATCTTAACGCGGAATCATAAGACATATCTATTCATCTCAAATTCATCCAGAACGACATGCGGAAGAAGCGCTTAGGGCTCTGCAGTCAATGAAGAGTTGAACTCTAGGGGAACCACGTTCATCGAATTGGCACGAATGAAGTCAAACGGAAATTTGACGCTAGCCGAACATTGGTTCATGCTCTCTTGCGCAAACATAAAATACTCTTGTGCAGGTGTGTTTGAGAAGGGTTCTCGATCCCTCCCTTATGCGCTTGGGAGGAATTGAGAATTGCAAAAATCTTCTGCAATCGCCAAGTCACAGCATCGCTTTGAACTGAATATTGATCTGCCTCGCGCTTATCTGATCCTTGAAGATGGAACTGTTCTTAGTGGCTATTCCTTCGGAGCCCGAAAAGAGGCGTATGGTGAAGTCGTATTCTCGACGTCGATGGTCGGATATCCTGAAGCTCTAACGGACCCATCATATCGCGGCCAGATTCTTTGCCTAACGTACCCGCTGATCGGGAACTATGGCGTTCCAAGCTACGATGAGATCAACGATGGGCTGCCCACTTTCTTCGAATCTGACAAAATTCAGGTTCGAGGTTTGATTGTGCATGAAGTTTGCGATGCTCCAAGTCATCATCAGAGTGTTATGACTCTAAATGAATGGCTGCGAAGTGAAGATGTTCCTGGCATATATGCCGTAGACACAAGACGACTCGCGCGCGTTTTACGTGAAAGAGGGGTCATGCTCGGATCGATCCGAACAGAGAACGCAAAAGACGACGATTCCTTGAAGATATCCGATCCGAATGCCTTGGATTTGGTGAAGGAAGCCTCCGTCAGCGAACCTATCGAATACCATTCTGAGCGCAGGAAACGGATAGCCTTGATTGATTGTGGAGTAAAATACAGCATAATTAGAAACCTTCTTAGACGAGACGTAGGGGTCACTCGCCTCCCCTATGATTCGACTGCTGACGAGGTTCTTCACGAAGAACCCGCGGGAGTTGTTGTGAGCAATGGGCCTGGAGACCCAAAGACGTGTAAGCGAACTATTCAGACTATTCAAGAACTCATTGATATCGGAATGCCCATCTTGGGTATTTGTCTCGGGAATCAGTTGATTGCGCTGGCAGAGGGTGCGGACACATACAAAATGAAGTATGGCCATCGTTCACAGAATCAACCCGTGCTTGATCTCCAGACTGGACGATGCTACATAACCACTCAGAACCACGGTTACGCGGTTGACAAAGCTGCGCTAGAGAGAGCGGGATTGCTGGTCTGTCATGTGAATGCAAACGACCAGTCCATTGAGGGAATAAGACATCCGGAAAAACCATGTTGGGGTGTCCAGTGGCACCCTGAGGCTTGCCCTGGTCCCACAGACACCGAATTCATATTCGACCTGTTTCTCAAGCAGGTGACAGACCACGCCCAAGCATGAATGGATAAAGAAGACACTGGTTCTTGGCAGCGGGGCCATCAAAATTGGTGAGGCAGCCGAGTTCGATTATAGTGGCTCACAATGCTTGAAGGCTCTCCGTGAGGAAGGCATAGAAACCGTCCTGATTAATCCGAACATCGCTACCTTCCAGACTGATCCGAAGCTAGCGGACAGGGTCTACCTTCTCCCTGTCACACCAAAGTATGTTGAGAAAGTAATTCGCAAGGAAAAGCCAGACAGCATACTGCTCGGCTTCGGCGGTCAGACCGCACTCAACTGTGGAGTTGAACTCGCAAAACGTGGAATTCTAGAGAAATATGGCGTCCGCGTTTTAGGAACACCAATCAGAGCGATACAGGAGACAGAGGACCGAGAGCTCTTCAAGCAAGCCATGTCACGCACAAAAACATCCGTCCCAGCCAGCTCAACTGCGAATACCGTCGAAGAGTGCGTTGCACACGCGAAACGACTCGGTTACCCGGTCATTCTTCGCGTAGCTTATGCTTTGGGAGGAAAGGGGTCAGCGGTAGTCTGGAATGAGGAGAGCATGTCTCATGCCGCGGACCAAGCGTTAGCTCAAAGCGTTATCAGACAAGTCTTGGTTGAGGAGTATCTGCACCACTGGAAGGAAATCGAATACGAGGTAGTTCGAGATAGCGCTGATAACTGTATTACAGTCTGCAACATGGAAAACTTCGACCCCATGGGTGTTCATACAGGAGACTCGATAGTCGTAGCTCCTTCACAGACCCTGACAAATAGAGAGTATCATAAGCTTCGCTCGGCGTCAATTAACGTGATAAGAAGCCTCAGCATAGTTGGCGAATGTAACATTCAGTGGGCACTTAATCCTCACAAAGAAGAGATACGCGCCATAGAAGTCAACGCCCGCATGTCCCGCAGCTCAGCGTTAGCCAGCAAGGCTACCGGATACCCCTTAGCGTATATCGCCGCGAAACTCTCAGTGGGCTACACGCTTCCAGAGCTATGGAACAAGATCACGAACATCACAACAGCATGCTTTGAGCCAGCTTTGGATTATATCGTAGTGAAAGTTCCACGATGGGATCTAAGCAAGTTCCGCCACATCGACCCCCACATCGGCCCACAGATGAAATCCGTCGGGGAAGTCATGAGTATAGGTCGAACCTTCGAGGAAGCTATACAGAAAGCAGTAAGAATGCTCGATGTCGGGAAACTCGGGGTCACCTGCAATCGCGAGACCACAGACTATAGCAAAGAGGAGATTCGAGAAGAACTCCAACATCCCACCGATGAACGACTGCACTTCATAACAAGAGCGCTCCAGAAGGGCTTCGAGATCGAAGAGGTTCATGACTTGACGGGAATCGACCCCTGGTTCATCAACAAGTTGAGGAACATTATTGAAGCTGAACGAGCATTACGGAAGATCAGCCTTGATGCCCACGACGCACCCGAAGTGATCAGGTGCGCCAAGCGACTTGGTTTCTCCGACGAACAGATTGCGGTTTGTGTGAACTCAGATGAGTTTACAGTCAGAACCTTTCGAGCAAAGAATCGAATCGCGCCGGTGGTAAAACAGATTGATACCCTGGCCGCTGAATGGCCTGCGAGAACCAATTACCTTTATGTGACCTATGGAGGCGACGATGACGAGATCGAATTTCAACTTCGAAAGAAAGCTATCGTGCTGGGAGCAGGGGTATTTCGCATCGGTTCAAGTGTTGAGTTCGACTGGAGCGCCGTTACCACAGTTCTGGCCTTAAAACAGAATGGTATCGAAGAAGCCATCATCATCAACTGTAACCCTGAAACCGTCTCGACTGATTACGATTTGTGTGACAAACTGTACTTCGAAGAATTGTCCGTTGAGAGGATCTTGGATATTTACGAGAAAGAAATGCCACAGGGAGTAATCGTGAGTGTCGGAGGTCAAATAGCGAACAATCTCGCTCCGAAGCTTGCCAAAAATGGTGTCAGAATACTAGGAACAAGCAGCAGAACGATTGATCGTGCCGAGGACAGAGCAAAATTCAGCGCACTGCTGGATAGATTAGAAATACGGCAACCCAACTGGAGAAAGGCCACTTCATTACAGGCGTGCAAAAGGTTCGCGAGGGAGTTTGGCTACCCAGTCTTGGTTAGGCCCAGCTACGTTCTGTCAGGTTCTGCTATGCGTGTAGCCGATAATGAGGAGCAGTTGCAATCGCACCTCGAGCTGGCTGCCAGCGTCTCACCGGAACACCCTGTGGTCCTCTCGAAGTTCATGTCAGATGCCAGAGAGGTGGAGATTGACGGTGTTTGCGATGGATCAAACGCCGTACTCGGACCTGTAATGGAGCATATCGAGAATGCGGGGATCCACAGTGGGGACGCAACCGTTAGTATACCCTCAAAGATGTTGCCAGATGATATCATAGCCAAGGTTCGCGAGTATAGTGGAAAGATCGCAACCGGTTTGGGAATTCGAGGGCCGTTCAACATTCAGTACCTAGTCAAAGGCGATTTGGTATATGTGATCGAATGCAATGCTCGCGCCTCTAGGTCAATGCCTTTCGTTAGCAAGTCCACCGGCAGGAATCTCATTGAAGTCTCTGTGCCTGTGTTGCTCGGGAAACAGAAGCTGGAGGAAGCCACCGGTTCCACTGACGTTCCCTACTTCAGCGTTAAAGTTCCGCAATTCAGTTTTGTTCGGCTCACGGGAGCAGATCCCGTATCAGGGGTCGAGATGCTTAGCACAGGTGAAGTTGCCTGTCTCGGCCGCAATTTCTCAGACGCCTTCGCCAAGGCGTTGGAAGCAACGGAAATCGCCCTTCCAAAGTCCGGAGGGGTTCTATTCACTGTCGGAGGAAGAGAGCTGAAGAATCGAATCGTGCCACTCGCAGTATCTCTCGCGTCCCTCGGGTTTGATATCTACGCAACAGAACACACAGCCCAATCCTTGCATGAGGCTGGTCTTCGGAAAGTAAAGGCGCTGCACAAGATTCGCGAGAGAGAAAAGAAACCCAACATACTAGATTACTTGATGGAGGGAAAGATCCACTTGGTAATCAATATACCAACAAACGGAAACGGCGTTATCGACAAGACCATCTTGGATGATGAGTACGCCATCAGAAGAATAGCAGTTGAACATAATATTCCTGTCGTCACAACCATAGAGCTTACGTCGGCGATCATTGAAGCGCTTCAATATCTAAGATATGAAGAACCCGAAACTCTAGCTCTGGATGAGTACCTGCAAATGAATGTCCCTGCGGCACTGCACAATTGATCAAGAAGGCCGCACCAAGATCGCGGGTCTTTTTCGCGTTTGAAGTCACGTCAATAGTCCAAGGCCACAACTAGGCAATAGCAACAGGCGATCTTCAGGTGGCGTGTTACAGTTGCCTAGGGCTGCTCAGGCTGTTGTATTTGCGGATTGAGCTGGAGCAGCAATTGCCCCTTCTTTCTTCTTCTTGGGTTTGCGAACCATTCGGGGGCTACCCAATGCTATCCTAATGGGCTATCGTTCATGCTCGATAAAAGCGGGATTGACACGGGCAATGATAGGATCCAACTGCGATATTCATACTTGAGTATTCTTGGTCCGTCCTTGGCAAATGCTGATGCGATTCATGCGGCAGGATATGAAGGTACATAGCTGTATGTCTGTCCTGCGCCCTGACTGCTTATGATCTTAAAAGTGACATTAATCTTCACATTGTCCTTGATCATTGCCCGAACCGAGCAATACTTGTCCTGGGATAGACGTATCGCACGCTCAACTGCGTCTTTTCTGATCTGATCTCCCCATATCCTGTACTCCAAGTCTATGGTCTGGTAATACATAGGGTCCTCTTCCCGGCGTGTACCTCGCGCAGATATTTCGAAGTTGTCCACTTTCTGTCTCTGTCTCTCCAGTATCCAGATCACATCCATAGCCGTGCAGCCCGCCACTGAGAAGAGAAAGAGTTCCATCGGGGTGAAAGCGCTGCCCATTTCCTTCGCTGAGTTCAGCTCAAGACCGCGGCCGTCGGTGACTTCTGCTTTGAGTCTAAGGGCTTCATTCCGCTTGAGTCTGATCGAGATCTCCATCTTCTACTGCCTCAGAGCTTGTGAGGTGGTCTCCTCGCTATCTACCTTACCAAATATGTGTTTAGAAACCAATCCCATTAGGCGAACATGCAAGCGTTCGAATGCTGCAACGCTCGCACTGTGGCCAGAATCCATATTGAACCGTGGAATGATTACTGATTGTGCGAGAGCAATTGGAGTAATTCAGAAGTCAGTGGAACACTTGATGTCCAGGGTAAGTCTTGAAATAATGACGAAGACTACCCTCGTGAGGGTCTGTTGATGGCATCTATGCGAGATCAGATCGTTTTCATTACAGGTGCAAGCAGTGGTATCGGGGAAGCTTGCGCTAAGATCTTTGCCAATAGCGGAGTGAAGCTGATTCTGAACGCGAGACGAAAGGATCGGTTAGACCGATTATCTTTGGAATTGAAGGACAATTATGGAACCAACTGTCTCGTCTGCCCATTTGACGTTAGGGATCTCAACGCAGTTAAGACTGCTCTTGATACACTTCCAACTGAATGGAAAGCCATTGATGTTTTGATCAACAACGCAGGTCTAGCTCGCGGTCTGGACAAACTCCATGAGGGGCATTTCGAAGATTGGGAAGAGATGATTGACAGTAACATCAAAGGGCTTCTGTACATGACAAGATTGGTGCTGCCCGGAATGCTGAACCGCGGCCGCGGCCACATAGTGAATATTGCCTCAATAGCCGGCATCCAAGCTTACCCTCGAGGGAATGTCTACTGCGCAACCAAAGCGGCCGTGAGAATGATCTCTGACGGGTTAAAACAGGACTTGCTGGGAACCCCCATACGTGTAACTGCGATAAGCCCAGGCCTAGTTGAAACCGAGTTCTCCATAGTGCGTTTTCGCGGCGACATAAATCGTGCTGTTCAACCTTATCGCTGCGTTACACCTCTGACGGGAAGTGATGTGGCCGATGCCGTGCATTTTTGTGTGACTAGGCCTCCGCACATCAATATTAACGAGATAGTTCTGATGCCTACAGATCAGTCAAGTGCCACGCTAGTTTATCGGCGCGAAACTTCTTGACAATTGGCAGAGGTCAACGAAGTTGTGAACATCGCCAGCCGGCGCTCATGGAATTTTCGTAATTTCACAATCTATCAGACCCAATGACGTGGCTGAAACTTTATTAGCGTGCGTCCGGGTGGTTGTAGGGAAAGTTTCGGTAAGGCTCGAATTAAGGGCTGGATGAATCTTTTCTTCGTGGAGAGAGTGTCTAGATTGAAGGATAGCGATACTGTTAGGTCATACAACATTTTCGCACATCGCTTTGTTCCAAAGCATGAGCTTCTGTCAAAGAAAGAGGCCGAGGAGCTTATGGAGGAATTTCACATAAGGCCCCATCAGCTTCCATACGTCAAGACGAGTGATCCTGCCGCACAGAGTCTCGGCGCAAAGATGGGTGACATTCTAAGGATTACTCGGAAAAGTGCGACCGCAGGAGAAGTTGTCGTTTATCGTTATGTTGTTGATGGTTAGGGAGTGATATTATGGCAGTGACATCAACCGCAACCGTAAGCCCACAGATCTGGGAGCTTATCAAGCATTTCCTGGAGGAGAAGGGCTTAGTCAGGCAGCATGTTGACTCGTACAACGAGTTTATCGAAAGTGGACTTCAGGCCATTGTTGACGAGACCGGAGAGATACCGATCGAAATTGAAGATTATCCGCTTAAGATCAAGTTGGGTAAGATCGAGATCGGGACGCCGCGAGTGACTGAAGTGGATGGTTCTGAACGCCAGATATTCCCCACTGAAGCAAGGATTCGCAATCTCACCTATGCTGCGCCTCTACACTTGGAGATGACCCCCGTCATCGGGGAAAGAGAGGGTCAGACGGAGATCGTCTATATCGGCGACTTTCCCGTAATGCTTCGCTCGAAAATCTGTCCTCTGTCCCGCATGACTTCAGAGGAACTCATCAGCATCGGCGAGGATCCGCTCGATCCCGGTGGCTATTTCATAGTCAACGGCGCAGAAAGAGTTGTCGTCGCCCTAGAGGACCTGGCCGCGAACAAGATTCTTGTGGACAAGGAGCAGACGGGTGTTCACCCGACCTACAAAGCGAAGATCTTCTCGACCACAGTTGGTTTCAGAGCGCGAACAGAAGTCACGCTCAAGACTGATGGTGCGATCTACATAACGATGCCCGGCGTTCCGTCTGATGTTCCTCTTGTGGTGATGATGAAGGCGCTGGGATACGAGGAGGATTCCAAGATCGCTGCCATGATCTCCAATGATGAGACTTTGCAGAACCAACTCGCTCAGACCTTCGAGAAATCTATCGGAGTAGTGACACAGCGAGACGCGCTACTCTATGTTGGCAACAGACTCGCACCAGGCCAAGTCGAAGACTACCGGTTGAAGAAGGCAGAAGCCGCGATCGACAGGAACTTTCTCCCACACATTGGTCGTAATCCCGAGGAGAGAAAAGAGAAAGCGGCGTACTTGGCGGAGGTTGGATGCCGCGTTATCGAGCTCAAATTTGGCATGAGGCAGCCCGACGACAAAGACCACTACGCTAACAAGCGTTTGAAACTTGCAGGTTCCTTGTTGGCAGAACTCTTCAGGATCTCATTCAGGAACCTTATTCGCGACCTCAAGTACCAGTTGGAGCGAATAACGATTCGAAGGCATGCGGAGCTTTCAATTAGCAACGCCATCCGCCCCGGAATAATAACAGAGCGAATTCAGCATGCCATAGCCACAGGAAACTGGGTTCGCGGGCGCGTGGGCGTTACTCAACTTCTAGATCGAACCAATTACTCCTCAACTCTAAGCCACCTTCGTAGGCTTCAGTCACCGTTGAGCAGGAGTCAACCAAACCTTGAAGCTCGAGATCTACACCCGACGCATTGGGGAAGACTCTGCCCAAGCGAAACACCTGAGGGCTCAAACTGTGGCCTCGTCAAGAACCTTGCATTGAGTGCTGTAATCTCCATCGGTGTTGATTCGCGAGAGTTCGTTTCCAAACTCAGGAGAATTGGCGTAGTGAACGTCGATGAAGCCGACAGCAAGCTTCGCGAGACGGGTGCAAAAGTCTTCGTCGACGGCCTGATTGCCGGATATATTCGAGACACTGACAAGCTGGCTTTGGAACTTATCCGCATGCGAAGAAATGGCGAGATCAGTTCGGAAGTAAATATCGCATACTCTCCACCCCAGGTAGAAGGAGGACGACCTGAACTCTACATCAACTGCGACCAAGGCAGGGTAAGAAGACCCCTAATCATAGTAGATAACGGAAAACCGCGCCTGACGCGAGAAAACGTTGAGGCGGTCCAACGCGGAGAAATGCGCTGGGAAGACCTCGTCGAACGCGGAATAATCGAATATCTCGACGCAGACGAGGAGGAGAATGCACTTGTTGCCGTCTCACCCGCTAGGATAAATGACAACACAACACACTTGGAGATCGCTCCCTACACGATTTTGGGAATCTGTGCATCCTTGATCCCGTACCCAGAACACAACCAGTCACCGAGAAACGCCTACGAGTCAGCCATGGCCAAACAGGCACTCGGTGTTTTCAGCGTCAATTATGGGAACAGAGTGGACTCTCGAGCACACATACTTCACTATCCACAAGTTCCCGTCGTCCGAACGAAGCCCATGGACATCATAAAGTATGACAGTCGACCAGCGGGGCAGAACTGCGTGGTCGCACTACTATGTTACCAGGGCTACAACATGGAAGACGCGATCATAATCAACAAGTCTTCAGTTGACAGAGGGCTATTTCGATCAACCTTTTACCGAATCTATGAAGGCGAATGCAGGCAGTACTTGGGAGGGCTTCGCGATAAATTCGAAGTACCCGAGGCTGGCATAAGAGGATACAGAGGCGACAGGTACTACAGGCTACTGGAAGAAGACGGCGTCATTTCAGTCGAATCCGAAGTCATCGGAAACACCGTTCTGATAGGAAGAACCAGCCCACCAAGATTCCTTGAGGAGTATCGAGAGTTCGAGGTGAAAGGCCCAACAAAACGGGACTCGTCAGTCGGAATGAGACCCTCAGAGGAAGGCATAGTTGACGCAGTCTTTCTCAGCGAATCAATCGAAGGCAACAGATTGGTCAAAGTTCGTGTTCGTGACACGAGAGTTCCTGAACTCGGAGACAAGTTCGCTTCAAGACATGGACAGAAAGGTGTCATCGGCACACTGATACCTCATGAGAACATGCCGTTCACTGAGCAAGGCGTGGTCCCAGATGTTATCATCAACCCACACGCGATTCCGTCCAGAATGACAATCGGACAGTTCGTGGAAGCGGTCGCAGGGAAAGTGGCGAGTATGAGAGGCGAGCCCGTTGACGGAACTGCCTTTAGCAATGAGAAGCCCGAAACCTTGCGCAACATGCTCCTTGAACTCGGCTTCCAGCACAGCGGAAGAGAGGTTCTGTACAATGGTGTTGATGGCAAGAAACTTGTTGCCGACGTCTTCGTAGGCGTTGTTTACTATCAGAAACTGCATCACATGGTTTCAGACAAGATGCATGCGCGCGCCCGCGGCCAAGTGCAGATGCTCACTCGTCAACCAACAGAAGGCCGTGCCAGAGGCGGTGGACTAAGATTCGGTGAAATGGAACGTGACTGCCTCATCGGTCATGGCGCATCCGCTCTTCTACGCGACAGACTGCTTGAGGAATCTGACAAGTATACGGTTATGATCTGTGAGACCTGCGGTTTGCTTGCTTACCATGATGTCAAACAGAACAAGTACATTTGCAGAATCGATGGTGACAAGGCAGTGATCTCCGGCGTACAGTTATCGTACGCCTTCAAACTTCTACTCCAGGAACTTATGGCGCTAGGTGTGGCCCCGCGCCTAGAAGTATCGGAGCGTGCTTAGAATGTCGGTCTTTGACGAAGCAACAAAGATCATCGGAAGCATACACTTCACCTTGCTGTCTCCAAGTGAGATCCGAAGGCTATCAGCGGTAGAAATCCAAACGGCTGACACATACGATGAGGACGGCGTCCCAATTGTATCGGGGCTGATGGATGGCCGACTAGGTACGCTTGAACCGCGTCAGAAATGCAAGACCTGTGGAAACACGGCTTCGGCATGCCCAGGGCATTTCGGTCACATTGAACTTGCTGAACCCGTTGTACATGTCGCCTTCGCCAAGCTCATCCACAAGCTCCTTCAGGTCACCTGTCGAAATTGTGGTCGCATTCTGATCTCGACGGATAAAATCAAGACCTACAATGAATTAATGCAGAAACAGCAGAAACAACTCAACGAAATACCATCCACATTCTATGAGGCCGTAATGAAGGACGCGAAGAAGAGTCAAGAATGCCCTCACTGTGGAGCTCGACAATTCCCAATAGAGCATGGCAAACCGACAACGTTCCACGAGATGGTCGACGGAGGCGCCTCTAGGCTAAATCCAAGTCAAATCCGAGAACGACTCGAACGTATCCCAGATGATGACCTCCGACTGCTTGGAATGGAACCTTCAGCTGCACGACCCGAATGGATGATTCTACAAGTCTTACCAGTTCCCGCTGTTACCGTTCGCCCTTCCATCACACTCGAATCTGGTATCCGATCAGAAGATGATCTCACTCACAAACTGGTCGACATAATAAGAATTAATCAGAAACTTAGAGAAGCACTGGAATCGGGTGTCCCAGTTAATATTATCCAAGAACTCCACGAACTTCTACAGTATCACGTCACGACGTACTTCGATAACGAAGTATCCGGATTACCACCAGCCCGACATAGATCTGGACGCGCCTTGAAGACACTGAGCCAACGACTCAAGGGCAAGGAAGGCAGATTCAGAGGAAATCTGTCAGGAAAGCGAGTAGACTTCTCAGCGAGGACGGTCATCTCACCCGATCCTAACATCGACATCAACGAGGTGGGAGTACCAATAGATGTTGCTCAGCGTCTAACAATTCCCGAAAGGGTCACCCCGTGGAATATTGACGAGCTGAAACAACTCATCAGAAATGGCCCCGATCAGTATCCAGGCGCTCTCTACATTGTAAGGCCCGACGGAAGACGAGTGCGACTGGAATTCGTAACGGAACGCGAGAGCTTAGCTGAAGCCATCCAACCAGGCTTCATAGTGGAGCGACACATACGGGACGGAGACATTGTGCTATTTAATCGACAACCGTCGCTCCATCGCATGTCGATCATGGCGCACACTGTCAAGGTTCTGCCCTACAAGACCTTCAGACTGAATCCATGCGTTTGCCCCCCGTACAACGCTGACTTCGACGGAGACGAAATGAACCTTCACGTACCACAAGGCGAGGAAGCTCGAACCGAAGCTAAACTATTGATGCAAGTTCAGGATCAGATCCTCTCACCGCGATATGGTGGACCCATCATCGGCGCAAAGACCGATCTGCTGACAGCTGCCTACCTATTGACAAGAAAGTCCACATACCTTACCAAGGAAGAGGTAGGGAAGCTACTTGTGGCTTCTGGATACTCGGGCGATATTCCACAACCAGAAATAAGGAAACCGGTGGAACTCTGGAGTGGGAAGCAAATCTTCAGCCTCTTCCTACCACCCGGCTTCAACTTTGTAGCCAAGTCCAGCATGGTCACACAAGAAGATGGCAGCACCGTAGTGGTCAAGGATGGAAAACTCATCCAAGGCGTCATGGACAAGAACACGATCGGTGCAGAACGATCAGAAACGCTCTTCCACCGAATCGTAAAGGACAGCGGATCAGAGAGTGGAAGAGAATTTCTGAACCGCCTCATCAAGCTCTTGGATCGATTCATCACCCTTCGCGGGTTCTCATACGGAATCAATGAGCTCGACATTTCCGACGCTGTCAAAGACAAAATATCCAAAGCGATTAAGAGAGCAGAAGAACACGTCCAAGAACTGATAGAACAATACAAACGAGGAACACTGGAACGCCTTCCCGGTCGTTCGCTAGAAGAATCACTTGAACTTCGAATAATGGACGAGCTCTCTAAGGCTCGCGACCAAGCAGGTGAACTCGCGGAGCAATATCTTCAAACCGAGACGGACAACGCGGGAGTCATAATGACTAAGACCGGCGCTCGCGGGTCGATGCTCAACATAGCACAAATGGTCGCCAGCGTAGGCCAACAATCAATACGAGGGCAGCGAATCCGCAGAGGTTACAGAGACAGAGCACTCTCATTCTTCGATCGGGGAGACGCCGGAGCCGAGGCACGAGGGTTTGTTTATGCTTCCTATCAGGAAGGGCTTTCCCCGATAGAATTCTTCTTCCATTCCATGGGTGGAAGAGAAGGTCTAGTGGATACAGCAGTAAGAACTCAGCAGAGCGGCTACATGCAACGCCGCCTCATCAATGCGCTCGAACACATCAGAGTCGAATATGACGGAACTGTTCGTGATTCCAGAGGCGACATAATTCAATTCAGGTATGGCGAAGATGGAGTAGACACAGCGAAGAGCGACCACGGTAAAGCAGTGAACACTGAGCGCTTGGTAGAGAGAGTCGAACTCACGGCACAGAAGGGTGCAAAGGCAAGCAAGGCATACGTTGACAAGAAAGTAGATGATGTGGAAGATGACCTTACCCCGAGCCTTTCCGAGCAACTAAAAGAAAGTCTGACAAAAGCGAAACTACCGCGTAAAGGAGTGGACGAAGCGGTAAAACAAGCAGTCAAGAATTACCGCAGAGCCATGATCGAACCCGGCGAAGCAGCAGGAATCATCTCAGCACAATCGATCGGAGAACCAGGAACACAGATGACCCTCAGAACCTTCCACTTCGCGGGTGTAAGAGAACAAAACGTAACTCTAGGTCTCCCAAGATTGATCGAGATTGTGGATGCACGCAAGATACCATCTACACCTATGATGATCGTCTATCTAGGCAAGAAGTATCGGGGAAGTCGCGAAAAAGCTCAAGAAGTTGCAACAAGCATAACACACACAACGCTAGGCGACATCGCTTCGAGCATAGAATCGGACATCACAAAGATGCGGATCGTTGTAACCCTAAACAACGAAGCGATGAAAGAGAGGGACGTATCGCTCAAGGATGTGAAGGCGGCCGTTACACCAGGCGGATGCAAAGTCGAGGTAGAGAAGAACACTGTCCACATAATGCCGCAAGAAATGGACATTCCACAATTCAACAGACTCGTTCTGAGACTGCCGCTAATGCATATCAAGGGTATTCCGCAAGTGAAGCGCGCCCTCGTTATGGAGGAAAAGACGGGAGACAAGAGCGAATGGGTCATCCGAACCGAAGGCTCGAACCTTTCAGTTACCCTTGAGACTGAGGGCGTAGACACCGCAAGAACAATCTCAAACAACATGCATGAAGTCGCCGAAGTTCTCGGAATCGAAGCAGCCCGAAACGTCATAATAAGAGAGGCAACAGCGGTCCTAGAGGAACAGGGATTGGATGTAGACGTGCGCCATGTGATGTTGGTGGCAGACGCGATGACAGCATCAGGAGACGTGCTTCAGGTTGGAAGACACGGAGTAAGTGGAGAGAAAGCCAGCACCCTCGCCAAAGCCGCCTTTGAGATCACAATCCCCACAATCGTGGACGCGGCAATCAAGGGAATAAGAGACACCCTACGTGGAGTTGCCGAGAACGTAATCGTAGGCCAACAGGTACCCATGGGAACAGGACTTATCGAGGTCTACATGTCAATGCCAGAGAAGGGTAAGAAGTAATGCAGACAGCGAAGATCGATATCAACAAACAGATTCAGATCGTAGTGAAAACAGGCAAAGTTTCCTTCGGCATCAACGAGGCTATTGACGCAACGAGGTCTGCCAAGGCGAAACTTGTGATACTTGCATCGAACTGCCCACCGGCTTTCAAAGAAAGTATACAACAATACTCCAAGCAATCCGCCATCCCCATCTTCAACTATGCCGGAAACAGCGTGGATCTGGGCGCAGCATGCACGAAACCATTTATCGTAGCAGCATTGACAGTCAGGGAACCCGGAGATTCCGAGATACTGAAACTTGCTGAGCGCTAAGAAATGGCAACATCAAGAATAAAACTAACAGGCGAAGAGATGCGGCTCATCGCCCTTTTTGAGAACATTACAGGCGCCATGGCAAACGATTGCGTGATCGACACTGACAGGATAATTTTCGTTGCGAAACCGGGAGAGATGGGCCTCGCAATTGGAAAAGGCGGAAAGAACATCAACATGTTACGGAAGATGACCGGTAAACCCATAGAGGTCGTGGAATTCGGCGACACCCCAGAATCACTCGTTAGAAACTGCCTAGCACCAGCAAAAGTGAAGGAGGTACGAATCACTGAACGACCAGATCGCAAAATCATCGTGGTCGAAGTTGAACCAAAAGACAAGGCGTTGGCGATCGGCAAGAATGGCAGAACAATAGACAAGACAAGGATGCTCGCAAAACGCTACTATCAGATCGACCACGTCCAGATTGCTTAGGCGCCGACAAAACCGCTCACTGAATCAACCATCGCTTACTCCAGAACATAGTATGCTAATTCTAAGCGTCAGTGGACCCTTTCAGTCAATATAAGCCCCGCATGTAACCATTCAATTCTCCTCGCCCCAAACAGGGTAAAGTCTATCGCCGATCCAAAACAGTCCAAAGTCTGAGTGTGAAATTCCAATCTCCTAGGGAGGACATCGAATTGGCTGGCTACACTAGGGCGTTAATTCGTTCGGAGTTGAAGAACGGTGTTCTCCAATATCGATGCGGCCTATGCAGGTCCAGTAAGGAATCTGGTAAGCTTTCGGATTTGAGCAATCATTTATTGGTTCATGGAATTACTGGTGAGGATTTCATAGTTGCATCCGCGGTGAATGAGCGAACATTCGACAGAATACTCCTTCGCGCAGAGCTCGCATTTCCTCCCCACTACATGAATGGAACCCGTGAACCAGTCGAGAGATCATTGAACGAGCGCGGGGCCCACTTAGGTTCGTTTGCTAGGCAGCAACATAATCAGCCCCTGAAGTGCCTTAGTCGAAGCAATGGATCGTAGCTCGCGTTCCTACCAACCTATATTTGCGATATGTTAGTTGCGCGTACGGGGTCATAGAAATTGAAGAAGGGCAGCAAGATTTGGATTGACGGGAAGATAGTTGACTGGGATGAGGCTAAAATTCACATTCTCACTCATGCTCTGCACTATGGAACGGGAGTTTTCGAAGGACTCAGATGCTACAAGACTGAGGATGGGCCTGCAATCTTCAGGTTATATGACCACGCTTCGCGATTGGTAAATAGTGCAAAAATCTACTTGATGGATCTGCCTTGTACCGCCAGCGAGATTGCTGAAGCGATCAAGGCGACCGTGAACGCCAATAAGCTTGATGAATGTTACATACGACCAATCGCGTTCTACGGATACGGCGAGATGGGTGTCAACCCTCTCCCGAACAAGGTAAGCTTCGCAATTGCAGCTTGGCCGTGGAGAGCCTACCTAGGAGACGAGGCCTCGAAGACTGGTGTCCGGTGTATGGTATCCTCGTGGCGGCGCATCAATCCATCAACTTTGCCTCCTCAGGCGAAGTCCACGGCGAACTACGCGAATTCTGCGCTGGCGAAGATCGAAGCTCTGAAGGCTGGATATGATGAAGCGATTCTTCTGAATGTGGAAGGGATGGTTTCAGAAGCTACAGGTGAGAACATCTTTCGCGTGAAACGTGGTGTTCTTTCTACACCACCTGCTTCCGCCGGTATCTTGCGGGGAATCACTAGAGATACAGTGATCCAATTAGCGAGTGATGCTGGTATCGAGTGTCATCGCACAGAAGTATCGCGAGAGGAATTGTACACATCGGATGAACTCTTCCTCTGTGGGACCGCCGCGGAAATCACACCGATTCTAGAGGTCGATGGCAGAAAGATAGATGATGACCAGTTTCCAGTGACCCGAAAACTTCAAGCTGCTTACGATAACGTCGTTCGAGGGCGGAACAAGAAGTACTCACATTGGCTGGAATACGTAACGCAAACCCGATTCGAGAATGTACCCGTGAGAATCAGTTAAGAGGGGCTTCCAATCACCGTTCTCCGAATTTAATGCCTTGCGCTAAAGGTAGCTCATTGCTCCAATTGATGGTAGTTGTCTGTCTACGCATGTATTGCTTCCATGCATCTGAGCCAGCTTCTCTTCCGCTCCCAGTGTCTTTTTCTCCGCCAAATGCTCCCCCAATCTCAGCTCCTGATGTCCCTACGTTGACGTTGGCTATTCCGCAATCGCTGCCAACTGCAGAAAGAAACTTCTCTGCCTTAATGAGTGATTCAGTAAAGATTGCTGAGGACAAACCTTGCGGAACTTCATTATGCAGTCTCACCGCCTCGTCAAGATCATCATAGGGCATCATGTATAGGATCGGTGCGAATGTCTCTTCGCAGACTATTTGCGTGTTCCCAGGGACACGGACTATGGCTGGAGTCACGTAGAACCCTGATCTGTCGAGTCTCTTTCCACCAGTTACGACCTTTCCGCCTTGGCTTGGCAACACTTCAAGCGCTTTCATCATAGTCTCCACAGCATCGCCATCGACCAGGGGGCCCATCAGAGTATTGCCGTCTAGCGGATTTCCGATTCGAACCTGTTCGTAGGCTTTCACGAGTCTTGCGGTCAACTCATCGATGATCTTCTTCTGGGCTATCACTCTTCGAGCGGTGGTGCAACGTTGGCCAGCCGTGCCGACGGCGCCAAACAGTATTGCTCTGATCGCGAGATCTAGATTCGCGTCCTCGGCTACTATAATTGCATTATTGCCGCCAAGTTCTAGGATCGTGCGTGCGAGACGCTTTGCAGCTGCTTCAGCAACACGCTTACCCATCTTCGTTGAGCCAGTTGATGAGATGAGCGCAATTCTCTTGTCATTGATTAATCGCTCTCCTATGCTTCCTCCTTTGCCAACTACTATCGTGAAAACTCCGGTGAACCCGTTTGCCTTCATGACTCGATTTACAATGTTCTGTATTGCTATCGCACTTAGCGGTGTTTTCGATGATGGCTTCCACACCATGGTGTCGCCGCAGACCGCTGCAATCATGGAATTCCAGGACCAAACAGCCACTGGGAAATTGAAAGCCGTGATTATCCCCACGACACCGAGAGGATGCCATTGCTCGCACATCCTGTGGTACGGGCGTTCTGATTGCATCGTAAATCCGTAGAGTTGTCTTGATAGTCCCACTGCAAAGTCTGCTATATCAATGGCCTCTTGTACCTCTCCCATGCCCTCTGGCACAATCTTGCCCATTTCAAGAGTTATGAGTTTACCAAGAGGCGCCTTCAATTTGCGAAGCTCATCGCCAATAGCTCGAACGATCTGCCCTCGCTTGGGTGCTGGGATCAAGCGCCACTTCAAGAAATTCTCGTGCGCGACTTTTACAACGTGCTCGTAGTCTTCGGCAGACGCTAGAGCCACTCGTGCAATTACAGTTCCGTCTATCGGGGTTATGACATCAAGCAATTCCCGTCCTTGAGTCTCGCTCCAGTCATCAGGCCCAGCGCACGTGCCTGGATTAGTTTCTTGGATACCCAAGTCCTTTAGAAATGGGTATTTATCGTAGCTTGATGGCAACTGTATCGTCATGCTTTCGTTTCTCCATTTTACGAGATACGCCGTCAGTTTTATTTTTGTCTTCCAAGAGCGTGCTTCAGAAATTGTTCCGGCAAGAATGTCCTCGACGTGCGCTTGGCTTAAGTGCTACCGGAGCCGCCGCATGCGTCGCAGGCAAGTCTTCCGCCACCAAAGCATTCGTCACACTTAGTTTCGACGATGCCTCGACCATCGCAGACATCGCATTCAACCACTCGGGTGTCAATGGTCAGTTTGCCCTTGCCTTTACATTCGTCGCACTTTGTAGGCAATGAACCGGAGCCTTTGCATTTCGTACAATCAACTTCGCCTTTTCCGCTACAAGTGGAACAGATCAAACCAGAAGACACCTGTCTGACTCTTCCAGTCAGTAGGCAGTAGCACGCTATGTATTCAGTACTTTTGAAGCTTTTGTAGTATCTCGATTACGCAATGCCGAACTCTTACGAATGTCATCTTGGCAGACGAGGTTGTTGATGCATCAAAATGCTACAACCCGTTTAGCTGGATCTGATGGGAAATCAATGCGCAAACCTAGAACCACACGTAAGTCATGTTTCAAATCCCATCCGCAGCACCTTTTACAAACCACAAAATCCATCTGAGGGGATGATGCACGGCATTGTAAGTCGTCGCGGAGGGCCATGACTTGAGAAGAATACTTGTGACAAACGACGATGGAGTCTCAAGTCCAGGCCTATGGGCCCTTAATGATTCTCTGCAAGCCATCGGAGAGACCGTGGTCGTTTCGCCTGATTCACCAAGAAGTGCAACGGGAATGAGTCTGACCTTTCACAAACCACTACGCCTCAAGCAGGTGCACAATCGCAAGAGGCATGCATACGCCGTATCGGGAAACACCGCTGATTGCGTCTTTCTTGGAATAATCGAGGTTTTCAAGCATGAGCTGCCGAGTTTAGTTGTGTCAGGAATAAATCTCGGAGACAACTTGACCTCCCAGCTAGTATTTGCCAGCAGCACTGTCGCTGGAGCAATACAGGGAGCTGTAATGGGAGCCCCCGCGATCGCTTTCTCACTCTCGTTACCAGAAGACCGAGAAGTCACAAGAGATGAGCTGACCGCCAAGTTGTCAATTGCGTCCTCTCACGTCAGACGTATTGCCAAATGGGTTCTTGATAACAAACTGCCCAGCGGCATTGATTGTCTGAACATAAACTTTCCGTTCGATATCTCGGAGCAGACCCGCGCTAGAGTCACTACGTTAGGTCTCAGGAAGTACAATGATCAGGTGGTGAAAAGAAATGACCCGGGTGGGCGCCCGTACTTTTGGCAATGGGGGACTATCAAAGACGGGCGTGAATTTCTGGAAGGCACGGATATCCATGCAGTCTATGTTCAGGATATGATCTCCATAACACCACTCAAGCTTGACGCCTCAGTTCCGAACCCTGATGAACTGGCACATCTGCTAGAGTCCCTCAATGGCGAAGTCTGAATCCGACAAGCAACTTATCCTCTGGAATAGAGGAATTAAGCAAGATCGGCTTTGGCCAGTTCAGTCGGGCTTCATAGTCATGCTTTCAGGTTCTCTATCTCGATTGGGCGTATTGGATCGGCCAGGTTGAAACCGAAGATCTTCGAGTAGAAGTAAAGTTCAGCCTCGAACGCTCGCTTGATATTCTCTTTTTGGCGGAAACCATGTTGCTCTCCCTCGAATGGCAGATACGCATAGGGCAATCGCTTCTCGCGTAGTGCCTTCACCATCAATTCTGCTTGGTTGGGTGGAACGATCTTGTCCTCAAGTCCCTGGAACAATATCATCGGGCATGAGATGCGATCGGTGAAGTGAATTGGCGAGCGTTCCCTGTAGAGGTCGCGTGCCTCTGGGTAAGGACCTATAAGCTTCGTATCGTAACGTGATTCAAACTTATGAGTGGTCTTGTCGAATACTTCTAGGTCACTTATGCCAAAGTAGCTGGCGCCGGCTTTGAAGGTATTTCGAAAGGTGAGAGCGCATAGCGTCGTGTAGCCTCCTGCGCTGCCTCCTCGAATAGCAAGCCGGTTACCATCAACATCACCTTGTCTGGCGTGATATAATGCTCCATTCACGCAGTCGTCCACGTCGACCACACCCCATTGACCGTATAACCGTTGTCGATAGGCTCGCCCGTAACCGGTGCTACCACCGTAGTTTACATCAAGCACAGCGAAGCCTCTACTCGTCCAGTAATGAATGCCAAGGTTTAGTGTGGTCCGAGTTGATGAGGTTGGTCCCCCATGTGACATTACTATCAATGGTGGCAGCTCGTTAGCCGGTGCGTCGTACTCTCGATTTCGTGGAGCATAGAATAATGCGTGAGCTGTCAAACCATTCGAGGTCGGAAATTCAATCGCTCTCGGAGTTGATAGATACTCTGAATCAACAACGGGATTTCGAGATGAATACAGAACTTCAATCCGTTTTGTGGCAAAATCGAATTTGGTAATGCGCTCAGATTCCGTCGGCGAACCCGCCACGAACACCGATTGACCAAGTGCGGCACGAACATACGCTACCTCGGAGTAAGGGTTCTCGATAGAGCGGAGCTTGAGAGTTGAAGTGTCCAGTTCCGCTAGATGCCATGTTCCCTGCATCGTATAGGCACAAACAATTCTCCGCGTCGATTCGATCGCGAATGAGGACATTCCGAATGTCCAATGAGGTCTTCCGAATTCTGCGGCCATATCACACAAGGGTTCGATTCGCTTCTCGCGCCATCGGTAAAGATTCCACCATCCCGTCCGGTCAGAGATGAAATGTAGGATCCCATCGGGCGACCACTCTGGCTGTATTATAGATTCCTTGACTCTTCCCGCGATTTGCTCAGTTCTCTCAAGCGAACCGTCCGCCCTTAAGTCGCCGACCCAAAGCTCAGTTCCGTCCCACGGCATGTTGGGATGGTTCCAAGTTAGCCACGCAAGTTGAGATCCATTGGGGCTAAGACGAGGAGACGAGTAAAAGTCATTTCCGGAAACAAGCACTTCCACGCTTCCGTCTCCATCTAGATCAAGGCTTACCAACGTGTTAACCGGCTCGCGCCCCGTCTCAGTGTGGTCCTCTCGAACGCATACGAGTCGACGCCGGTTCCGATCAATACATCCGTCCGCATATCGCATTTCCACTATTGGAGTGATGGGGCGCGGTTGAGCGCTTGGCTCCAGTCGGTAGATCCTTTGATCACTGAAGTTTGAGAAGCAAAGGATGCCTCCCGCAACGGCAAAGGTGCCGCCGCCGTACTCGTGTACTAGTGTTCTAGCGTTGAATGGTGCTGCGAGGATCTCTTTTATCTCCCCATCAGGACTCCAGCGCATTATGGTGTATCTTCCCCTCTCTTCCGGGCGCAACTCTCTCCAGTAGACCTGATCCCCATCCAGCGCAACTTCTGTGAGCTGTGTTGCAGAAGCAGCTAGCTCTGAAGTGATTGGGGACTTCCAAGAACCGTAGGGGGCTTTTCTCTTCTCAGGCATCGTGGATCGTGGGAGTATGCTCTACCAGACAAATAAGGTAACAACGTCTGAAGGCAACTCGCTCTTACTCGCAAGGAAAGAGTTCAACAGAGCAACTCTAAAACCTGAGGCTCATCTACAGAATGATTGACACGTGCGAATTGTGGGGTCCTAATAGTTGAGGATACTTGTGCTGAACAACTATGTGGATCAAGTAAAATACACTCCTCAGATGGAGAACCTTTGTTCTCAGATTAAGAAGAACTGTGGGACCACTGAGCTTGAGACAGTGGGCTACCAGGACTTTGACGCTGAATACGTCAAGCACACCACAGCCAATCTTGACGCTATTATCATGAGCGGCTCCGAGGCTCTGTATAGCACAGCTGAGGATAAGGCGAAGTTCTTGAGAGCGATAGAGGCGACGAGAGTGACTGATCTCCCTGTTCTTGGAATATGTGGAGGCCATCAATTGATCGGCATGGCATATGGAGAGCGAGTTGTGAGCATTGGTAAATCAATAAAATCATACAGAGACGTGGAGATTCTGGCTGACGACCCACTCTTCGACGGACTTCCGAAAATGGTTTCTGTAATGGAGTCGCACCAAGAGATGGTTGAACGCGTCCCCAGAGGTCTTCAGTTGCTGGCCCGTTCAGAGGACACATCTATAGAAGCATATCGACAATTCACTCGTGTCTTGTATGGCGTTCAGTTTCACCCTGAGAGAAACGATGCCGACCACCCCGCCGGAGCGACTGTACTCGCAAACTTTGGCCGGCTAGTGAAACGATAATCCGTCCGTATCACTGATACTTCGAAAACATGTCACATTTTAGCGAAATTGATGCACAGAGTTCAATTCCAATGTAAATCGTCTATCGCAGCTAAACCCCTTTGAGGTGAGAGGGCACAATTTCTCGGCTGATCAGGTCTTCGTAGTCCTCGCGTCGCCTAATGAGTTCACTTTGATCATTCCTTACGAGGACAACCGCTGGTCTTGGTTCACCATTATAGTTGCTAGCCATTGTGAAACCGTAGGCACCCACGTCTAGCACAGCTAGTAGGTCGTTCTCTGCTAGCTTTGGCAGGGACGCCCCTTTGGCTATGACGTCTCCTGATTCGCAGCAAGGGCCACCCAAATTATATGATACCACAGCTTGGTCACTTGCTTTGTTCGCCACGACAACTTGATGCTTTGCTTCGTATAGCGCAGGTCTAAGAAACGTGTTCATGCCTGCATCTACGATCGCCCAGTCCATTTCGCCTTGCCGCTTGACAACGTGCACCCTTGTTAGGAGCAGACCTGCATCGGCAACGATTCTCCTGCCCGGTTCGAAGATTAGGGTTGGCTTGCCGATCTGTTCCAGCGTCTGAATACTTCCGCCTAGGATAGCTGAAGCGTACTCCTCGTAAGTCATTCTGGGAGAATCGGCTTGATATGGAAACCCCAGCCCGCCTCCCATATCGATCTTCGTTAGTTTCAATCCGACCGACTCGGTCACTTGCCGCGCAAGCTGGAGGACCGCGGTTGCCATTTCACTGAAGATTTGTGGCCGAGAAATGTTCGAACCAATGTGGCTGTGTATCCCAGTCACATTTAGGTCGGGTTTCTTGGCTGCGGCTATGTACGCTGAGATCGCGTCGCCCGCCCATATGCCAAATTTGTGTTCTCTCAAAGCGGTGGCTAGGTGCGGGTGGGTTTCAGCTTTCATGCCCAAGTTTATCCTTATGCCAACATTGCATGGCCTCTTGAGTCTATGAGCGACCTCTTGCATCTGGTCGAGTTCTCGTAGCGAGTCGGCGTTGATTAGACCTACGCCGGATGATATAGCGAACTCAAGATCTTTCTCCTTTTTGAGCGGACCGTTGTATACGATGCTTTCTGGGTCCACATCAGCGTCAAGGGCGATCTTAAGCTCAGTCGCTGATACAACCTCTGCGCCTGCTCCCTCCATCTGATAGATTCGACTTATCGCCAGATGACAGTTCGCTTTGTAGGCTGGGCAGACAAGCGCGTTCTCATATAGCTTAGCTAGTGCTCCATGAAATCCTTGAAAGTTGTGGCGTATCCGAGTTTCACTCATGACATAGAGAGGAGTCCCGTACTCGTCCGCGAGATTTTGACAAGGAACACCTTCGACGACCAATTGACCGTCTTCGATTTTCAGATGATCTCTGAAGCCTAGAGGAACAGGGTCCAGTGTGCTCAATGATTAGAAGCCAGCCGGGAAAGGTCAATGTGAAAAAGGGGGGTTAGGAAGGACTATGGATAGCCCTTCCACATCGTGTAGTAGTAGTATAGCCCACCGTACATTGGATTTGACTGTGTCGGCATATTGGTGCTTGGATCCCAGGTCATTTGCACCCAGTCTCGCATTACCAAGAACTGGGTTGTCTGCCCAACCCAAATGTAGTATGCCTCCTTGTTGACGATGTTCGCGATGTCCGTGTACATCTTCTGTCTCTGAGCTGGATCAACGGTCGCGGCTGCCTTCATTATCTGATCATCAAGACCAGTAATATTCAGCGCCACTCTCTTCGCTATTGTTCCCTTCGAATATCCAAAGGGAAGAGCGAAATCGTGCGGGTCTGCATAGTCAACCGTCCATCCGACCAGAAACATCGGAAGTTCACCGTTTCTTGACTTGGCCATGAAGGTCGGCCAGTCAAGTTCATTCACCTCTACAGTGAGGCCAACATTGAGAGCATCGACGTTGTCTTTAAGCAGTAAGCCACCTCTGCGCCTGACCTCGTTTCCCGCGTTGTAGTAGAATATTAACTTCGTACCATCCTTGTACGCTCCGGCAGCCTTGGCTTTGAGCAAGTATTCCTTGGCCTTTGCTGGGTCATAAGAGAACTGGAAAACTGATTCATCGTAGCCGAGCAATCCCTTCGGTATAGGTCCGCGTCCCGTTATCGCATTTCCATTGTTGACGCTATCTATGAAGGTCTTGTAGTCGAATGCATATGACATTCCGTATCTGAAGTCTTTATTGTCAAGTGGAGGGAATCTTGCGTTCATTCCTATGTAGGTAACGCTGAGTGTGGGGTATCCAGCGTAAACTGAGAGGCTAGTATTGGACGGCTTCAATTGCAGGCCGGGTTTCAGCACTACCTTCCTGTTGCTTACCCACTGATCTTGCTGAATAAGGTCGAACGCATTTGCAGAGGTAATAACCGCTATGTCCGCGTCCCCAGTATATAGAGCGAGTTCTCTTGAACCGACCTCAGGGACGATTTGCAAAATCACTCTGCCGATCTTGGCCGGGGTTCTCCAGTAGTTTTCATTTCTATCGAGAACGACTCTCTGCTTTGGAACCCATTCTACGAACTTGTACGGCCCTGTTCCGACCATGTTCTTGTCCATCCACTCATTGTGTTTGCCAGGAACGACGCCTCCATGTGCTTCTACGGCTGTTGGGCTCACTATCGCCGCTCCGCCGAAGGCAAGTATGTACAGGATCGGGGCGCATGGTGCCGACAGTGTTATCTTGACCGTGTAGTCATCCACGACAGTGACTCCACCCGCTGCCAGATATGCGTCTGCATCAGCCTGAGTCATCTTGGAAGACATGTACTTGTCAGCGCCCTTGATGGGTGCGTACATCCATGACGGACCGTCGGGTTCGTTTATCAGGATCGTTCTGTCAAGGGAATACTTTACGGCCTTTGCGTTCAATGGGGTTCCGTCATGGAACTTCACATTCTGTCTTATCTTGAAAGTGTAGGTTAGGCTGTCTGGGCTTATTGTGGGCATCTCACTTGCGAGAAGAGGTTCCAGATTGGCGGCGCTTCCGCCCTTGTACCAGATCAAGGTCTCGTAGACGTTGAAGATGATGCTTTCTCCCGTGGCTTCGTAACCCGTTGCTGAATCCAGAAATTGTGGATCCCCAAGGATCTGGACCACAAGGGTATCATAGTGCGGTATTCCTGCAGTTCTAATTGCTCTCGTAGTGGCCGTAGCAACTCCGGTAGTGGCCGTAGCAACTCTGGTAGTAACACCGGTAGGCGCTTGAGAAGGAAGATACCAGAGGTAATATCCGCCTGTTGCTCCGATTATGACGACGAGCACTAGCACTACTAAGCCGATGGTTTTGGGATTTAGTCCTGACACTTTGGAATTTTCCTTTTCGGACATGGTATTGTCACCATTGCCGTAAGAGCGATAAGATACGGTTGCAATGATAAGCTTTGGCAACAGCATGAATTGTTTTTGGCGTATGAAAAATGTTTGACGTGCGGAAAAACCTGATCTATCTTCTCAGCCGCGGATCAAGAACGTCTCTCAAACCATCTCCTACCAAATTGAAACCCATGACTGAGAAGAAGATGGCTAACCCTGGAAACGTCGCAACCCAGGGAGAGGCGTAAAGGTAGTTTCGTCCAAGAGAGATCATGTAACCCCACTCGGCGGCACCAGAACCGGCTCCAAACCCTAGAAAACTGAGGCCCGCAAATCCTAGAAGCGTTCCCCCCAGCCCAAGTGTTGCGCTAACGAGAAGCGGATAGACGGCGTTGGGTAGGACATGGAAAAAGATAATTCTCGGGCGTCTTGCTCCGACAGAGCGAGCGGCTTCTACGTAAAGTTTCGAGCGTTCAGCTAGGATGACGCCGCGAAGTAGCCTCGCGTCGCCCGGCCAACCTACGACCATTAGCGCGATTGCCAAGTTTGTCAAGTTTCTTCCCAAGGCGGCGGCAACTGCCATGGCCAGTATAAGTCCGGGAACAGCAAGAAACATGTCAGTTATTCGCATTAGAACTTCGTCGACCTTTCCACCAAGGTATCCTGAGATTGATCCAACGAGGACCGCGGTGACCTCAAAGCCGAGCACAACTAGAAGTGCAAGACCCAAGTCCACTCGCGTCGCCCAGACCACCCTGCTGAAAATGTCCCCTCCAATCTCGTCGGTTCCGAATGGATGTTGCCAGCTGGGCGGCTGGAGATTCGCCTGCCAAAATCTCTGTTCCGGTCCATACGGGGCGATCCAAGGCGCGAAGATTGCTGTGATCATCATTACCGCTATTATTGCAAAGCCAAGAATGACAAGTGGACTTTGCCTTAGGAGGTGGAGGCTGAACTTCATTTCACGAATTCTGGGCTGAAGATCCTCCGCCCACCTCGATCCTTTCTTGATCAAGCTCGATCTTCCTCTTTCTACTGGAACCTGATTCGCGGGTCCAAGGCGGCGTAGACTAGGTCGACTATGAGATTCGCAAATACATAGATGAGCGCGGCGACGATTGTGAACCCTGTGATGGCACTGAAATCAGTTGAAAGAATGGCCCCAGCTGCCCACCTGCCGATTCCTGGCCATGAGAAGACCGTTTCCGTTAACGGCGCTCCAGTTAGGAGACTACCGAATGCTAGGCCAGTGATAGTAACGGTCGGAATCATCGCGTTCTTCAGAGCGTGCCTGTAGATCACCACTCTCTCTGAGAGCCCCTTTGATTTTGCTAGGGTTATGTAGTCCTGTCTTAAGACTTCAAGCATACTAGACCTCATCATTCTGGTGATCAATGCGACTCCGTGGTAGCCTAAGACGAAGGCCGGCATGATGAGGTGAGCCAAGACATCAAAGAAAGCGTTTACTCTTCCTTGAAGGATGCTGTCGATGAGATAGAGTCCAGTAATCGTCTTCAGCGGAGGATAGAGGAAGGGATCAGTGCGCCCAGACCCTGGCAGGTTCGGTAGACCAAGTATCTGAAGGTAGAAGTAGAAGACTAGAAGCATAAGTAGACCAAGCCAAAAGACAGGCATGGACACGCCGCTTAACGCAAAAAGGCGAGACACATGATCCATCAATTTGTCTTTTCGCGTGGCTGATATGATTCCGAGCGGGATACCAATCATTAGCATCATAACCAACGCTACCATAGTAAGTTCCAAGGTCGCCGGAAAGAATTCCCTGATGACTTCTGTGACCGGTCTATCTCCGACTGAACGGCTCAATCCCCAGTCACCTCGCAGGAGATCGGTCAGGTAGATGAAATACTGGATGTAGAGCGGTTGGTCGAGGCCTCGCTGTCGGATGACCTGCTTGATCTGCTCCTCAGAAGTACGCTCGCTAACGTACGCGGCAGCGGGGTCTCCAACCATGTGCGAGATCGTGAATACGATCATCGTCACGCCCAGAAGAACGGGTATAAGAAGTATCAGACGTCTGAGAACATAATCTCTCAGTCGCAACTCTAATCAGATCAGAACACCTACTTGGTTCTGAGATTTCAGAGTTTTGCAGCGGCTCTGAGCTCAATAACAGAAAACTTGATGCAGAAGTTCAGACTCACCCTTGATGCCAACTTCTTCATCGTAAAACCTATGGGACGTACGAGGCATGAAATCCTTAGACAAAAGCTGCATTCCTTGGGTGCTAAAGGCTTGGTGGAGCAAACGAGGTCTCCGTCTGCTTGTCGCGCTCTTGGTAGTTGCAGGTTTAGTCGATATAGCCTACACTTGGACATTCATAGAGAACTTTGGAGCAACTGGAGAACTGAACCCGGTTGTGCGACACTTCTATCAGGAAAGGCTGATCATTGCCTGGCTGACAACCAACATTCTCGCTTCACTCTTCGGAGGCATGATTCTTGGTTCACTAGCTACTTTATCGAAATTCCAAGTTAGGAAAACTGCGGCGACTGGCTTCGGTCTTCTTCTAGGTCTGAGGTTTGCAACGACCAGCATAGCATTGGCAAACTACTATTTGCTCTCGTGGCTTGGCTGGAGCATAGTTTTAACCGGATTCGTCATATTTCTGGCAGTTAGGAGATACCTGACTGAAGGTTACTTGGTTCGCGGAGAAGTACTACGCTTGGCATTGGGTGACTGGTACAACGCTATGCAAGACTCTCTGGATTCGGTCCTTCTGTGCATCAGAAAAGGTTTGGCGGAGCATAAACTTCAGGTCTCAGAAGCGGGATTAAGGAAAATGGAGAGAACAACATTCACCATGCGCTTTTCACCACAAGAAAAGAGGGGACTGTTCAGAGTGGGTCTTACAGTAATCGTCGTGCTCAGTCTGCTTCTAGGTTTACTTACTATTCTTCAGAATATTGTTTTTAGTGCGACACCTTGGTGGCTCAGAGAACTCGGATTAGTAACGGAGATCCAAGCGCAAGCGTTTTTGGTTGGATTCGTAGCGATTCTCGTTAGCATGGCCGTTCTCTTTTACACGCTCTCCTCGCTAGTGGAAATCATAAGCAGATCTCGCGGAGACTGAGTTCTGAGGACAGATTCATAGATGGACATCTAGTGAATATCCAATCAAAATGTGGCATAAGCTGAGTCATATGGAAAAGGATCAATTGCCGTTCGAAAAGATGCCGTAGGAGTATTTTGCCAGAATTCTACGCTCGCATGTGTGATAACTAGGCCAGTTTTCTAATCCACATTTCGCCAATTATGATAGCGAATAGCACCAGAAATACTCCGACAATAAGGACTCTCATTCCCAGTGCTCGATGGTTTGCCTTGGCCTCGGGTGAGATGCTCGTTGACTCTGAATCCTCGTGAACATTAGATATGGAAATAGAACGTTTCAACGATTGCGCTACCAGAAAAGAACCGACTATTATCGCTGCCATTCCCTCGATGAACAGAAAATCAACGAAACTTCTAAAATTGGAGTAAGACAGAGCAACGTCGACAAGAATAGTAGCTGCGACGAATAACAACTCACCTCGGAGTCGACGGATCAGCACTCTCAAGTCTATCATTGGCAGTTCAGTTCAGATCAAGCCGACGATGAGAGCGACCAACACTACGAGCGCCATTAGTAGGAGAATCAGAGGCAGAAAGATTGTCTGAATTGATGCAATAAAGAAAGCCAGATAATCCTTCAGGTCCAGTCTGTGGGCAGTCGTTTTGGGTCTGGAATGAGCCTCCTCGCTCGAGTTCTCGGTGTCATGTTCTCTGTTCTCGTTGTCTTCGTCTCGGCTCATTCAGATCACGCGATCTGCTCGCCAGCCTTATGGCAAGCGGCAAAATGCCCGGATTCGATTTCTACTAGCGCCGGTTCTTCAATCGAGCACCTGTCAGCCGCGAGGGGGCATCGAGGGTGGAATCGGCATCCACTGGGCGGATTCACTGGACTTGGGACATCGCCTTTCAATATTACGCGTTTTCTTTGAATTTCAGGATCCGGAATCGGTATAGCTTGGAAGAGTGCTTGCGTATACGGATGAAGCTGACATTTGAAGAGTTCTTGCTTTGGTGCGAGTTCAACTATCTTTCCGAGATACATGACCGCGATTCTGTCACTCATGTGCTTGATGACGCTGAGATTGTGAGATATGAAGAGATATGTTAACGCTAGATCATGCTGCAGTTTTCGAATCATGTTGAGCGTCTGCGCTTGAACCGATACGTCGAGCGATGAGGTTGGTTCGTCGAGAACGACGAATTTCGGGCTCATAGCTAGCGCTCGGGCTATTCCTATTCGTTGTCTTTGGCCGCCGCTGAATTCGTGAGCGAAGCGGTTCATGTGGTCCTCGCTCAACCCGACTATCGAAAGTAGGTTGAGAACCCGGGAGCGCAGCTCTTCTCCTTTTGCCATCTTGCTAACCAGCAGCGGTTCGCCAACAATGTCCTTGATGGTCCATCGAGGATTGAGTGAGGCGTAGGGGTCTTGGAAGACGATCTGCATGTCGGCACGTAGCTTACGCATCTGCTCATCATCGAGCGGCAGAATGTTTCGTCCATCGAACAGTACCTCGCCAGTAGTCGGCTCAATGAGTCGAAGAATGCATCGCCCCACGGTTGTCTTTCCACAACCAGATTCTCCTACTAGGCCCAGTGTCTCGCCTTTCCGAACGTCAAAGGTAACTCCATCGACGGCGTATACATACCCGACCGTTCTGCTGAGTACCCCGCCCCGAATCGGAAAGTGTTTCTTGAGTTCATTTACTTCAAGCAGGGCTTCTGGCATCTGTTTCAACTTCTTTCTCAAATTCCTTAGTTTGAGAAAACAGGTAACAGCTGACGAAATGATTCGGTTCTACCTCAGTAAGGCCCGGGAAGGCTGTTGAGCATGTCTCCATTGCGAATTGACATCGGGGATGAAAGCGGCAGCCCGAAGGTGGGAAAATCAGGTTCGGAACTGAGCCAGGGATGATGTCCAATTGCTCTACTTCACGATGAAGCTTTGGAATTGCACGAAGCAATCCTTGTGTGTATGGGTGAGAAGGGTTTCTAAACAGAGCTTTCGTCTCCGCAAGTTCAACGATTTTACCCGCGTACATCACACCAACTCGGTCACATACCTCTGCCACGATGCCAAGATCGTGAGTGATGAGCAGAATCGAAGTTCCAATCTCTTTCTTTAGTTCATTCAATAGAGAGAGAATTTGGGCCTGAATCGTTACATCGAGTGCCGTAGTCGGTTCATCTGCAATTAAGAGGTCTGGCCCACATGATAGTGCCATGGCTATCATTGCCCGTTGCCGCATTCCTCCGCTCAGTTCATGAGGATACTGTTTCACTATCTTCTCAGGGTAGGGCATGCGGACGAGTTTCAGGGTCTCGACCGCCTTTGCCATGGCGACTTTCTTGGCGCTTCTTTGGCTCATGATAGGCCGGTTAGTGTGGCGACCTTGCGAGGCATCTGTCTCCTCCACAACATCGCCAGACAGATCCTGATGCAGCATAATCACCTCCGCAATCTGGTCGCCCACTGTCATTACAGGGTTCATGTACGTCATTGGATCCTGAAAGACCATTGTAATCTTTTTTCCACGTATCTCCTGCATTTCCTGCTCAGTGTTCTCGAGCAGATCCTCGCCATGAAAGAGAATCTCACCATCAACGATCTTTCCCGGTGGATCAGCGACAAGTCGCATTACAGAAAGTGCGGTCACAGATTTCCCACAACCCGTTTCCCCTACCAGACCTACGGTTTCTCCAGGGTAGATGTCCAGGTCGATGCCCTCAAGAGCGCGTACTACCCCGGCGTAAGTATAGAAGTAAGTCTTCAGGTTGCGAATGCTGAGTATCGGAGATTGCTGGGTCATCTGGGTCAGACTCCGATTGCCAACCAAACCCCTCATCTACTCGAGAAGGATATTCCTATCGATATAGGTTCTAATCTTAACATATCGGTTTAATGGATATGTGTAGCGATCGACCTTAGGAGAACTCAAGTGGTCACTCTAGATGAGGATAGAAGACGTTCCATTTCAAGTCGCCAATTGGGACACAATAGCAACCACCGAGCATCCAGGAGAGTATGGTGTCGCTCTGTGGCGAACTTTGAACGTAGGTAATATTCGTGTTCGCATGGTGGAATACACGCCCGGCTATGTTGCAGATCACTGGTGTCCCCGCGGACATGTACTTCTCGTATTGGAGGGTGAATTGGTCACGGAACTAAAGGATGGACGCAAATTCACTCTAAAACCGGGTTCGAGCTATCAGGTCGCTGACGACGAAGCAAATCCGCACAGATCACGAACAGAGAAGGGCGCGAGACTATTCATCGTCGATTGAGTCCTAGTGGTCGGAACTCCTCTAGATACGATGTTAGGGTTCCAAGCCACCAGTTGACATTGTCCTTTCGATCCTAGCTATTATTACACAGACAAAGGGAAAAGAGGGGAATTTGAGTTAGTATCGAACGGCACTGCTATTTCCGAGCCTTATCAAATCTCTTCGAGACATCGTCCCAGTTGACGACGCCCCACCACTTATCAACGTAGGCGCCACGGTCGTTCTTGTACAGCAAGTAGTATGCATGTTCCCAGACGTCGATGCCGAGTAAGATTGGGAGTTGGGCTAGGTGCATGAAGTTCTGCTTCTCGATTTGAGTAAGAACGAGCTGGTTGGTCATGTTGTCGAAGAGTAGTAACGCCCATCCAGAGCCTTCAACTGTCTTTGCTGCGTCTGAGAATTGGGCTTTGAATTTGTCGAAGCTGCCGAAGTCTGCCCTAATTTTGTCGGCTAGGGCTCCGCCTGGGGTACCGCCTCCTTTGCCGGGGGACGCCATGTTGGGCCAGAAGATGCTGTGAAGCACATGCCCGCCAAAGTTGAAGCTGTAGTCTCTGAGAACTGCCTTGATGTCTATTTGTAGCTCGCCTTTCCTTGCCTTGTCGAGTTTTTCGAGTGCCGCGTTTGCGCCGTTGACGTATGCGGCGTGGTGCTTGTCGTGGTGGAGTTTCATGATCTCTTCAGAGATGACTGGTTCTAGCGCATTGTATGCGTACGGTAAATCTGGAAGTACGTATTTCGTTGGCATGGGCCGTCCGCATGGCCACATGCTTCTTAAACTTTTCATCCAACAAAGAAATGTTTACGATTACTCAAATTTCAGATGAGTTGTTTCACGTCTTCAGTAACCGCTTGGCCAAGATATCCGTAAACACCAAGCTTCAATACTTTCAGCCCCAAAAGGGCGCACTTGATTCTCGTCGGTCCTGGATCAATACCCAGAAGATCAAGCACGTCGGTCTTCCCAAACGCTTTGATCTCATCAAGCGTCTTGCCCTTGATGGCCTCAGTGAGCATGGAGGCTGAGGCTTGGCTTATGGCGCAGCCCCTTCCCTTGAAGCGCACATCTTCAACCCTGCCGTCCCTAATCTTCAGCTGCATCTCGATTACGTCGCCGCATAGAGGGTTCGAGTCTTTCACTCGGACATCCGGGTTCGGCAAGTCGCCGAAATTCCGCGGATTCCTGTAATAGTCAAGGATTATGTCCTTGTAAATGTCTGAACTCATGAACCGAATAGCTTCCTTGCCTTCTCAAGAGCGTTAATGAGCACGTCAACTTCTTCTTTCGTATTATAAACGTAGAAGCTTGCTCGCGCCATGGCTGGGACATTTAAGTACTCCATCAGGGGCTGTGCGCAATGGTGCCCCGATCTTACGGCCACTCCCTCCTCGTCGAGTATTGATGCCAAGTCGTGTGCGTGAATATTCCCGAGATTGAATGAGACAACGCCGACTCTTTCATCGCTACTCTTCGGGCCATAAACCGTCAGATCCCTCACGCTGCTCATTTTGCTCAGCGCATAGGAGGTAATCTCTCTTTCATGGTCACGGACATTCTGCATGCCTATCTTGTTCAGGTATTCTATTGCTGCTTTGAACCCAACGGCCCCTGCAATGTTCGGAGTCCCAGCCTCGTATTTGTACGGAAGCTCCTTCCAAGATGAGCCAGTCGTGTGGACCTCCCTTATCATCTCGCCGCCTCCCAGGAATGGGGGCATGTACTCTAGAGATTCTCTCTTTCCGTGAAGGACCCCGATCCCAGTTGGACCCAACATCTTATGGGCGGAGAATACTAGGAAGTCGGAGTCGATATCTCTAACATCAACGCGCATATGTGGAACTGATTGTGCTGCGTCAACCAATATCTGAGCACCAAACTTGTGGGCTATCTTAACGATCTCCTTGACTTGGTTTATTGTGCCCAGGACATTTGATGCGTGAGTAACGCCGACGAGTTTTGTTCGTTCGTCGATTAGGCCATGAATCTCGTCTTGTCGGAGTAGTCCGTTCTCATCTATCTTGATGAACTCGATTTCGGCGTTCTTCTCTCGCGCTAACATCTGCCAAGGAACGATATTGCTGTGGTGTTCCATAATTGTGAGAACTATCTTGTCTCCCTTGGCTATGTTCGCTCTACCCCAAGTATACGCAACTAGGTTGATGGCTTCTGTCGCATTGCGAACGAAGACCACTTCTTCTGTGTGGCGTGCGTTAATGAATCTCGCAACCTTTTCCCGTGCCTCTTCATGGGCGAGAGTTGCCTCTTCAGCCAGTTTATGAATTCCGCGGTGAATATTCGCATTGTAGTGGAGATAGTAATTGTCAATTGCTTCGATGACTGCCTTTGGTTTCTGTGATGTGGCGGCATTATCCAAGTAGACTAACTGCTTCCCGTTGACCTGGCGTTTCAATATGGGAAAATCTTCTCGGACTTTTGATATGTCTATAGTGCTTAGTTTCTCCACCAAAATTCAGACCTGCAGACTGGGCGTGATATCATCACTCGCTATGACATGCGTTATATAATATAAACACTCAACCCGGTTCTTCGTTGAATGCTATTGCTTGTTTTTCATGTGACGGACATCTGACTGACTTATTCCGCGCCAACTATTTCTTCTCATCTCGTGTTCGGGAACAGAAAGCAATGATAAAGAAGGGGTAGAGGAAGTCTGAGACCTCTATGCATACAGTGCCCATTCAAATCCACTCAGGACATTGAGGCAGTTGAATTCGAATTTTCGCCGTGTACTTCCAGTTTATCTCACTCTCGTGCTCTGGAATATGATTTGGGCTATATCGATCACTGGTCCTGTGCTGCCACTGTACGTCGAATCACTCGGAATAGACGTTATGGGTTGGAGTGTGTTAGCGGCGGCGTCCTCGTTGGGTATGTTTCTTCTCGAATGGGTTTGGGGAAGTCTATGCGACCGAACTGACCGCCGGCTCCTTATGATCGCATCAGTTCTCTGCATGAGCGTATTCTTTGCTCTCTATACGCATCACGGGCTCGTCCCTTACTTCATAGTCCTCCAACTCGTTTCAGGTGCGGTGGCTGTCGTCATAGGACCCACGACGAGATCGTATGTCTCAGATGAATCTCCGGAGAAGGCCGTCGGATTATACGCGAGCTTGTGGTGGGCATTTCACACTTTGGGGCGGGCAATTGGCCCGTTGCTTGGGACTTATATTGCTCAGATGTGGTCGTTTGAATATTCGTTCTACGCGTCATCCGTTCTCAGCATCATCTTGGCGTTTATCATATTGGTAACGTTTCCAAGTGACAAGAAACGTCGGATAACAGAAAGCCAGGAGAGTATTGCGCATCATCTCAAAACGGTTCTGAATAGGCGCTCTGCAGGATACCTGTTTCTGTCAACGATGTTCGCCTTTATGGGGCTCTCAGTAATACGATCGTTCCTACCTATCTATGCCTCAGAACAGATCAAAATGTCAACAGTAGACGTGGGAGTGCTTCTCGCTTCGTTTTCGGGCGCACAATTAGTGTCCATGCCACTACTCGGATTTCTGTCTGACAGATTTGGGCGGAAACGCACAACGATTCTGGGATTCACACTATCCGCATGCCTATTCATGCTATATTTCCTCGCTGGGACCTCATCTGAGCTACTTATGATCTCGATCGCCGTCGGCGTTGGCCTAGCAGGGACTTCGCTTCTACTTGCTATGATACCCGACGTTACTCCAAACACGATGCACGGTACGGCTGTCGGAATATATGGTTCGTTCGAAGATCTGGGAGTAATCATCGGGCCACTCCTCTTCGGATTCGTATGGAGTATCCATGGTCCGGTTTTCATTTTTGCTGCGGCCGCGATAACGCAGATCCTGGGCGCTCTCTTGGTCTTCGCAATTAACGAAAAACAATCATCACACACAACATGAACTAGGCTAGGACGCTATGCTTGTCTCGCACGCAGAAAACAACTAACTTGCCGGTTCAAATTATAATGCTCCCCCATCAGTCTTGTGGCAGGAAATTAGTAACGCTCAAAGAAACCCTCTGCCCTGGGAACACGTTCTGTCACGTAGACCAGCGTGAGACGGATCAGCCAACCCAAACTAGAAACAGTTGGGTTAGGGCTACGCACGAAACCCACTACAAGCCAGAAGACAAGGGTACAGCCAAGAAAAGGGGACTTGCACCCCCCCCGGGGGGGGTGGCCCATTTTGTTGATCAAAGATATTCCTTGGTTGAGTGGAGCTCTTTTACAGTCGCTTTGGAGCTTCGCTCGCCGGTTTGGTGGCCTTTGCGGTGAGGATAGGTTCGCCACTCTCACCTGGTCCAGTGGACCCGTGAACATGGCTGAGACATGACGGGCGATGTGCTTTCACAATGCAACCAGACGAGCGAATACAGTTATGTGCACCACTAGGCCCACACGGAAATTCGTTGCCGGAACTCGATGTGGATCGAAGCATCGGAAAGGCTAAAACCTAATGCGCCCAGCGCCTTCGGTCTTGGTTGTGGAGGCTCAATCAGAGAATGTCTATCTGGCTAACGCAGATAACGCCGGCGACGCTGAATGAAACCAGGAAAATGACTTTGGCTGGTCATCTGGGGATAGAATTTCTGGAGGTCGGTAACGATTACATCAAAGCACGGATGCCAGTTGACAATCGAACTATGACACCATTCGGCATCTTGCATGGTGGAGCATCAGCCGCTTTCGCAGAAACTCTGGGCGGCGCGGCCGCCAGTCTATGTGTGGATCGGCGAAGGAAATTGTGTGTGGGGCTGGAGATCAACGCCAACCACGTTCGCCCGGTCGAGAAGGGGTTTGTCTACGGAACGGCTAGACCCATTCACATCGGCGGTTCAACGCAGGTCTGGGAAGTTCGCATCCATAACGAACAGGACAAGCTCGTCTGCGTATCTAGGCTTACCGTGGCGGTCATCGACAAAGATCGCTGATCGGACTGGCAGCTCCTCGTGTGTGAACCATTAGACTCACACACATGAAAAAGCTCTTCTCTACCTTTGCAGGTTTTCAACAATTTTCCGAGTTGAATCCGATCTATTCAGAGTGTAGAAATGAATTCCTGGAGCTCCATGAGCGAGTAACTCTTGGCATTGCCGGGTAGCATATTCAATGCCATATTGCTGAACTGCTTCTGGATCGTCTTGAATGCTTTCAAGATCGCCTGTCAGTTCTTCAGGAATCTTTGCGCCACAGGTTTGAGTAAACCGCACGATCTGATGGTAATTCGTGATTGGCATAATCCCCGGTATGATGGGCACAGTCACTCCTTTTTCGCGCATCCTCTTTTCAAAAGCAAAGAAGTCGCGATTGTCAAAGAACAGTTGAGTAATGACAAAATTCCCTCCCGCCATAACCTTCTGACACAGATAATTCCAGTCCGTTTCTTTATCTGGCGATTCGATGTGCCCCTCCGGATAACCTGCAACGGCGATACATAGAGAGGAGTAAGTGCGGATGAATGATGTCAGTTCGCTCGCGTACTTGAATCCATCCGGATGTGGAACGAAACTCATCTCTCCCTTGGGAGGGTCACCGCGAAGAGCTGCCACATTCTCGATTCCTGATTTTTCCAGCTCATCAAGAATGCCCTTGATTTCATGTTTTGAATGTCCAACACAGGTTAGGTGAGCCATACTTTCCAGACCGATTTCCATCTTCGCGCGTTTCACAATCTCAATGGTTCTGTCCCGAGTCGCACCGCCAGCACCGTAGGTCACAGAGATATATCCGGGGTTCAGTCTTTTGACCTCTCTTAAGGTCTCAAAAAGTTGAATCATCCCCTCTCCCGTTTTTGGAGGGAAAAATTCAAACGAAAACACCGGCCCACTGCTCTTCAACAACAAATCAGTAATTTTCATAGTGGGAACTCATCTTTCTGCTAACCATATCGTCGAAAGGCAATTTCGCTTTCTCGTAACAATGATAAGATTGCAAAGCCTCCGTATAACTCCAACTCCGAGATGAATTATACAGGCAGAGGAATCACCGGACAGGTCTATCCTGGGCGAATTTGGCTGTTCGCGTATGCGAAAGAAGATTTGTTAGAGGAAACTTGTCCCAAAACGGGGCTCAAAGCTCGTGTGTGTGCGAACCGTGCCACCTACACATGCTAAAATGACGGTTTACAAAGATCACGTAGGACGGTAAGAAAAAGAGCGAGATAGGAAATTCGAGAGTTCGCATCCCCGAGCACGAGAGTGCGTTGAGTCTTCTTACTTAGCTCTACTTTTTTCTGTGTATGCGTCAGCTAACTTACCAAGTTTAAAGATTAGCCAGAGTATTGCAACGATTACTGCGGCAGCCAACACTGTTCTGATGATGAACTCGGTGAATAGCAGACCGAGGAAAGGATGCGCCATGTCACTACATCTCCAACGTGCAACGACCTATGTCGTTATAAAAGGGATTGTGGACGAATCATTCATCGTCACTTTGCGTCTCTAAACCTTGGAAGACGTATTGTTTTCACGAGACTATGATGAAATCAATGTTACTTAGACTAGGCTGCTCGTTCTTACTCACGCAGAATTCCGGTTCAATTTCGCGTGTTGTACCTATCGTGCGCACACACAAAACTAGCCGAAACTACGACGAACGACGGTCAGAATTACAGTGCACACGCTGAAAGCCGAAGCCTGTAGTTGAGGGGAGGGTGTCCCTTCGCAATTCTCTCGACTGTCCCAGCTGCATGTTCGATATAGTGATCAATAGTTAAAAGCACGACAAACGCCGATATGGGGCATAATCGAGGGAATTCAATTGGCTGATTCGAAAGGTCTAAAAAAAGAAGTCGTCACTGAAGTAGATTCGATGAGCAGTAAACTCGTGGCGATCAGCGATAAGATTCATGGCATCGCTGAGATCGGCCATCAGGAATTTGAAACATCAAAGCTGCTCTCCAGCGAGTTGGAGAAAGCAGGTTTTCGAGTTGAGAAACCCGTCTGCGGACTCGCTACCGCATTCAAGGCAACGCTGCCGGGGAAGGGAAAAGGCGGTCCCACTGTTGCTCTTCTGGCTGAGATGGACGCACTGGCGGGCATAGGTCATGGTTGTGGGCACAACATTATAGGAACCGCGTCACTCGGCGCCGCGCTCGCTCTCAAGAAAATCATGCCCAAAATCAATGGAACCCTAATCCTCTACGGAACCCCAGCAGAAGAAGGGGGAGTCGAAAACGCGGGTGGAAAGGTGATAATGGCCAGTGAAATCGCCAAGAACGCCGACGTGGCCATGATGGTCCACCCGTCTGGCAAAACACTCGTTGAGGCCACATCCTTGGCTCGAGAAGCCTTGGAGTTTGAGTTCTTCGGAAAAGCCGCTCATGCAGGAGGTTCACCTCACGAAGGAATTAACGCGCTCAACGCTGTCATTCACTTCTTCACGTTGGTCGACTCGTTACGGCAACACGTGAAGCCTGACGTGAGACTTCACGGGATAATCACCGACGGTGGAAAGGCGACTAACGTTGTTCCGGATCATGCGGCTGCGAAGATGTACGTACGAGCTCAAGACAGCGATTACATGAAAGAGGTGGTTGACAAGGTGAAGAAATGCGCTGAAGGCGCCGCACTGGGCACGGGAGCGACTATGAAGGTGCGTGACTACGCAAACACGCTTGAAAACATCGTGCCAAATCACGCGTTGGCAGAGGCGATGAAGAAGAACTGGGAGTCACTAGGCCTGAAGGTAGCAGAACGTGAAGAAGAAAGAGGCGGTTCTACTGATATGGGGAATGTGAGCCAAGTCGTCCCCTCAATCCACCCATACATCGCGATCGGCCCAGAGAAGATGCCCGGACACTCCATCGAATTCGTCAAAGCAGCCGCTTCGGAACAGGGACACAAAGGTCTAATATACGCAGCAAAAGGCCTAGCCATGACCACAATAGACGTGCTCACAAACCCAGAACTCCTCGCCGAGATAAAGAAAGAGTTCAAAGAGAACAAGAAGCAGAAGAAAAAGTAGATTCGGGTAGTACTGCCACTGGGTTATAGACTCGCCTCCTTTTCTGTTCCGTTACGTGATGCGAAGGTCGTTCAGACTGTGCGATGTGTCTAATGATGCACGTACACAGGAAATCGGACGTTAGGTGAGCTGATCTATCGTCCATAACCCTTAAAGGTGATCGCATGGGCGACAGCGTTTTTGTGAGCGGCAATGTTCTGTTCTCAGTGTGGATCTCCAATTCCTGCCGGGCAATCCGGATGCACGAAATGTGGAGTATCGCGTCAGATTGTGAATCCGAAGGATATCATAGCTGAGCAATCAAACGTGGAGAGTAAGCCGCAAGTCACATCCAACATTCCATTGACCGAGGGGGAGACAATTCTGTGGCATAGAGACTCGACGCATGGAGTAATCCACAAAGAGGTCACCTTCGAAGAGGCGGTCACTAACAAGCGTTGCCTGAAATACGATGTCCCCAACAGACGAGTCGTGGCTCAGGTCGGGATCGAAAATATGCCTGAGGTCGTGATAATGAACGTGCACAGAGTCAACGATTCACTCGGAGGTGGAATATTCCTGACCCCGCGAATGCTGGGGCTCCCAAGATTACCTCTAGGCCTTTATGGAGGCCCAAGACGAGGAAACCTGAAGATTTTCGGCGACGTTTCACTAATGGTGAAGGGAAACATCGTAATGACACTCGAAGACGTCAAGGACCCACAAGGTCTGAGACAGCTAATTCAGGCATTGAAACGAGCCCATCTCGGGCCCACGGGGAGAATGTGGGCAGCACAGAGGATGGGAAGACCACTCCAGAGATTCGGCAGACAGGCCGGAACACCGGACGCAGTATGATCTGACAACTCGCGACTACTTTCGTCATTGAAGCCCAGTCATGTAACGAGGGCAGCTCATTGCGAAAATGGGATCGCAAAGCGGACTTCATTGATCATCTCACAGAATAGAGAACATACACAGTTTCATTCAATATCTCCGGAATGCGAAAACGCATCACCAAGCGAAATCGGAGGACTGGTACATTATGGAAGGGAAACGCGAAGACGAAGCCTGTGTAGACGACCGGCAACGTGCTCTAAACGATTGCGATGCGCAGCATCTGTGCTCCCCAGGCGAAGAGAAGTTCGGCTACGTAAAATCCAGATTGTATGCTCTTACGTTGCGCTGGCGCAGAAAATTCGTAGAATTCGTGGCAAACGATATTCTGTCCAGCAACCCAAGAACTGTGCTTGACATAGGATGTGGAACCTGCGATGTGCTAACCCAACTGCGCAGCAGTGAAATCGAATTGTATGGAATCGATCCTTCCCCGCACATGCTTAGGCTAGCGAAGAAAAACACGGGCGATACGGATTCCAAAGTTGAATTGTCCAAAGTGGATCTCAGTCTCGGTAACAATAGGCATATTCCTTTTGAAAGGAAATTCGACAGAATCTTCTCTTCACTCTCTTTCCATCACTGGAAGAATCGTGAGGAAAGCATTCCATACATCCTAACAAAGCTAGCTGCGCGTGGCGAGTTCACGATTTACGAGTATGACCGAGACGCGCTGGCTTTCCTCCGGAGAACGATTGTCGGAAAACACGCTCTTTCAGAGCGTGATGTGATAGACCTAGCTTACGCTGGGTACGAGAAAACGATTGAACATAATGTGCCATATATCGTGGTTAGATTCAAGAAGAAATTCACTGGTTCGAATTAGGCTGCACACGCCCGTAGTACGACACACAAAAAAACCAACGATGCTCGCTTCGCTCGCAGAAAGCTAGACGTTTCTCGCCGCGTTACGGAACTATGTACGGTTGTCTTCTGTTGCCGGATGTTGCATGTGTCCAGTGCAGAATTTCGGAATTTCGGAATTGAGTGAATCAAATGCTTAGGTGAGATATTGAGTGCTCAACCTACTGAATGCTTGGGTGATTCGATTGTAGAACGGCGTTTCCTGTTCTGGTTGGAAACTTATGATCACTAGGAGATCCTCAAAACGGTAGAATATTAACAGAGCTTTCTGATAGTGGGCCGTTATGCCGCCAACAGGGCCTAGGAAGGGAGATAACTTCTCTACCGCCTCAACAATTATTTGAGGAATTATTGAGATAAAATTACGATCCGTTTCTTCGGGTGTGAGTGAGGTGACTCCTTCGCGATGTTTGGAGGCTAAGATGCGATATTCATTGTTGACAATAGCGATGTAGCGGATGCTAGAGTCAACCTTGAACATTCCCTGAACGAACGCTTCAGTATCCATCTTCTATACACCTAAGACCTGTCGAATCGGTATCGAACGAGAATTCAACCTTGCAGCCTTATTCTTAATCTCGCGCCCTCCTTCGTAAGCGAGTTCACTTCTAGGGGTGAATCCTTGTTCTTGATTCTCGTTATTCCTAGGGCCATAATCCCTAACGGGCACTGGGGATGTTGTGCTGTCAGCTTAGACTGAACTTCTTGAGAGAAAGGGCGCTGGAATTCGCAGGTCAATTCGTCACCTACATTAGTTGTATTCACATTGATTCCACATTTATGTAAAAAGCCTTACAATTCAAGCTGCGTACACCTAGATCACGAACGGAAGTTGCACTTGTCTCAGTGACTTTTAGAAGAAATTGCCAAACAAAAAACCGTCTTCTTCACGGTGTGAACAGACAAACGAATAATGGCTAAAGGTAAAGCCGAGTAATTCAGATTCAGCATGCGCTAAGCATCGCTATTCTGTGGTTCGTCCGTCAAAATGCTCCTCACTCGCAACTGCTTCTCTTTTGGTATGGCGGACCACGCCATCTTGGTGCTCTGGCGGAGAGTAAATGGTGTAGAGTCTAAGGTTCGCGCGCTTAGATGTATTGACTACATTATGCCTAGCGCCTGCAGGGACAATGACTCCGTTCCCGTCTTTGACACGGTGTTCTACGCCGTCAATGATCACCTTTCCTTCTCCTCCTTCAAATCGAAAGAATTGATCGGTATCATTGTGCGTCTCTTCACCTATTTCTTCTCCAGGTTTAATGCTCATGAGTACGAGCTGACTGTGCTTCCCTGTGTATAACACACGCCGGAAGTCTGCATTCTTCTTCGTCTCTTGCTCAAGATTGATTACGTATCCTTTCATTTTTCTCACGTTCATTTACTTAGATGCTCGACCTTCATCAATCTATCGCGTACCATTAGTACAACACGCACCAAGAACTCCTGAGAGCTTCTAGCCATTCAAATCGACAGGTTACTGCAGAAACATAACCTGTGAACACACACAGAAAGAGACTGCCAAGTTCAAAGTATCCAAAGATCGCAATCACGTTGAGTTTTGTATATGGCGTTTTTTCTGTGTTCATACTGGTTTCATCGACCAGAATGGTACCTGTATTGCGCCTCCGAAGGGTTAGTCGCCCACTTTCATACCAATATCGACCGTGCTGCTTTGAAAGACAGTTTGAAACTGCGGCAAGGTCGGGTGATTGTTTTTGCAAGTGGTTGGGTATCCGAAAGGATAATGCCCCATTACTAGGGACCCCATTCCTCTAGGATCAGTTGCTTAAGTTCTGATAGAAACAGACCCGCAACTGCTCCCGCTAGTAGTTCCGCGTCGACGTTTCTGTTATCCTCAAAAGCGAGCCAAGTAATCGGCATCAAAAACAAGCCGAGTACAAAGTGATGGATGTGGATTCGTTCATGTGTCACGTACAGTCGAAAGTGAAGGAAGTCAGCGAAGAATCTGGCAGCAACGTATGATGCAAGCGTTGAGATTGCGAAGCGAAGTAGACCAGGATTGGGTGGCTTTCGCTGGTGCCGATGTTGATAGGCCTCTCGGGGCTCCGTTTCTGATTCATCATGACGTACCCTGATGTGTTTCAAGCCAGTTGACAACACCGTTCACAAATCCGTCGATCAACCACATAATGATAGCGTTAGATCATCGTTTTGGCAAAAGTGTGTGGGCATTTAATCGCGCGGGCAAGCAGAACTGAACCTATTTCTTGCGTGAGCGCCATTAGATCCACACATGTGAACTGGACACTCTCCACCTACTCAGAGACACAAATGGTTCAGAGCTTCCGCGTTCAGCATTTTCCTCCAATAGATGTGAGATGCGCAGATGGAAGGCCATCTCTATCTCACCCTAGTTTCCTCGGATCTAGGTAATCCGCCCCAGTTGCATAACACGGTTTAATGATTCTTCTGACTTAACCGTAGGATAATACTCTAGACCGATATATCCAGTATACTTGAGTTCATCGATCTTGTTGAAGATGTTCTGGTAGTTCAGCTCTCCTAAATCCAATTCGTGTCTTCCAGGCACTCCGGCGCAGTGAATGTGCCCGATAGACTCAATGTTCTTCTCGATGGTCTGCATGACATTTCCCTCCATTATTTGCATGTGGTATATGTCGTAAAGCAGTTTGAGGTTTGAACTGCTGATGCTGTTGACCACTCGTAATCCTGCCTTTGCTGAATCAAGGAAGTAGCCAGCATGGTGGACTATAGTGTTCAGGGGCTCCAAGAGTAGCGTCATGTTTTGTCTTTCAAGAAGTTTGCATGCTTCTCTCAAGGTGCTCACCATGTTTCTCGTCTGCTTCCGCTTCGTTAAACCCTTCAGCGTGTTTCCAGTGCACGTTATCATTCTCCGACAATCTAGGGTCTGAGCGACCTGGATTGTCTCTTTCAGTCGCTTCAAGTAATTCGACTTATCGCGAGGGTCAACTAAGCTACCTCCAATATCGCCAGCAGGAGAGTTCACAACAATATCAGAGACTTCTATACCGAATTCGCGAACCGACTGTCGAAGAGTCTTTACGTCCTTGCCATCTTGATCATGCAGCCAGAATTCCACAGCCGGAAAACCCATGTCCGCTGCTTTTCTGGCCCTTTCCGCAAATGGATATTCGGTCAACAATGTTTCGATGCAGACCGAGAACTTGACCATTCCTTCACCAACTTTCTTTGGCATCTCTCAGGGATCTCTAGACTGCCATCTGCCTTAATTGATATTCGCGGTGGCGTGGATATTCTGGTGCTGACCATTCCATCCACGTATCAATGAGAACCGGTGGTCGAAGACCTAATCATCTTAGGCGTTCTCCTGTTGCCGTTCCGGCAGCTACAAATAATGAAAGCAATTACAATCATTAACGTCAGCATTCATCGCGTCTCTGATGTGTGCGGATTTACTCGTGTGCGGAAGGGAATCCGAACCCTGACCTGCTTTTGCTCATGCTTTATATTTCCTGAACGGTTGACTCTGTTAATCCCAAGTGGAATAATCATGGAAGTGGAGATTGGCCAGACGGTTGCTGAACGCTTTCTGAGATATGTAAAGTATGACACTCAGTCGGCCGAAGATTCCAAGACCTACCCGAGCACTGAGAAACAAAAGGAGCTTGGAAGACATCTTGTGGAGGAGCTGAAGGAACTAGGTCTCAAAGACGCGTCCATGGATCAGTATGGCTACGTTACGGCAACATTGACTCCGAACATTAAGCGAACTGCTCCGATTATAGGCCTCCTAGCTCACATGGACACTTCACCGGAGATCTCTGGGAAAGATGTGAAGCCTCAGGTTCACAAGAATTACCGAGGAGGCGACATAGTTCTCCCCGGCGACACTGCACAAATCATTCGCATATCTGAAAACCCAGAACTGGGCAAAAAGGTCGGAAATGATATAATCACTTCGGACGGGGCAACTCTTCTAGGAGCAGATGACAAGGCAGGCATAGCTGAGATCTTAGATGCGGTACACTACCTCGTAAAGCATCCTGAGATTGAGCATGGAACAATCAAAGTAGCTTTCACACCTGACGAAGAAGTAGGTACGGGAGTGAAGTACTTCGACGTGAAGAAATTCAGAGCTCAGTACGCTTACACAATGGATGGTGAAACACTTGGCGAAGTTGAAAACGAAACCTTCTGCGCAGACTCCGTGCGTGTTACGTTTCGCGGAGTTCTATTTCATCCGGGGTATGCCAAAGGTAAACTGGTGAACTCTGTCAAGTTAGCGTCTACCTTCGTGGACAAGCTTCCTAAAGACAGGGATTCGCCTGAAACAACGGAGAAACTGGAAGGCTATGTTCACCCTAACGCTATTCAGGGTGCCGTGGATAATACGACTATCAAATTCATCATCAGGGACTTTCAGGTCGACGGTCTCAAGAAGAAAGAGCAATTTCTGAAGGCACTCGCGGATGAGACGGTGCGAAACTATCCGAGGTCGAGTTTCACGTTTGAAGTCGAGGAGTCGTACCGAAACATGAGGTACGTACTCGACAAGTATCCAGAGGTAGTGCAAAAGGCAATGGATGCTGTCCAGATGGCCGGTTTGCAGTCCAGACTCCACAGCATTCGCGGAGGAACTGATGGAGCTAGGCTATGCTACATGGGTCTTCCAACGCCTAACCTAGCGACCGGCGGTCATAACTATCACTCGAAACTTGAGTGGATATCGGTTCAAGATATGAAGAAGGCAGTAGAAGTGATCCTGAACGTTGTCAAGGTTTGGGCCGGGGTTACCGGCTGAACCCAAGAAGCCCCGGGTCTTAACAAGGGCATTTCCGCCAAGTGGGACCATAATCTTTGATCATGCTGAGTTTCATGAATTTCCATGTGCGTCCGCACCACCAAGCCCAAAGATGGAAGTGCACGTGTTCGAATTATCACCCATAAGGCTGGGAATTGGAAAGCCGCCGGTAGTCTGTTGGTGATTCTCAATGCAATCTCGTGCGGCAGTTCTCGATAGTCCTGGCGAACATACCAAGATAGAAAAACTCGAGTTGGCCAAACTGCCAGCGCATTGCCTACTCGTTAGAACTGCTGTAAGTGGCATCTGTGGTACTGACTTACATGCTCTGCAAGGGACGATTGAGGCGGATTTTCCTGTTGTCTTGGGGCACGAAGCCGCTGGTTCGGTGGTGGAGGTTGGACGCGACGTGAAACACATTTCAAAGACCGACCGGGTCGCAATTTCTGCAATAACGCCGTGCTTTTCATGCGAAAACTGCCTCTCAGACAGGCCGTATCTCTGTCTACGTTCTGAAGAGGTTATAGTCGCGGATCCGATGAGAAGGGATAACGGTCAACCCGTTTATGCCTTCTTTGGCATCGGTTCTCTTTCGGAATATCTCATTGTCCCAGCTTCCGCAGCGATTCACGTACCTGGTGACATACCCTGGTCGATTGCCGCTCTCATGGCGTGCGGAGGTCAGACCGGTCTTGGCAGCGTCTTCAACACCGCGCCTGTGACACAGGGAGATAGCGTCGTGGTTTTTGGATGTGGAACCGTGGGTTTGTGTGTGATAATGGCATCAAGAATCGCGGGGGCAACCCCCATAATCGCCATCGACACTAACGAAATGAGACTGGCCCTAGCTCGTACGCTAGGGGCTTCTATGTCGCTGAACCCACTGAAGACACAAGGTGTCTCAGAAGTATTGACTGCAACCGGTTCGGGATGTGACTTCGCTTTTGAATGCGTCGGCAAAGTAGATGTAATGGAGAAGGCTCTCCAATCCATAAAGCCTGGAGGTAAACTCGTCATTATTGGGGCGGCTCCCAAGGACGCGCATTTCTCGATTAACGCGCGTTTTCTGTTAGAAGGTCGCTCCGTTGAGGGGTCACTGGCAGGGTCCGTTCAGCCTCGCCGCGATTACCCAAAATGGTTCGACCTCTATCGAGAAGGAAAGCTCCCACTGGACAAGTTACTCTCGCGAAAGTATGAACTGGAAACGGTGAATCGAGCCTTCGAGGAAATGGCAGCTGGTAAAGTCACAAAACCCGTCGTTACCTTCTAACCCGCTCTGGCCCAAGCGCGTAGAGCGGATGGTTCACGAAACGTGACAATCCACCGCATCCAAACCGGTTTTGTGATGTCCACTCGACCGCAAGCTCGACAAAGTGTTGGGCAACAGTTCCTTCCTAGCTTCATTGCAGGATGATGGCCATGACTTGTGCAGTGTCCGGGCATAAGGTCGTGAACTCGATCGAACGCCGGATGTCCTGTGGCACATTTGCACGTGCAACGGGTTTGAAACCGACTTTGGAAAAGAACATGGCCGCCGTCTCTGTGAGTAGGTACACATTTGTCAAGTGATGACGCTTAGCCAATTCTAATGCCTCTCTGGTAAGGCGCAGTCCGAGTCCGCGTCCCCTAAATGAGGGTTCGACTGCGACGGATCGAAGCAAGGCGCAGTCTTGGTACAATTCTAAAGCTGAAGATCCAACAATTCGTTCACCGTTTCGCGCGACCAGCGTCGTAGGCAGATGAGGTGAAAGTCCTTCCTTTGGGAGCTCGCATTTGTCGAGTAATGCTAGGATGGTCGGCAACTCTTCCTGTCTCGCTCGCCCAATCGTCAAGCCTGCAAAGTGACTATCCTTCATACTCGATTGCTGTCCCTCCTCGGTCTTCAATAGTTCTATTACTTTGCTCTCAATTTGGGCTCTGATCTTTCTTACTTCTTCAATTCGTTGGCCTTTTGGGTCGTCGATGTGCCAATCAATCAGTTTCTTATCCATTTTGACAATCAATGGTTTCGGACAAACGTCTACGACTCGACACCCCATCGTCACAACATAATCCGCACTCTCAATCATTTGATAAGTCAACAACTTCGGCTTCGAGGACGAGATGTTGATGCCTCTTTCCTGCATGGCTTCAACGACTGTAGGATTAAGCGTCGCTGCTGGAACTGTGCCCGCGCTGGCTGCGTCAATTCCATATGCACGCGCGAATGCTTCAGCCATTTGACTTCTGCCTGAATTCTCAACGCAGACAAACAACACTTTCTTCATCATTTTGTCTCCTCCGTAAGGTTGAACCCTTTAGTGATCAGGTTCTGGATCTTCGAGTTCGCTATTTTGTAGAATATCCATTTGCCTTTTCGCCTTGAGGTGAGAACTCCAGCTCGTTCGAGGATTCCAAGATGGTGGGATGTGGTTGGTTGGGTTAGCTCAAGAGCGGCCATAACTTCGCACGAGCACAACTCTTCGTTGGATATCAGTTTGAGCATTTTGAGTCGTGTCATGTCACCAAGGGCGGAGAAAAATGTCTCTGACTCTCGAAAGTTGCGCTCCTCAATCTCACCAACTCTCGATTTGAGCTGCGCAATTCGCTCCGTGGGAGTACAAGACGAACTCACTAAACCTAGAGCCACAAGTCGCTTCACTCTGGCTTCAGCAACAAGTGCCGTCAAGCTTGTCATCGGCGTAATGTTCATATTAACGTTCTTAAATATATTATCTTATTGAGGTAAGTCGTCGTGAATTTGAGAGAGGAACAAATCAAGAATGCCGTAAGGGAGAGGTATAGCAAACTAGCCGTACTGAATCAACCGTGCTGTGGCCCCGCTTGGACTCTGGAGACGGATCTTCCGAGTGAGGCTCTAAGCGTCGTCGCCAGTTGTGGAAGCCCACTGGGTGGAGTGGACATTCGGGAAGGTGGAACTATACTCGATCTCGGTAGTGGCGGGGGTATTGACGTTTTCCGCGCATCGAAACTTGTCGGCAAGAATGGCAAAGTGATAGGCCTCGATGCGACACCAGAAATGATTTTCAGAGCAAGCGAAACGGCAAAGAAGTATGACTATCGGAACGTAGAATTTCGACTGGGTGAAATAGAGTACATGCCCATCGAGAGTAACTCAGTGGATCTGGTGATCAGTAATTGCGTTCTGAACTTGGTTCCAGACAAACGATTAGCATTCAAAGAGATCTACCGCGTCCTCAAACCAGGAGGCAAGATAGCCATATCGGATATGGTGGCAACTCAGGCAGGCGGAAAAGAAATCAAACCGGAAGAATGGGCGGCCTGTATAGCGGGAGCAGTCACCTTCGAGGAATACAGAGGCCTTCTTGAGAAGACCGGTTTCCTTGATATCAATGCCTTTGATGAGTCTCATCCGATAAATCAGGAATGCATGTCGAAGGGACTTCAGGTCAAGAGTGTAACTTGGCATGCTAGGAAGGCAGAATGACGCTCCGAGCATGCCCGCGATCCAAGCAATTGCACCGCACCTAACTGAAAAGCCGAGAGCCATCCGTTTCTATCATTTCTATTTAGACAGGTGAACTTGCTATTGTTCTGGCTCGGGCAGGTCTGCTAGAAATCGTTGATTCAGAGCGTAATATGCCGTAGCCATGAAGAGTGCCAGGAAAGCGAATAAGGTTACAACAATCCCGTACACGATTGAAGTTGGCAGGTTCAAGTAGGCGTTCATGAACTCTGAGGGTCTAATTCCAGTATCTCCAAGCAATACTATGAACGGGTATCTTCCGCCATCATTCAGGAATTCGCCAATCATTGCGATCGAAATTGCGGTCGGTCCTAAGAGAAGCGAGTAACGTGGGACCATTCCAATTCCCGTCTTTAATCTGCTCCAAGTCAGTAAAGTGACGGTTGCGAGTATCGCTATCAATGTCAACTTTGCCGCAAATAGGGGGGATAGATTAAGCGTCGCACCCGCAACTCCAAGGATGTTGTCATAAAGTAAAGGCGCCCTTGCCGACAGGGTCAGGAGATAAGCTGGCCCAGCGATGCCTTGGATGATCATGAAGAGGGCACCGTGCCACAATCCAATCCAAGCAAACTTCGCGTTCACGTTTCGTCTGATCGCAAAGAAGGAAGCCACTATGAAGCCTCCAATTGACATGGTGCCAATCCAGGTATGCAGGAGCAGTGGCAGGTATACTGGATTGAAGAATACGGCCGTCCGCGCTAGGTCTCTGAGGCCCTGCAATGCCATGCCAAGAGCGTAAGGATAGGTTATCTCGGAGAATATGTATCTGAACCCGAGTGGAATTCCGAATCCCGAGATCGCCATAACAAATCCAAGAAGCGAATGAACACTTGGTCGCACCCTGCCCCACGTGTACCAGAACAGGGCAATGGAGGGGATCCTGATGAAGATTGAGGAAAGTGCGATTATGATTGGGTAGAAGATCAGGTCCGTTGCGATCGCTGTCAGCGTCGGGAAGAAACCCGCGAGTATAACGGTTATGACTGTTCCCCAGACGCCGCTGAACAATTCATGTATGATGAGTATTTTGAACACTCTTCGTGACATTATTTCAAGTTCGGGCGATTTTCTGTACCATGCGAGAAATCTCGCCATTGCCGAGATCCAACCCGAGCCCAACGTGATATTGACAATTATCACGTGCACCAGAACTGATATTCCCAGAATCGTGAAGCCTAGAACTTCGAAGTTCTCCATCCTATTCTACTCCCGCGCCTTTCTTGAGGAGTTCAACGAATCTCAGGCCCTTCGTGGAAACCACGTAGATCCCAAAAACTCCTATGACGGCTACAGCAACGAAGACCAGTACGAAAACGGCGAGGACCGCGGGGTTGATCGGAACAGGTGTAATCACTTCCTGGGGATATAAGAGACCATACACCGTCCACGGTTTTCTTCCCGCATCCCGCACAAACCAGCCAAGCGCCGCTGTGATGGCAGTTCCACATAGAACAGCGAGTGAGAGCATGAGAATACTTCTTCTACGCCCCAAAGGAGTAAGAATTCGGTCGGCAAGCTTGGATAGGGTCCTGAATTGAAAGAGTAAACATGCGAGACCTAGCAGTGATATCAGGGCAATGGCTCCAAGCGTGATCTTGGTATAGTAGGCCGAATTAATCGTGACGACCCCTTTCTCTGCCTTTGACAGATCCGCAAGGCAAATGCCGCTCAGATCTGCAGATGATGCTGGTCCGACGTTGAGATCGGGTACTACGCGCGAGACAAGATTACCCAAAGTCTCTCCTTTCATGGTTCCGCACGCGGTTCTGAAGCGGTCGAAACCATAGATCGGATGGTTTGGGTCGCCGTAAGCGAGGAATGCGACGAGTGGATTTTGTGTCGTTGTTGTTGCATGCTCCATTAAAGCGAACTTGGTGGGCTGATCAGCTGCAACCGACTTGCCCATTAGGTCACCAAAAACCGTGGGCTGCAAGATGAGCAGTATCAAGAGCACGGGTAAGAAAGCGCGAATGATCTTGGTGTATTTCTTGTCTCCGGTTCTATAGAATCGGTAGGCGTAACCGGCTAATCCGAATGACATGCCGATGATCATACCTGCATTCACATTGTGGAGAACGCTTGCTAGAGCGTATTGAGATGAGAATGCGGCGAAGGGGTCGTTTAGAGTCAGACCAATCTTCTGAGCCAATGCCGGGTCTTGAATAATCTGTGACGAGGAGCCGGTCTGTAAGATCGCGCGTATCAATTCCACCTTCAGTCTTACTAGCGCTTGTATGTTTGCGCTTGCTGGGCCGTACTCGGGCAGAAAAGGATACATGGTTGATGCCAAGCCATCGGTGCCCCATGGAACATTCAACCAACTATTGACGGAAGTAATCAGGGCGCCTGAAGAGACTGCCATGACCAAGTAAAACGCCATTATCCATACGCTAACCGGTGCGCTCACCTTCCGAAGCGTCACGATGAAGAGTATGAGGAAGACGATTTCTCCAACGAACGCGACCAGCTCGAGTGCCAGTGGCGTGAAACCGAAGGTTGCTATTACAAAGATTGAGCCGGGCCATGCTTGTACTAGGCCGAATTCAACGAGGGTGCCCGTTATTGCCCCGAGCGCAAAGTTGAGCCCCAACACACCCGTGACCGTTCTGGCGGCGCGATAGTAGTCTTCATCGTGGGTTCTCCACCATTTGAACAGTAATGCGATGATGATGCAGGGAAGGCCTAAGGACATGGACAGGAAGAGGGCGTGTATGTATATGCCCAAGGCGCTGATGAGCAACAGTGTAGAAACTGGATCCCCTGTAACCATGCTCAATTCTTCATCACGGGGATTTTTCGCGAACTCTGCAGCTTCACAAGTTGATCGCTATATTAGCCGGTAGTATGTAGGGTATGTACCCCCCTCGAAAATGTTCTCTCGCGGTTAATGCGGTGCTGTTATAACTTGTAACGAAATCGATGAACTAAGGTGAAGCAGACTGAGTTCTAGGTTCCCGATCTATCGACCGCACGGAAACGTAGCATTCGCCGTCTTCGCATTGATATTAACCATCTTTGTGATCTTTATCTTCATAGGCGTTACAGAGATTGCTTTCCGAAGAATCGGCTTCACTCGCCTCCAGGCGATCCTACTCCTAGTGGGAACATTCGTCGGGAGTTCAGTAAACCTACCCTTGATGCGTATCAAGGGCTTGGAGAGAATTGTGCAGATGCAAGAGGTCCGGTTTTTCTGGATGACCTATCGTATCCCACACGTGGCACTTGAGGAAGTGTCAACTCTTGTTGCGGTCAATTTGGGTGGTGCAATAATTCCCACGTGCGCTTCCATCTATCTCCTATACAATCACCCTGATCAACTGACGGTAGCGTTTCTTGGTGTCGTGTTCACCGCTATAATCGTACACATGTTCGCACGAAAGTTGCCGGGCTTGGGTATAGCAACTCCCGCCTTCGTCCCACCAATCGTCGCGGCATTAGGTGCCTACGTTCTCTCACCCGGTTCACCAAATACTCTAGCATATGTTGCTGGAACATTGGGCACGCTCATAGGAGCTGATTTGACTAACCTTCGCCACATTGGTCAGCTCGGTGCACCTGTAGTGAGCATTGGAGGAGCAGGGACCTTCGACGGTGTCTTCTTGAGCGGGATCATCGCCGCACTTCTCGTCTAGTGCAAGTATTCCTCAGTCTCCGTCCCAGCAAAGATGTTTCCTGGATCGAGAATGAGGTTCGGGTCCAACGCTTTCTTAGTTGCTAGCATCTGATTGATCGCTGCTTCGTCGTACTGAATGCCCAGCATCTTTCTCTTCAGCTTGCCAATCCCGTGTTCTCCCGAGACGGTTCCTCCCAGGGCCACGGCTTCTCTTGCGAGTTCTTCCGCGAGCCTCTCCGCCTCGGGCAGCTCGCTTGAGTTGCGCGGTATTATGTTCACGTGGAGATGATTCTCAGCGATGTGGCCAAATACATAATGTTCAAGGTTGGACGCTTTTAGTCGCTCAGAGTAATGCTTCATCATCAATTCGAGCTTCGTATCCGGAACAGCTGTATCAGTGCCAATCTTGTGTATCGCCGGGACATTGTTCTTCCTTCGTGCGATAATCCCATTGATGGTTTCGGGAACGGCATGCCGCAATGCTTTCAAGGAATTCCTATCGCGTTGGTCCAGACCACTTACAGCACTCTCCAAGGAGGAACCGAACTTCTCTAGCGGAGTTTGAAGAAGTTGAACTGCTTCCACCGCGTCGCTATACGCGAATTCAGAAAGGATCGCGGTTGACGCGCTGTCGGCTGGTAATTTCGCTCCTGCGGGCAGCTCCCCGCTCTCGATGAGATATCGGATCAAGTTTAGTGAGTTGGAATCAAAGTACTCGATCGAGTGTATGATCAATGGCTCTTTCACGAACTTCAATGAACGCATATATTGCACAAATCCCACGGCGAGCTCCATCGAGGAAAAGAAGGCTAGAAACATCGCTACATTTGCCGGAGCAGAAGTTAATGCAAGCTCCACAGACGTGATGACGCCAAGCGTTCCTTCGGATCCTATGAATAGGTCGATCAAGTCCATTTTCTCTTGGCTGAAGTACCCGGAAGCGCACTTCACATCTGGTCGATGGTAGGAAGGGATCGGCACATTCAACACCGATCCGTCTAGGCATTTTATTCTAACAATGTGACTGGAGTTCAGTTGGTTCTCTCCGCGACGCAAGGCCAGAACGTCGCCAGTCGGAAGAACGACGCGGATCGCGCGGACATGGGTTCGTGTTCGACCATAGAAGTACGTCCTTGCTCCTGAAGCGTCTGTCGCAACGGTTCCTCCCAGTGAAGCAGATTGCTCTGTAGGATCGGGAGCATAGAAGTATGGGTGCGAGTCGTTTATGAAGTTGGACAAGTCCTCCCAGTTCATATCAAGCGGGTCCGTTTGATCGTTCTTTAGATCCTTCTTGGCAATTCGGTCCTCAAGTTCGCTAAGTCGGATGCCTGGCTGTGCTGTCATCGTCCATTCTCGCGCCTTTTCATTCCATTTTACTCCAAGGATTCTGTTCATCCTCTCCAATGACATGAGGGCTCCTCCAATTGGGACGGCTCCGCCCACGATTCCGGTTCTTGCGCCTGAGATTGTGACGGGAATCTTGCGTGAGTTCATTTCTTTCAGGAAATCTGACACTTGCCTCTCGCTAGTGGGGAAGAAGGCGATTTGGGCATTTCCGGGGCCGAAGGAAGATTCGTCCCGAAAGTATGATTCATACCTAGTCCGTACGTCGACCTCTGAGTCTACTCGTATGGAGTTGTCGCCACTTGCTTTCGCATCGGGTTCGACAGCACTGATTTCGATCAATGGTGTGCGGGGAACCGCATTATCATGATCTATTTGAACTCAGTGACAAGGTCACAAACTGAATCACTATCTAGTTCGAATCGTGATCTGCGTAACGTTCTCATGGTATTCCAGCGCGAAATAGCAAATAGTCCACGAACTTAGGAATCGGATCGAAGCCAACAACCTTCTCAGCGTTGGCAACGAAGTTGGAGAGAGCGTTCACGTCGTAGTAGTACGGTCGTCCGTCTCTTTGGTTTATGAGGTATTCAACACCACCAACTTCGATGTTGGCTTCCTTAGTGATTCTTATCACATCATTAATGACCTCGCTTGGTGGGCTGTAACTCTCCACTGGCACCCCTCTCCCAGATACGCCGTCAGCCAAGCCCTGGTCCTCTTTCATTTCGCTCGCAGCTGGGACTCGGCAATAGTCTGCGGGGCACAGATTGAATTCATCCGGTTTCAGGAATAAGCGAATCGCGTAGAGGTAGCTGCCGTTTAGGATCTCGACGCGAACTATGGAGTTACCTTGCGCGGGCAGACATTCTTGCACAAGGCCGGTCTGATCAACTCCCAGGTCGATCAAATGATTCTTGGCTGCTGCTTCGAGTTCCTCAGCGCTATTGAAGCGTGTGATCTTCGCTCCGCTTCCGCCAATGTTGGGTTTTGTTATGACTGGGAAAGTCAGCCCTTCAGCGGCTCCAGGTGCTTGAGAGGGGTGATTGATTACTCTCGCACGAGGATGAGGGAGGTCGAGACGTTCAAAGAGACTTAGCTGCCTTGCCTTGGAGAACTCGTAGACATAGGCATCGTAGCCATTGAGGACGTTCGCTTCAATCTCCTTGAGATATGCTAGGTACTGTAGTGAATAGAAAATGGCTTGGGAATGCCCCCTGGTGAAGGCGGACGGGCTCATGCGATTGACGATCAGGGCATACCGGGATTTTCGCTCGGTAGGATCAAATCGATGCTCATGGGCGATCAGACGGTCATACTTGATCCCACGCCCGTCTAGCTCAGAGAAGAGAGGCTTGAACCACTCGGGGTGTTCATAGAAAACTGCTAAGCTCTTGTCCTGTGTCGCCATGTGCACTTGACCACCTTGAAATATGGCATACGGCATATTTTAAGCATACCTAAGAACATTACTTTCCTCCACGCCGTCAAGAGCGAGCCAAATGCTCTGCTGATTGATGATGACAAGGTCGGAAGCTCTTATCGCAACCAACGCAACCTTCACCTCAACCTCACAAGCAGCAACCCTCGCTCAAACAGAAACACAGCGTCCAAACGTTGCATCAACGGACGAGACTCTGATCACCATTATCGTAGTAATCGTCATCGTGGGTTCATTAGTCTACATTACTAAGCGAAAGCACCTCAAATAGATCAAGACTCAAAACCGCCGTTCGACCCAGACATATAGCGGTCATCGCATCGCGGAATATGGTGTCGGGGTTAGAAGCATGTTAACTACTTTTTGGACGATCGGGCCGTCCTTCTCGCTCTCTTGGCGAGCCCTTATCCACTCTGGATCAGACTGGAAGGAATTCCACAATCTCTCCCGTTCAGCCATGTTCTCCCACGCAAGCATGTAGTACAACGTGTTCGAAGCACCGATGGCAGCCTCCCAGAATCCAACTACCCTTATGCCATGTTTCTGAAACAAACCTAGCGTGATGTTACGGAATCGATTATGCAACGCGTTCATCCTGCCAGGCACTACTTCGTAGACCCTCCATTCATACAACATAATCGAGCACCAAGAACTAGATGCCTATTTCCTGACATAAAGGTCACTAAACACTAGCCATTTCCTCGCTGTATTAGTCGCGGGCAGATGTTTCGATATGGCGCCTATTTGCTGCGGTTTTCAAAAGCGAACGTATGACAGGATGTGGTCTGGTTTCCGATGATGTCACTTGCGGCACGAAGAGTGTCGCAAGGAAGAAAAGGCTGCCTGGCAGCTCGAGGATCCTGACCTCGCCGGTCTTATCAAAACCAGATGGACGCAGGCCTGCTTCCTCCACTTTCCTCCTGTAGGTCGGGTTCAAGCCAAAATTGCAGTAGAACCGTTCCTCTGTCTCTTTCTTTCCATAGATGTCAAGGGCGCGGGAGCCCGGACTTATCTTGATCTTCTCAGTCTTCCCAACAAGGGAGCACGACAGCGGCGTAACGAAGAGCAAGGGGGCATCGGGGTCTTCTTCCGCGTGCTGGGCGTCTGCGAAACCCATGACGTTTCTCGCGTATTCGATAACTACGTGCTGGAAACCTCCGCAGGTTCCAAGGAAGGGTCGATCTGATTCTCTTGCAAATCGGATGCCATTCAGAGCCCCCCTCATGCTCTTGTACGGACTCCCGGGAGCGCATAGGAGCATATCAAACTGACCAAGCTTCTCCTCCACGTGTTTCTTCAAGGAGGGAGTGGGCACCCACTTGGTGTCAACGGAGACTCCTAGAGAAGTTGCTGCGTGACGAAAAGCTAGATTTGTGGCTGCGTGCGAGTGGTACTGAGGATTGAAATCGCCGATAACGCCGACGCTTAATTCTCTTGGCATACTCCGCCGATAATCAGTGACCTTATTGAGGATTTTGCCGTCCGCGAGCCGAAATTAAACCGAGACTCTGTTCAATTGACGCTTTCAAACGATAGTCTGAAACTGGCCCGAGGCTCCATCAACATCGGCCATCGAAGCGATTTCCCTTGATCGAGTATGAGTTCATGGGCGACGCATCTGTTGCTCAAGCAGCAATCGTCTTCTCCGAATCTTATGTCCGCTTTCAGTTCCTATGAGCAACTTCTCCGGGAGCCAGCACAAGGATCGCTTGAATCAAGTATGGAACGGCAACGGAACCTACCATACCCCATTTTACCCCAAGAATCGAGATCAACGTCGCGGCCATAACTGGGCCAATGATCGATCCCACGATGGATATGTTTTGCACGACACCTGTCGCACTACCTATTGCTGCCGGTTCCACTGAGTCTTGAGCTAGGGAGGTTAAGAGACTATAATATGCGTAGGCTGTAAATCCAAATGCGGCTGAAAGCCCAGCTATGACAAGGAAGGAATTCGCGCTCACAAAATAGAAATATGCGAGCACCGCGGCGAGGATCCCTGAAACGAAACTCACCGCCTTTCGACCCACTCTATCGGATAACCACCCAAGAACCATGGCGCCAGCTCCTCCAGTCAACGCCCATAATCCAACAGCAAATCCAGTCTGGGTTACGTCCAGTCCGTCAACTGACGAGAGGAATGTTGGAGCCCAAGAGGTGAATGAACCAAATCCTATGTTTGCTGAGAATAATGCAGCGGAGGCTATCAGCACAGTCCGCGATTTCAGTCTCTTTGGAGTTTTCTCCGTCGGCTCTCGGTTCGTCATGGCCCTTGGCGTTCTCACGCCGGAGAACCACAGGGCAAATGCAATTGGGACTCCTATTAGGCCAAAGATATAGAACTGGGCGCGCCAACTAAAATGCGATAGGATAATGCCAGCAAACCAAGGACCCATAAACCCTCCGATAGCGTAGCAAGAGTTCGCCACACCAACTAAGAAGCCTCTTGATTTGGGAAGAATCTCTCCAAGAGCGGCATACATAGAAGGCGTGAATACGCCGACACCCAGGCCGGTTATGAAGATTGATACTGAGGCGTTCAAGTAGGAGTTGGAGTATCCAGTTAGCAGAATTCCCATTGACATAAGACTCAGTCCAGCTGTAGACGCGGTGGTTCTTCCAAGACGATCAGAGATGTACCCCGCGATACCCATTGTCACGGTCATTCCGACAAACAGAGATGAGACGAAAGCTCCACTCTGTAACTCGCCCAAGCTGAACTCGTTAGCTATCTCAGGAAGCATAACCCCTATCGACAGTCTAAGCATGGCGTAGCAAACATAGCCAAGAAAAAGAAAGAAAAGAAATCTCAACCTAAGACTCGGAACCTTATTCGCAACCTGCTTCATCGACGTGTCTGATAACCTTCAATGCCGCGCGCAAATGCCGAAACCGTAGTTTCTGAGGCGCATCTATAAAATTGCCCACAAGAATTCATGGTTGCAGAGCTATCGAAGCTGAAATTGACAGAAGGCTTCTGATGAAGCTATTAGACACGATGGATCAATTGACTGTTTTCTCTGGCCAACAGAACTGAACCGCAGGCCCAGTTATTTGTGTGTAGGTGCGCACACACGGCTGTTGAAGATCTCATCTGGGCTTTGCAGCTTCGTCTTTACCGCACTTCCAGTTGTCCTCGCCATCCACAGTGGTTGCAGTAATGTGGGCGTCTACACCAACTGGTCGGTTTCATGTGATTGGGAATGACTCGTTTCGCGCCACAATAATCGCAGTATTCGCGTCCATCGACGACGCAGTGATGCCAGCGGTGAATAGGGTGAAGAGTTCGACAATTGGGGCATAACCAGATCTCCGGATGTCTGTTGCGTCCGTGTTCTTGAACTTGAGCGGTCTCTAGAATACGCCTTCGGAGAATGGGTTGTGCCAAATCCACGGTTATTCCGTCCCTCTTCTCTTATTGGTTGTGAGGCTGCGGATGGACGCGTCAGCAGAATGGATTTACCGTGATGCGACTTATTTGACAGTGCATGGTGCATTGTTACAATCTCTCTCAGACCTGCTAGCTTCAGTAAGCGCTTGAAGCCGAGCGAGTGTATTCTCTGCCAGAGGATCTCCTTCAGAGAAGAGAAACTAACATATTGCGGTGCTCAGTCATTCGAGTCGGGTTAGTTTCATGGTTTCTGATCCCAAACCGGACGTGAAAGACGATGTTGTCAGATTCTGGAGAATCTCTGAGCTCAAGGAGGAGTGGTTGAATCCAAAGCTTTCAAGGAGACTCATCTCTGGGAAAAATGAGATGCTTGGCTATATCGTCCTGTTGAAAGGTTCCGTCGTTCCAGCCCACAAGCACGTGAGTGAGCAGATCACATTCATTTTGAAGGGTGCACTTAGATTCACGATAAACGGAAAAGATACGGTTGTGAAAGAGGGAGAGGTCTTGGTTATACCATCGAATGTTGAACATGCCGCAGTTGCGATTGAGGATACAATAGACCTCGACTGCTTCAGCCCTCCTCGAGAAGATTGGCTGACAGGCAAAGACAACTATCTGCGCGGCTAGACTCTCAGGTGCCAGACATCCGAGTACCCTTTTCCCTTACACTGTTTCGATTCCAGGTTTATTCGGCGTTTCGCGTCGCCTGTTAATTGTAATCTTGTTTGATAACGCGTTGCTCAGCTTTACGGCAGATCTCGTGCAAGATCTCGCAGAAAGCATTGCAAGCCAATTACAATGCCATTAACGATATTTGTAGTGTCCTTCGAATATGTCCTGTGTCTTGTGTCCTTCTTCGTAGTATTCGTCGTCGAAGGCGGGAGTCTTAAGTGAAGCGGTAAAGTCGTAGATGCCTGACCATTTGAGGTCAACTATCCGTCTAATGCGCTTAGCGACCTCCGGGACCGGTATGCGTTCCACGACCGGTTCGAAGAACCCTACTATGATCAGTTTCTTCGCCTCATCATCTGAAAGACCTCTGGACATCAGGTAGAAGATTTGTTCATCGTTTATCTGCGCAACCGATGCAGAGTGAGTCGCCTTCACTTCATTAGTCTCGATCTCAAGTCCCGGAATAGCGTCCGCTCGCGCTTCCTTACCCAGAATCATACCGTGTTCCGCCAAGTAGGCGCGAGAGTTCTTGGCGCTCTTGTTGATTCTGATCATGCCCTTGAACAGCAATCTGGCCTTATCCTTCACGACGCCATTGGAGACTGCGTGGCCGCTCGTATTCGGGCCCACGTGCAATATATTCGAGACAGCGTCAAAGCGTTGAGTGCCAGCTCCAAAAACCACCTCAACATTCTCGGAAGATGCGCCCTCTTCTTTCATTACGCTCTCAACTCGAGAGCGCGTGTAAGCGCCACCCAGCAATCCTGACGACCACACGATCTTGCTATCGCGCGCGCCGATCGACTTCTTGTTCGCGAAGATGTTAATGTTCGGGGCCAAGTTGTTGATGCTGGCGAACGTGACGTCAGCGCCCTCACGTAAGTGGGCTTCAGAAAGACCACTGTACGTCGACCTTCGAACCTGTCCAGTCAGGCGTGTAGAGTAGAGTTCTTCAAGGATCGTGAACTTGCTTCGGCTCTCTGCCACTACAAGGTTCTGTGCGAAGAGACCCGCGCCTTCAGAATCAAAGACCGTAACATATCTACAGGGTACCGTTAACTCAATTCCTTTCGGGACGTGCAGAAAGAATCCAGTGGTGAATAGCGCGTTGTTCAACGCAGCGAACTTATCTTCTTCAGGAAGGATTGCTTTCTCTAGGAAATAGCGCTTGAAGAGCTCCGGATTATGCTCTATCGCGGTTCTGAGATCGGTGAATTCAACGCCCGCTTTTTTCAGAGTCTCCGGGATCTCGGGCAGAATTGTTTTCGACTCGATCTGGTAGAGCGCAATTGCCCTATCCGATTTCAGCTGATTCAGAATATTGTCTGTTTGTGTCCGCGAGGGTTCTGGCAAATGCAGGCTCGTCGATTCAAGTTCTATACCTGCCAAGTCAACGTACTTTGTGTATAAGTTGGATAGTTCGGCAGGTAGTTTGTGAAAGAGGTTGAGTGATTTGACTCGAAAGTCCTGCAGCCATTGAGGTTCATGATGCGAAGTTGAAATCTGTTGTACGTATGCCTCGGTTGCTTCCGTTAACGTTAGCTCCGACACGGCTGCGAACCTCTTTGTATCGAATAGGAAAAAGTGAGTATTAGGTTAGGAGATTTTTAGCCCACGGAGCCTGCCATTTCTAGCTGAATGAGTCTGTTGAGTTCGATGGCATATTCCATTGGTAATTCCTTCGTGAACGGTTCCATGAATCCCATGACGATCATGCTGAGCGCTTCCTGTTCCGATAGGCCTCGGGACATTAGATAGAACAGTTGGTCTTCTCCGATCTTGCCCACCGTTGCTTCGTGTGTTGTGGTGGCGTCGTCTTCGTTGATCTCATTGTACGGGTACGTATCCGTTCTCGAGTACTCATCAAGTAGTAGAGCGTCGCATCTTACGGTTGACTTGACGCCCTTCGCGCCTTTGGCTACGTGAAGTAATCCGCGGTAGGTGGTTCTTCCTCCGTCCTTTGATATTGACTTGGATGTGATTCTTGATGTTGTGTTCGGGGCGAGGTGAACAACTTTTCCTCCTGCGTCCTGATGCTGGCCTTTGCCCGCGAACGCGACGGATAGTATCTCGCCTTTGGCTCCGGGTCCGAGCAAGTAGATGGAGGGGTATTTCATTGTTAATTTGCTTCCGAGATTTCCATCAACCCACTCAACAGTTGCGTTCCCATACGCATACGCGCGTTTTGTTACCAGGTTGTACACGTCGCTAGACCAGTTTTGGATCGTTGTGTAGCGCACATGCGCTCCGGGTTTTGCTATAATCTCGACCACAGCGGAATGAAGTGACTCGGTCGAGTAGATTGGAGCTGTGCATCCCTCTATGTAGTGCACTCGACTGTTCTTGTCGGCGATAATGAGCGTTCGCTCAAACTGTCCCATATTCTGAATGTTGATTCTGAAGTAGGCTTGCAGCGGCACATCAACGCTCACGCCTTCTGGCACATAGATGAAACTTCCTCCGCTCCAGACCGCGCTGTTCAATGCGGCGAATTTGTTGTCTTCCGGAGGAACTACTGTGGCAAAGTGCTTTTTGAAGATCTCAGGGTACTCCCTGAGAGCCGTGTCCGTGTCGGTGAATATGATGCCCTTCTCTGCTAGGTCTTTTCTCAGGCTATGGTAAACTACTTCGGATTCGTACTGGGCGCCCACTCCGCCCAAGAATTTCTTTTCAGCCTCTGGGATTCCTAGCTTGTCGAATGTGTCCTTGATGTACGATGGCACATCGTCCCACGATCGGCTCTTCTTCTCGGTGGGGCTGGCGTAGTAGAGCATTTCATCAAACTTTAGGGTGGTTAGGTCGCCGCCCCACGTCGGTAGGGGTCTTTTCATGAAATGCTCGTAAGATCGCAGCCTAAACTGACGCATCCAGTCAGGCTCGTTCTTGATCTTGGAGATTCGCTCGACAACCTCTTTGTTCAGTCCTTTAGGAAATTTGTATTCGTAGCTTGCGTCTGAGTCCCTGAAGTTGTACTTGGTATAGTCGATATCGAGTGTTTGAGTTGTTGCCATCTTTACTCAATCGACCTTCGTATGACATACGTAATAAGCCTTGCCTTCAAACAGGAGCCGCTGCTTGCTCAATCCATTCGTAGCCTCTTTCCTCAAGCATCTTCGCCAGCTCAGGTCCTCCTGATTGGAAGATCCGTCCGCTAGCCATCACATGAACGAATTGAGGCTTCACGTATTCCAATATGCGCTGATAGTGCGTAATCAGCAGAACCCCCATCTCTGGCCCAGCCATCCGCGAGACCACTTCAGCAACCTTCCTTACCGCGTCAATGTCCAAGCCCGAATCGGTCTCGTCCATTATGGCTATGGCGGGTTGCAGAATCGCCATCTGAAGAATCTCCGCCCGCTTCTTTTCTCCACCGGAGAAGCCCTCGTTCAAGTAACGCTTAGCGAACGACGGATCCAAGTCGACCTCCTTCAACTTCTCTTCCAGTGTCTTCTTGAAGGCCAGTGCTGAGATCATCTCGCCGCCAACCCCCTTCGTCTCCGTCTTCTGCTGGCCGTCACCCTTGACGGATCGGAAGGCGGTTCTGAGGAACTGGGCAAGCGGTACACCTGAGATCTCCAGAGGATATTGAAATGCCAAAAACAAGCCTTTCCTAGCGCGGAGGTCAGGAGATAGCCCTACGATGCTCTCGCCGTTCACGAGGATGTCTCCGCTGTCCACCTTGTACTTGGGATGACCCATGAGCGTATTCGCAAGAGTACTCTTCCCAGAGCCGTTAGGGCCCATTACTGCGTGTACCTCACCTTGAGAGACCTTTAGGTTCACGCCTTTCAGAATCTGCTTCTCCTGTATGCTAACGTGCAGATCTTTGATCTCCAGTGTCGTTGTCAATATGATCACGTGTAGAATCGTTTTGCGCGCTAAAACTCGTGTGTTCTTATTTAAGTATGACGTACGTTATATTTAATGCTCCTCAATACGGTAAAGGCGAAGATTTCCTGTACGGACCTCGCTTCCGTTTCCGCGCCTTAACCCTCTTCTCGATCACTGCGCCGATCTCGTCTTCGACCTCACGCATTGCTTGTCAGCCAAAATGCAGTGTGGAACTGTGATTTCAAGATTACAGACGCACTACTTTTTCTTGTTCACGGGTTCGAAGGTCACGCCTTGGTTGCCATGAATGACTGAGTGATATTCACCGATGTTCGTTGGTGGTCTTGAGAGGCGCTGAGGACTCCAAAGAAGCAAATCACGATCATACTCCGCAAGTTCGTAGTCAGGAGTATAATCGAGAGCGCCAGTCGGACAGTAGTCAGTGCAAAAATGACAAAAACAGCAGCGGGCGTACCAGTATTGTGGGAATCGTTTCTCGGGGTTTTGGTGGTACTCCTTGTCATCCGTTACTGGGACCATGGAGATGCATCGTTCGGGGCAGATCCACGCGCAGATTCCGCAACCAGTGCACTTTTCCATGTAGAGCAAGTGCCGACCACGGAACCCCTTCGGAAGCAGCACTTTCTGGTAGGGATACTTCATGGTGAAGGTCCGTTTGAAGATGTGCTTGATCCCTTCGTACATTGCTCCAAATACCATTGTACTCACCAGGCTTCTGATTACCTGTCCGCCTCAACGGGCCAATAATCTAGGCTACCGTAGATGATGGGCATGTCGGCAACGTGCACGTTGCGAATGAGGACTGGGAGCGCGATTAAGTTTCTGAAGGAGCCGTTCATGATCTTGACGCGGTAAGGTTTGTCACTGTTATCGCCTTGAACCATGTACGCTAACTCGCCGCGAGACGATTCCACGCGTCCCACTGCTTCGCCTTCTGGTATGATGAGAGGAGCCTTTCGCGCTATTGGTCCCTTGGGTATTTTCTGTAGCGCTTGGCGAATGATGCGTATACTTTGCTTCATTTCTTCGAATCTGACCATGAACCGCGCATACGAGTCGCCCTCGTCGAATGTAGGGATCTCGAACTCCAATTCCGCGTAGGCTCCGTAGGGTTCCACTTTGCGAATGTCATACTTCACACCTGAGCCACGTAGGACTGGACCTGTGACGCCAAGCTTTATCGCGTCCTCTCGTTTCAAAATGCCAACTCCCTTCGCTCGCGCTACGACGAGTGGATTACTGAAGAAGATCCGGTCATATTCAACCAATCTTCTCTCAAAGTAATCTAGTAGCTTCGTGAGTCGCTCCTCGAATCCAAAGGGTAGATCGCGCCTTGGTCCCCCGGGTGGGAGGAATGAATATGTGAGGCGCGCTCCGGTCAGCCATTCTGCAAGTTCAATGAAGAGGTCACGGTCACCAAATGCCCACATGAAGATCGTTGTGTGCCCAGAGAAGACGCCGGCATTGATCGCTAACCAGTAGAGGTGATTCATTATGCGATTCATTTCAGCCGCAACCGTCGCGATGTACTTCCCTCTAGGCGGCACCTGAACTCCTTGAAGCTCTTCGATCGGAAGCACATACCCCCAGTTCAGATGTATCGCGTCGATGATGCAGGGTCTTTCGAGGTGAGGAATATTGCTAACCGCATTCCTGTACTCGGCGATCTTTTCGCATCCCCGGTGAACATACCCAATGTCCGGGTCAACGCTTACTATGTAATCGCCGTCGATGCGAATGAGCAGCCTAACGTGTCCAGAGCCCGGATGCTGCGGGCCCACTGAAACGTCCATGGTGCCGGGTTCGCTAGTTTTTGTCACACTAACGTTCGGCGTCGGTGGTTGGGCTGTCATCGTTGACCCATCTCTGGAAACTTGATGTCCTTCAGCAGTGGTGGTGGTCCTTCCCAATTGTCTAACGTCAGCAGCTTTCTGAGATCCGGATGCCCCTCAAACTTCACGCCGAACATCTCGTAAGTTTCGCGCTCATGAAAGTGTGCGCTCTGCCAAATCGGCGTTACAGATGCGATTGTCGGGGTCTCCCGCGGCAATTCTGTTTTCAGTATCACTACGAGATCCTCGATTTCTGGTTTCGAGAATGAGCCCGTGAAGTACAGTACCTCTAGTTTCTTGTGTGTGGGATAATCTACGCCTGCAACGCCTTTGACGTGATCGAATCCCATTTCGTCGCGCATGAACCGCGCGATCTCTTGAATGTGATCCTTATCGAATGTAATCGTGATGCGTCGCGCTCGATCGATCTTAGCTTCCTTGACCGCTTCTGGAAAGCGACCTTTGAGCTGGTTGATGGTTGCTTCTTCTCTGGCGAGTGGGATTTGGCTCATTATGCGAATACCTCTTGTCGGCGGATCTTCTCACGGAGTTTCACCACGGCGCTTAGGAGCGCTTCGGGTCTAGGTGGACAACCTGGGACGTACACGTCTATGGGGAAGATCTTGTGCACGTCGTTTACGATGCTGTAAGAATCGTGAAATAGGCCGCCCGAGCAGGCGCAGTCGCCCATGGCAATGACGTACCTTGGCTTTGCCATCTGCTCGTAGACAATTCTCAGACGTTTCGCCATCTTCTTGGTAACGGTTCCTTCAACAATAAGGAGGTCGCATTGCCTCAATCCTCCTGCCACAGCCTGCAATCCGAACCGTTCCGGATCCAGCCGAGGGCCCATCATGGCCCCGAACTCCGTGCTACAGCAGGCAGTGGTAATGTGAACAGGCCAGAGCGCGTACATTCGGCTCCAATTGATAAGATACTTGACTGGACCCGTTCCGGTTATTGTCTTGACGATCTCGCTGAGTTTGCCGATCCAGACACCCGCGAAATCTTGTAGCGTCTCTTGGCTCATTTGATCACGCTCTGACCACCTAGGAGTTGTTGGAATCCGAATGCGTCAATATTGAAAAAGTTTGTCTGGTTCATCTGGGCGTGTCGCTGTAACAACAGACACGTCTCATGCTTACCTGTCGAATTGTGACTGGAGGACTACGGGAGTTCCTTCAGTGCTGCCATTACTTCTGCCGTGTGCTGCATCACATCTACCTTGGGGAAGATCTTAGCTATTTTTCCACTCTTGTCAATTATGAATGTGACTCGGTTGGTGGATGTTCCAGTGTCCTTGAGGACGCCGTATGCTTTCGCGATACGTTTTTCGCTATCACTGATCAGCTTGAATGGTAGGTTGTACTTGGCTGAGAATTTCTTGTGAGATTCGACGCTGTCCAGGCTTACGCCCACTATCTCCGTGCCCTCTGACCTGATCGGTTTCAGATTATCCCTGAAGCTGCATGCTTCCTTCGTGCAACCAGGAGTATCATCTTTTGGATAGAAGTAGAGCACTACGTTCTTCTTTCCTAGGAAATCCCTGAGGCCAAGACTGCCTCCGTGACCTGTTGGTCCCTCGAAATCTGGGGCTTTGTCTCCAACATTGACTTTAATGGCCATACTCAGATTCATCCCCTCTTCCAGTTATGGCGGGTTTGCTTACTGTTCGCAGATATGACAGGAATTTACGTCCATTCCAGGTTCTAGTCTCTTGTGGAGGTCGCACATGAACCTGTGTCTTCGCACGTACTCGCAGGTTTCTTCTATTTTGCTCATGACCTCTATCGCTGGCACTTTGCGCGACGAGACCATGTCCGCAATGTTACTGGTGGCTCGTTCAACCTCCTTGATTCCGCCTAATCGGATTGCCGCGCCTCGTTTCTGATGGAGGTACTTGCTGACAGCGGGTTGTGTTACGCCAAGAAGTTTAGCCGCTTCCTGCTGCGTCATCCCATGCTCTACTACAAGTCTCTTGACTATGAGTGCTCGTATCGCCGGGATGACCGATTTTGATGCCAGCTCTTCTGGCAGTATCATGGGCATTGGAGTATTCCGAGCGTAATTTATGACGCTGGTTATATAAACGTGCTACGGCTCATTCAACTCTAGACTTCCTGTGATTCGCTTGGTAGAAGTATATCGTGAGGTTTAGCTTCGTCAGCGCCCGATGGACTTAGCGCAGCCAGCCGTGCTTTGTGCCATAACTCTCCTATGTTCCTCGCACCCGCGTAGCCCATGGAGGCCTTCAATCCTGAAACAAGCTCGTCCAGGAGTATGCCTACCTCACCTTTGTAGGGAACCCACCCCTCCACTCCTTCGGGAACTCCCTTCGAAGGCATACTGTACCTGTCCATCGAGTAACGCTTCGCTCTAGCCGTCTGGCTGCCCATTCCCCTATACTGCTTGTAGTATCGTCCACCGATCGTGATCAAAGTGCCAGGCGACTCTCTGCAGCGTGCGAGCAAATTACCCATCATCACCGCTGATGCGCCAGCCGTGAGGGCTATTGCCGCGTCACCCGCGGTCCGTATTCCGCCATCTGCGATGATTGGTATGTCGGCGCTATACTTTGCTACAGCATCAGCCACCTGCGCCGTCGCGAAGAGGGTTGGTGAACCGGCTTTGGTAACCTCAGTTGTCGTACAAATGGACCCGGAACCGATCCCCACCCTAAACCCACTGATCCCTTCCAATTCCGTGATCGCGTCCTCAGCCGCTTGGTAAGTGCCGATATTTCCCACAATGATTTCCGCGGACACTTCGGACATGAGACTCTTTGTGGCTTTGAAGACGTTGTCGTTGTGGAAGTGTGAAACATCTGTTACGAGAATGTCCGCATATTCGTCAAGCTTCTTTGCCCGGTCTAGATCGAACGGTGACACCGCGGCAGCACACAAGAGCTGGCCATTTTCGTCTCGCGCGGCCTCGGGGTACTTTCCTCGAAGCAGGATATCCTTGAATGTTATCAGTCCCGCAAGTTCTCCAGACTTGTTGACGATGGGTAGCTTCTCGATTTTGTGGTCACGAAGCAACCTCTTTGCTTCTTCAATGCTAGTTCCCTCATCAGCTTTGATGACATCCTTCGTCATAACTTGACTAACCAGAAGACTAGCTTGGGCGAAGCGGACGTCCCGACCGGTTACGATGCCAACGAGTCTTGACCTGTCAACCACCGGCAGTCCCGAGATGTTGTGCTTCTCCATTAACGCCAGCGCTTGGCCGACCGTATCATCTGGAGCAACCGTTATCACATCTCGAATAATCAGTGCCTCAGCCCTCTTCACTCGCTTAACCATCTCGACCTGCTCATCTGCGGCGCAATTCCTGTGAACGACTCCTAAGCCGCCTTGCCTAGCTATGGCGATAGCCATCTCGCTTTCGGTGACCGTGTCCATTGGTGAAGAGATGAAGGGAATGTTGAGGTGATGCTTCTTGGTTACTCGCGTGCGCACGTCTACGCCGCTTGGTTCAACCTCAGCGCGACCGGGGAGTATGATTGCATCTCGAAAAGTCATAGCGACTTGAATGTTACTAAATTTCTCTCGAAATGAAGACTTTGGGGGGGCCTCTTCGGTTTTCAACAAGTGAACCTGCTGGATGCGGGAGATTAGGTGGTTCCGAATTTAAGCTCTAGTTCCATGAGACGTTAGAGCTTAAAGACAGCCATATCCTCTCCGATGGCCACGTCGTCTCCAAACGCCAGCTTCGCATCCGAGTAGAATTCTTTCTCGCGTTTGTCATTTGGCGGAGGTATGTGAAACAACGCTAACCGCCTTGCCTTCGCTTCCCTAGCTGCGCGGCCAGCCATCCTAGCGGTCGAATGCCGAGTTAACTCAGCTATTGGTAATTGATCTTCAAGGAAGGTTGCCTCATGGATGAAGAGGTCCACGTTCCGTGCGAGTTCAATGACGATTGGGCAGTAGGTTGTGTCGGCTGAATAGCAGAATGAGTTTCCGTTCGATTCAAGTCTGAAGGCCAAGGTTGGAATTGAGTGCAGGGTTTTACAGGTACGCACATTACCCGCTGTCGTGCCGAAGTCAAGTTCGGACACTGAAAGTGGAAACTTGAAGAAATCATCTGGAGTGCTCGTGCATTGCATGAGTCTGCCGAATGTCTCCTTGAAGCCTGGTGGTCCGTAGAGGTCGAGAGGTTTCTGTCGGCCGTCTATCTGAATCGCCCAAAGAAATGGAATGAGATCGGTGATGTGGTCTGCATGGGTGTGGGAAATGAAAACGCGGGTTACTTCATCGAGATCCATGTGCGTTGCTCTGAGATTTCGAAGCGAACCTGGGCCTGTATCGAATAGGGTTGAATTGTCAACGAGGATGCTGGGGCAGGCTCGTTTTGCGCTTACCGCTGAGCCGCCAGAACCCAGTATTGTTACTTTCAATGATGGTCCTACTTTCGTTTCTTTACTCGTTTCTTGACTCTGCGTTTTCTTGGTGAGGGAGGTGGGTATATGGGCGCTGAGACTTCGTCGCTCATGCTTATCCTACTTCTTGAGTACGGAAGGGGGTTCGTTGGATATTGAGGTACCGCCTCGCTTGGTCACCTGAGCTGTGGGACCACCTCGTCCATGAAGAGTTCCAAGGGGAGGCTTTCGGTATCGTTGGAGAAGTTGAGGATTATGTGGTTGATCCCGATTTCCTTGAATTTGCGCAGTTCTCGGGTGCATTCATCGGGTAACCCGATTATCCAACCCAGTTCAATCGCCCTCTGCCTGAAGGCCGATAACGATTGACCGTTCCTTTTGGCGCTGCGTTCCATAATTCTTTCAATCTCTGACTGGGACTCACCAATTAGTATGGACCCTTGCCAAGAAGCGATCAGGTCATCGGTTCTTCTTCCATAGCGCTCACAATTTTCGCGAATGGACGCAAGGATAGCTTTGCACTCTTCGAGGGGGCTTGGCGTGTTGAATCCGTCACCGTACCTTACAGCCAGTAAGGGAAGGCTTCGTTTTCCCGTCATTATTCCCACTATGATTGGTGGTCCTCCGCTCTGTCGCGGCTTGGGAGAGCTAATCGCGTCGTGGAGTGAGTAGAATTGACCATTGAACGTGGTACGCTCTTCAGTCCAAAGCTTTCGGGTTACGATCAAAGCTTCTTTCAATTGCCTGATGCGGGTTCGCTGGATGGGAAAGTCGTAGCCGTACGCCAAATACTCCTCCTCATACCATCCGGCTCCCACACCCATGATCAAGCGTCCGTTGCTGATTATGTCGACAGTCGTGGCCATCTTTGCCAATACGGAGGGATGCCTATACGAGATCGAAGTGACCATGGTACCTAATTTGAGCCTCTTTGTCGCAGCCGCAAACGCTGCTAACGTCGTCCAAGCCTCAAGGCAGGGAGCCCGCCTATCGTCAGGCGGGAAGAAATGATCGTACAACCATGCTGAGTCATATCCGAGTTCGTCTGCATTTGTCCAAAGCTTCTTCAAATCCTCGTAGGAGTATCCGGCCTGGCCGGTCTTCACGCCAAACTTTATCGCGGCCATTGATGCATCTCGGTCTTGTTCGTTCAAGATACTGAGTGCCCGGGTTTTGGTAAAAGTTTGTTCCCACTCGTTTAAACGGGCTGTCCCACTTGATTAAGTGGGAAGAGGCATGCCCACGGCTATTTTGGACGAGCGGAGGGAGAGTGGTCTTGCCGAAGGAGCTTGCTGATGAGCTTGGCGTCTCGAAGGAAGATGTGGTCGTCTTCGAGATGAAGGGTAAGGATTTCGTTATGGCGAGAGCTTCCTCAAAGAGAGAAAGGCTGGAAGAAATCATGGATTGGAATCCGGAACGCACAGGAAAACCTGAAAATGTGTCCCCCAAAAGCATGAAGGGGATTTGGAAGGCCTGATCTGCATTGACACGAACATTCTGGCTTACGCATTAGATCCAACCTTCCCAGAGCATTCCGAAGCCAAGAAGGCGTTTCTGTCGTCGGACAGATTAGCGGTCAACTCAACTGTAGTCCATGAATGCTATCGCCCCCTAGTATTCAGAAGAAAGATTTCACCCGCCGATTCCAGGCTGAAGATTATTGAGTTTCTGAAAGACTCCAGAACCGCTTTCCTCAACTTGACAAAAGGCGGGTCGCTGTTCGCCTTAGACTTAGCAACGAAAACAAACCTAGGTGGTAGAGACTCGCTGATCGTAGGTTGTTACCTTCACAACCATATTCCAGAGATCTATTCTCATGACGAGGAGTTGATCAAACTAGGAAGGGTCAGTTTCAAGGGAAGACACACTCGGATCATAGACCCAATAAAGTAGACCAGTACGAAATTCACCGATCTCCAACATAAACACCTTCGAGTAATCCCATGATAGGAACAGTTCAAAGGTAACAGGCGTGGCAGCTCAATTGAACCAAATCTGTTGTGGAGCCGCGCTTGGAACTAAGGAGAATTTTGCCTCGTCGTTTCGCGTTCGACGGGTCGTCCGCCCACACTTCTACGGCCTGCCAGCAGAGGCTGTAATAACCGAAAAATGGAGGCTAGTCGAATAGCTTCACAGCAACCGCATGCCAGTGTCTCTTCATTCTAACACACCGATAACCATCGGAATCGGCACCGAAAAATGCTCAACCGCACCCGAGAGAATTTCGACGATCCCGCGACCCCAGACCAGATGGACTCGTCCAATAATAAACGCGAGAGGGTTGTGGCAATAACTACATATATCTCAGTCCCAACGTTCACAGTTCCGCATTCGCAATAGCAGTGATGAGTTTGAGGGGCGCAAGTGGGCTGTTTGCAGCCAGAAAAGCAACGAAGGACCGAAGCCGATTCAGATGGCACTATCGACCATACAAACGTAGAATGCTCGGGCTCGACTACAAGGCGGACCCACTGCAAGGTGCCCCACAAGGCCGCGGTATCGTCTTGGAGAAGGTGGGCGTTGAATCACGACAGCCAAACAGTGCCGTGCGTAAGGCTGTGCGCGTTCAACTGATCAAGAATGGAAAGGTTATAACCGCTTTCGTTCCCGGAGACGGCGCATTGAACTTCATTGATGAACACGACGAGGTTTTGATCGAAGGGATCGGTGGCGCCGAAGGCAAAGCCATGGGCGACATTCCTGGTATCCGATACAAGGTTTACGCGATCAACTCAGTATCCCTAGACGCCCTAATGAAGGGCAAGAAAGAGAAACCCAGACGCTAGATCTCCTAACACCCTGCTCTCGACCATTGTTGCAATGAGAGCATTCCGTTTTCGATTTCTACTCCAACAGCTCAAGTAGTCCTCTGTCTGCTGGTTCTCCGCTGGATCCGTTTATTATAACATCACGAGGGACGAGTCCTTTCTGAATGGGTACTTTGATGAAGGGAATGTAAATTCTCCTCATATCCGTTATCTGTAGCCTGTTGCTGAGGATCTGCTTGAATCGCTCAGGCATGCGGACTACTCGCTCTCTGAATTTCCCAAGAACTAATTCCTTGGAAAGTGAAGATTCTCGTACCTTCGTGCCCGCGCCTCGCACCTTTAGATCAGAAGTGTCGAAGATTCGCTTTGCTCGCCAGGATGTGAGCACCATCTCCTCTTCGGCATCTAGTGATCTCCCTCCGCCAGAGATTACGAGCTCTGACTCCGATCTTCTCGTTGCTAACTCCGTGACGTCACTAACCACGAAGTACTTTGACTCATTAGTCATGAACGAGCTGAGTCTCTGAAAACGATCAACTATGGCCGACGGTATGAATCGGAGGTGCTTCCTCTCCAGAATGAGATCCCGGCCTTTCCCTTCCACCTCAACGCCCACTACGTCATTCCTGACGTTCACCCTGTATGAGTTGCTCCTCAGGTAGTAGCATTCGTGGAAACCCTTCATTTTCCAGATCGGGACAAACTCGACGGTCGGCGTTCCTATGATGTTTCCCTCCTCTCGCCGTCTTCTAAACAGTCTTGCCAAACGTTCTCTGCGAGTTCTGTTTGAGGTGACCGCGATTTCTACTGCTCGTTTGATTGATATTGGTTCAATCTTGTAGACCTGTTCGATGACTTTGTTTGCATCCCAGCCATTGCCGGTTTTTAGGCCCTTTACTTCCTTTTGCTCAGGTGGTACCTCGCCAATCTGCTGTAGTCTACTCGCCAAATATTCTTCTAAGGCTAGAGAAACGTCATCCTTTTCGGGTTCATCCGGTTTGTTCTCATCCGTTGGGCCGTTCGACGCTTGTAAGGTTCTGTTGAACTGCTCATGAATCTTATTCAGATTTGACACGATGTCCTCTAACGCATCCTCTTTTCCTAACATATGATTCTCAACTCGTGGTTACCGCAAATTGCATGCTGGAGCTTGCGAGGAAGACTCCTCCTTGGGAGATCAGGTTATCCGAGATCAAGGCGTTGACTGTGTACAAGCCCGGAGTTAGCTTTCCTAGTAGGGTGAAACCGAAACCGTCCCTGAACGTTTCGCCACTAGTGAGAGATGAGACTCGCATGAGCACCTGAACCGGTGAGCCGTTCGGGTCGCGAACTTGAACCCAAATGACGCCTCGAAACGTTGGGCCAACGTTCTCTATGACCACCCAGACGTAAACCGTCTGGCCTGGAGAGAAGACTGTGATCGGGCTCCCAGAACTGTCCCCAGTATAAACTGCCTGAATCACTACGCTTGGGGTGGAGGATGTTTCGACCACGAAAGTCGTTCGGGTAGTGGCGCTGACATATCCTTGCTTGTTGGCTGATGCGAATGCGGTGTATGTTCCTGTCTGCGTGAAGCGTGGGAACGTGAAGCTGGCTCGGAACACTCCCGCCGAGTCTGTACGGATATTTTTCAGTGCGAGAATTTCAAGTCCGGTCGGTGAGTCCACCTGCACGTTAACAGTTGCATTGGCGATAACGTTGCCTGAACCATCCGCGACATGGCCCTGAAGGTGGACAGTGGCGTTTGGGTCGTAGCGATGCATATCCGTGTCCAATATCAAAGACAGACTTGTTCCAGAGGGAACTGTGATCGTGTTATTGGTTTGAGTAGTTGTCGTGACGGAGCTCACTTGGAGGCTGACCGGCGTATCGTACTCTTGTCCATTGACTAGAGAAACTACTACAATGTTATAGGTCGTGGCTGGGGTGTTTGCCGAGGTCACTATTGTGAGCGTGGAACGGAATTCGGGAGCGGCCACTCCGCTGTCCTGTGAGAATATCGCCACGCTCATGGGGGGGACTCCCTTTGTGGCCAGGAAAACGTTGGCGGTGCCTTGTTGGCGGATATCGATGTCGTAGGTGACGTATCCTCCAGCGGTTACTGACCTTGATGCCGGTTCAACATGAATCTCGGCTGCAGGTGTGCTGCTTGAGATGATTGTGGTCGTTGAAGAAGACGAAGTGAGCGCAACACTGCCAGAAGCACTACGAAGCTCAGTACCTGTCATGGAGGAAAGTGGTTGAATCGAAACGTTGTCGTCTCCTAAGACTGCTGGTGATATGTAACCACTGGAGAGAGTAGTTGAGATCACCGCGATGGCGCAGATGATTAGGGCGAACACTGATCGGTTAGGGACTCGATTGCGCAATTTGCGGTGCTCCTGGTGACTAGCTGCAAGTAGGTTTGGGAAGCTATTTAAGTGTTGTTATGTGGTGCACATCTACAATGTATTCTGTATACGTGTAGTGCTAACAAACTTTCATATATGGTGGGACTGCATAGCTTTCGTGATGTGGCTTTCTGTGAGTTCCAAGAGCAACGACCCGATCCTAGTAGACTTACTCCGAAAGCTCAATCATAACGTTGAACTCATCTCCAAGAAACTAGACAAACTGATAGAGGTCCAACGATCCACGAGCGGCCAGATGATACGCCAAACACCCTCTTTGCCTACAGATTCGCCGCTAGATGTAACCACCCTCCTATCATTACCCGATCATCTTCGCAAATCAGCGTTGGCCCTAGCGAATCTCGGAGAAGCCACGGCGACAGATCTCTCAAAGGAGACTGGTCGAGTGAGGGCGGTTGAGAGCGATTATCTAAATCAGCTTGTCGCGATGGGTTTAATCAAGAAGAAGCGCAAGGGGAGAGACGTTTACTTCTATGTGGAGAGCTAGGGGAGTTAGCATTGAGTAAGACTTTGGCATTTCACTCGTACAAAGGTGGAACCGGAAAGACATCCCTCGTGGTCAACATTGGAGCACTCTACGCCAAACAGGGAGCTAGCGTCTGCCTACTCGACTATGACTTCCGCGCACCCAGCCTGAACGTGCTCTTCAAAAAGAAACCCGCCTTCTGGATTAACGACTACTTGGAAGGGAAATGCGGCATAGTGGACACCCTCGTGGATGAATCGTCGCGATTCAATCTGTCCGGTAAACTCTGGGTTGGCTACTCAAACCCATCCCTAGAGGCATTGAAGGACATAATGAGCAAGGACAGAAAATGGGAAGTGAAGGCGCTCACGAAAACGCTCGCCGGCAAGAAGGAGATCATAGAGAAGAAGCAAGTTGACTACCTAATCTTCGACACAAGTCCAGGCGCACAGTATTCATCGATCAACGCCCTCGCAGGAGCGGACTTAGTATCGCTTGTTATGAAGGCAGATGAGTTCGACTTGGAAGGAACAAAGGAACTCTCGAAAGGCGTCTACGAAGCGCTTGGCAGAAAGTCGGGTGTTATACTCAATAAGATACCCTTGGAGCAGATTGCCGCTTCAGGCGGAGCAGAAAAGTTCGGAAAACAGATCGAGACGGATGTCGGATTACCGCTGGTCGGCATGATACCGTGCATGTGCGAACTGATGGCGGCCGGCGGAAAAGTAATCTACACTATCGAGAAACCTGATCACGCGTTCACGAAATCCGTCGCCCAGATCGCTGAAAGTCTAAAGAAAATGTAGGATCATACTCGCCCAGATGTTTCCCATCGCTACGGCAAGTACTATGCAACAATCAGCGCCGTCCTTTACCCATCTTTAGAAACGGTTCAAACCTCCACTCGGGCAGTCTCGGCGGAGGAGGCAACGGCGGCACTGTTCTCTCATGCAATACTGCGTCTTGGCTATGCCTCACAAGTACAACTGCCGGTTTCTTCACGTTTGCCACTCATCCTCAATATTCTATCAAAACCACTCAGAGCCCTCCCCCACCCTCTCTAACCACATATACAACTAGCAGTCAGAATTCGCTCAATCTCCAGTACTTCCTTTCACCCTCGGTAATATCGACCCTCGCACTACTGGTATCGGCTATTGGTGCGATACGTGTCCCCATAATCTAGGTTCATAGCCGAAAGTCAATGAGTTGAGTGAAAGCAATCTCGTGTCAATTCAGAGAGCGAGAAATTGTGGAACCAGAACCATAACCCAATGAATCACATAGGTCGACTATGGTTTGAATCGTTGCATAGTATTGGCTCTCAACGCGCCGAAGTTGTTTCCGTAACTCGGAGAGTTGAGTGAATTATCATCCTGTAACGATTTGATCCAATTCAAAAATCAAGTGAATTTACAACAAGTACTTAGTGACGGGCAATCTCTAGTAAGCGTTTTTTCCAGCCCTTACTGTCAAAGAGAGTTATACGTTGGTCGAAGTCCAACATTTCAAGGAAATCCCGTTCGGCTTGACGAGGCGTGCTCAGCGAGATCCTACAATCAAACGGTTGCTCAATGGGATTGGGAGGCAAAGACGGTAAATCCACGATCGCAAATGCGTGGTCTGTCCTCTCGTTAAATCCCAAAAAAAGCAGTTTGTATCGTTTCTTGAGCCATCCCTGAAGAGCGATAGGATCACAATTCCCCATAGGTATCTACTAGAACGTCATGTCAACTGGTGGTAATAAAGAGCGTTACATCTCGTCACGGGTGGATTTTAACGAGGAGACACAATGCCCGCAAGAGAGTCGCAGTTCAAGTTGATTTACTAATCAGATTATTGCTAAAGATGTAGTTTACTTGGATTTTTCAAGTCGCTTTTCGTAATCCTTTTTCAGGCGTTGATAGGTTGATTCGTCAACCTTGCCCATTGCGCGTAGCTCTTCAAGGCGCGCTATGACTCTGGCTGTCGCAACATAACCAGAATCAGCTTCCGCCGAACGAATCAGTTCCTCTAGGGCTGCCAATCTTCGTGCGCGTCTGCCGCGCAGGCGATGGTATACGGCCGCGACGAGAACCAGAACCGCCGCTGTCGTGATGATGAAAATGTTTGTTGGTTGGAAGAATCCTGGTTTGATGATGAGCTGGAAAGATGTCTTGTGGCTAAGTGAACCGGACACGCCGAGGAGCGTGATGGTGTGATCGCCGATTGGTGCTGAGTTGGATATGGATATGGTGACGGTTGCAGAGTCACTTGGAACGATTGACGCTGGGTTGAACCGAAAGGTTACTCCTGCCGGTTCGCCTAGCGCTGTAAGGTTGACGGGTTGTTTGAACCCTCGAATCGAAAGGACCGTAACAGTCAACGATCCACTCTGTCCCTGTTGAAGGGATAGATCGCTGACTGAGGATTGAATTGAGAAATCGGGCGTTGCATAGGTCAGGATGAGCGTAAGTCGCGCGCTATCATATCCAGGCTTGTCAGCTACAAGATAGGTAGTATAATTCCCTCCCGGGGAGTTCGCCGCAATGAAGAAACTGTCGGTGAAGACGCCGGTGAGATCAGAGTAAGCGATTGCGACGTGGATGCTTGTTCCTTGGGGGTTGTTAACTTGAATTGAAACGACAGCATTTGGGATCGAGGCGTTGTTAATTTCAAGTACACGCCCGGTTATCGCCACCGAGACGCCTCTTTCGGTTTGCGTTTGATTGAAGGCGGCTTGCATGAACATCTGCCTAGCCGCAGAAACCGGAGCCGATGAGGTTAAGCTCAGAAAGAGCAGACCGGCCAACAGTCCTACAAGAAGATAGGGCCGCAAAACCGACAGCTCCATCACACTAACCGGATGGATAGGCTTATTGTCTTTATCCGTATGATTCGATGCATCTAACTTCGAACTATCAACCTCGCCCGCAAGAAATGGTGTTCAATCAATTGGCACTCCTATTCATTCACGGCGCCGGTAGTAATCCACTGGTTTGGCATCTCCAGCTTAAACGCTTCAAGGAGGACGCCACCGCAATCGAACTGCCCGGCCATCCCACAGGTTCAGGCTGTACAAGTATCGAAGAATATGCGGAGGCAGTTGAGAGGCAGATCGAAGAGAATCATATCACGAAACCAATCCCTGTGGGGCACTCCATGGGTGGCGCCATCGCGATCGAGCTTGCCCTAAGAAAGCCGAACCTTGGAGGGCTCGTCCTGGTGGGAACCGGCGCTCGGTTACGGGTGCGCCCAGACTTTCTGTCGAAAATTCGAGAAAACTATGCAGAAGCCTGTAGGCTAATTGCTCAATGGTCCGTCTCAACCAAGAGTGACCCTGCAACTATCCAGAGCATCGCGCAAGAGATGCTCAAAGCTAATCCAGAGGTCGCTTACGGGGATTTCATGGCGTGCGACAAGTTTGATCGAATGAGGGACGTAGAGAGAATCAATTGTCCCACTCTGATAATCTGTGGGGAAGATGACAGGATGACGCCTCCGAAATATTCCCAGTACCTCCACGACAAGATTCGAAATTCCCGGTTGCTCGTAATTCCGGGAGCTGGACACAGCGTCATGCTCGAAAAACATCGCGAGTTCAGTGACGTGATTGCTACTTTTCTCGCTTCACTATAAGCTTCTGCGCGTGCAGCCTCGAATGGATCAAACCTAGAAGCACGTCAAGGTTCTCCTGAGTCTTCACGCTCACCGGAACGATCTCCTCGTTCAAGAAGTACTTTCTGATTATCCCCTTCGAATCCTCAAACTCTTCTGGGGAGATCAGATCCATCTTGTTGGCGCAGATTATGGTCGGAGCGGTTATGTCAACTTCGCGGAGGATTTGACTGCACGACCTAACCTTTCGCTCCAGTGGGAACTTTCGATCACTAGCATCGATGAATAGTAGAACCAGATCGGCGGTTGCCAGTTCGCCGAGCGTGGCGTGGAAGGCTTTCAGGATTATGGGGTGCATGTCCTCGATGAAACCGATCGAGTCGATCAGAATAAACTCACCCGAGTCAGATTCGGGATTTGCCGTGGCTCTGCGCGCGAAAGTTGTCAGCGTAGTGAATGGCCCCAGTCCAACCGTCTTATCCTCATGGGTGATTAGGTTGAAGAAGCTCGTCTTTCCTCCCTGAGTGTAACCAGCTAGAGCCACTATCGAGAATCCGAGTTCGCGTCTTCGGTCGCGTTTGAGCATCTTCTTCTTGTAGATGTCGTCAAGCTCGCTTTCGATTCTACTAATCCTATTTCGTGCGGCTCGATAGTACTCTTGATACGGGTAATCTCCCGGCCCCATCCAACCCAGCTGCTCGCCCATAATGCCGCGAAGCTTGATGAACTCCCTGCCCCACGACAAGGTGTACCTTAGTTTGGCGAGCCTGATCTGGAGCTTTGCCTCGTTCGTGAAGGCGCGCTCATCGAAGACCTCCAGAATCAATAAATTCCTATCTATGACGCGAACTTCTCCCCCCAGATGCTGCGTGAGCTTGAAGACATGACTGCTCGTTAGGGGGTTGGCGAAGATGACCGTGTCGGCTTCGTTCTCTTCAACGAGGCGTTTGAGGTCACCCAGTCGCCCCGGACCGATTGTGTACGAGTGGTGCACGCTCTTTCGTCTCTGAACCAGCGTCCCGACGACCGTGTAGCCGATGCTCTCGGCCATCATCTTCGTTTCTTCGACCATCGGTGGAAATGCTGGAAGCTTCAATTCCACTATTACTGCACGCAAATCTGCCTGCTTCACCAGGACGCTGATCCTTAATCTGAATATGCGCACCGTGAGCACTATTTAGACATGCTCAGAAGGGGTGGCGTGCGCGAGCAACATTGATTGCGTACGTCCCATCGGAAGGTGACCTATCGGGAGCATGTATGCTGTGAATGTGAGAGCGCACGTCTTCGTCAGCGGTAGAGTCCAGGGCGTGTTATTCAGAGCTGAAACAGCAGACGTGGCTCAGCGTCTAGGAGTGAACGGGTGGGTTCGAAACCTTCCAGACGGCCGCGTCGAAGCCCTCTTCGAAGGTGAAATGGAAAACGTTGCAAAGGCTGTGGAGTTCTGTCGACGAGGACCACCCGGTGCCTATGTTCGAGATTTGGATGTGAGGTGGGAGGACTGGAAGGGAGAATGTCACGGATTCCAGATTGTACGTTGGCGACCGTAGCAATTCAAAGAACTTAAAGTCTGGTGGAATTGTTTGTTGCCCGGGCTCCGGTGGTGTAGCCCGGTTAACCGGATTGGACCGACAGCATAGCGGCCTTATCCGCTAATCTCGGAGGCCACTCGAGTCGCTGATCGCGGGTTCAAAATGGCCTTAAGAATGCCATGAAAGTCCCGCCCGGAGCACCATTCACCACACACAGAGAAATATCGAGTTCAAATCGCGTTGCCCGCACCACCAGACCCGCCCCCCAAAAAAATAGACGCCGCCTGCACCAGCTAGATCACACACAAGAAACAGGGTCAAACATCATTGTCCGAGTCGTCAGACTCAGGCCAACCCTAATTAGCAGCTCTTCGAGAAGATTTCTTTTGTCAGTTCATCCCTGACTTCAGTCTCAATCAGTCCGCGGTCGAGGAGTTTGATGATATCATCCTTGTCTCGATCTAAACCGAGAGCCAAACATGATCTAAGCGATTTACGGCGCTATGCTTTGATTTTCCCTACCAGCAGCATTTTTCCGAGCGAAGTCAACTTGACCTTTGTCCTATTTCTGGGTCCTCTAATGGATTCCGCGAGTCCCAATTCTATTAGGCCTCTTGCATCCTCTGACCCGTTAATGTGATAGCTTAGAAGTGGTTTACCGTATCTTGTCAGTTTGCCAAGTTCATCTAGACTTTCAACTTCGCCCCCGGCTTTATCCAATGCCCTCAGAATCTCCATCTTCACCTCCGAAACCATTTCAGTGTAACTCAGCTTCATGGGAGGGAGCATGACGCATTCATCCCCTTTACAGAAGAAGGCCTTGAATCCGAGGATGAAGGATGTCACAGCGGCGGCGATGCAAATCATCTTGTCGCCGCTACTGACGTTAAGTAAGAAGTCGTCGAAATGCACCTTGTTCTTTTCGACGATTTGTGTGAATACTTGCATTGTGTCCTTGTAGCAATGCTCCATCTTTATGGTGTCGTAAATCTCGACATCTGTCTTCAACGTTTCAGTTATGCTTGTGGAGAGACGTTTTGCGGTTTCCTTGTCACGATCATAGCATATGAGAACGAGTTTGTTAACTGGCGCATTCCTCACACCCGCCAGCACACCTCTTGAATCGTCTCCGACAGTTGCAATCTGCACGGTCTTGTGGAAAGTTCCGGGTGGTTCACTTTCATATTGCCTATGATGGTGACCGACCGTCAATGTTCCCACAGAATACAACAATCGCTCGTTAATTATTTGGACTTGTTGGTGATCTATCCGGATGGCTGCCACCATTTCCCATAAGCCGCAAATTGCAGCACAAAGCCAATCGGTAACTCTTCTTTGTTGGGATCCTTTGAGGGGCAACGACCGATAACAAAAGGCTAGATACAACGCGCGAATTTTGACAAATCAGTAGCCCGGTGGTGTGGTGGACAGTTCGGCCCACAGAAGCATAGAGGGCTTTGGACCCCCTTGGCTCGTTAACCAAGACATGGCACTCGCGTCAAGAATACTGGTCTACATTATTTGTGTGATGCGATGAGAAAGGGGTAAGATGGCGGGCGAACTCAAAGCATGACAGGAACTCTCAACATGCGTCGTTAGAAACACCCCACCCGTGATGGGGTATTTCGTGGCAGAGAGATGCAACATACTAACCTTTCCACTAAACCACAGAAACAAAACACGCAACACACTCTCAAGATTTACCACTTACTACACAAAACAACGAATCCCATTCCAACTGATACCAAACGGAAAACAAGTTTCTGCAAGCGAAGCGAGCATGGTTATTTTGTGTGTGCGCGCGCACCAGCTATGTCACACACACAAAACTTATTCACAAGACGCGATGGTTCGTTTTTGTTCTTGTCCCTCCTTCACAAGATGTAAGCACGCGTTGGTTGATCGAGTTCTCATTGAAGGTTTAAGTACGCTTCGTTGCTTTTCTCGCAACGCGATAGATGATTCTTTATGGTGAGATTCAACGGAGTGAATCACTTGGCTATGGCAACAGGCGACATGGATAGCACAATAAGATTCTGGCGTGACCTATTAGGGATGCGACTGGTTGCTGGAGTGGGACAGCCCGGGTACAGGCATTACTTCTTCGAGATCTCGAAGAACGATCTGATAGCATTCTTCGAGTGGCCCGGAGTCAAATCCGTTCCTGAGAAGGATCACGGTAAACCCGTCACTGGACCATTCGTCTTCGATCACGTATCATTTGGGGTGGAGACGGAAGATGATCTCTGGGAGATGAAAGATAAGTTATCTGCGGCTGGCTTCTCGGTTTCGGATGTGATCGACCATGGTTTTATTCACTCAATATACGCATTTGATCCAAACGGTATACCCGTCGAGTTCAGCCACAACGTGGAAGGTATAGATGTTCGCAAAAAACCTAGCATGGGTGACTCTGAGCCTTCAGCCGTAACTCGGGAAGGCGCTGAACCACGATTTGAGAAGTGGCCGAAGGTCAAGAGCCCGACGACTCCTGGACAGCGCAGAGTCTACGCCGGTGCTGGAAGCGAACTATTTCATGGAGTAAAGAAATAGCTGATCAACAAGCGTGCACCACCAAACCACCAACCACTAAACCACACACCACACAACAACAAAACCATAACTCACAAACAACAAACAGTCATTCGTTGTTTCTTTTCTTTGGGGGGCGCACCACCAGACCCACACACAAAACTAGTGACGTTCGCTAGGCTTGCAGAAGCCCATTTGTGATTTTCGGATTTCCGCAGCGATTCTGCGTCGGAATAATGATCCCAGTCATGCCGAACTGGCCAACGAGTTGCGTTTGCATTGATGATTCTGGAGCTTTGGGAGACCCATCTTTTCTAGGACACGCTAGCCTCAAAGTAGGCTGCCTTAGATGTGGGCGTCTTTGTTTGGAAATGTGGTTTGAGTCCGCGCCTGTCGACTGTCATATGAAGGTCGGCTCCTCCTCTCTATCAACCACTATGTCGATTACGTATGGTACCTCAGAGCTTAATGCTCTATCCAACGCTGGCCCGACTGCTTCTGAGTCAACAACTCTCTCGCCGTCACCTCCGAAAGCCTTCGCGACAAGTGCAGTGTTAGTATCGGCTATGAACTCCGTCCCAAAAACGCGCCCACCGTAGTTGCGCTTCTGCAGGGAACGTATTGACCCCAAACTCATGTCGTTCAGCACACATACCACAAAGGACAAACCATTCTCTCGGGCGGTTGCGATCTCTTGGCAATGCATCTGAAAAGCTGCATCTCCGTCCACAGCAAGCACAGGCTTCTTTGGCTCAGCGAACTTGGCTCCAATGGCCCCACAGAGCGCATAACCCATAACCGCGTAACCTCCAGAATGGACCCAGGAACGTGGTCGCCTAATCGGGATCAGGGCTGCGGCCCACATCTTACTCCTACCGGCCCCAGCTGCCACTATCGCGTCACTGGGTAACCTCCTAATAATTTCGTGAATTACTCTTTGAGGTTTGATGGGCTTTGCCTTCGAGAGCATCGTCTCCTGGTACGCCTTCTTCCATTCGGCCAGCGCACTCGCGCATCGAGCTAACCATTCTTCTCGTCGAAGTCTCGCAGTCAAGTTCTGAATCTCGATCGTAGAAAGCAGAGACTCCAAGAAGAGGCGCACGTCGGAATGAACAGCCAAGTCGACTTTTTGGTTCTTTCCCAGTTCCCCAGGGTCGATATCGACTTGGACGATCTTGGCGGTTTTGCTGGGGCTCCAGCCCTCTGCAGAAACGTCGGTAAACCGATACCCGAGGATAAGGATCAAGTCTGCTTCTCCCAGAATCTTCTTGGGTGTCGGAAGCGTGTTTTCGCCCGCTCTTCCCAAGCACTCTTCCGATTCTTCGGAAACACAGCCTCTGCCGTTATAACTGGTGACAACCGGAATCCGGACTGTTTTAGCCAACCTCGTAAGCTCAGCACTGGCGTTTGCGGTAATTGCTCCACCTCCAACGAGAAGTGCGGGGCGTTTGCTCGCAGCAAGCATCGAAGTGACTTGGGTGACAGAATCTTTAGGAGGCGCAATGTGGGGTAAGGCTCGTGGTTTTGTATCCTCAAATTCAGTATCAAGTCTGCCAAGCTGAACATCTCTAGGTAAATCCAGATGGACAGGACCTGGTCTGCCTTCAAACGCCAGATAGAATGCTCTTTTCATGGTTGCTGGCAGCATTTCGGTTCGTAACACTTGAGTGGACCATTTCGTGATGGGTGTGAATAGGCCGACGTGATCTGTTTCCTGCTGGTATCCTTTCCCAAGCACGGTTGTACTCAGTTGACCAGTGATAGCCAGAAGGGGGACAGAATCGGAACGGGCTGTTCCGACTCCAATTGTCATATTCTCTGCACCCGGACCCATAGTGGACATACAGACGCCGATCTTGCCTGTCACTCTCGAGTACGCGTCAGCCATGAAAGAGCCGGCTCCTTCATGCCTGACCAGAATATTACGAACTGACCTGCTGTTCCTTAGGCTGTCGTACATGGGGAGGAGTGGTCCTCCCGGGTGACTGAAGACGAAATTCACTCCGTTATCCTCAAAACTTCTAGTGACTAGGTCGGCACCGGAAATTAGAACCATGTGTCTCAGTTTGGGAGCGGCTCAAATGTAAACCGTGTCCCTCGCTTTCAATAAAACAATTGTTGGGTTTCAAGCGAGTTCGAAGAGTTCCGGTTCGATGACTCTCTTTGACACACGCACTTTGCCTATCTCGAAATTTCTCTCGTCATGGCGTTCAGCCTCTCCGTCTTGAGCGATGCGCAGAAGCGATTCGGCCCGTAGTATCTGCAATCGTTATACCATTCCTTGACGCACCAAGCGCAGGAGGTAGCGGCAGCAATTGCATGCCGATACCAACCCGCATGGCAACTTGACTGCGTGCATCTTGGTCTTATGGTGGAAGTTTGGATGCTTGTTGTCCTCTTGTTCCCCAATTGATCTTTGGCACGTCGTGGATTACTATGTGGAGTGATTCTGGTTTTGTGCCAAGATTCTCTTCGAAGGCTTTGGCTATACCCTTGATGAGCTTCTCTTTCTGTTCTGGTGTTCTTCCTTCCCACATCTCAACTATGACTACGGGCATGCAATTTCACCTCCGTTCCCTCGCGGCTATGTCCACCTGTGGGCAGTTCTTTAAACAAAAGGTCTTCGTATCTAGCGCTCTTATGATAAGCACACAAGAAAATCGAATAGTTGAAGCCCGTTGACTGCGTTAACTTGAAGCTGTCAACACTTCGTGATACAGGAAGCAAGCAACGCTTCTCGTGCTACTCAAACCAGCCAGTGCGGGATCACGTTCGAGCATATTGGCATTACGAAGGGGCATCTTGGGATGAAATTTGCAAGCTGATGGTGAATTGAGTAGGTTGCGGGTAATAAGCGCACCGTGCGCAGGCGAGCTAAGCTAGTGGCAATCATGATGTAATGTGAGCGACGAAGAACTGCAACTCCTGTCGATTGTAGCCAACCGATCAATATGTTTCCGTGGGCCAAATGAGCTCTGCTGAAACCGCGTTGAGCCAGATCAATTGTGACCGGTTTAGGTATTATTCTTAAAAGAATAATATGCGTTAACGAATATGTTGATCGGAATAGATGGTTCAACTATGTCTTAATATTCCGGTCGCATCGGGCAGTTTCTAATCGTGTCCACAGTGGTATCAGTCTGAAAAGATGAGGCAGTATGATCTACAATAGTATGCTTGACCTGATCGGCAACACTCCGATGGTCAGAATCAATTCTCTGAACCCCAACCGTAACGTGGAGCTGTACGTGAAGCTGGAGAAGTTCAACGCTACTGGTTCCGTTAAGGATCGTATTGCAAAATACATGATTGAGCACGCGGAAAAACAGGGCATACTAACGAAGGACAAGATCGTCGTGGAGCCAACAAGCGGCAACACAGGGATCGGATTGGCCCTGGTTTGCAGAGTTAAGGGCTACGACTGCGCGTTGGTTATGCCCGAAACGATGACCATGGAGAGACGACAGATCCTCATCGCGCTCGGTGCGAAGGTCATACTAACCGAAGGCAAAAAGGGAATGGATGGAGCCGAAGACCACGCTCGGCAACTGGCAAAGGATCACCCGGAAAAATACTTCTTGCCAAATCAATTTGATAACGACGCCAATGTTCTGGCACACTATGAGACCACTGCTGAAGAGATCTGGAACGATACCAAAGGGAAGATCACTCACCTGATTGTGGGACTCGGGACATCAGGAACAGCTGTTGGTGTTTCTCGCAGACTCAAAGAGCACAACCGAGACGTGAAGGTGATCGCAGTCGCCCCGGATCCAACCACGCCCATTCAAGGCTTGAAGAACTTCAACACCCAATACGTCCCGCGAATTTGGGAGCGCGATCGAGTCGACGAGATCCACTACGTGGCGTCGAAGGACGCGGAAGAGACCAGTAGGCTTCTGGCGCTAGGTGAAGGCATATTTGTGGGGCCAAGCTCAGGCGCAATCTTCCACGTGGCACTCAAGACAGTTAACAAGATCCCGAATGGCGTAGTCGTCGCCGTGGCCCCCGATGGCGGCGAGAAGTATCTAACCACCTCTCTATGCGAACCAGACCGATGCCTAGAGTGCGCAAGAAGATACGGAATCAAATGCTCCTACTACGATGGACGCCCCGTCGAGAAGGTGGAGGTCCCACCAAGTGCACACATCTCTCCATGAAACTCGCCCACAATGCAAGTATTTTCTAGTCTATTCTACTCAACTCGGCGATTACGAAAAACGTAATTCCGCTACGTGAAACGTAATACTTAAGTATAAACACATAGGGTCGTACTGAGAACTTTCATGAACTCAATCAACAAAGGAACCTACACGGCCACTGCACCGTCATTCACGAGCGATGAGCGTTCTGATGCAGAGCAGACCATACTGAAGCGATAATTCTGTTCCAAGGGGCGCGTGGAAGAAATGACGCAGAAGATCAAGGTGGGTGTTCTTGGCGCAACGGGCATGGTTGGCCAACGTTTTGTTCAGCTTTTGGCTAATCACCCATGGTTTGAGATAGCAGCCCTCGCTGCTTCTGAGCGATCCGTAGGCAAACCATATGGCGAGGCCGCACACTGGAAGCAAGATACACCAATCCCGGAACACGTACGCCATTTGCCAATCGTTGATGTCAAGCCCGGATTCGAGGCGCGTCTTGTGTTCTCGGGCTTGGACGCTAGAGTTGCGGGTCCTGTGGAAGAGGACTTCGCCAGAGCTGGATACGTCGTGGTCAGTAATTCCAAGAACCATCGAACGGATGATGACGTTCCAATTCTGCTACCCGAGATCAACCATGAGCACATAGGGCTCATCGGGGTTCAGCAGACGCGCCGAGGTTACGAGAGAGGGTTCATGGTCACCAACGCGAACTGTTCGGCTATGGCCTTGTGTCTCGCGCTTGCACCGCTCGAACAAATGTTCGGGATTGAAACTGTGGCCGTCACAACCCTTCAATCTCTCTCCGGCGCTGGCTACCCAGGGGTTCCGTCCCTCGATATCACTGGAAACATCATTCCGTATATCGGCGAAGAGGAGGAGAAGATCGAAAGGGAGACGAGAAAAATCTTCGGCCAATTTAAGGGCGGAAAGATCGAACCGCACCCGATGAGGGTAAGTGCCACAGCCACCCGGGTGCCTGTTGTTGATGGGCATACGGAGAGCGTGAACGTCAAGCTGAGAAGGCAGGCGTCACTTGAAGAGATCAAGAGCGCCTTCAGAAGCTACAGTTCAGTGCCACAGAAGCTCAAGCTGCCAAGCGCGCCTGAGCATCCGGTTGTCCTAAAAGAGGAAATTGACCGGCCTCAGCCACGGCTCGACGTGAACCTAGAAAAGGGGATGGCGTCGGTTGTGGGGCGCGTTCGCCATTGTCCCATCTTCGACTACAAGTTTGTAATCCTAGGCCACAACACAATTCGAGGTGCAGCTGGAGCCGCCATATTGAATGCTGAGTTGCTGATGGCCCAAGGTTTCATAAGCGAAGTCATTCGAGCCCGGCCTCCTCAGAGATGCGCTGGGCTTAGTGCTGACATCTTAAGCCCAGGTATGTCTGTGCCTATGACGCGACAGCTTTCTGATCCTTGAGCCCGTGCCCCGTTATGATGCAGACTACTAGATTATCGGCTCCCATCAGTCGCGTCTTGCGAGCTTTAATCAAGCCTGCCAATGAGGCTGCGCTGGCTGGCTCTGCGAAGATTCCTTCATGATCAGCCAAGAGCCTTTGTGCATGAATTATCTCACCGTCCGCGACGGTCATCATTGCTCCCTTCGATTCTCGAACTGCTGAAAGTGCTCCCTTCCATCTGGCGGGTGCACCTATTCGAATCGCGCTTGCTGATGTTTCCGGATTCGCCCAGAACGTGATTCTATCGATGCCTTGGGAGTAGGCTTTGGCGATGGGTGCTGCTCCCGCCGCTTGTACTCCAATCATTTGGGGAGCCTGATTGGTGATTTTGAGTCTGATGAGTTCCTTGAATCCTTTCCATATGGCGCTTATGTTGCCAGCGTTTCCAACTGGGACTATCAGGTAGTCGGGAACCTTGTGCCCAAGCTGCTCCCAGATTTCAAAAGCGATTGTCTTCTGTCCTTCAATTCTGTAAGGGTTAATGGAGTTGGCGAGGTAAATGCTGTTGTTCTTCTCGGCTATCGCTCTAGCCCTCTCAAGCGCTTTGTCGAAGTTACCTTCGACCTCAACAATCTTTGCCCCGTGAACGATTGCCTGCAACAGTTTGCCTTTGGCGATCTTGCCTTTCGGAATGAGAACTACGGCTCTTAGTCCAGCTTTTGCTGCGTAGGCTGCCATCGAAGCCGAAGTGTTACCAGTTGACGCGCAAAGGACGGATTTGGATCTGGTTTCTAACGCTCTTGTTATTGCGATGGTCATTCCTCTATCCTTGAAAGAGCCGGTTGGGTTTTGTCCTTCATTCTTGAAGTAAAGTTCGCGAACATGAAAATCCCGACCGAGACGGCTTGACCGAGGTAATCCGGTTCCACCCTCCCCTATGCTAACTGCGTTTGCTCGCGAGACTGGTAAGAGATCCGCATATCGCCAGACTGACAGCGGACCAGGCTGATCCAGCGTTGAGGCAAATCCCTCCTTCGCAGAGTCGTAGTCATAGCCTATGTTAACCAGACTACCGCAACGCGGACAGGTGTAAGTATGTGACTGCCTGAATCGATTTGAACAGGTGGGGCATTCGAAGAAATGGGCACCTTTTTCTTTGTGAGCGTTCATTTTCAACAGCCATTCAGTCTTTTCGTGATCTTCGACTCGAATGCATGATCATGGCTCCTTTTGAAGAGGGCTTTGTGATGAATATCTCCCTGACGCTATGCCCTTGTGATGCTAGTCGGTTTGAGACCAGTTCGATTGCAGGTTTAATCAATCCGACTTTATCCTTTGCTCTCTTCTTTCGATCTTCGGAGATACTATACCAGAGGGCGCGTGACGGTCCTGCGCCGCTGATGGTCTCCGCGACATGAAACTTCTCGATTAGTAATCGCTTTTCCTCTTTCAAGAAGTTCGCGTCTACTCCCTTACCGTAAACCCCAGCAGCCGCTCGAGCCGGCTCGACCACCGGATCCCAAGGAAGTGTCTCAATCAACGCGTTCAAGTCGCAGTTGGCGAAGGCGGCAGAAATTCTCGACGCGAGGCTCATGGACTGGACATAGTGCTCTCGGGGCACCGTCTGAGGCAAGACTTCGCGAGTAGCTCCGGTTGATGTCTTCTCTACGCTCGGAACAACCACTGCCACTCCAAGGTCTCGTGGTGGCATGATGGTCGTAATCTCCGGTTGCTCGTTCACGGGTGTTCGAGTAACGATATTGAACGCTCCCAACGCCGACGCAGCAACATTATCCATATGCTGCATGGGTTCAGCCATCGCTGCTATGCGAGCAATGTCTTTTCGATTCAGGTCAAGATCGAAACCGATGGCTGCGCACAAGACCGCTCCAACAGCCTCCGCCCCAGATAGGCCCAACCCCACTCTTGGCGGGATGTTCACTTGAATCGTCAAAACATATCCTTCCGGTTTTCCGAACAGCTTGAAGACCGCATCGAGAGCTCTTCCTGACGCGTGCAGACTTGGATTCGTGGTCGTCTCTCGTGCATAGATCCCCCTAACTCGAATAGTGCGTGAATCGCGAGGTGCGCTGGACAATTCAACTTCAATTCGAGGGGATTGAAGTGCTATCGCGTGAACATCAAAGCCGGGGCCCATGTTCGCAATGGAAGCTGGAACGGAAGCTCTTGCGATGACCCGTGCTTCTTTCAAGCCGTGGCGCCTCGCTCCGCATAACTCTGATGTGACTTGAAAATACAGCACTTCACGGCCTTCCAAGCCTCAAGCAGCCGAAGGGACTGATTGAACTGATTTGAGCAGCCTCACGCGCAGCTTTTTACGGTTGCGTCATTTGCGTAGCCGCAGCGAAGCGAGCGATCGCCTTGATCAACTCGCGCCCTCGAACACCTTTCTCTCCGATTCCGGTACTGTGGGGCCTTAACAGTCAAGCTGAGGTGAAACGATTGGAGAGAAGACTGGCAGCTAATCTGAGGTCGAGGAAGGTGTAGGTACGCTAGCCGCCTGCAACCGCGGGAAGTATTAGCACTTCATCGCCGTCGTTCAGCGGGGTTTCAAGTTCTTTCAGTAGGCGGATGTCTGAGTTGTTTACGAAGATGTTCACGTAGGCTTGTGGACCGCCGTTCGCATCTAGGATCCTCTGTTTGAAGGGTTCACCAAAGTCGCTTGATAGTTTCGTTAGAAGATCGCGAACGCTCGTTGCGTTAACCTCTACATCCGTCTTGCGGTTTGCGGCTTCGACTACTGCGCCGAAGAACTTCACGTTAACCTTTCCCATAATCTCACCAGTTTGTGATCTTTGAGTTCAGCGACTGAAGTGTTGGCTCTACGGTCTGTCTCTGTGCCCATGATGGTTGAACGAGTCCTGTGGTCTTCAACCCGTTCCCCGTTACGTAGCAGACGACGCTTTCGTTTGGAAGAATCTGTCCGTCCTCTGCAAGCCGTTTCAGTTGGGCGATGGTTATGGCGCCGGCTGGTTCGGCGAATATTCCTTCTTTGCTTGCAAGAAGTTTGATCGCGTCTTGTATCTCGGCGTCGGTTATGCTGTTTATCTTGCCTTTGGTTGACTCGGCTACTTGGATCGCGTATACTCCATCGCCCGGGTCGCCGATCGCTATGCTCTTCGCGATCGTGTCTGGTTTGGCGATTGGTTTTATTGATTTGTTTCCGGTTTCAAATGCTGTTGCGACGGGGGCGCATCCGGATGCCTGAGCGCCATGAATAGATGTCGTAGCCTCGCTGATGAGTCCGACTTGTTCGAATTCATTCAACCCTTTCCACAGTGCCCGCATCAGAGCGCCACTACCGACAGCCACGATCATGTGATCTGGAGGTTGCCAACCTAGTTGCTCGCAGACCTCGAAGGACAATGTCTTGGAGCCTTCAACATAGTAGGGGCGCATCGTGATGTTAGCGATTGCCCACCCGTAACTTTCCGATGCTAAATAGGCCAACCGATTGGCATCGTCATAAGTTCCTCTAACCGACAGTATCCTGGGGCCATAGGCTTCGATCTGCGCAATCTTACCGGGCTCAATTCCTTCTGGAATGAATATGTAGCATGGAAGGTTCGCTCTCGCAGCGTGAGCGGCTACAGCCGCGGCAAGATTCCCCGTGGAGACGGCACCCACAACACCAAGGTTGAATTCGATCGCCTTTGACACCGCAACGCTCGCAGGACGGTCCTTGAAAGAATTGGTGGGGTTCAAACCGTCGTTCTTGACGTACACTTCCTTCAGGCCAAGAATCTTCTCGAGATTCCTGCAGCGGTGAAGTGGCGTAAATCCAGCGTTCAGGTCAACAATATTCCGTTGATCCCGAACGGGGAGAAGTTCCGTGTATCGCCATAAAGACCGAGGGCGAGTATGAAATGTTTCCCGAAAAAGTTCGATCGAATCGAAGTCATAGCAGACATCGACTGGAGCGAAGCATTTCGGGCATGATATGGTCTTGATGGGTGGGGTTTTTGCGTCACATCGGCGACAGGTGAGTGATTGTACATTTCCCATCGGTTACATCCGGCTCCGAATTGAAGCCGCACACTCGTCGCCTCGGTATTAAGGCATGGCTGACCGCTCTATTCTTATTGGAATATACGAAAGCAAAGATTATTCGTACTGGAATGTGGTCAAATAGCGAACAGAGATCTGATTTCCAAGCCATTGCACCGAACATGACTATCGGCGAGTAGAAGCGATCTTAGCGTGAAGACTAGTGCTCACAGGAGTTGTAAGAAGCCTAGAGCATGAAACGAAATGGTGCCTATGACTACCGCTATGCCAACGGTGCCACCCATTATTGCTCCAGTGCTCTTCCAGCCCAGCTCTCTCGCTAAGACGCTCATAGTTGCTACGCAGGGGAAGTAGAGCGTTACTACCACTGCGAAAACGAAGAGTTGGATAGGTGACATGAATGCTGTTAGGCTATGCGCCGAGGCGCCATACTGCATTACCGCAAGCGCAACCAGAAGTTGCAGCGTCAATTCCTTTCGCAGAATTCCAAGCAACAGCGCTATACCTGCAACCGGGGGCAGGCCTAAGACAACGTACATAGCGGGTCCAGAGAATTCGGCCAGAGCATTGAGCAATCCAAGCTCGTACAATCCTCCTAGGAAAACGCTTCCGATGGTCACGACTGGGAGGGCAACAAACACGAAGGCTTTGAACCTGAACCAGGTTTTCTTCAGGATTGAGCGAAATGATGGAACGCGAAACGGAAACATCTCCGTAACCAATCCGGCTGACTCTCCTGGGAGCATTAGGTTCAGCGCTTTTCCAATCAGGCCGATAACGGCCAAGTCAATGAGGAAGACCACAAGGGCGTACTGCCATCCAACGAGAAAGGCTACTGTGCCAAGCACGACAGCAATCCTTGCGCTGCAAGGAGTTAATGTGACCAGCGTAGAGGCCAACAATCGCTCCCGACGCGTAGTTAGGACCCTTGTCGCCATGATTGCTGGGACGTTACATCCAAGTCCCATGATTAGGGGGATTATCGATCTACCGTGCAACCCCAGTTTGCGCATCAAATTGTCAGTAAGGTACGCTAGGTTTCCCAGATAACCAGTGTCTTCAAGAATCGCCAGAACAAAATAGAAGGTGAGCACGAAGGGGACACCGACCGAGAGGGCGGCAAGTATACCCGCGTCTACGCCCCAGAGAAACATTCTAGCAAGGATCTTGTTTGGGAAAATCGAGTATGCCGCTAATTGCAAAACGGGTGAGACAAACGATCCCCACAACCCACCGATAAGGTCGCTAAGAAATCCGCCCGCAAAGAACATGAAAGCGAAAGTTCCGATGATCACACCGAACATGAGTGGGATGGCTGTTGGAGGCCAAACAACGTAATGTCTGCTGAGAAGTGCCGCTCCTTCCCGCAACTTGATTGGTCGTGCAACTTCTTCCGCAATCTCGTGGGCAACCCGTTGTCTTTCTCTTGTGAAAACTAGTTGCGCCGGTTGGCCTTCCTTTATCTCTATAGCCGTACGTAGCGTACGGGCAAGTTCCATGGCTCGTCGTCCTTGCGGCGTTGACTGCAGAGCCGCTTCAAGCTCTGCGTCGCCTTCAATCAGCCGCGAATGAAATTCGGGCGGGAGTCGGCGTGCGTCGGTGAGTTTACCGAAGGATTGGATTGTTTCACGAAATCCTTCCACCATTCCAGAGTATGAGTATTCGAATTGCCTCTTTCTCTGAGAAGGTGTGCGTGGAGTCGTCGCCTCAGTAACTACGCTGTCCATAAGTTGTTTGAGACCCTGCCCGGTGATGGCAACGGTTGCAATAACTGGGACACCTAGGATTCGCGCGAGCCTGTTCGCGTCAACGGCGATTCCTTTTCGAGCGGCGCAGTCTACCAGATTTAATGCGATCACGACCGGAAGACCAAGATCGATCAACTGCAAAGCTTGGTAGAGATTTCTCTCCAAGTTGGTGGCATCGATGACAACTGCCACAGCTGCGAAGTCTTCGAATAGAAGTGCTTCTTTCGCGACGTGCTGGTCTTCGGAAACTGGATCTAATCCGTAGCTGCCTGGCAAGTCCACTATTGCCAAGCGACGGTTTCTGACCTTGGCGATTCCTACGTTGAGTTCAACGGTCTTGCCCGGATAGTTCGCCGTGATCGCCGTGAGTCCCGTCAACCGATTGAAAATCGCGCTCTTTCCAACATTTGGGTTCCCGGCTAGGGCAATTTGAAGATCAGCCTGAACTTTCGCGTTCGCTGTAACGTCATGGCAGGGCAATTCAGACCAGCCCCATTTGGGTCAGGTTCTCCTGATACGGATGGCGCAAGCCACCTGTTGTCCCAACGCATATCGAGAGCCTCGCACATTCACTATCATGGGCCCGTTGAATGGAACCTTCTCCTCCACGCAGATGGAGACTCCGGGAACCAGTCCGAGTGAGGCTAAATAGCGGAGGAGATCGCTCTTTTCGTCTCCGATGCTGACCAAGATTCCCTTCTGAGTCGGATTCAGATCACTGAGAGGTTCGGTGCTCGGTTGTCTTATTCTACCGGTTGATGTGGGGATAGGGTTTCCGTGCGGGCATGTCTTCGGATTGTTCAATAGTTTCTCAAGTGCCTCAGTTATGTCGTCAGTTATGGCGTGCTCGAGTCTATCTGCCATTCCGTGCACCTCGCTCCACTCCATTCCAAGAACCTCTGTGAGGAGTCTCTCGGCAAGTCTGTGTTTTCTGAGAGCTCGCAGCGCGATGGTCTTCCCTCTGGGGGTAAGCTCGACCCCTCTGTACGCTTTCCGTCTGACTAGGCCTCGTGTTTCGAGACTGGCAAGCGTATTCGTTACTGCGCCCAACGAAACTCCTAGAGACTCGGCTATGGTGCTTGTTCTTGCAGACCCTTGAGTGTCCTTAAGCCGATATACTGTCTCAAGGTACATCTCGACTGGTTCGGTGGGTTCTTCTGGCATCAGAGGCCCCTGTGAACGCTTAGGGTAGTCGTACTCGAAACTACGAGCGCTCGTATATCTCTCCTTTCTAAGAGCAATATATAGAAAAAGGATGGATACCAGATCGCGAAACAACTATTGATTTTTCACGCTATCTCCACCATCCCGATTCAAGCTTGGTTCGATTCCATTGACACCAGTCCAACTTCGTCATAATTCCGCTTGGTTTTTAGACGAGTGGAATTCGTGGGAATAGGCATCATAAGCGGTTGGCGATCAGCGATGTCTGGAATAGGGTCCCGCAAATTGCCTACTCTGCTCTTGTTGTTGGTCGTTGTGTTAGGATCGACTACCGTATACTACAATATGGCGCTGACCACTGCCACAGCCAAGCTGACTTCACTCCAGCAGGCAACCAGCGAACTGCAGAATAGGAATATGCAGCTGGAGCAACGCTTCTCATCGCTGGATTTACCTGCGGGTAACGTTTCGGCTCTGGGATTCAATCCCGTCGCGATCTACGACAGCGCCAACCAAAGTGTGGTAACAATTCAAGGCTCCAAGGTCACAACCGTCATGACGCTTTTCGGACCCCAACGATCCATAGAGAGTTTAGTCGGATCAGGTTTTGTCATAAACTACGTCAACTCATACTATATCCTAACGAACTTTCATGTCGTCGATGGAATTGTTAACGCTACTGTAACTTTCGGCGATGGTGATGCGTATCCAGCCAAGGTCGTTGGCGGTGACGCGCTCAGCGACATCGCAGTATTGTCAGCGAACGCTTCACCGAGCGATCTCAATTCACTTAACTTTTCGTCATCGTCCTCACTCAAGGTGGGAATGCCGGTCGTCGCGATCGGGAACCCATTTGGGCTTTCAGGCTCTTTGACATTTGGCGTCATAAGTCAGCTTGGAAGGACTATAGATTATCAATCTACTTCGGGAAGTTTCTCGATTGCAGATATTATTCAGTTCAGTGCTCCGATAAATCCTGGAAATTCTGGCGGGCCGTTGTTGGATGCTTCTGGGGTCGTGGTTGGAATTACGTCAGCAGCGGTCAGTGGATCGCAAGGCGTTGGGTTTGCGATACCTTCGGACACTATACTCCGAGAACTGCCATACTTGATTTCTACTGGGAAGTATGACAGGCATCCCTACATTGGGATCCAAGCGGCTGACATGAACTACCAATTATCGCAGGCGGCCGGAACGAGCGTGACCTACGGCGTGCTCATACAGAAGACGCAGTCGGGTGGACCCGCCGATAAAGCGGGTTTGAAGGGTGGAGGTCGGCTTGTGAATATTGCGGGGCAGCAATATGCTGTGGGTGGCGATATCATAGTCTCAATAAACGGCGTTAGAATCGTGAACTACGATGGTTTCTCAACATACATGGAGAGACATGCTCTGCCCGGGCAGACGATTCAAGTGGGCATAATCAGGGCGGGCAACTTGCAGGTTGTGCAGGTTGTGGTGGGAGCGAGACCGTCCCAGTGAGCCACCAAGCGTTTCTCTGATTCATCTGGGCTTTGATCTGCGACGAGTCGCGATAAAGACGACTAGAGCAGTAATGCCGATGAACGAAGTCACAACGCTAAATTCGAACGCTGCAAATCGACCAACATTAGTCCACAACGCTCCGAAGATCGCGTTGGCTGCAAAAGTGCAGACACCGATCATACTGTAATAAAGCGCGTAGGCCGTTCCCTTCAGTTCAGGCTTTGCGAAGTCAGGAATTAGGGCACGCTGAACTGTGTCGCTTATGGAAAGGTAACTTCCAAAGAGGAACGCAATCAGGAACGCGTACACCCAGTAACCTCCAATCAGGAATCCAGCGGCAGATGCACCAAGGAAAATCACATACCCCAAGCATAGGACCGGCATCTTCCCCATCCTATCCGCCAATAATCCAGCCGGCACACCGAGTATAACGGTTGCCAGATTAAGCGTCGCATAAACCAAGGGAATATCATTCGCTAAAACGCCCAGAGCTCCGGCATTCAACAAGATGAATGAGAAATCGTAGGCTCCCACCGCGAATATCCCAAGCGCAACTAGCAGAAGAACAAATTCCCGGTTCAAAACGCTCCTCGCATTCTCGAAGACGCTTCTATGCTGTATGCTACCGCGCGTATCTTTCACAAAGAAGAGGAGAATGATCAAAGCCGCGGCTGCTGGAATAAATGAGAGCCAGAAGACGCCTCGAATGCTTATGAATGGAATCGCAACAAACGCCAGAAGCGGGCCCAGAACCGCGCCGACCTGGTCTAGGGATCGATGCAGGCCAAAACCTTTCCCGGCTTGCGATTTCGGGATTGAATCACTGATGAGGGCGTCCCTCGGTGATGTGCGTGTCCCTTTTCCAGCTCTGTCTATGACTCGCACCGCGAAGGCTTGACCCCAAGTACCGCTTACCGCAAAGAGTGGTTTGGCGATCGATGATAACCCATAACCCAGCAAGACTAATGGTTTTCGCTTGCCGATCTTGTCGGTCAAAATGCCGGCGAAGACTCTGAAGAGGTAATTGGCCGCTTCCGCGGAGCCTTCAATGATGCCTAAGATCCCGGCCGTTGCCCCCAAGTCCATGACTATGAAGATCGGTAGAACGCCCAAGATCATCTCAGTCGAAACGTCGGTGAAGAGGCTCACATAACCAAGTCTGACCACGTTCTTGAATCCGAGCAACTGAGCCTCTTCGTTTCCTTGATTGTCCACTTTGGCCGTGAGCATCCCTCAATGGTAATCTTCACGTTTGTTCACGGATTCACTTCCCGCTTGCGATGTGGGTATAGTGGTCCAGCGAAGCACAAATACAATTTGCATAGTGCCCCGCCATAAAACCCTACTCCACTACTCCCGGTTACGTAAGCGCGCTTAAGCCTCAGCGTTCAGAGAAAAAGGTCGCATTCTCCATGCTCTTGATTGCGAAACACTGTAGAGTACCATTCAACTTGGCGCGACGGGTTGATCTGGCCGTCACGGACTATTCCAGATGAATCTGAATCAACCTACACGAGTAGACGCTTACCGATCAGCACAACCCGTCCATCAAGTTCGACTCGAGGAGCTTTCAACACCAGATCCACATGAATCGGCGCCTTGTTTCTTCCTCCGAACCTATGATTGTCTCCCAGCGCTATGTGGGCCGTTCCGAGCGCCGCCTCGTCCTCAATGATGGCGCCTCTAAGACGAGCCAGGGGATTCAAGCCTATCCCGAATTCACCGACTCGAAACGCGTTGCGGCTCCTAGCACGCCGCAATATTCCGAGCAGTCTAGTAGCTTGTGCTCCACCTCGAATCTGCTTCACTCTTCCACGCTCAATGTCGAGGACGAGGGGATTCTTAGCAAGCCCAGTCACTGACGTGCTTCCGTCAATCACCAATCTCCCGTTGACCGAGTTCTCGAGAGGTGCTATGTATGCTTCAATGTCCGGCACGCCTTCAGCGTCGCCACGATTTCTGCAGATGCCGGTAATCGCCCGTCCCTTCCGACCAGTTACGTTCATTTCCAATCGTGTTCCCGCTGGGTTCGTGAGTCGAATTCGCTTCGCTCGAGTAAGATGCTCGGCGACGCGTTCCACAACTCTCTTCTGCTTGTCGAAGTCTGCGAACATAGCGTCTGATGTGAGCACGGAGGGTACGATCCCGGTCATTGATATGAGCCTCGCACCGCGCTTGCAGGCTTCGTTCCTCGCGCTCGTATAGAATAGGGTCGTGCTGGTTGTGCAGATGATCACGTCCGACGCAAGCATAGCCGCCGTCACGGAAGAAGGCGGTTCGTCCCCTGGAAGTTTTCTGGGGTTCATGGTGACGGTGACAACCTCGGCTGCCAGCTTTGTTGCGGCTTTAGCTATGGTCTGAGGGATGCTGGGATGGATCTTCGTGTCCGCTACGATGAGGAGTCTCTCGCTTGCTCTCAGGCCAGCGCAGACCCGAAGTAGTCTAGACGCTCCTTGAAGGGCTCTGGTCGACATGCGTGTATCAGTTCCATTCAAAATTTGAGGATTTGCGTGGTCGCAAACATCATCGCAACGCCCAGTATCGTAGCGAAGAGGAGTTTGAAGGATGTTTCATGACGATGCGCTTCAGGTAGCAGATCAGTTGCGCCTAAGTAGAGAAACTCGCCTGCGAAGAAAGCTAGAAGGAATGGGATCACATAGACTGGGATCGGCGTTAGAAGGGTGGCTGTTGCACCTAGGATTGGCGTGACCGAGTCCATGACAAGCCAACGGAATGCTGTGCGGGGCGTGCTCCCTGAGCGTAGCATCACCATGACCGTGTTAAGGTCGTCCGAGAAGTCGTGAAAGACAACCGCCAACGCGACCAGCAATCCCAGCTCGAACCCAACGTAGAACGCAGTCCCAATGGCTACACCGTCGAGGAAGCTATGCAACGTTAGACCTGACGCTTTCACTATCCCACTGATCTGCGGCCCATGCCCTGGGTGTTCATCGTTCTTTGTATGCAGGCAGAGGAAACATTGGTCAAGAGTGTGAAACACTAGAAACGCAAGGACAATGGTCGACATTAGTAGGTTCAATGGAACTCCAGTATCCGCGGAAAGTGCCGCCGCCTCCGGAATTATGTCGAAGAATGAAATTCCGATAAGTGCTCCTGCGGCGAACGCGAAGAGCATGTTGAGGTTGGCACCGACTCTCCGGAGCGTGAAGACGCCTCCAATCAGAGTCGAGAAGAAAGTCAACGCTACGAACAGGAAACCATACGATACTTGCAATGTAACTGCTAGCCCACCGCTGAGATCAATGAGCGTTGCTAAAACTCTATTGGAAATGTTCCTTCAGCGAACTTGAGACCTGTTGTGCTACTCGCCCAAAGCATTGAAGGTGTTGTCAAGTTGGCGGTTGATTGGCATACTGGTGCCTGTTGCAAAAAATCGGTTGCTTCTGCTGATTCTTCTTACGCCTGTTTCGCGTTGGTAGCGGTCGTCTCGTTTGCTACTCCCTTGATCTCCGTCTCGATTCTTTCCCGCGTTAATCCCGCTGACATGGCGCTTTTGAAAATCGCCTTTCTCAACTCTTTGCAAGCATCTCTTATTGCAAGATAGCGCAGTGATTTCTCGCCGTTGCCATTCTTGACATCTTTGAACAGATCATCACGCTCATTTTCCCGTTCAACCAAGTCATGGATTCTGTTGTCGAATTCATCAAAGCCTGTCGTCATCACAATCATAGCCCCATTGAGCTGCTTGGTATAAATTACTTAGGCCAACTAGAATCGAATAAACATGTGAATTTTAGTTTTAGGTTGCCGTGAAAGCAGCTAGATGTCACCGTATGGGCGGTTTTCCATCAACCGACTTTTGACAGTCGGCTAATTGACGGCTATCAACCGTCAACTTTACAGCACCGCATTGAAAGACGTCACATATCATACTGCAAAAGCAGTGGCGAACGCTTCGTGGGAATTCGCTTCGAATCAACCGTAAGGCAAGCTCGCATTCTGAGCCCCCTGAACAACTTCGAGCCCGTGACGCAGACAATCGATCATCGTGAGGATCCGCTAACTCATCGAAGAGTACTCGTCCTCAAGGAGCGAATGGAGTACGTCAAACGATTCATTGAAACCGATGACAACTTTCTAAACGAACTAGTTGACTCGACTGCAAGTAGTTGCCCGTTCTGTCCTAGTTCGGTGCTGAGCAAATCACCGAAGTTCACTCCCGAACTTGTCCCAGAAGGCCGTATACAGGTCGGTGAGGCCGTCTGCTTTCCGAGTCTGTTCGCTCATGAGGATTTCAACGCGATCGTCGTCCCGACGCGTTCTCATGCCTTGCAACTGAATCAGATGCAACCATCCATGTTTGTCGACGCATTCAAGGCGTGTCTACGCTACTTCGAACTGGTGCGCTCCAACTCGCCCGAAGTGAAGTTCGCCACGATACTCATGAATTTCCTTCCACCAGCCGGCTCCACAATTGCTCACTCTCACCTGCAAGCATTGGCAAGCGACATACCCTTCCAGTCGGTTGATCATCTGCTCGAGGCCAGCAAGGCATACTGGGAGCAGAATGGCGTCTCATACTGGGTTGATCTGGTAGAAACCGAGAAGCGATTGGGAGAGCGATACTTGGGAAAGACACGCAACGTGGACTGGTTGACACCATTTGCACCCACAGGGCTCAACGAAGTTCAGGCAATAGTCGCAGGTAGGTCGAGCCTCAATCAATTGTCAGGCGATGATCTCGAAGGCTTGGCTGAAGGATTGGTGAGGATTCTGAAATACTACCATGACATTGGTGTCAGGACTTTCAACGCGGTGATTTGCTCTGCGCCGTTGGATGGATCGCTTGATCACTTTGCTGTTAGTCTCCGGATCGTTTCCCGGTATGGGTATAAGCCAAGATTCGTTAGCGATGTCTGGGCATTGCAGTACCTTCTGGGCGAGCAGGAGGTCTATGGATCTCCGGAGGAGACGGCGAGCAAATTAAGAGGCTATTTTCAGCCCGGATGAGGCCGCGAACGCGGCATTTGGTCATCTCACGGCTTGGTAATTCGAACAGTTGTGGAATCCGCTTAATTATGGCGCGTATCGCCAGCATGAAGATCCGACCCTATTCATCAAAGAAGTGTCTCAACTTGTCAGATGCTGATAACGAGATCCTTGGGATTCACCATATCACAGCCATCGCCACCGACCCACAACGGAACATCAACTTCTATACTGGCTTGCTGGGTCTCCGATTGGTCAAGCTCACAGTGAACTTTGATGATCCGAACACCTATCACCTCTATTATGGTGACGAGATAGGTCACCCTGGTACGATCCTTACCTTCTTTCCTTGGCCAGGTGCTCCGCATGGACGCCTAGGAACCGGGCAGTCGACCGCCACGTCGTTCTCGATTCCTGAAGGAGCGGTTGAGTTCTGGATGGAACGCCTCAAGCTGCATGGAATCGATGTTCATGGCCCCACAGCTCGTTTCAGCGACCAAGTCCTTTCGTTCGCTGACCCAGACGGCTTAAGGTTGGAGCTGGTAGCCCACAAAGAGGCCGAAGGCATCCCAGCTTGGAAAGACGGTCCGATTCCCCAGGAGCATGCCATAAGAGGTTTCCGCGGTATCACTCTTTCAGAACAAGATTCCGAGGCAACCGCTGGGCTACTGACTGACGCGTTCGGTTTTCGCAGCGTTCTCCAAGAAGAGAATCGCTCTCGATACCAGGCGCCGGAACGAGGGCGAGCTACTCTTGTGGACATTATCGACCTGCCCAGAGTCTCTCGCGGCACGATAAGCGCTGGGTCCGTTCATCATGTGGCTTGGCGTACTCGAAGCGATGACGAACAGACAACATGGCGAAAGGCACTGATTGATGCCGGCCTTAACGTTACTCCGATTATCGATCGTAAGTATTTCCATTCAATCTACTTCCGTGAGCCAGGCGGAGTTCTTTTTGAGATTGCGACAGACCCGCCAGGTTTCACCGTAGACGAATCAGCGGCGGAACTCGGGACTCATCTGATGCTGCCACCTTGGTTAGAGGCTACAAGATCAGAAGTCGAACGAAGTCTACCGAAAGTTCAACTTCCAAGCATCAGCAAAATGAGTTGAGTCGCGACAACGCCGCTCACCCGCAAACTGGGTGTCGAATCGGTGAGCGTATTCTGTGGATGTAGTTCACCGACTATCTTGATGCTTTACGTTCCAGATTTCTTACTCTGCGGTCTAACTGGTTGAGTCGTTTCGATAGACCATCAATAGCTTTGTGATGACCGTAACTATGGTCCACGAGATCCGCAAGTAGTTTCTTCAGTTCCCTCGCGGTTTTCTCTTCTACCAAACCCCATCCCACGTTCTTGGATTATTGATTGCTCACGAGATAAGAGTTGCCTAATTCCATTCACGCTTGTAAGCGAAGCTAGGCACGTCCATGAGTGAAGCGAACTTGACTTCAGATTGGACAGCCTTCCAAGTGAGATTTAACCGCTTAAACAGTTAATTACCCGTGAGTCAGAAATTTACCCATGGTTCTGGTCGCGAAGGATATTGTCGAGAAAGATTTCCTGTCATTGAAACGCGACTTGACGGCATTCGACGCCGCCGGCATGATGAAGTTGAGTAACCAAGGCTTTGCTGTTATACTGGATGAGAAGGGCAGCCCGGAGGGGATCGTGACTGAGTGGGATTATCTGGCGAAGATAATCGGTGAAGGGAGGGATGCGATGAAGGTTACTCTTGGTGAGATCATGAGTACGAGATTGGTTACTGTGAAAGCAGAAGATGGACTAGACAGGGTAGCTCAAGTGATGTCTGAGCAAGGAGTACGACGCGTGCTGGTAATGAAGGATGGCAAAGTGATCGGCGTTATAACGGCTAGAACAATGCTCAAGAGGCTGAAGGAATATGTTGACAAAATATCCTCTCAAATCGCGAGGCTGCAGGCACCTAGGCTCTAACGCCATTCGGTTGCCGCCGCGTGGGTATCTGTGAACGATCTACGCGTCTGACGTGAAGACTATTCCTGTCTTTCCACTGAGATTTTGCGGTGTGTGAGTAGAGCCGCTAACGTTCCGAGCGCTGCACGCTACCGTGCTAGCACTACCAATCAAACCAGCGGTTGCAGGTACCTCCAGTAGTATTCCTTCCTGTTCTCCTTCACGATAATCTTGGCGACGTTTCCTTCATGCAAAAGTTCTTTGACAGTTTGACCAAATTCTCCGATCTCGTTGAAAACTCATCCGCTACTCGCTAGCCAAGAATGTTGGTTCATTCAATGTGTTTTCCCGGACGTGGGTTTTGACCGGAAACCAAAAACCAAGATGACAAACGAACGCCACGGGCGGTGGATTACTGTGCAGGGTCAAGAGAAAGTTGTGAATGACGAGTCCTTAAGAGAATTCTCTGCGCGGGTGTTGAGGAAGCTCAAGGTTCCGCCTGAGGAGGCTAAGATAACCTCAGATGTACTCGTCTCAGCCGATCTGAGAGGAATTGAGTCGCATGGTGTGTCACGGTTGCCTCGTTATGCCAAGAGGTTGATGAATGGATGGATTCCGCCTAGGGCTAAACTGACCGTAAGCAGGGAGACCGCCGTGAGTTTACTGATGGATGGGCATAATAGCCTAGGCCAAGTCGCCGCCTATGAGGCAATGAGGCGATGCATTGAGAAGGCTAAGAACTCTCACTTCGGGTTCGCAGCTGTTACGAACAGCAATCACATTGGAATAGCTGGATACTACGCTATGATGGCCCTCAAAGAGGACATGATTGGGCTTTGCATGACCAATGCTTGGCCGCTTGTGGTTCCAACCTTTGGAATAGAACCAATACTTGGAACCAACCCTATTGCGATCTCCGTCCCAGCCATGAATGAACCACCGTTCGTCTTGGATATGGCCACCAGCGTGGTTCCCATAGGAAAGATGGAGGTCTATGAGAGACAAGGGAAAGCTGTGCCTACAGGGTGGGCGATAAATGAGGACGGAGACTCCGCACTTGACACAGAAACCGTAATGCGCTCCGTATACAAGACTAAGCGTGGTGGACTGCTACCTCTGGGAGGATTAGAGGAGACCGCGGGTTACAAGGGCTACGGATTATCTTTACTGGTAGACATTCTCTCAGGCATACTGCCCAATGCTGCGTACGGGCCCTACGTTGGGACCCCCGAGGACCCAAAACCCTCCAACATAGGGCACTTCTTTGGTGCCCTAGACATCAACGCTTTCACACCCGTTGATGAATTTAAAGAGCGAATGGACATTATGATGAAATCCATCAAAGGTTCTGCTAGAGCTAAAGGACAAGACAGGATTTACGTTTCTGGAGAGAAGGAATGGGAGCTGGAGAAACAATACAGGAAAACAGGAATCCCACTGCACTTCAGGGTCTGGGAAAGCCTACGAGACCTTGGCCAGCAACTAGGCGTGGAATTTGGTGCCTTAGAAGCTATGTAACACGAACTGTGTTTGAGAATTCTCTCCACGAACGATTCTGTGATGATCTCCTCAACGAAGACAGGGCTCACCGCGTCACAGGTACAGTTGCTGCGAGCTCCAAGTTGGCGTCCGCCATCATGATCGCGCAGTCTTTTCCTCCTGACTTCATATGCAATCTAAGTCCACAAACTGAGTAAGCCTCTAACCGACTATTGGTGAGAGTCAAGTTTTCTCTTTTCTTTCCACCGAGATTCGGCACCGAGTAACTAGTGCTGCTATTGCCCCAAGGGCGGCCAACCAGGGAGCGAGCACTACGCCAATGAGTCCAGCGGTTGCAGGCACTTCTAGCAGCAATTTCCCCTGTTCGTCCCTCACAATTATCCTCGTCACGTTACCTTCGTGCAACAGGTCCTTGACGCGTTTGACTAGATCCTCGGAGTTTACCGAGAACTCCTCCGTAACTGTGCTACCAACCCTAGATCCACACGTAGGGCAGTAATCAGCGCCTTCAGGTAACTGGGTGGCGCATCTTTCACATTGCAATTAACCTCTCCCCTCGCGCAGAATGATGAGAGCACATCAAGAATATCTACCTATCAAATTCAGCTGAACATTATTATTCGGGACCCGAATTGCGATAGGAAAACACGGCCGACAAGTGGTCAAGGATGAAGTTAGCTCACTATTGTAGAGGCAAGGAGATCAGAGTAGGAGTTGTTCAGGACGGTTCTATTTTCGACTTGCAGGATTCGGGGAAAGCGTTGGGGCTGTCGCTTGACGGGAACTTGACCATAGATCGTATCCTCTCTGATGGCTTAGTGAAGAGTCTCCGAAACGTGGAACGTAGGATTTCATCTGGTGGGAGCGGTATCCCCGTGTCGTCCCTGAAACTGAATAGTCCTGTTCTAAATCCTGAGAAGATTCTCTTGGTGGGACTCAACTATAAGTCACATAGTAACGAGCAGCGAGTGAAGCCGCCCAAGGAACCATACTTCTTCACTAAATTCAGAAACACGCTGATCGGCCCTGAAGATCCGATCATAATCCCTAAGGTCTCCAGAAAGGTGGATTGGGAAGTCGAGTTAGCCGTGATCATTGGTAAGACTGGGAAGTCAATCTCGCGGGGAGATGCTCTTGATTATGTTGCGGGTTACGCCGTGTCGAACGATGTCAGTTTCAGAGATTTCCAGACTTCAACGCTTTCACCCGAAGGAGTGAGCCCATTAGGAATGAATTGGGTGAAAGGCAAAGGTCTCGATTCATCGTTCCCACTCGGGCCTTGGCTAGTTACTAAAGATGAGATCTCCGACCCACAGCAGTTGTCGATATCGCTCACACGCAACGGCAAGGTGGAGCAGAATTCCACCACCTCAGAGATGTTCTTTCCGATAGACCAGTTGATCGAATACGTTAGCGCAGGCATGACATTGAAACCGGGCGACGTAATCTCAAGCGGCACACCGGAAGGCGTTGCGCTGAACACGGGAAAAGCGTTCCTCAAGGATGGCGATTTCATCGAGGCAACGATATCAAAGATCGGCACCTTACGCAACCCTGTAAAGGCCGAGTAACCCCGACGATCTCACGAGCAGTTGGTCAATACTTTCACCTAATGGAAGCACTCTGTGCCCGCATTATTCATGGAAACTCATCGTGCATATTCATTGACAAGGCCATCTTCATTCCTTCACGGCGCAGGATCGTGATCGAACTGTGAACGTGTCGTCAAACCGAATCGTTTCGGGTCCCGATTGACTGGCGTCATAACAATTTGTCTCTGCGAGCGAGCAGTTTCAGTCAGGTCTCCTGAATATCGGAGCGTTTGACCTATCATGGATTCTGGTGATGGATTTGACAGATTTCGACGTGGTCAAAATGTGCAAGCACTTGAGAAAGGTTCGTTATCTGTTCAGAAATGAACGATATGAATTTCTCAGGTGCGAGGGATGCGGACAGATCGTCCGTCTCCCTCTCTAACATTTTTCTGCTAACTTGAAGGGTGAGGGCAAGGCGTATTAGCGGACTTCGCTCAGTCTGCTTTGGGTTGTTCGACTTGGTGGAAGTCGAATTGAGCGATCTCAAGCGGGTCGGTAAGGATATCGCAGAGTTTCTTGAGCAGAGATTGAAGGCAGAGGTGAATGTGAAGGGGAAGGTGCTCGTCCTTCCGGATGTTGTCAATGGGCAGAAGCTGGGCGTGAAGGATGTGAAGCTTCAATTGAAGCACGCGCTTCACCATCTCGGGCTGTCTGATGAATACCGGGTTTTGGCGGAGCATCACCGGATTCGAGTTGTGAAATTAGTAGAGAAAACTAGATCCAGTGAGAGGAGAGGAACAACTCCCCCGCCAGCACAGTCGCTGCCATACTTCTTTCCCTAGGCAAACCAAGGGCCATTAGCTGCTGGCTCAGGGCTTCCCCTACGTGGCTATTCCAAGTCGTTCAGAGTGATCTGCTTAGCTCCTCGTGAGACCATTTCTCGTAGTGCTCGTTCTGAGTCGTCTGGCTTAACGTTCACTCCCTTTGATGCATCGTCCAGATGGAAGACCTCGAACCCCTCCCTCAAGCCGTCAAGCACAGTCTCCTTCACGCAGTAGTCGGTTGCCAGTCCACCGACAAGCAATCTCTTGATTCCTCGTTTGTGGAGGGTTTCGGCTAGGTCCGTGGCCTGGAAGAAGGAGTAGGCTTCATCCTTCTTGGTCGCTTTAGAGACGATTTCTCCTTCGGGAGGAATGAGGAGGTCTGGGTGGAATTTGGCGCCCTCAGTGCCCTGCACGCAATGCGGTGGCCACGGACCACCTTGTGCCTTGAATGAGTTGTGGTCTGGAGGATGCCAATCTCGGGTGAAGATGATGGGAGCGCCAGCGGACCGGAATCTGTCGATGTACCTGTTCAGAGGCTTTACGACTTTATCTCCATCTGCGACAGCTAAGGCCCCGCCTGGGCAGAAGTCATTCTGGATGTCTACGACGACTAGAGCTGTGTGCTTGTCAATTTCGATCTGCAAGACTGATCAAGCTCTGCGGATTGGTCGGGGGAAGATAAGGCGTTCTCTTGATTCTGATTTTGTCTATGCTCGATTAGTTTGACCTAGGAGGGTGTACACGAGTTTTGCTGCTCCTTTGGTCAGCGGATAATTGGTTGCGTCGTTAAGGTTGCCCATTCTGCCTCGGAAACGTCTGATCGAGGCTTGGCTATGGTTGTTAAGGGTCGAGTAAGGTATCTTATCACAACATAGTGAAAGCGTACCTTGCCTTGATCGTCGCGGATAATGGCATCTGCCACGTCGAGGAGTCTCTCTATTTGAACATCGATTCCCGTCTCCTCTCTGACCTCTCTTATCACCGCATCCTGGACGGTTTCTCCCAGTTCGATCACGCCACCTGGAACCGACCATAAGCCCTTGCTTGGCTCCTGTCCCCTTCTAATCAGAAGAAGTCGTGTTCCATCTAAAACTGCGGCGCCAACGCTCACCAACGGCCGATCGGGATACTCTCTCCGCAATCTCTCTTCCCAGAACTGCGTAGTTATGTGACTGAGAATCCGAGATATCTGGGCTGTGTGTGTCTTTCTTTTCTGCTTTCGAGGCAATTTACGGTTCAACTAGCGATCCGTCCTCACCGAAATTCTAATGTATCGACTCGCAGGCACAACCGCAAAGACCTTGGTGCGAAGCAATGGCTGCTCTTGACTTCTTCAGCGCGATTGTACTGGCGATTGTGGAGGGCATTACAGAATTCCTGCCCGTATCTTCAACGGGCCACACGATATTGGCGGCAGTCATTCTTGGCGTGCAGCAGACTCCTTTCGTCAAGAGCTTCTATCTGGTGTTGGAGTTTGGATCGATCGTTGGGGTGGTCGCGTTGTACTGGCGGCTGTTCCTTAACGTCGAGATACTCAAACGGCTGATCATAGGTGTGATCCCTACTGGAATTGTTGGGCTGCTGATTTACCGGACGTTCAAGGACTTCTTGCTCGGCAACACGCAGGTGGTCTTGTGGGCTCTTCTTCTGGGCGGAATCTTCCTGATAGTGTTCGAGTGGCGATACAAGGAACGCGCAACGTATGACGATGTATCCAAGATACCTTACAAGCACTGCTTTCTTATCGGTCTCTTTCAATCAATCTCCGTCATACCCGGTCTCTCAAGGTCGACCGCCACAATCACTGGAGGACTCGTGCTGGGGTTGAAGAGGCAGACAATCGTCTTATACTCCTTCCTCCTAGCGGTTCCAACGATGATTGCAGCGTCGGGCTTCGATCTTATGATGTCCTCAGCCCAATTCTCCTCAGCCCAACTCGAACTGCTAATTGTAGGCTTCGTTACCTCGTTTCTGGTGGCGCTGGTAGTGATCAAACTCTTCCTCAGTTACATTAGAACGAACAACTTCATCCCGTTCGGTGTATACCGGATTCTGCTTGTCGTGGCCTTCTTCCTCGTGATCATGCAAGCGTGAACAGTTAGACTGAAGAACAAGCAGCTCCTTTATGACGAATCACACTTGTGCGGGGGTTGCCAAACCTTCAGTTCAAGGCTGAAGGGGTGAAGCCAGGTCAAAGGCGCAGAGCACTCGTGATGCGCGGAGGGCTTAGGACCCTGTCCCGTAGGGGTTCAGGGGTTCGAATCCCCTCCCCCGCACCATTCACAGAACCCTGTCGTCTTTCTTGAGTCATTGCAATCTATTTACAGTACGTCGCTGATTGATATTAGGTTAGAAGATGAGTGAAAGTAACTTCAGTCAAACAGAAGTCAATTCAGTTTGATGAATGAGGCATTAGGGTACTTGTTGCGCAATTCCTCTTCGTGCGTAGCACAACTGTAGACTAATTGGAAGTCTTCTAGGATTAGTTGGATAGTGGCCTTAGAACTGCAATTAGGCATACTACACTTGAAGGTCGTATAGTTGGTTAGTCACATGAGTAGCTTACGCCTAGTTTAGCTGAACGAGGTTAATCGTGTTGATGTACTAGTTAGTAGGTATTCTAAGCGATCCTAATCCTATAGGGACAAACCGACCACAACAAGATACACGACAACAACCAAGATAATGGCATAGGCCCAATAGTCCTCAGGCAGATGATCATCTAGCCATTCTCTGATCTCACGAGATTTCCACACAATTATTATTGCAACTATTCCTAAACCGATCGATCCCAGTATCCATGGTACGTTCATGTTTGGTGTATGTTGCCTGCTGCAAATTTAAGTCACGTTCCTATGATGTAGATTAGACCAAGAGCCTAGTCTAGTCGAGCGATCTTAGCTTCTGAATATCGACCCAGCATTGCCTTCTCACACCATTGGCAAGCGAATGGAACTCGATAGTATTCTAATTCCAGTTTTATTGTAGCTCGCCTACCGCATCTAGGCGTACTACAAACATTGAATGTCATACGACCGCAGAGGCCTAGACCTAGTTTAGAGAGAATAAGGTGAGTGAAGATGCAAGTGATAGCTGAATTTAGTTAGTGAAGTTGTGATGATTCAGGGCTGCTTTGCCCCGCATTCTTTGCAGAACTTTGAATTGAGAGGTAACTCAGCTCCACAATTAACGCAGGTCGGTTTCATGAGATGACCTATGCTAGCCTGTCTAGGTTTCCTTCGTCGAATTCTGAAAAGTACGGCAGCCATAACGAGGGCAACCAATGATATGACTCCAATTAACAGCAATTCTCCGTTGCTAGTATACAGCAACTGTGTTGTGTAAACCGAAGTCGAACTTATGGTGTAAGGTACGAGAGTCGTCTGCGTCAGATATTGTGTGGAAGGAGAAACGTTTGCTCTGGTTCTTGAAGCTGTGAAGTCACCTGTTATATCATTAATCCCCCCGTTTAGCATGACGAAGTAGTACGCGCCTGAGGAGCGAGGACCCCAAATGAATTCAAAGGAAGCTCGATCATCGTAGTATTCCTCCGCACTGAATAATGGAACAAATAGGCCACCGCAATTAAATGCCTGAATTCTACGCCCTTGAAAAGCCACAACCTGAGCCTCATTCATGATTGCGAAGTTGAAATCTGCCGCCGGAGGAAAATGCACGCTTCCCGAGATGCTATCACCGACTTGTGCAACAAACAAAACAGCTCGATAATAACAGTAACCGCTCGCTCTATCCACGCCGGGAATGGAAAGAGAGCCAGAGTAGAGTTGCGCCATCTCTGTCGTCCTGTAAGTGTACGATGCAACTGGAGTGGCCACGTAATTCGTACTTGTATGCGTCTCCGCATAGGTGGTTGTTAGGGTGACAGGGATTTGACTTGCCACCGTGGATTGTGAGAGCACAATCAACGGTACTAGTACCAGAAGTAGCGAAGCAACTCTGCTTGAAGTAGTTCTTCCTATCATGCAAGCAAATCGATTATGTTTTCCATTAGACAAAGTCCACTCTCTTCCATCACTCACAAGTATACCATAGAATAGTCACGTACTCTTGCCCCTTATCTTGTAAAGCAAGAGGCCTGCGATTAACGGCGCACCAATAATTAGCCCAATCAATCCATATAATAGGGGACCATACGCAGTTGTCCATTTTGCCTGAACAGTCTTCGGTCCATCCATGCTGATCGATGATGAGGCACTTGTACTTGCGACATCGCCAGTCCATCCAGCAAATTGATGCTGTGTGTTGAGCATTCCCAGCAACCCGTCGTATGGCAGTTGAGCAGGCGTTACGGAGAAGCTTGCACTTGAACCCTCATCATACCATCCTCCTCCAGCCACGTCTGCGGGCTTCAATGAACCCGGGTACACGCAGACGATGGGCAATTTACTGAACCCTCAATCCAACACGTCAGGTGCACTGGTTGGGATTTTGGTACTGGTCGCTATAGGGATCTCGATTATTGTGCTATCTTCAAAATCGCAGTCAAAGTCCAAAACAAAGTAGCTATGACATGCCGCATCAGTAGCTTACGCCTAGTCTAACTGAACGATCTTAAGTGTTGACGTACTAGGTAGTATGTAGCGATTGGTAGCTGCTCTTGCGAAGTATTATTGGTCGACTCAAAGGGTGGAGAATTATTGTTCGACTCAGAGAGCTTGGAGGTAAAGGAATTGGCAGAGCTATCCTCAGTCTGCTATACCTAATTTTTGGTGTTGTTGCAAGCCTCGTCATTGGGTCACTCGTATTCAACGCTGTTCTACAATTTGCGTCCCAGTATGTGTCGTTGTTCCCTTCAGCGATGGTAGGGAGGGTTGCGGAAAGGCTTCTGAGTGCAGTCGTTAACATAGACGGTATCTTGCTTGGATTCATCGCATTTGTTTATACATCAATGCTTGGAGCATTAGAGTCTCGCATTAATCGCATTGAATCGGAGAACTTCGAAGAATCGCTCAAATTGAGGACGATTCCGAGTGAAGATGGGAATATTGAACGGCTTACAAACCGACGCAATGACCTCTTATCCCTACTAACTGTCGCTAGTATCTCGTTGGTTTTCTCGATCTTCTGGGCTTTCTCGAAGCTATCAAGTCCTGTGATGTGTCTGCTTCGTTCTGATCTTCAGTACCTTCTTGGGCCAATTATCGTAGCCGTCTTTGTGTTTGTTCTATCCATATGGGTTTACTCTAAGTAAACGTTCAGCCATCGTTAAGCCCGACTTCACTTTGTAGGACTGCTTTTCGGGGTAAGTTTAGGGGTGCGTACAGGTGTATGTTTAGGTGTATGTTTAGGTGTATGTCTAGGTGTATGTTTCAGTGTATGTTTAGGATACGAGAGCTCCTAGCAATAATTGTCTGAGGGACACCGGTCAATTAAAGTACGTAAGGCATAACAACTAGAAGCGGCTGCCGGTCTCTGCTAAGAAGGCGCATCATGATTTCTTAGCATGATGCTCGTGGCACTCAGGGATATCAGGGGCCAAGGGCTTGCCGTTGGAACCGCTAGGTCCTTGTCCTCTGTAGGCAGCCTCTAACTCATAGTGGCTATGACTGCTATGGGTTTCACTTAGTAAGTTACTAGCTAATTAAGAGTACCATTATGCGTACCATTAAGACTTCACCTGTAAGGCTATCGTGGCTTAACTCGACCAACTAAAACTGGGGAAGCTTCCCTAGAACTAGACTCCAACCTCCAACTAACCAAGTAATTAGAGATCGAATCAGAACCAATAATTCTTCTAAGAAGACGCTTAGGAATAACGCAATAGAAGCTACTAGACCCTCTGAGAATTCTCCTCCGAACCAACTAATTATCCACCTCCCAGAACCATTAAAGAACCCTCCAAGGACCTCGGTTATCATGTTATTTGGGCTACGTTAGAATCTGGAATGGATTTGTATTCAGTGAACATGATTTCTATGGGTAAACGAGTATTGGGTACCTAAGCATGGGAAAAGTGGCACCACGAATTAGGAAGCCTAACAGACACGCCTTGAACGCTCCTACACCCTAAACCCACTAAGCCCATTAACCGTTAAGTGGGGAACCATGGCGCTTTTGATCTAAGAGTCTACGTTCGTTTAGCCCCACAGTTAGGACAGAAGGTGCTTGTCTGCGGCATTAGCGCACCGCAATAGCGACATGGAATCATTACAACTTCTCTTACTACTTCACGCTCTTTGATGATCACTGGGCTAGGTGTCGGAGTTTCATACGATGCGGGTTTTGGTCTCCCATGGCGTATTATTCTTGATATTATGTAGAGAAGGATAAGGAAGAAGAACAGAAAGATTATCCATTCATACCCAACGAGAGCCGTATTCGCCACCGAACTATTGCTTACCAGCTCTGTATTTGGCGCTTTGCATGATAAGTGACTTCCAAGGGTTTTCCAGAGACGACCACAACAACCCACTAACTTGCTAAAGCCCACTAAACGCCGCTAAAGAAATGTGCTTTGAAACATAATTAGGATGCTATAGTATAGATCAGACACTTCACTAGTTGACTGTGCGTTACAGCCCCGATTCCAAAGGAATAGTAAGGGTCTACGTTTACTCTTCTTCCTCTTCCTTTCCTGACGCTTTAGCTGATCTCACTCATCGCTGCGCTAGTCGCAGTGGTCGGCATATTCGTGTGGAAGTCCAGAGAAAAGCGCAGGCGAGAATCTAATTTAGGCTCCCCCCAGTGGCCTATTCCCCGCTAAAGCACTAGAACGTTAAAACCATACGAAAACAAGACTCTAAACCAGGCTACGCTACGACCGCACTAACAGATCCGGGCATGACGATGGAGATCCTCATCCAAGTCTTAGATGAGTTGCTGCAGCGGCCGGTAGAGTAGCAAACTCATGCCTACACCTGAAATGCCAATTTCGTTACGGGTCCAAAGCACGCGCGTTGTAAAGCCAACGACTAGCCCTGCGGCTCCAGCATACTTCAGAAAGCGACGACGATTCAAAGCCGAGACGAAGAAAACTCTCGACTTCAGTATTTATGATCTGGGCATCTATCTAGGCAAATCCAATCCAAGCCTCTTCACAAGTCAATAGTGTACGCACAATCTATAGCAAATCGCTAAGAGAAGAGAATCACCACTACCATCAGTCGGTGCTTCATGACTGGTTGATGTTCTTGAGTTCAACTTCTCATCGTTGGAAAATTCTGGGCGTTGTAATCCTCATAGTCGTAATCGTGGTTGGCGGAGGTTCATACGTAGTCCCTAATTTGCTGAACTCACAGCGCATCATCAGTTTGACTTCTACGACTGGCTCAATCTCAATTTCTCAATCCTCACGCATTATCACGCCAGCAACTACTGTTCAACCACAGTGGATCAGAATCGGTCAAGTCAAACCTGTCAACTATTACCTGTCCCTCCTTGAAGCGAATGGAACAACGCCATACGTGCAAGTTGCTAGTGGATTGCGCAAGCTTCCGGATTTAACAAATGCCACCGCTGTCGCCCAAGTAGCCTATCTCGCCCTTAACGCCACTAACCCCGAAACAAGAGAAGCGTTCGAATCGATAATCAAAGGCGGCACAGCTAACCCATCCGACTTCAGTTATTCCATTCCACAATACAATACAGAATTGCAGATCTTGTATTGGCTAGCTGAGAAACGCCAGCTGAGACAGGACGATACACTGGCGCTTGCCATAGCTATGGTCGACGGGTTCTGGGTCACAATGGGAGATGACGGCGTCCGGGAGGCGGTGAGGGGAGATGCTAGCAACTTACTAACCTTTTTCAGAGAGACCAGCAACCTCCAGAGAAATTTCGGATACTTCGATCTAGAAACTTACCCGCTGGAAGAGAAACTGTCCCTAGCATGGACTGGGGGAGATCCAGCGCGCGGAGGAAGAGCTTCGTACAAGTTGATGAGCGGTGGTCCTCAATCCGACCGTACCCTGAACACGCATCACTTCCTAGAATATGCCTACTATCCTATGGACGTACAGGGCTACAGATGGAACACAGTATCGTTCTCTACCCTGATGAACATGCGGAAAACGGTGAGCGATCAAGGGTGGATCGTCCGAAACGTTGATTCAACCGTCAGCAACATTGAGGAATACTTCTACTTCCAGAAGGATAGACATTGGATATTCACGCAACCCGATGATCGTATGATAGAGTTCAATGGCGAGCAGACAATTGACCACAACATGAACAATCCGAATTTAGTTTTTGACTACTACCTAAAGACGAGCAAAGGGTTAGGAGTGTGTGGAGACGAGGCTTCACTGGTTGAATCACTTCTCAAGTCATGGGGAATATCCGCTATAAGATTAACAAGAACATTTGGAACTAAGGATGGCAGTAACCATGACCACGTCATCTACTATGATCCAGCGACGCGAACTTGGACGGGCTATTACAAGCAACTCAGCGTTGGAAGATCCGGAACGTGGAACGTTTACCTCTTCAAGCCACCAGTAATCACACGAAACTTCTACATCTCACACAGCGACAGCCAACAATCTTGGATGAAGATGACCAATCTATACTATGCTATGCCAAGTTCACCTGGTGAACAAGTTGCAACGCTGTTCTTGAACGGTGTCCCAACATCTCAGATGAAACAGTGGCTGCTCTACAGCTAACTTTCTTGACGCCTTATATGTACCGGTAAATTGGGGTTCAAATCCACTCCCCCGCACCATTTCACGCCGCCGCCGCCGCCCTATATGTACTTGTTTGTACGACGTTAGTACGTTAATACCTGAACGAATATCCTGACCGATAATACGCTACGAACCCCCCACTAATGAATTATAAATTATAACAATTCCATGACCTGACTACCACGTTACGAAAATAGGAATCCAATAACACGCATACTACGCTATGACGGCACGTTAACTGAAATAGGCTAAACCTATGAGCATTCAGAAAGGCTGACTTACATCACCAAACTTCTCAACACGATGATTTATCTCATCGGCTACGTAGACGTTCCCAGATGAATCAACAGCAACCCTCCTCGACTAGTCCTTAGTGCCAAATATTGAATAAATCAAGAACAGAAATCCGATTGCCACAATTGAATTCTCGAACATATGTGCTTCAAACAGCGAGTAGCCGACTACTTCTAACAATGTTTCCTCAATCAATGAACCAATGAGTATGATGGTGAAGCCTATTGACATGGCCAGCATGGACCTACGCTTGTAACGTCGATAAGCACGCATACTCAAGTAAGCAAGCACGCCGCTACCGCAGATTATCGGCAGTTCAGTGGCTAGCAATAGAATATCGGTAAGTGAAATCATTTCTCCGGCCTCAATAATGTCCATGAGGTTGTCAGTTTCTCAACAGAATCCAAGTTAAACGTGATATCGAGTTCTATATCACCAGCCTTGTATTCTGCCCGAATTTCCTTGACTGGACTTTTGTAGAGACTGTACTTCTTGCCGTCCTTCGTAACCACAATCCGTTCGACATTTAATAATCCGCAGGCTACAAATTCATTGATGCGTCGGTAAACGCTGCTTGGCGGGAGTTTAGATAGGTGGATGAGTTCCATTGGGGAACGAGCCTTCTCCTTAGTACCAGTTAGGATTGCGAGGGAAGATTCGTCAGCCATCGCTCGCAACACAGTTTTCTTAGTGGAGGCGTCGTGAATAAGCAAGGTAGACGATTCTCATTCCTTGGAATCACACTTGAGAAGCGTATTCGGGATTTAAGTATGCATGACGGCATAGGCGTCTATAAATTGGTGTATAGAAAATGAAGTTTTCAAGATTAGTTCCCTTATTCGTACTGTTAGTTACCGCAATTAGTTTGATGCCACCAGTATACTCTGCTAACGTTCCCACTACGAAGTCCAACACTTTCAGGATGGCATGTTCCGGTACACCAACAGCTGCCTTCAGCGGCACACTAACCCTCCTTAAGGATGGAAAACAGCTCGCCTCAGCGCAGGGCACGTGTGATGCGGCAGTTCAGTCTCAGGCCCGATCTCAGCCAACCGTGGTGCTGACGCCTGATACCCCAAACGGATACAATTTCAAAGGCATCGTCGTCAAAAGTATCAAGTCAAATGGATGTGACCGAACCGGACCTATAACGCCGGGTGCCACTATTACAGAAACATATACAGCGCCGACTGGTGAAACCGTAACGATGACACTAACAGCAGCAGCTTAGAGATTAGCACGAAACCAACCGGAAAACATCTATCAAAGACTAGATTAGGTTAAGACTAGTCTCTACGTCTTCTATGCTAGAGCTATCCAAAGACGTTCGTCTTATGTGTGGGTCTAGTGGTGCGCGCCCACGCCGCTGAACATCAAGGTAACCGAGGACTTGACATTACCGAGTCGCGTCCTATTGCGTGAACGCTACTTCTTCTTGGCGTGAGGCTCTCTCTGCCTCAACATAACGCTGCAACAGCTAACCCCGAACAATAGGCTAATCCTACGAATCGTGACCGTCGTTATCCTCTTGTATTCTCCACTACGACGCTGTTCTTTCTACTTGGAGGGTAGGCCCACCTCTAATGGTCAAAGTTCCTGACGTTCATACACGACTTCAGGCGTTGGTGGTAAGGGACGGTAGGTTACTTTCACAACCATTTCGTAAATATCGTCAACTTGTTGAATCTGAATGTCGATTGGGAAAACTCCTACCTTAGCCCTTAGCCAAGCGGCCGCTCCGTTCAAGCCCTTTGTGATTATGCGACGCTCCGTGAGTTCCCTGAAGGTTATTTTCTGCTTGGTGTCCACAGGTACCTCGCCTCTTTGCCTTGAGAGAATGTCTGAGGGAACGGCTAGGGGGACGGTCATAGGGATACTATTCCACTGTATGCCGGTTGCAAGTATATTAAAATTACTCATTTTTGGGTAGTTAGTTGCCCTTGATACGTGCTCAAAACCGCCTAGCCATGAACTTATTACTCATAAATGAGTAGGTTTTTTAGGCTCATTCATACCTATCAGACATGAGGGGGAAGACCACAGCCCTCTAACGTCAGAAAGCTGCCCGTCGAGACTGGCATCCGGCGGGCAGCGGTCTCCATTTCTCAACGAATTCACTCTTAGACAGGCCATAGTATGATGACAATATTCATAATCATAATCATAGCAGTAATAGTATTAGTAAGTATATTGGAACAAAACAGCGCCTTACGCCATGTATTCTTATAATTTATAAAAATAGAACGGTGTAGCAGTCACAATGAGTCTAAACGTCCAGAAATAAGCTCTAATTTGCGTAAATCTTTATAAACTGAGGAATAACGAGAGTGGAAACGGAGACCAGTGGTCAGGTATGATGCCAGTAAGAAGAAAACGAATTCACCACCTTTCTTCTCCGCGAACTGGCGGACCTGATTCCCGTCTTTCTTCAAGCAACACTCATCAATTGAAGTATCCAGACGAAATTCGATTTCCTTTAGGAATAAGGGCCATTGACCGCATCACGAAAGGGCTATTGGATTGGAACCTCAAGATGGGACTAGGTTGCTACATCGAAGGTGACCATGCGTTCCTCTTCATCGCTGACGCGAAACATGCGGAGAATCACCATCTTCCTCCAAAGAAGGGCCGAATCATACTCGTCAGAAAGAAGATAGGGCTATGCACGTGAAACTTCATGCAGGAAATAGAAGAACGACAGGTCACACCTGAAGTTAAGGCGGCTCTTCAGCAGTTCGCTAAAGAAGGCTGCAACTTTACCCCCGAAATGGTTGATAAACTCATACCGAAAATCGACGTTAGCCCAATAATCAACACGATACCAGACCACTTTTACCAAAGCCTCACAGTGATGCTTGAGGAAAACGGCATACTGTTCCCAGCTATCCAAGTCAGAAATCCCAATTTCCAAAGAGTAGGCATGAAGGAAGAGAACCTAGACTTCATGAAAGTTTGGGAACAGAAGAACCTGAAGCTATCATTGAACACGGTGAAAGGATTTCTCTCATTCGCAACACACGGCCTAGAAGCGCAACTGAAGCCTTTCGTGAAACAAGAACTGAAACCCTACGACGTTGACGACTTACTCTCCATTCTTCTCGCCAAACATCTAGCTCAACGTGACGATTCATGGCGTTCAAAGAAATGGAAAGTGCCCAAGCAATTACGGTTCTCCAAGAAGATACGAAAGCGTACGCAGAAATTGTTAGATGAATTCAGAGGCATTGAGAGGCGTCGGCGTCAGGAAAACAAAATGGTCGACCATTCGTCTACCATTTACGGCTAAATCGCCTAATATCAATATGTGATACGGTATAAGCCTTGATTGAGGTAGGTCAATATCATAACGGCAATTATTGAGAAGGAACGGCGTAAGGCGGAAAAGGGTTCGTCTCCCCTACGCCTTATCCTCGAAGACCAGTATGATGCACACAAAGAAACTACTAGAGCTTCCTCACCTTCATGTAGACTTGGAGTAGTTCTCCCTGAAGTACCAGCGAGAGTAAGGCTACTCCAAACGTCATGGCGATAACGACTTCTCGAAATGGGAAGGATGCTGGTAAAGACAAAGCAAGCGCGACTGAGACGGCTCCCCGAAGACCTGCCACAGCCAGCAATTTCGTCCATGCTGGCGGAATCTTCTCACCTAACATTCTTCCCAGATGGATTACAGGGTATACGCTCACAATTCGCGCGAGGATGATTACGACGAAGGCTACCAGGATGTAGGGAAGGAATTCTATTAGCAGTGTGGAGTCTGCCTTTAAGCCGAGCAGTAAGAAAGCGAAGGATGTAGCCATGAAAGTCACGACTTCCCAAAACTTTGTCAATGTCACACGCGTTTCATTAGACATGGCGACACGCATAGTCCTGTTCCCCATGTAGAGACCAGCTATCGCTACAGCAACCAGGCCTGAGACCCCAAATGTTTCGGCGAATGTGTATGAGCCGAACATTACTGCTATCGTGAAGTAAGTTTCAGCTAATGGTTCGGTTATCGTTCGGTATAGCAGTTCAGCTATAGCAGAGACAACTAATCCTATGAGTACTCCACCTCCGAACGTATAGGCGAATAGGCTGACGCTTTCTATCGGGTTGAACGTTAGCGAAATCGCGATGGGATATAGAATTACTGCGGTTGCATCGTTGAAGTACGCTTCCGTTTCCAATATTGTTGTTAATCGTTTGGGCGCCCTTTTCTTCCTCAGAATATTGACTATAGATATCGGGTCCGTCGGTGCCACGATTACTCCAAAAGTTAGCGCCACGGCCAACGGCAACCCTGTCGTGAGGCTCAAAGCCAGACCGCTAAGCAGCGCAGAGATAATCACGCCAAATACGGCTAGAAGAAGCACTACCCTTTGAACTGACTTGAATGTTTCATAACGAGTCCTCATAGCCGCCTCAAAAATAAGAGGTGGAACAATCAACCCAAGAATCAAGCTTCGGTCAAGTTGAATCGCTGCGAGGCCACCGCTTAGCCGAAGAATAGAAAGAGCGAAGCCTAGCGCCACCATAATAGCAGGGTATGAGATTCGCAGCTTCGCGCTCAGAATAGCCCCTAAGAACGATACAGCAATGACGACAAACAAGAGCCAGAACGGAACCGATGCAAAGTCTAACACTGCTTCAACCACCTTCTTAGATGAATGTTTTCCGTTGTGGCTACACTTGACCGATATTTCGGAGACAGTCAATGATTATGAATTATAAGTTATCTTCTTGAGTGAGTTACATCCATGCCTTGGACTCTAATTTCTGTCTGAACGCTGGGTTCTAGTGTCAATATTCTGATTTTCTGTTTCACATGATAGGCAACCCGTTTTCTGCTTATTATTTTCCAATTGTCATCTTCTCTCTCACTTTTGAGTAAATTCTGAACGAATGTTGGTTCTTAGCTCTTTTGCGGAGATAGTGAAGCGTACTCTTCCCAATCCCAAGCTCTCTAGCCTTAGACTGTGTTAGAGTGATAATCGCTTCTCTAACCGTTTGATTATCCGTCCTCTCTAGAACAGGGTTAGGTTCGGAGAAATCCAATTCAGGCCTTGAACCAATCAGGTATCTTCCCAGTTCACTTGCTTTCTCTTGAATCACCGTATTCCACTTCAAAACTCGACCTTTGTATTTGACGCCTGAGTTGAATTGTTCTCGCAGAAGCTTAAGGAAGAGGCCTTTAGCGGCTAATTCAAAGCAGTAACGGTAATCCTGTTCAGCGAAATAGAAGCTTTGAGTATCCAAAGCACCGGATTCGAAGGCTTTACTGACTGTTAGGTCTATGAGCCAACGGAACGGTTCCTGTAAATCATAAACCAAGGCTTGCTTTGTCTGATAGTCGGCGGAGTCATGCAGAAACCCTACGCCAAGCTCAAGGCCTACGGCGTTAATAGCCATCCGAGATTCAGCCTCCAAGAATCCGTAACCATAGTTCAGAGCCAAATTCGCGGGGTCTGCAGCATGTTTGTTTGTGGTGGTAGTTAGGCGTCCGTGGAAATCAAGCGATGCGGGAAGACATTTCCTATAAGCTTGCCAATATCGCTGAGCAACAATGGCTTCCACGGTTCGAAGTTGAGCTGTGGTGGTGGCTTTGGCCAGTTTCATGGCTTCATGTTTTGTTCGTTGTATCTCTCTTTCGATATCGTAGCGTTCGGCGAGCCAGTCGAGGACCTGTAGGCTTCGGACGAACTTCGCTTCCACGAGACCGTGGGCGATATTGAATTTCTTCTTTGGGTCACTAGCCGCTTGGAATTGGGCGGCGCGTAAATCAGGCTTAATTGTGGTGGGTGGAAGGAGGCTGCTGATGATGTTGCCGTCGTAGTTCATTACGAAAACGGGAATATCGTTTCTTGAAAGCCAGTGTAGAGCTTGCAACGAAATATATCCGCTGTGACCTTCGATAACTATTGAATCGTATGGTATGTGTCTGGGTCGGAAAGCGTACATGTTCCCTATGCTCTCGTTTTGCCGACCGTTCATCGCCCAAAGCTGTGAACGTGTCCCAATATTGCTAACTCGAACTCTAACTCCCCAACCGGAGAGATGTAACGGCTTCATCCCTCAAACTTTCCGTGGCAATCTAACCCGTGGCTGTGACGGGATACGTGTAGAGTTTGTTGTTATGGTACACGTAGATTCCTAGGTTGCTTTTGGGAATGTGTTCCCAGAAGAAGTCCGAGATGCAACCTCTTTCAGGACGTGTCCAAGGTGTGGCTTTCAGGATTATTGCACGCTTGTATTGTCGTTCACCTGTTTTCCTGTTCTTTGCTATTCCGTAGCATATTCTGGGGTGGATGAAACCTCTTTTCTTCAAGTCCTCTATGACTGAGTGGAGTTCTTTCTTCAGCTTTTTCGAGGCGGGTAAGTCTTCGGTTCTGGTTCTCCAGTTGTATAGTCGATACAACCTCTTCAGTTTGTCTTGCTCGGAAGGTTCTCTCGCCGCCCGCCTCAGGATGTCGTGTGGATTTCTGAGCGCTAGAACTGTGATAGGTTGCCTTTCACCGCTGACTTTCACGTATCGCTTTTCATGTTGTAAGCGCCATACATTGAGCTTAAGATTCAATTTCGTCCTCAAACTCAAATCCCCCTAGTTGTCTCCTGCCTCAACCCATTTCATGGCCGCGTTACAACATGTCTCAGCTTCGGGTTCTGAGTGGCTTCTCCATGGTCTTCGACAAACCCCACAAATCAATTCCTCACTCATTGCATGACACCTGCATTCCAGCATATGGCAAAGCTAATATTTAAGGCCTTCTACCCCATAGCATGTAGGTATCAGGCATGCCGGTTGTCTTTGAGCGTAAAATTTTCTTTTCCAGTAGAAGTCTACGAGTCAACATTCCCGAAGAGATTGCGAAAGCATTAGCCCTGAAAGCAGGCGACACTGTCGCAATATCGTTGAACGATAGTCAAATGGTCCTAGAGAAACCACGGAAGAAGTAGAGGCCACTTGATGGTCGAAGATTGGGAAAAGAAGTTAATCAAAGAAATGCTCGGCGCACCACGCTCATATAGAGAATTTCTTCAGCGCAGACGGCTAGATAGAATGTCAGGGCCAAAACGAACGATTAGAACTTCAACGGTAAGCCCGCATCAACACTCATCTACCCGCCCGCCTCAGCAACCAATCACGAAAGCGCCTCAGCAAACAACAAATGACTTCCCCTTCTTGACGCCTAGTGATATGCCTCAAGACGGCGGGCGAAAAGCAACCATCATAAGAACCCCCGAGATGACGGAGACTAAATGGGGTAACCGCTACCGTACAGAACTACAATTCGAGAACGGCGAACAGCGGAAATGGAGTATGAACAGCATCACGTTCACAAATCTACTGAACGTGTTCGGAAAGAATACTTCAGAATGGGTCGGCAAAGAAGTTCGACTCAGAACGGAACAATTCAACATTAAAGGCGAGCAGAAGATAGGGATAATCGGCGAACCGGTAAAGTAATCTGGCATTCTACAGACGGCGAAATCTCGCATAGCCTATTTCAGACCATAGATTTGCGGTTTACGCACAGTAACACCGGCTGAAGTAATTTCAGCATTATACAAACTAGAATACCTTCCCAAGGAACGCATTCCTATCTTTTTTTCTCTCAAGTCTCTTCTCGCTGGTTGATTTTCAAGCCAATTGAATATCCATCGTCCAGTATCCACTGATTTTTGTGCTTGGCCACGCTGACTGAATACTATTCGTTTACCACGATGAACAATTGAATGTCTTAATGTTCGTGTGGTCTCCAGTTCTTTGTTCAGAACATCAGACAACTTACGACCACTGAGATTCTGATACTGACGAAGTCTGCCGGGGTGGTCATTCTTTGACGCTTCAAGTCTCGCTTCTACCTCAGGCAATGGATACCTCTTTAGAAGCTCTTGTCGCAATACAGATTCGGTTTGAGCCTCAATCGCTGTAGTGATTCTTCGAACTGCATCAGAATAATCTCCACGCTCCATGAAATTCAAGGCATCCAGCAACTCAAATTCCCCTTCACTCGGCTTTACAGTCAACGCAGCTTTCAGTTCGGATGGCTCAATCAACTTGTGTTGTTGACTCGCACCAGAATTGTTCGTAATTACGGGTTTCTGGTCCCATTCAGCGTACTCATGAAGAACTATCCTGACGTAATCTCTACCTTGACATACGAACCATATGGGCGCGTCCCAAGGGCTAAGCTCATAGGCAAAGTAATCATAAGTTGAAAGCCGGTATTGCTGTATCAAGCGATTGATGACTTCAAAATGAGCTTCGCAGAAAGATTTGAGGTATAGATATACCGCCGTCTTTCTCACACCCTGTTCATTGGACGCCGCGAGTACATCCTTGTTACACTCGGAATGAATCCGAAAAACTGTCTTACATTTTCGAGGTAGAATTGCCGTTTTGCTTTCTTCGATAGCCTTTTGCAAATCTGGTCTTAATGGGCCGGGTGGCCCAATGTAAATACACGAACTTCTAGAATCCAGAATCGCGTTGGCATATACCTCTCCATGATTATCGCGAATGTCAACGGCAAATTTGTGTCCATTGACTTCCACATCTTGACTGCAATCAGGAACCATCAGCCAATATGGAAGCTCTACGCGTAATTGAACTGGAGTTGTAGCAGCTTCCCAATCCAATTCTTGTCCTATCCAATATGAGTCCGGAATCGACCTTTTTCTCGGATGATTTCAATTGTCCGTCAGTCATTATTCATTACCTACAGCTGTATTCGGTGATACTTGCCGTTTTCCACCTTGTAGCGTAGTCTTTTAGCGATTGGGTTATTATTTTTGTAGCGTAGTGGTCAGGGTATGGAATCGTTATAATTTATAATCAGTCAGTGGAGGGTTCGTAGCGTATTATCGGTCAGGATATTCGTTCAGGTATTAACGTACAAACAAGTATATTCAAATATCAGTCAGGGCGGCGGCGCACCATTTCACGGACCCTAGGGTCTCTCTGAAGCTCCACTTCGCTTGCGCTCCGTTCCACCAAGCCTTTCGGCTTGCCCCTCCGGGACAGGGTCTTGTCTTCTGTAGTCATTGCATCTTCACCGCTTTGTAGAGGTTACATCTCTTACTGTACTGGCCGGCTAATTCCAAGAGTTTCTTAGCGAGGTCTTCATTCTCAGTGAAGTAGCAGCTGTAGCTTGAGAACTTAACGTCCTTACCGTAATGCTGCCTTAGCAGCCTGTGAACTTTACGGTAGAAGTCCACACGCCTAGTTGGGTTTCCAGTCGGAATATCGTAATCCACCACATAGACCACGTTCGCTAACCCCATTTGCTACACCTGTAGCAATTCAAGGCGTTTAGTTAACTACCATCTTGCACCTGACAAAGTTTAACGGCCTATACAGGTTGCATTTGTCAGAGAACGTCTTGGCTACGTCAAAGAAGCTGCAACAGAACGCCAAGAATGCCAGCTAGTCCGATCTAGCAGATTTTAGCTCTAAGTCTATTCGACGATACTCTTCTTCGATAGCGTCGAACCACTCGTAGACATCTCCACCGAGCCAAAACTTCCGTTCCCTCAACTCACCCTCCTTCCGTATCCACCCTTTCCACACTCTATCATTGTCCACCAGATCAGGGTAATTGGTGAAGATTTCGATGACTCCACGCCACCTCACTAAGCCCTTGCGCTTTGCGAAGTATTTGGCAGCCTGCGCAGCCACCGCCCTACGGAACGCTACAGACGCCAGACCATTTCGATCTGCTTCTCGTAGGTGCTTCTAGGTAAAACTCTTCAGCGGCACCTTTAGAGCTTCATAGATGAGCGGTTGGATTGCCTGTTCGGGTTGAACTTTGAGTTTTAGCATTCCAGCGTGCCTCCTACTTGTCTAGCTCGTATGTCAGTTGGACTATTGATTAGAAAAGTTGTTTGAAATGTCAACCGTGAGGTTGGATGAGACCCAGCGCAAGGATGAGTCTGGACACAAACGAGTGTAGTGGGTTCATCGGAGTGTAGGGGGCTGAATTTGAACCCACGAGGCCCAATGAGACGTCGGCTTACGGCACTCGTTTTGCAATACTCGATTCGCAGGTTCAGATGCTTTAACCAGTTGGGATAACGAATTTCCCATGTCTTTGAAATTCACGTACCTAGTTTCAAGTCCTGCCGTCGTGGTCTCAAAAACCGTGTAAAATCACACGAAATTCGACTACATCGAGACTTCTGACCTACTTACCATGTCAACGTTTAGTCGTTCGCTTAAATCTCCAGCAACGGAGACTTGAAGGTCGTGTGGGCCGACTTTGCTTCATTACATGCAGGTTCGCAAACCTCTCCCTGCAGCGAGACACCTCTCCTAGTCACGTGCATTATGTGCAATAATTGATAATTATTTAAATAGCAATTATCAAAAAGTATACAGAATACAATCTGGCGACCAGCAATGGAGCAATTGAAGTTCACAGAGGGCGAACTGAAGTGCTTGCGTGCAATAGCCAGTATGGGAAGTGCGCGCGCCTCAGCGATAGCCATGCACACTCAAGTCGCGCTGCCCAACGTATCGCGAGCCATAACTTCGCTTAAGGACAAGGGGTGTATCAAAACCGAGAGAAAAGGCCATTCCTCTGTTGTTTCTCTCTCCGAAGCAAAACATGCCGCGCTGTGGAGGAAGTTAGCCCTTGAGTTCGCGCATATGCCCCTTGACAGACTTCTCGCGGGTGCAAGCCTCGAAGTGCTCTCAACAGTTTGCTATCTGAAGCTGGGGAACAGGAAGGAGATCGCAGAGAACGCCCTCGTATCTGAGAGGACAGCCGCAGTGGTTCTTGAACGATTCAAACAGTTCGGTGTCATTCAGAAAACCACTGAGTATCAAGTGTCTCCGAGATTTCGGACGCTCTCGGAGTTTGTGATCGAGTTCCGACATTATCTTAACCAGAAGATCGCAACGAGATTCGCAAGCGATGCGTTAATCCTGTGGGAGTGCAATCATGAGTTCATAATCGAAAGCAAGCAAACTCTGGAGAAAGACGGTTTTAGGCTTACGGCAGCTTCGGCGTTCGCAAGATTCGGGGTGGCACTACTCGCCTCTATATCATATTTCTTTTATTCTCCTATTCTGAGGAAGTTGAGGATTGAAGAAGTCATTCTTCACGCGCTTCTGGTACCTGGCAAGAGCATGCTGCCTATACTCCTCGTATGGAAAAAGAATGAAAGAAGGATATCCTTACCATACATTGAGCAACAATCCGAAAAATACAACGCTACAGTCTTGCTCAAAGACGTCGTTAGCTATTTTGAAACGAAAGGCGTACGGAGAACTGAAGGCTTTCCTCCTTGGCGTGAGTTCCTGCTAAGGGCAAGGGAGTACGGAATGACAGGAGTCAAAGAAAGATGTTCACCGAGGAAGATCTGACAAAAGCCCTCGCCGATGTCGGTTCAAAGCTCGGACGAAGAATCAAGGCCTATCTCATCGGCGGATGCGCAATGACGTTCATGGGCAGGAAGGTTGCCACGAAGGATATAGACGTGGTCTTCGGCACGACTAACGATGCCAAGGATTTTGTGGCCGCAATGCAGTTGACAGGATTCAAGCATGTTCGTAATGTCGCGGGTCCGTACAGCGCGTTGGGCGCATTCGCTATAATGGAAGACAGCGATGAGATGAGATTTGATGTCTATGATCGCCAGGTTTGCAGGGCTCTTGAACTCAGTCGAGGCATGAAAGCACGCGCACGCTCATACAAAAAGTTCGGCAATCTCGATGTCTACCTGATGGCGTCCGAGGACATTTTCCTGTTCAAAGGAATCACGGAACGAGATGCCGATTTTGACGATATGAAGACCCTGGCCGAAGCAGGGCTCAGCTGGAAGACGATCGAGAAAGAATGCAAGTCTCAGAAAAGGAGCGGTCATTGGGCGTACATGCTCGGAACCAAGTTGCTCGATTTGCGCACTAAATTTTCCATCGAATCTCCCATAATCAAGAGCCTCTTGGACCATGCTGACGTCGAGCTTCTCACATATGTGTTCGGCCAAATCATCGGAAAAGGCGAGATGAACTTCAAGGACATTTTTGTCGCAATCAAAGACAAGTACAGATACTCAGAGTCATGGACGCGGAAACAGCTTCATTTTCTAACTCGAAAGGGAATTGTCGGAAAGAAGAAAGTTGGACGCCACGACATGTACTGCATGAAAAAAAATCGTTGAGTCCGAGTATCCTAATTTCTGTGGGTTAAATCGATTCCCATGGAAATCGCAGAAAGCGCAGTAGATTCCTAGGAGTGCAAATGAGCGTCCGTCGGCGCACCAAATCTCTATGATGCGGGGGCCGTTGAGACTTCAGCATTTGCTTAATCTTCTAAGCGCATACCTCCAGGCCAACCAGGTTATCTTGTTTGGAGACCGAATTTCCCAAGTCCTCGAAATTCAACTGCCTAGTCTCAAGTCATGCCGCGGCGCTACTTTGGCGGCTATCTTCTGTTGAACCCGAGGAATTCATTCTGGACATATTTTAACCCACGTTAAGAAGGGTTCAAATCCCATCGGCCCTACGACTTCGCTTATATGTACCGGTAAATTGGGGTTGAAATCCCTATCTCCATCTCTGAGCTATTAGGCTGCGCATTGTCCATAGCAGACTGGTAATCTGGGTCTGGCATTGAACCTTCTGACCCCTGAAAGATATTGCGCTTTCATAGTCGATCTGGGTAACTATGGCAGGAACAACATTACTCCTAGAATGATCTTCGAAGAACTACGGAAGACATCAAGCGATGACTTCACCTTCACGCACTACCATTGGAGGAGGTCTGGTAACTTTCTTCTGCAAGTATACTCAGCGACACGCGCTTCTATTCTTGAAGCGAAGATCTCGAACGCCATCAACCGAGTTTCAAGTACGAAACTCAATAGAACGTTTAGCTCAATCTTTCGAGATCTTAGTACGCTTCAAGCCCTCATGCAATATGTGAGAGAAAACACAGATGTGGCGCCAGGAAACTCTGACGTTGTCAAGAATGGAAGGCCAATGAAAGTGGCGGCTGTTTTCATTGAGCCAATAGCCAATTGCAACTTGGAAGTGCCTTGGCCCAAAGAGCTTGACAAGCGAGTTGAAGTTCTAGGCATGGTCAGGGAAGACCCACGTACTTTGGTAGCTCTTTACGAGCGTCCTCGGGAAGGTGGCGACTTTGGTTACGTCGCCAATGCTGTGAAAGCATTCTACGCCCGTTCAGGAATAGTTGTTAGGTCAACTGCAAGAGCGTTGAGGGTGATAGATGACATAGTGTCAGGACGGCTAAAGTCATAAAGGATCACGACGAAGCAGCTCTTTGCTTACTTCGCTTTCTTCTTTGTTTTCTTCTTCGCTTTCGGCACAGAAATCACGTGTAAATCTAATGTCGCTATTGCAGGTTTAACACTTCCGATCGCCACGAAGTTCAGTCCGCGCGGCTTACGGAGCAAGAGATTCGGAAATATGCTGAACTGATTGTGGATACAGTGAAGGTGAGGCGCCTAGTCTGAAAGCCCAAGATGAGGCATTGATTATCAATCTTGTTTGGCAACAGGATTGGTGCGTAGCCAGTAGTCTTTGATTGCTTCGGCCTGTTCTGGGACTTCTGGTCCTCGGCCACGTTTCTTGCGGACAAGTTCTAGGGCGTCTTTTGCTGTGAAGCCTTTGTGTACGAGATAGCACGCCAGTATTACACCAGTTCGGCCGATACCCGCATTGCATGAAACTCCGACTGGAACTCCACGTTCGAGATGTGAATCTATGTATGTGATGATCTTATCGATCTGCACTTGAGTTGGCGCCGTGAAGTCTTGAACAGGCTCGTTATAGTCTTCCATGCCCGCATCATTAACGTCTTTCGTGGTCACCCATGCCTCACCCGGTTCAACGAGTCTCACCAGAGCGCCCACACCTTGCTCCGTCAGTGACATGAGGTCTTGTTTCGATCGTGGGCCTCTTGAACCTGCAAGTTTGTGGTCCATGACCCAGCTAAAGTTCAGACTCATGATGCCCCCTCCCTCATCTCATGAGGTTCCTTAAGGAGTCGGCTGGCACGGCTATTCATGGCTTTTCGAAACATGAGTTCATTTAGGGTCGGGAGGCTGTCGAGCTGATTTGATTTACCAGCAAATTGGGGTCAAAATCCCCTGTCCCATCTCTGTGCAAGTTTAGCTGATCAAAGCCAAATCTTAGGAGCGCAGTAACCGATCCACTCCTCTCGATTGTTGGGATCTGATACATGGATCCCGTCGATTAGTATGTCATCTTCCTTGAGAACGATTCACTGGATAGTCTCGGCGCGAAGCGAGCTTTATCCTAGTTTTTCTAGGCGACTGCAGCAATCGAGAATCAAAGTTTAGGTCTACAGTACATAACCCAGGTCCTCGAGACTAATGGTTTCGCTCAATCCTAGTCCCCCTTTCTCCACACAACGTGCTCCGTGCGCAATACTACTGTTTCCTAAGTATCACAATCTGGCCCTTCCAATTAGCAGCGCGTAATATCAAAAACTGCAAGAATTCCTCAGCGAAAGCGACTATCCGGATGACGAGCAAAGGGTCGCTCTTAACTCTAAATCGTTATTAGTGGCTATGGGTCTTGACTTACGTGACTCAAAGAGACTAATGTTAGTCTTAGAATCGGTTTGTAAGAGTTTGGAACTCAAGCTGGCATCTTGGAATTCAGAATGGATGTACTCATTCTTCAAACCCGGAGAGTCTGTCCTGTGGGGCACGTTTCCGGGGAAGAAGCTTGGGAGCATCAAGCTAGAACGCATAGATGACGTGAAGGGGCTCTGCAAACGCATCGGGAAGATGCTTGCTGCAATAGGGGCTGATGTGATAACTATCGTGGAAGGACCACAATTAAAGGAGCAGATGGAGCTCTTCGTGAGGAACTATCTTGATGACGCGTACGAGGTCTACACGCACGCTGAGACGAAAGAACTGCAGAAGATCCACATACTTGTGCGCAAGAACCTTGGAGCCGTCGAACTGTTCGCGTTGAATGATCCTTCAATGCAGTTACTCAGGGGGAAGTTCTCGTACTATCCTTGGGTGGAGTACGAAGAGAACAAGAAGAAGACTGCAGGGCTTGCTCGGATTCCTGTCGTGGTCAGGTTGAATCTGCAGTCTGGCCAAAAGGTTGTCGTTGCAGCCTTGCATACAAAGTCGAAGATCTCGAAGCTGAAGAAAAGAGAGCAATGGGAGAGAAGGGATAAGGAGGCGGTACTTGATGCGCTCAATTCGCGACAGAAACTCTCAGGAGAAATAGCTCAAGTTAGGCAGTTCCTAGACGAGCAGTTGAAGCCTGATGGCCTCTCCGCGTTGCTGGTCATGGGCGATTTCAACGACGGACCATTCCGAGATGAGTTGGAGAAAGAGTTCCTAATCATGAACATTCTTGATGAGATGCAGGGCTCATTTCTGAAGCCCACGCTTAGATTGTTCCATTCAATGCCTACAGATGTGCTTTCGGCCGAGTACAGCACAATATTCAACGATCCCTTTGGCGGAGATCAGCCTGTCAAGGAGCTAATCGACCACATCCTCGTATCACGAGGTATAGCAGAGAACAAAACAATGCGAATAAAGCCAGACTCTGCGCTTGTGGAGCACAAAGCCTACGGCGACTGCAACGACGAAGACCAGAACAAACGAGCAAGGGATCTGAGACCAAGCGACCACATACCGGTCTCAGTAATCCTGACCTGAGAACTTCGATTGCAGCTAGTTAGAGGCAAGCATCGATGCTCGTAGGCATCACGGTAGGTCAGCTGCACCAGCTAGAGACCTACCTCAGAGATGTTACCATTCAACTGCCATATGTATCGGTAAATTGGGGTCAGAATCCCCTGCCCCATCTCTGAAGCAACCCTAGCCTGTTGCGTCTGGGTATTTCAGAAACCGACGACGATGCAAAAAGAGTCTCTCATGGACGCTACTGAGGTTACGGGAAATTGTGGGTTATTGAGAACATTCCACCAGATCTTGCTACTTGCGCCACTAGACCCACACATGCGAAACGGGGTCTAACTCGAAAAACTGAGGACGCATGCGCGACAGCTATAGTACTATGCCTGTTCTGTGCGCGTAGTTAATTTTGGTGTTCCACTGAAAGGATATCTTCTCCAGATGCTGCACGATTCTCTTAGCCTGCTTCTCATCGGCCAACTCTGGGTATCCTACGCGTGCACGGTGTTTCTCTCCGAAGCCAAGTGTTATGGGGTAAACCTTAAGCTCGGTCATCAGGTTTCCTCTAAACTTAAGCAAGGCTACAACGCTCTCAAACCACCATTGTGAATAAGGCGGTTCTGACGGAGGTATTTGCCCAAAACGGCGTTCGTAATAGTCGGATGGCCTAGCTTTTTCTCCGAGCCCGAACCACTTGTACTGGTCGTAAGTAACTTTCTTCACTGTAAGGTTGTGGACTATGAAATTACCTAGGCTGTAGAGAATTGGCTTTTTCTTATAAATCTCAATTCCTCGGAGTATATGTGGTCCATGGCCGAGAAAGGCGTCTGCACCAGCATCAATGCACGCTCTAGCGTATTTGCATATGAAATCCGCGGGATACTCAAGACCCTTAGCGTTGCTTGTGTGAGAGTGTAATGATGCGATCACCCAATCTGCGGATCTCCTCGCATCTTTAACCGACAGTAGAACTTCTTCGAGATCTTCTTTCTCAATAGTTCTATGGATGCCCGGCCTGTTTCCACACTTGAACTTCTGCCCGAGAAAGGTTAACTCGTGCTCTCTGTGTTTCTCTTTCTTGCCGGACGGTGGACACAGTCCTGCCTCTGAATTTATTTTCTTAAGCGTGCTGAACATTTCTCTAGTTACGTCGATTTGAGCATTAACACGTAGCAAGTTCATGCCGGGTCTAGCTAGTACACCCGCCTTAGCATTGCTAGCTCTCTCCCAGGATTGGTGGAAAGTGTCATAACAGCTAGCTACGAGTGCGACTCGGCCTTTCTCTGTTTCTAGATACTTAGGTTCTCTGGCTTCATCTAGATCTCGCCCAACTCCAGCGCAGATCAGCCCGGATTCTTGAAGAGCGTTCACCGTAGAAAACATGCCGATTGGCCCGTAGTCAAGGGAATGGCTGTTGCTTAGCGTTGCCATATCGAAGCCAATCCAGGCAAGTTCCTCTGCCATGAACGGTTCCGCGTACATGGCCGTGCCTATGCCTGTCACCATGGGATAGCTTTCACAATTGTGAAAAAGCATTTCACAATTCGTGAAACCCACATCAGCTCCTTTTATCAGATTTCTAACTGGTTCACACTTCTTATACGAAGATATTCGTCTTGAAATCATGGAATCTCCAGTAGCGGCAATCACGAGTTCCTGAGTCAGAGTCATGACACCAAGCCGTCTGTATATGGGCATAAGACTTTTGGTGTCGAATCCAAGAGCAAAATGAGAGAGCTTGACAAGATCACCAGTACCAGATATGCAAGCTACCCTTACGTGACGAATCCCTAATGGAATTCGTTGCTCGCAGTTTCTGGAGGAGGCGACAAGGATGGGCCAAACCTTCAACAGTCTACTCCTCGGTTAGGTGATTGAAGTAGAGTGGTGCTCGGGGAGGACTAACCGTCACATCGTTTATACTGAAGCCGTTTGAAGGTGATCAGTTGGAGATCTCGCAGACTTTGACTTTGGCAAAGGTCTTGGCAGAGTATATTGTAGCAGAGAACTATGATGATCTTCCAAGTGACGTTGTCACTAAGGTGAAGCAGTGTCTACTGGATTCCATTGGTTGCGCGCTTGGAGGATTTGCGGTAGAAGACGGAGCGCGCTTGGCTCGATTGATGGGTAAACAGGGTGGAAATGACGCAACGATATTTGGCAGTGGAGCCAAAACATCTGTGCCCTACGCTGCACTTGCGAACACGTACCTAGGCAACATACTCGACTATGATGATACGTACAGAGGTCACCCGGGCTGCACTGTGAACTCAGCGGCTATTGGCTGTGGAGAATCAGTTCATGCTTCAGGCAAAGACGTCTTAGTCGCTTCTTTGGTCGGCTACGAGATATCTTCACGGGTTGGTGCCTCATTGCATTATTCCTCATCGACCCTAGCTAAGATTCGAGGAATCATGCACCAGACATTCGGCTCAGTCTCATCCGCATGCAAGATCTTGCGCCTTCCTACCGATCAGGTGGAAGACGCGCTGGGAATTGCTGGAGTGACTTCACCGGTGCAATCTAACGCTAAGACTAGTGGCGAAGAAGGGATTCCTCCAACTTTGAAAATCGGATTTTATGCTTGCTCTGTGATCGGCGTTCTGTCAGCGTTACTAGCCAAGAACGGTATTACTGGACCGCACAATATCTTGGACGGTGACACTGGATATTGGCGTATGATGGCTGCTGATGGGTGTGATTTTGATAAGATCACTAACGGACTGGGTGTGGAGCACGAGATTATGAAGGTGGCCTTCAAACCATACTCTTGCTGTCGATGGTTCCACTCTTCTTTGGATGCGCTTTTCGAGATATTGAGTGAACACAAGCTGGAGGTCAATGAGATAAGGAAGATTGTAGTTCAAACTATGGCAGGGAAGAGTAAGGAGAAAGTGAGTTATCTCATGAATCCGAGACCGAGCAATTGCGTGAGCGCGGTCTTCAGCCTGCCCTATTCAGTGGCAGTAGCCCTATCCGGAATCCCGCCCGGACCTAGGTGGGTGTCCAGTCATACGATGTCCGATCCTGAAATACTTGGCTTGGCGGAAAAAGTCGAATGCTCTATTCAAGAGAAACCGGAGAGCGAAGCCATAATGGACGTTCACAAATGGCCTGCCACCGTGCAAGTGGTCACTGGGAGCAGCACCTACTCAAAGCGCACCGAGTACCCCCGCGGTTCACCGAAGAAAATGTTAACCGGTGAGGAACTTGATTCTAAGTTTCTGTCTTTGGCTGAACCAGTCATAGGAGAAGAGAATGCGAGAAAGGTAAGTGAAATTGTGCAATCGTTGGAAGACTTGGACGACATTAGCAAGCTTACTGCTCTTTTGAAAACTACTTCCTAAGTCGACATGACCGTGCAGTGAACAGAGGGCGATTCTGTTCGTCTGCTTTCGTTTGTCAGAGCTCTTTTTTCTTCCATTTTACGTATTCTGCTGACGCTAGGATTCCACCTAAAGAGGCTCCGACGAGATTGCGAATTGGGTGTGCTTCGCAATTGTACTTTTTCTCTAAAGCCGCGTTCCATTCGTTTAGCTT